>Ga0272443_10003255_pt1 | contig 19356 bp, 14 predicted proteins | sample SSMAcet12_FD_193581 | JGI IMG/M metagenome (GOLD analysis project Ga0272443, IMG submission 193581) | Marine sediment archaeal communities from Little Sippewissett salt marsh, Falmouth, MA, United States - SSM-Acet-12 | ecosystem: Environmental > Aquatic > Marine > Wetlands > Sediment ... | reverse complement strand
CCCTCCTTAAATCCGCATCTACTTTCAATGTAAACTTTTTATCCCCGCTCCATATATCCCCGGCCTTTCCCTTCTCCAGCTTTCCGATATGGTAAATCAAGCCGTTCTCGTCAATTTTTGTATCGCTTACCGCAAATTTTACTCCCTGGTTCCCGGCAATTCCGCGGTCGCCTATCTGTCCGCCCTTTTCAGGATAGAAGGGACTCCTGTCAAAAACAAGATAGAGAAGTCCCTTTTTTTCTTCAAGGTAGACGGCCCTGACCTCCCCTGTTCCTTCAATGCTTTGATAACCGGTAAATTCGGTCGCGCTCAGGGGAAGATTCTCGTAAAGAGTCTTTTTCTGCAGACCGGCTTCCGTTGAGAACCTTGACTGTTTCTTCTGTCTTTCAAGGGCCTTATCAAAACCTTCCCAATCTATGGAGATATTCTTCTGGAAAGCTATCTCGTCGAGAACATCCCTGGGCACGCCGTACGTATCATAGATTTTAAAGGCGGTATCTCCCTCCATTTTGCCGTTTTTGACTTCCCCGGTAAAATCCTGAAAATTTCTGGATGCGGATTCAAGGATAAACCTAAACCTCTCTTCTTCCTCGTGCAATACCCTTGAAATCAATTCTCCGTGTTCTTTAAGCGAAGGATAGTCGCATCCCATTATATTGACGGGAACCTCGCTCAGCTTGTAGAGAAACGGTTCATTTATTCCCAGGTAAGAACCGCTGACCGCGGCCCTTCTTATAATCCGCCTGAGAACATAGCCCCTGCCTTCGTTTGAAGGCAGGATATTGTCGTCGATAAGAAATGACGCGGCCCTTATATGGTCGCCAACCCTTCTGAAAAACACCTTTTTTTCACCGCCGCTTGCATATACCTGTCCCGAAATTTCTTCGACCTTTTTTATTATGGGCAGGAAAAGGTCCGTCTCGTAGTTTGAATCCGTTCCCTGCATGATTCTGGACATGCGTTCCAGGCCCATGCCCGTATCCACGCCCCTGCGCCTGAGAGGAGAAAGAGAACCGTCGCCCTGCTTTTCATACTGGGGGAAAACGAGGTTCCAGAACTCAAGGAACCTTTCGCATTCGCATCCGGGAAGGCAGCCTGCGCCGCAGGATTTATCTTCCCCGAAATCCAGGTAAAGTTCCGTGCAGGGTCCGCACGGACCGGTCTCTCCGGCAGGGCCCCAGAAATTATCCTTTTTACCGAGGGCCACTATTCTTTCCCCGGGCAAAAATTTTTCCCATATCTCTCTGGTCTCCCCGTCTTCAACGTAATAAGAAGCCCATACTTTATCCCTGGGCAGTTTCAGGAAGCCGAACACAAATTCGCAGGCCCATTCTATAGATTCCTTCTTGAAATAGTCTCCGAAAGAAAAATTCCCGAGCATCTCGAAAAAAGTATGGTGCCTGCCGCTTATGCCTATCTTGTCAAAATCGCTGTCCTTGCCTCCTGCCCTCACGCACTTCTGGCAGGTAGCAGCCCTCTGGTAAGGAAGGGGAGCATCGGTTGCCCAGAATTTTTTAAACTGCACCATCCCCGCGTTGGTAAACAAGAGAGTAGCGTCGTCAAAAGGCACCAGACCGCTGCCTGAAACAACGGTATGGCCTTTTCCCATGAAAAAATCCAGGTACGCTTTTCTTATCTGTCCGCTTTCCATTTTATAGGCCTGCCTTTTGTAATATCCATGTAATGGGACGCTACTCTTTCCATTGTTCCGGAAGAAAAACCCCTTCCCCTGAGGCTGAAAAAAACAGATGAGGGCTTCTTCTTTCCCAAATTCTTACCGAAAAATTCCCTGGCCTTTACAAATTCCCTTTCGTAATCAAAACTATTGTCCATATCGGCCAAAACATCTTCCCTTATCTTCCTCCGTTTTAACTCTGAGAATATGTAATAATACCCTTTATGCCTGTTAAGAAGCCTTTCGGAGATGCGCTCTGCCATAGTCAAATCGTTCAAATATCCCTTTCCTCTGAAATCTTCGATGAGAATTTCCACTTCTGAAGGAGGGAAAGAAGAAACCAGCTTTTCCCTGATTTCTTCTTCCGAAAAATCCCTCCTTCCGATTATTCTTAAAGCTTCCCGGTACAATCTTTTATTTTTCACTCTTTATGAGAATAAACATGACAAGGTTGCCCTGCTTAATCCTGAGCCGCACATCCTTGTCCTCAGGAACCGTTTTTACGGCTTCATTGTAATCCTTCATCCCCCTGATTTTCCTGCCGTCTATCTCAAGTATGATAATTCCGGGCACAATGCCTGCCTCCGAAGAGGGAGAGCCTTCTTCCACGAACGTAACAGCAACGCCCTGGCCGTCTTCAATGCCATAGCGGTCTTTTATTTCCTCCGTAACGTCTGAAACCTTCATGCCCCTCCACGATGCACCGTCCTTGAAGTCCGCGAGCTTTTCATCTGAAGGCCTTTCACCAATAACCAGAGATATTTCGACTTTTTGTTTATCCCTCCAGACGGTTATCCTGACTTTCTTGCCAACGTGGGCGTCTGCCGCCTTCATGCTGAGGTCCCTTCCGTCCTCAACCTCCCGGCCGTCAAAACTGATTATTATGTCGCCCTCTTTTATCCCGGCTTTTTCTGCGGGAGTATCGGGAAGAACCTCGGCAATCAGGGCGCCTTTTGCCTCTTTGAGCCCGAAAGACTCTGCGAGGTCTTCATCCAGCGACTGCGGGCGAACGCCAAGGTAACCCCTGACTACCCTGCCCTTTTCCCTCAACTGGGTAAACACGTTCTTCGCCATGTTTACCGGTATGGCAAAACCTATATTTTCCGCCACCTGGGGAGACATTATGAAAGTATTGATTCCTACGACCTCTGCATTTACGTTTATGAGCGGCCCTCCTGAATTCCCGGGATTTATGGCTGCGTCTGTCTGGATAAAATCTTCATACTGGGTAATATTAAAACCGCTTCTGCCTTTTGCGCTTATAACCCCCACCGTAACCGTGGCGTAAAGACCCATGGGATTGCCTATCGCCATCACCCATTCCCCGGGTTCAATGGCATCGGAATCTCCAAGCTTAACCGCCGGTAAAGGCCTTTTGGCCTTTATTTTTATCAGGGCAAGGTCGGTTTTGGAATCGTTGCCTATAACCTCTGCCTCGTATTTGTGCATGTCGTCCTTAAGGGCGACAAGAATCTTGTCAACATCCTTTATTACATGATAATTGGTTATGATGTATCCTTCTTCGTCCACGATAAAACCCGAACCTAATCCCTGCTGTTTTCTTTCGAACGTTCTCGGTTCCCTCTGCCTGGGACCCCTTGAATCGAAAGGTGACCTGAAAAAATCCTCAAAGTCGCCAAAGGGATTCCAGTAGCGCTGAGTAACGGTTTTTTCAGTCGTTATCTGAACGACGGAAGGTTTTACCGCCTTTGCAATATTCACAAATGTATTCTGCAGTTTGACCGTTTCTGAATCGGCTCCCGTAAAAACGTACGGAGCCTCCCGGTAGCTGTATCCCCCGTATTCCTGGCGAGGGAAACCCGATATACAATAAAAACCTGCGATGGCTAACATTAACCCTGCCGTGATTCCCGATATAAAATACCTTCTTTTCATAATTCGCCTCCCTTGTTTGCCCGCAGCGCATCTTGCGAAAAATTTTGATTTGCCTTTTCTCTTCGCACATTCCTAAATATTTAGATGCATAAGAAGTGGAAAAGTTTTATTGTCCGAACAGGGAATCTTTCCCCTGAACCGGGGATGTGAGAAAAATTTCCTACCCTGTCAGCTTTTTTTTGGCTTGAGCCCGGCCGCTTCCCTGACTTTGGACTCTACCTCCGCATAAAGCTTGCCGTCCTGCTTCAACGTATCCATTACGTTGTCAATGCCCTGGCCTATGGAATTGCCTCCATACTGTATATAGCTTCCTTTCTTGTCAAAAATTTTATACTGGAGCGCGGCATTAATCAACGAATTTTCGGCGCTTATGCCGTAACCGTAGTAAATATTAAGTTCAGTCTCTTTAAAAGGCGGGGCTACCTTGTTCTTTACCACTTTTACCCTGACCTTGTTTCCTATCAAATCCGTACCGCTCTTGAGGCTTTCTATCCTCCTGACCTCCAGTCTTACCGAGGAATAAAATTTCAGGGCCCTGCCTCCCGGGGTTGTTTCCGGATTGCCGAAAAAAACGCCTATTTTTTCCCTTATCTGGTTTATAAATATGGCAGAAGTTCTTGACTTGCTTATATAGCCGGTCAGCTTTCTTAAAGCCTGCGACATGAGCCTCGCCTGCAAGCCCATGACGCTTTCCCCCATTTCTCCTTCAAGTTCGGCCTTGGGAACAAGGGCGGCGACGGAATCAATGACAACAACGTCCACGGCATTGCTCCTTATCAGGGATTCCGCAATCTCCAATGCCTGTTCCCCCGTATCAGGCTGGCTTACGAGCATGTCCTCTATTTTAACTCCCAGCTATTTTGCGTAATTAGGGTCAACGGCATGTTCCGCATCTATAAAAGCTACCTGTCCTCCCGTTTTCTGCGATTCCGCCAGTACGTGCAGGGCCAGGGTTGTCTTTCCGGAGGATTCAGGCCCGAAAATTTCTGTTACCCTGCCCCTCGGAATACCTCCGACACCCAGGGCAATGTCAAGAGATATGGCCCCCGTGGGTATAACGGCGACATCTACATCCGCCTTCTCCCCCAGCTTCATTATTGCCCCTTTCCCGAAGTCTTTCTCTATCTGGCTTATCGCAACATCAAGAGCCTTTTCCTTGTCCATTATAGATACCTCCCTGTCGATAACCTGCGGTTCTTTTTCCTGCCAATCAATATAACATTTTAAAACCCCTTAAGTCAAGGGGAGCTTCAGCGAACAGAGCCCGTTTATTCTATCCTTTGCTAAAACTTGCCATTCTAATCCCGGTAACAGCAGGGTATGCTTTCCTGCAGCCTCTGGCGCAGGAGGGCTTCGGCGGATAAATAAATCAACCTGCCATGATTTTCAAGGCACGTGGATTTCAAAGAGAGAACCCCTGCCGTTTGCGCTTTATCGGTTATTATGCCTAACCAGGGGAATCTCTGCAAGGGTAATATAAACAGGGGATTTGCCTGTCAATCTGCTCTCTATGAGTTCCAGTCGGTCTACCCTCATGAAGCCGAAAGACGTTTCTTCATGGGCCTCAATCAGTCCTGTCACGAAAGAAAGGGATGGAGCAGATTTAAACCTTGCCAGCGTTATATGCTCCCTGAACCTGTTTTCGGGAAGAATTCCCTGAAACTTGAGCTTTTCTTCGATTTCCCTGTTTATCTTCTTCAGGATGCCCCCGGAACAGGCTCCCGCCCACAAAACCCTTATTTTTTTGCCTTCGGGAAATCCACCCAGGCCCTTCACCTCCAGGTCAAATGGTTCAAAATTGCGGGCTATTCCGCAGAGCGCTTCCTCTATGGGCACGATACGGGATTCCGGAGTTTCCCCGATAAACTTCAGGGTAATATGGAGATTTTCAGGAGATACTATTCTGGCTTCCCTTACTTTCAAAGCCAGTTTTTTGCTTACGCCGGAAATTTTTTCCCTTATATCTCTGGATACCCTTATGCCTGTGAAAATTCTCATCGCACTGGCCCCTTTCAAAGCTTGCCGAACATACTCTCCGCAAATATCTTACACCCGGCCGGAAAGGGTGTCAAGGGAAGAAAAAACCGGTCGGGGTAAAAAAGCGAGACTCCGGGTGAGAGGATGCAACAGGTTGGCTGCCGCAGGCTATCAAACCGGGGAGTTTGCGGGGACGCCTTATATAATTAAGGGGAAACCCCGCCGGCGGCGGGGTTTCCCCTTAAAACCGAAGAGTTCCCTGAACCCTTTTTATTTCCCCTTAAGCCAGGGCATCATGCTGCGCATGTTTTTCCCGATACTCTCAATCAGGTGGTCCTCCGACTGCCTGGTGAGGGCATTATATACGGGCCTGCCGACGACATTCTCAAGAATCCATTCTCTTGCAAACTCGCCGCTCTGAACCTCAGCCAGAACATCCTTCATGTTTTCCTTTACCTGTTCGTCTATGACCATCGGCCCCCTTGTCATATCTCCGTACTCGGCGGTATCGCTGACAACCTTTCTCATGCCCTGTATGCCCCGGGAGTTTATCAGGTCGACGATAAGCTTGAGCTCATGGCACGTTTCATAATAAGCAACCTCCGGCTGGTAGCCGGCTTCCACAAGAGTTTCAAAGGCGTATTTAATCAGCTGGGTAATGCCTCCGCAAAGAATTGCCTGCTCTCCGAAAAGGTCGGTTTCCGTCTCTTCCTTGAAAGTAGTCTCAACGACTCCGCACCTTGTTCCGCCAAGGCCTTTTGCGTAAGCAAGCGCAATTTTCATGGCATTCTTTGTGTAATCCTGCTGTACTGCAATTATACACGGAACACCGTTACCCTCGACAAACTGGTCCCTCAGGAGGTCCCCCGGCCCCTTCGGCGCAACCATGAAAACATCGACGTTTTCAGGAGGCACTACCTGGTTGAACAGAATGGAAAAACCGTGGGCAAAACCGAGAGCTTTTCCTTCCTTGAGGTTGGGCTCGATATGATTCTTGTACACGAAAGGCTGCACATTATCCTGAACGAGCACCATAAGAACATCCGATTTTTTTGTAACCTCGGCAATAGAAAGCGGTTCGAACCCCTCTTTCTTCGCAGTCTCACAGTTTACTGTACCTTCAAGTTCGCTTACGAGAACATCCACGCCGCTGTCCCTGAGGTTGAGGGCATGTGCCCTGCCCTGGCTGCCGTAGCCCAGAATCCCGACTTTCTTACCCTTGAAAACATCAAGATTCGCATCTTTTTCATAATAAATCTTTGCCATTTTTCTCCTCCCGGTGTTTGTTCACCCTTTCAAATTTTATTTATCTCTGCCCGAAATCCCTCGGGATAGCAATCCTCCCGGTCCTTATAAGCTCTTTTATTCCGTAAATCTTAAGAAGCTCAATTATTGCAGAAATTTTGGAAGTTCCGCCCACGACTTCAAGTGTCAGGGATTTTTTCCCGATATCGACAACCTTGGCCTTAAAGGTATTTGCCAGCTGCATGATTTCCTGCCTGACGGCGGGATTGAGAGTTTTGACCTTTATCAGGACAAGTTCCCTGTCTATGAAATCTCCGTCGGTTAAATCCTGCACCTTGATAATATCTATAAGTTTATTCAGCTGTTTATATATCTGTTCAAGAATCCTTTCATCCCCTTTTACCGTCATGGTGACTTTAGATACGGAAGGGTCTTCCGTCTCCGAGACGCACAGGCTGTCAATATTGTATCCCCTTGCAGAAAAAAGTCCGGATATCCTTGCCAGCACCCCGGTTTTATTTTCCACCGTTATAATAACCAGGTGAGACCCCATGTCAAGTTTTTTATTGTTTTTCATTTAAGAGTCCTTTACCCTCCAGTTTCAGCCTGGGAACTTTTTTGACAATCCTTCAGGCGGTGGGCTTTGGTTAATCTTTGCCCCCGTATTTAATGGCGGGGGCTGCGGTTCACGGCTTCTATGCCAGGCCCTCGAGCATCTGGTCGAGAGAGGCGCCTGCCGGGACCATGGGAAAAACGTTCTCCTCCTCGACCACCCTGCAGTCAAGAATCACGGGCTTCTCTTTTTCGCCAAGCACCTTTTCAATAATACCGTCAAACTCTTCTATCGTTTTTGCCCTGAAACCGAGGGCGCCGTAAGCCTCCGCGAGTTTCACAAAATCAGGCTGCGCATTTTCAACGCAGGTATACGCATATCTTCTCTTGTAAAAAAGCTGCTGCCACTGCCTTACCATTCCCAGGCAGCGGTTGTTCAAAATAATTATCTTTATGGGCAGCTTGTTATAAACCGCTGTTGCAAGCTCCTGTATATTCATCTGGATACTCCCGTCGCCGGCTATATCGACAACAGCCTTCCCGGGATTGGCAAACTGGACTCCTATGGCCGCGGGAAACCCAAACCCCATGGTGCCCAGCCCTCCGGAAGAAATGAACGTGCGGGGCTTTTTAAACTTATAATACTGGGCAGCCCACATCTGGTTTTGTCCGACTTCCGTACATATGATGGCATCGTCAGGCAGCATCCCGGAAATCTTTTCTATGATATACTGGGGCTTTAAAGCATTTTTTTCATATGAAAGGGGATACTTTTCTTTCCACTCTTTTATCTTGGCAAGCCATTCTTTTTTCCCTAAATCTGTAATTTTTTCGCCAAGCTTTTTAAGTATATCCTTTGCATTTCCCACTATGGGAATATCCACGACGATATTCTTACTTATCGAGGCAGGGTCAATGTCAATATGGATAATTTTTGCTTTGGGTGCAAAATTTTCAATCTTACCCGTAATCCTGTCGTCAAAGCGGCATCCGGCGGATATCAGCAGGTCCGCCTCTACGACGGCATAGTTTGCATACTTTGTTCCGTGCATGCCCAGCATGCCGAGCGCAAGGGGATGTTCTATCGGCAGGCTGCCCAGACCCATAAGGGTAAAAGCAGTGGGTATTCCCGCGGTTTCAACAAATTTCTTCAGTTCCCCGGAAGCGCCGGCGCTGATAACTCCCCCTCCCGCAATCAGCAGGGGTTTTTCAGATTCCCTTATTACCTGCAGGGCCTTTTCTATCTGTAACGGATGGCCTTCATACGTGGGCTTGTAACTCCTCATTTCAATATCCGGGGGATATTCGAACGTACCCTCGTCCCTCTGGATGTTTACAGGCAAATCTATAAGGACCGGCCCCGGCCTTCCGGATTTTGCCACATAAAAAGCTTCCTTGACCGTTCTCGCTATGTCGTTGACATCCTTTATAAGGTAATTATGCTTGGTTATGGGCCTTGTTATGCCGGTAATATCCACCTCCTGGAAAGCATCGCTGCCTATCAGGTTGGTTGAAACCTGGCCGGTAATGGCCACCATCGGTATTGAATCCATGTAAGCCGAAGCAATCCCGGTAACGAGATTTGTTGCTCCGGGGCCTGAAGTGGCCATGCATACCCCGACCCTTCCGGAAGACCTTGCAAACCCGTCTGCCGCATGGGCGGCTCCCTGCTCATGGCGGACAAGGACAAACTTTATTCCGCTTTCATAAAGCTGGTCGCAGAGGGGCAGCAACACTCCGCCGGGATAACCGAAAATGATATCCACTCCTTCTTTTTTCAAGCATTCCACCATCATTGTCGCACCGTTCATTTTTTCTCCCGCCATTTTACCTCGATATTGTCTGTTCCCGGGAAGACCCCACGGAAATCTTCGTTATGGGAACTTCTATTAACTGCTCTATCCTTTCTATATATTTTTTTGCATTTACCGGAAGATACCTGTATTCAGTTACCTTGCTTATGTCTTCCGTCCATCCTTCCGCATCTTCGTAAACAACGCCGCAGTTGGAAAATACCTTGGAGCTAAAGGTATAATCCTCGTAATTTTTCCCTTCAAACTCGTAGGAAAGGCCTATCTTAATCTTTTTCAGTCCGGATAAAACATCAAGTTTTGTCATTACCAGTTCGTCCACCCCGTTAACCTTGCAGGCAAACCTTAAAAGGACGGAATCAAACCATCCGCACCTTCTCGGCCTTCCCGTTGTAGCCCCGTATTCGTTTCCCGTTTTTCTCAGGGCCTCGCCTTCTTCCCCTTCAAGTTCGGTAGGAAACGGCCCCATGCCTACCCTGGTAGTATAGGCTTTTACCACCCCTATTACCCTGCCTACCCTTTTGGGGGAAACACCTAAACCTGTACAGGCGCCTCCGGCGATGGAATTCGAAGCAGTCACGTACGGATACGTTCCGAAATCAATGTCGAGGAACGTACCCTGCGCGCCTTCAGCCAGAACCTGCTTGCCTTTTTCAATCTCTTCATGGAGATAGAGGGAAGTATTTCTTACCATCTTTTCCATCTTATCCCTGTATATTCCATATTCTTCATATATCTTATCAGCGTTAAGCATCTTCTCCTTGTAATATTCGTGGAAAAGATAATTCTTAAGCTCCATGGCTATCTTCAACTTTTCCTTGAATATACCGTCATCGAGAAAATCAACCGCCCTTATGCCTATCCTGTTAAACTTATCTGCATAGGTAGTGCCTATGCCTCTTCCCGTAGTGCCCAATCCGCCTTTGCCCCTGAACTTATCCTCTATCTGGTCAAGAACCTTGTGGTAAGGAAGCGTTATATGTGCATTTTCTGCGATAAAAAGCCTTCCTTCAACCGAAATGCCGTTTTCCTCGAGGTACTCCACCTCGCTGGAAAAGGAAACAGGGTCTATCACGACTCCGTTGCCAAGGAGACAAATCTTGCCTGGATAAAGTATTCCGGAAGGGATAAGGTGAAAGATAAACTGCCTGTTGCTCACAACAACAGTATGTCCGGCGTTAGCCCCGCCCTGGTACCTTGCAACGATATCGACATCGTCCGCAAGATAATCTATAACCTTGCCTTTTCCCTCGTCTCCCCACTGCGTGCCCAGAACAACAGTTATCATATGTCTCCCCTTGATTATTTTATTTTCTCTAAAACCTTTTTTATCCCTTTATATTGACGGTACCGACCTTGATAGTTTTACCATAAATTTTTATATTTGGCAAGGTTATTGGCGCAACCGGTTATTTTTTGTCCCCTACCCTTTCACAATTCCCCGAAACGGATAAAGTGATTACACTGACGGCCATTTGCCTCCTTTCAGGCAGGACCTTTTCTGGAAAACCGCGGAAATTAACCCGGCTTGTGCCGGAAAATTTCATGTTTTTCTTGAATAATGCAGGATTTATTATATAATAAATACCATTATGAAAAAAATTACCGGCTCTTTAAAGGAATACGAAGGGATTAAAAACATAGCAGGTCCGCTTATGCTTGTTGAAGGAGTGGAAGGTGCAGGATTCGGAGAACTCGTTGAAATTATAACGGAAGATGGAGAAAAGAGGCTTGGCAAGATACTCGAGGTTCACCGGCAGAACGCGCTTATACAGGTTTTCGAAGGGACTGCCGGATTAAGCACCTCGCAGACAAAGGTAAGGTTTACGGGGAAAGCAATAGAATTCGGAGTCTCTCCCGAAATTATGGGCAGGGTATTCACCGGTATGGGCGCCATAAGGGATAAAGGCCCCGAAATAATCCCTGAGCAATACCTGAACATAAACGGTTCGCCGATAAATCCTACAAGAAGAAATTATCCTTCGGAATTTATCCAGACCGGCGTTTCGTCGATAGATGTTCTGAACAGCCTTGTAAGGGGACAGAAACTGCCCATCTTCTCCGGGGCAGGCCTTCCCCACAACCTTCTTGCCACGCAGATAGTTAAGCAGGCGAAAATACCTTCTGAAAAAAAGGATACCAAATTTGCCGTTGTCTTTGCGGCCATGGGAATAACATTTGAAGAAGCCGAATTTTTCCAGAAGGAATTCAAAGATGCGGGAGCCATAGAAAGATGCGTAATATTTATAAACCTTGCAGACGAACCGGCGATAGAAAGAATTTCGACTCCGCGCGTTGCCCTTACCACCGCGGAATACCTCGCCTTTGAGCTCGACATGCACGTACTCATTATTCTCACCGACATGACAAACTATGCGGAAGCCTTGAGAGAGATATCTGCCGCAAGAAACGAAATCCCGGGCCGGAGAGGTTATCCTTCATACCTTTACACCGACCTTTCAACCATATACGAGAGGGCAGGAAGGATAAAGGGGAGGGAAGGTTCCGTAACCCAGATAGCCATACTTACCATGCCGGAAGACGATAAAACCCACCCCATCCCGGACCTTACGGGATATATAACGGAGGGACAGATAATATTTTCGCGCCAGATGCATCTTAAGGGCATTTACCCTCCCATCGATGTATTAACCTCCCTTTCAAGGTTGAGGGACAAGGGAATAGGCTTCGATAAAAAAGAGGGGAAAGAACTTACGAGGGACGACCATCCTTCCGTGGCAAGCCAGTTATTTGCTTCTTACGCAAGGGGCAAGGAGGCTGAAGAACTTTCCGTTGTCCTCGGGGAAGCTTCTCTCAGCGAAACGGATGTGGCCCACCTGAAATTCTCAGGGAAGATGGAAGAGAAGTTCATAACGCAGGGTAAAAACGAAGACAGGAACATAAAGGAGAACCTGGACATGGGATGGGAATTGCTGAGGACCCTTCCCAGGAACGAGATCAAGAGGATACCCCCGGAAATCATGGATAAGTACTGGGAAGAAGGGGAGGATAAAAAGGAAGGCAGCGAAGCAAAACCAGGTAAAAACACCGCGGACGAAAAATGAAGCTTAAAGTCAACCCTACAAGAATGGAGCTTCTGAAACTTAGAAAAAGGATGCGCCTTGCAAAAAGGGGCCACAAACTTCTGAAGGACAAGGAAGAACAGCTGCTGATAGAATTCAGAACCATGGTGGGGGACGCAAAAAGGCAGAGAAAGTACGCAGAAAAGACCCTCCTTGAATTTTATGCCGGGGTGTTGAAGCTGAAGGGTGTCACCGATGAAAAAAACTGGGAAAAATTAATCAACAGCAGCCTTCTCCATGCCACCTTTTCAACGGAAGTAAAAAGAATTTTTAATATACCCGTGTCAAGGCTGACCTTTGAGACGGACCCGCCGCAACCGCCTCCGAACTACATGGCATCGCCTTATTACAGGCATCTCGTAATCAAGGGACAAGATGTAATGCACAGCCTTGCGGAGCTTTCCTTTATTGAAAACAAGCTTATCAGCTTTGCCTTTGAAATAGAAAGAACAAGGCGAAGGGTTAACGCGCTTGAATATGTCCTGATACCCAACATAGAAGAGACTATAAGGTTCATAACCTTCAAGCTGAACGAAAACGAAAGAACTTCACTTGTCACGTTAAAGCATATTCAGCTTACCCGCCAGTAACTTTTTTGCCTTTATACTCAAAACTATTTTAACAAAAACCTTCATCAAAAATTATAAGCCGGTTTTCACGTGTCCCGTTTCGCCGAGCAGTGCAAGTATCGTATCGGCAAGTATGTCACCTGTCTCCGCAGCCATCTTGCTCCAGAATGCAGTTGTCGTTTCATGTCCGCCTTTGCGGGCGAAAGCCTTTTTTGTCGGAACATATCCAAGCCAGCCGTTAGCCAGAGAAACTACATAAGTATAAGGCATCCTGCTCTCTTCCTTTATGCGGAGCTGATGTTCGACAAAATATTCGCATGGCACGGAAGCAAAGGCAGTCTTGCCTAACCTGCAAACCTGTACTATTGCATCCAGATTATTTCCCGCAGCCCGAAGCTTGCGTAGTATTTCGAGTGAATGAGTATACCATCCTTTTTCCACCAGAGCGGTAAGCACTCCGACAAACCTTTCCGGGTTTTTAACAGACTCTTCAAGCTCCTCAAGGCTGCGCAGAGGTAGAGAAAGATTTTTTTCGCGCACGTCAATCTGCCAGTCAGAATCGAAGTCAGTAATACTATCCACCAGTTTTCTTACATCTGAAGCCAGAATAGCTCCTGCGCTTTCAACACTCAGGCTGCTGTTGATATTTCCGCACGCACCGCACAGGAAAACGGAGTCGGCCCCGTAATGTGTTTCTATGTCTTTATAAACAACCCCCGGATAATCCGACGAAACACGCCCCATTCTTCTGTTGGCATGAGCCGAAAAATTGACGATAACTCCGAGTATCTTCCCCGCATTATTCTTTATGCAAATGACTCCAACCTCAGGGTCAACAGGTCCTTCAGAACAAAGTATATCTTCAGTCAGGGGAGTAATACGGGGCTGTGTAATAACAGTACCGTCTCGCTTGATATATCTGCGGTTAACTGAAATCCTGTCTTCATATCCTGATGCTACGCCGCAGACAGCAGACTCTCTGCCCTGCCATGCTTCGACAACTGCAGAAGCGCCTTTTTTTATCATGCTTTCAATATAGGGCTCTTCTTTTTTAAAGTGTCCGCGTTCAACTACTGCAGGACAGGCATGATTATGCGTAGTGGATACCATCAGATGTGAAGGCGGGATATCCGTCTGTCTGGAAACCATCGCTCTGATTTGTTTCACGTATTCCCATTCAGCAATAACTATATCGAGCGACAGGAAAGCAAATTTACTTTTGCCATCGTCAAAAACAGCCGCATGTGCGAATATAGGGTCCATGATATTCTCAACCTGTGAAAAATAAGTTCTGATGGGAAAATATTCCGGGCTTATATCAATTTGAGCAAAACCGGCTTTCATTGTTTCGTACCTCCTTTATTATAACAACCTGATTTCGGGAACTTTAACATACTGCATCAGGCAATGTCAATACTGATTCATCAAGCTGTCATATTCACAAATTCTGCCATAAAATTACGTATTTTTGAAAACGGTAGCCGCACCTTTTAAGGTGCGCTGTAATGAGCACGCCAGCAAAGTTTTTCCGCAGGAGGGGAACACGTTAAAAATACAAAAAACATGTCATTGCGAGCCGTATTGTGGCGGGGCCATCTATCTTTTGTGTTTCTTCCTTGCAAATCCTTTTCAGGCGAAGGTCTGACCTTCGTAACTAGCCCTCAATATTCCGTTCTTTTTATGATGGTTTCCTGCAAATCCCTGGAGAGTTTATTGAAATATTCAGAATATCCTCCCACCCTTACGATTAAATCGCTGTATTTTTCGGGGTGGGATACCGCATCCTCCAGAACCTTCTGGTCGACAACATTCATCTGCACCTGCATCCCTCCCAGAAGAAAATATGCCTTTACCAGGTTTATCAAGGCCTTTCTGTCGGAAGCTTTTTTGAAAAGAGAGGGTGAGAACCGCATGTTTAAAACGAGGGTGCCCATGGCCTTTGAGTGGCCGATTTTTGCCGCCGATTTCATCACTGCCGTGGGCCCTTCCTTATCCCGCCCGGCAACAGGGCCTACGGAATCGGCGATAGGTTCGTCTCTCATCCGTCCGTCGGGAGAGGCCATAAGATTCTTTCCCGCATCGGCGTAAATGATAAACATCATGCATCCCGGCAAAAAACGCCCCCCCCTCCAGCAGGCATACTTCCTTATTTCTTCGAAAACAAAACCGGCCGTTTTCACCGCGATGGCGTCAACCTCGTCTTCGTCGTTGCCAAACTTCGGCAGCATCTTAATCTTTTTCAAAAGTTCGCCGTACCCCTGAAAATTATTTTCAAGGGCATCCAGGAATCCAGCGGGAGAAACGTGCTTTTCCTCGTAGAGGATTTTTTTCATGGAAAAGAGGGAATCCGTGACATTGGATAATCCGCATACGTTGACAACGCTCCAGTTGTACCTCGCCCCTCCCCTGTTGTATTCGACGCCCGAATCTATACAATCATCAATTAGCAGGCTCCTGACAGGCTGAGGCCTGTAAAGGGCCTTCATCTCCTGGTCCCTGTTGGTTTGATTAATCATGGTTTCAATGGAGTCTTTTAAATCCGCGAAGTAGCAATCAAGAAAGGATTTGAAATCGGGAGACGAGACAATATGCCTTTTAATACTTTTTTCCAGCACCCCGAGCAGGTTTATTCCCGCATCGAGAGAACCCACGTTCGACTTGCCGTGAACCATCGTCTCCGCGCAACCGGCAGGAGCATACTCGCAAATCTCGTTGAAGAGGATATTGAGGCGGGCATCCCGCAGCCCCCGCAGGTAAAGCTCCTCGTTATGGAAAACCGGCATCCCGCATCCGGTAGCCACCGTGTCGAGGGCCTTCTCCCATAAATCGCCGGGCATATCCTGCCTGACCCTTAGATGAAGATTGGGCCTCCTGCTCTTTCGGGACGCTTCGATGCATACGCCTGTCAGGGCGTTGTAGGAAGGACTGCCGTCACTGCGCGTGCCGCCGATGCAAACGCTTAACCCTTCGGCATAGTCGAAGTTCTTCCACAATTCCTTTATAAGCAGAACCGCTTGCCTTCGGGTAATCTTTCCGTCTCTCAGGTCATTTTCAAAAAATTCATCGAGTTCGCGGTCAAGGAGTCCCAGGCTGTCGCATCCGTCGAGATAAAAAACGAAATTTGCTCCAGCAACGGCCTCAAAGAACGTCCCGGCTGGGCGGAAAGGAACCGACCTGAAAGCTTCGAGCAGTCTTGCCCGCGCGGGGCAATCGGGCCCGTTTTCAATCTTTTCGGCTGCCTTCCCGTGCAAAACCCTGACGGCCCCGAGCAGTTCTTCCATTCCACCGTAAAAGACAGCCTTCGCGGCATCTCCCTCGTTTTCGGCCTTTTTCTTTCCCTTCCTGACCCTCTCCAGGTACGTGGAAAACCCTTCTCTCAGCACCCGCCCGTAATTGGAGATGCTGTGGGTATATCCTGCACCGCCAAGGCAGTATTGGTAATCGTAGCCGGGAGGATGGAAGGGGTAACTTTCAAGCTCTTCTTTTATGCCTTTCCATATATTCTTCTCATTATCCGAAGCCCCGGAAAGGCCTTCCTCGAAAGCGTTGCTGTTGGCACTCGAATAAATCAGGGAATGAGAATAGCTGAAACCCAGGATACCCGGTTTGTAGAACTGCCCTTCCCTGCCCTTCGGGTATAGAACGCTTCCGGTGTATTCGGGCAGGCAAATATTTTCGAAATGCCTTCTTATGCCGCGGGTAATCCTTGAGAGGACAGGGGCCTTCCTCTCTTCAAAAAAACCGGATGCAAACCACTCTCCCCTTTCTGCAAGAAATCTGCTCTCACTTCCTGGTTTCACTTGTAAATCCTCGTTTCCCCCTCGCCTTTTATTCCTCTCCCCGTGGGGGAGAAGGTTGGGGTGAGGGGGGTATTTTCATCCCCTCCTCCTGCGCTGAAGCTACGGCGGACAAGTTTTGTGTCTGCAGTTTTAGCGACGGGCATGAGGGTTTCATATCAGGAGTCCTCTTTATTTCCTGCGTTTTCTCCGTCATTTCAGTTTCAGGTACATCTTCCCATAACTTAATGGCCTTTCCACGCCACGTTAAAAAAAAGCCGGTTATACCAGGCATATTTTACCATCAAAGATTTTCCATGACAACTGGCAGGGGGGCAAAAAATAAAGGGACAGGCTGGATTTACTCAACCTGTCCCCTGTTGCGGTAAAACCTTATTTACTTGCTATCCTTGTCGTCAACCTCTTTATATTCCGCATCGACGACATTGTCACGGCCTCCGCTTTTGCCTTCTTCCTGCTGTGCTTCCGGTTCCCCTGCCTGCTCCTGTCCCTGCTGCTGTCCTTGCTGTTGAGCCTGCTGGGCCTGCTTGTATATAATCTCGGCAATCTTATGGGCGGCTTCCTGGAGTTCATCCATACCCTTTTTCAGGCTTTCTGCATCTTTTTGCTCCGCTTGCAGAAGCTTGTTAAGAGCATCAATTTTTTCCTGTATAGCCTTTTTCTCAGGCTCGCTTATCTTGTCGCCGTGCTCTTTGACATTTTTATTGACACTGTAAACAAGCCCGTCGGCCTGGTTTGTAAGCTCTATAAGCTCCTTCTTTTTCTTATCCTCTTCCGAATGCTGCTCGGACTCTTTTACCATCCTGTCAATTTCTTCCTGCGAAAGTTTTTTGGAAGCCGTTATCTTTATCGACTGCTCTTTTCCCGTTCCCTTATCCTTGGCGGTCACATGAAGGATTCCGTTGGAGTCTATATCGAAAGAAACCTCGATTTGAGGTACTCCTCTCGGAGCAGGCGGTATGCCTACAAGCTGAAAAGTGCCCAGGCTCAGGTTGTCCTTGGACATAGGCCTTTCACCCTGCAGGACGTTTATTTCCACCGAAGGCTGGTTATCCGCCGCAGTGGAAAAAACCTGGCTTTTCTTCACGGGAATGGTAGTATTCCTCTCGATAATCTTTGTGAAAACACCTCCGAGAGTCTCGAGGCCGAGAGAGAGAGGTGTAACATCAAGCAGCAGGATATCCTTATCCTTCATATCTCCGGAAAGTATGGCGCCCTGTATGGCCGCTCCTATGGAAACGCACTCCATCGGGTCAACTCCCCTTTCAGGCTTAATCCCAATAAATTCTTCTACAAACTTCTGAACGACCGGCATCCTTGTGGGACCTCCCACGAGGATTACCTTGTTGATATCGGCGGTTTTAAGCTTTGAATCCTCTATGGCTTTTTTCACCGGGTCCTTGCACCTGTCTACTATGGGAGATATAAGCTCTTCAAGCTTCGCTCTTCTTATCTTCATCTGGAGGTGCTTGGGCCCTGACTGGTCGGCCGTTATGAAAGGCAGGCTTATTTCGGTTTCCACGGTGGAGGAAAGCTCTATCTTGGCTTTTTCAGCGGCCTCTCTCAAGCGCTGCATAGCCATCCTGTCTTTGCTTAAGTCTATGCCTGATTCCTTCTTGAATTCGTCGACAATATGCTGCACGAGAACTTCATCCATATCGGTGCCGCCCAGCTGGGTATCGCCGTGGGTCGAGAGAACCTTGAAAACTCCGCTCATCATATCCATGATGGTAACATCAAGAGTACCTGCACCGAAATCAAAAACCAGCACCTTCAATTCTTTTTCAAGCTTATCAAGCCCGTATGCGAAAGAAGCGGCAGTAGGCTCATTGATTAGCCGCACAACCTCAAGTCCGGCTATTGTCCCGGCATCCTTTGTCGCCTGCCTCTGGTTGTCGTTAAAATAAGCGGGCACAGTCACGACGGCCTTTTTAACAGACTCCCCCATGTAAGATTCGGCATCCTTCTTAATCTTCTGGAGGATATAAGCGGATATCTGCTCGGGAGTGTAAGTCTTGCCGTATATGTCATACTTGTGTTCTGTACCCATCTTTCTTTTTGCCGCAAAAACAGTGCCTTCGGGATTAACCGCAGCCTGCCTCCTTGCCGGCTCGCCCACAAGAACCTGGCCGTCCTTGGTAAAAGCCACGTATGAAGGGAAGGCCTTTCCTCCCACTATTGTTGTCCCCTCGGCGCTTGGAATAATAACGGTTTTTCCTCCTTCCATAACTGCGGCCGAAGAATTGCTGGTGCCTAAATCTATACCTATTATCTTTTCTGCCATCTTATTTGCCTCCAGTTTTATTTTGCATAAAAAGCAGGTGTTGTTAAATCTTATTGATTACTAAAAATTTAGATGAGATTTCATAAAAGAAGTTTCAGATTTGCCTGAAATAACGCCTTTCGTAATATTTTAGCGTCAGAAAGTTTTTATTCCTTCTGCCCCTGGGGAGAAGGTGCAGGATGAGGGAGCTTAGACTGCGATTGTTCCCCTCACCCATGCCTCTCCCCGGCGGGGAGAGGGGTTTAAAATGAATTTGCTTTTTCAAGCTAATACATTACCGCCTTTCGAAACGGCTCGGGTCGGCCAGCCAGCCCCGTTATCACGGGGCAGAGAATCGAAATTCGAAAATAGAAAATTGAAAAACAAATAGAATTCCGATTCGGTCAAATCTCGATTATCGATTTTCAAAACCGATGGGATTGCTCTTGCTCATCGCAATCCCTGACTTCTCTCCCTTCAAGTCCTGA
>Ga0272443_10003253_pt1 | contig 19359 bp, 9 predicted proteins | sample SSMAcet12_FD_193581 | JGI IMG/M metagenome (GOLD analysis project Ga0272443, IMG submission 193581) | Marine sediment archaeal communities from Little Sippewissett salt marsh, Falmouth, MA, United States - SSM-Acet-12 | ecosystem: Environmental > Aquatic > Marine > Wetlands > Sediment ... | reverse complement strand
CTTGGTGACGTACTCCGAGTACTCGAGCCCCTTCGCCTCCATCCCAATGTCTTGGAGGAAGCCCGCGTCGGCGCCGTAGTCACGCGCGAACGTCTCCTTCATCCGCCGGATTCCCTGCCCGAACACCGCCCCGAACCCCTCGCCCCGCGCCATCTGGTGAAGCACTTCGAGCGCGGCGTCGCCGTTGCCGAATCGAAGCTCCAGACCGCCAGTCCTCTCGGCGTTCAGGATCCCGTTCTCGTAGCACTCCATCGCGAACGCGAGGCCGGTCGTGAAGGAGATCGTGTCGATCCCGTAGGTGTCGCAGTAGAAGTTCACTTCGAGGACGAAATCCGGGTCATGGACGCCGAGGTTCGAACACCCGGCCGCCGTCTCGTACTCCGGTCCGTCGACGAGAACCTTCTCCCCCGCGTACGGTCCGGTTCGAAGGAGGAAGTCGTCGACCGCGTGGGAACAGGACATCGTGCAGCCGAGCCAGCAGCCGTCGGGCATACTCTGTCCGAATCGCTCTCGCCAGATGTGCGACGCGATCTTCCCGGCCTCCGGATGCGACCCGAACTTGAAGTTGTGCGTCGGGAGGAGATCGTACTCGTCCATGATCTCGACCAAGTGCGCAGTCCCGACCCGCCGCATGTCGCACTGACTCGCGTCGAGATCGAGAATCTCCTTGGTGATTCGCTTTCCGACCTCGCGGAGCCGTTCGATGTCGGCCGGTCGATTCGCCTCCGCGTCGACCGGCGGGCTCTTCACCACGAGCGCCGCGATTCGCTTGTCGCGGAGAACCGTGCCCGTCCCGCCGCGCCCGGCCTGCTTGACGCGGACGGCCTCCCGCTTGAGATCGAAGAAGCTGAAGTTGAGACACCCCATCCGCGTATGCTCGGCACCGGAGCCAGTCGTCACCGTCGAGACGGCGGCGACGTCGCGCGGGGTCTCGGAGTCAGCGAACGTCTTCATCAGTCGAAGAGCGAGCACGTGGGTGTTGACGTCCTCCTCGGGACATGACAGGAGCTGGACGACGCCCTTCACCCCGTCGACGAAAACGACGACGTTCTCGGAGGCCTTCCCTTGAACTTCGATCGCGTCCCATCCGGCGAACTTCAGGTACGGTCCGAAGTACCCGCCGGCGTTCGAATCGATCACGTTTCCCGTCAGCGGTGACAGGCTGACGGCGATCGACTTGCCGGAGCCGGGATAGGTCGTCGTGCCGCCGACCGGGCCCGATGAGATGACGATCTCGTTGGCGGGATCGTCCCACGTTGTCGTCGGTTCGATCGCATTCCACAGGCGCCAGAGCCCGAACCCCCGGCCGCCGACGAAGATGTCCTTCATCTGCTGCGTGACCGGGCGCTCCTCCACCGCACCGGTACCGACGTTCACGTAGAGCGTCTTCCCGGTGTAGCCGCGCACGACTTCAGCCGGATCGTACGCTGTTTCCGCAATCACCCGATATCCCGCCGGTGTTGCCATCTGTTCCTCCTCGCGCGTTCACTCTCCGCCTTGGCCGCCGCCGGCCGCATCTCTTTGATGAAGTGTAGAGGACCGGAGCGATATCCTCAAACCCTTATCCTATCGAGGCTTCGGCCGCACAGGAGCGCGGGGCTGTTGCCTCCGTCCCTCTCCCTTTCTATCCTTTGCGGCGAGAGGGAGGAGCCGAATGGATCGAGAACGAATCGAGAAGGCTGTGAAGGAGATTCTCGCCGGAATCGGGACCGACCGGATCAACGAGGAGGTTGTGGAGAACACGCCACGTCGGGTCGCGGCGACGTTCGCCGAGTTCTTCGCACATATCGACCGAGACCCCGCCGACGTCCTCGAGGTCGTCTACCACGAGGCCTATGAGGAGATGATCGTGATGAAGCAGATCCCCTTTCACTCGATCTGCGAACACCATCTCCTCCCGTTCATGGGGACGGTCGACATCGTCTACGTTCCCCAGGATGGACGGATCGTCGGCGCGAGCAAGCTGGCGCGTGCCGTCGACATCGCCGCCTCCCGCCCCCACCTTCAAGAGCGTCTGACCCAGCAGATCGCCGACGCCGTCGTCGCCAAGCTCGATCCGCTGGGCGTCCTGGTCCGAATCAAGGCGACGCACCTGTGCATGACGCTTCGCGGGGTGAAGAAACCGGGATCGAAGATGGTCACCTCAGCGATTCGGGGAAGCTTCTACCAAAATCAGGCACAGAGAAGCGAAGCCCTCGCGCTGATCGCTTAGTGCAACGTCACCCACCGCGATTCGACTGCCACCCAGCCATGTCGAATCCTGAGCAACTCAGGTCGAAAGACGCCTGAGTTGCCGAGGCCCTTGCGCTGACCACCTAGCGCAGCGGCGCCCTGATCGCGTCAAGCGTTGCGTCATCGGCCGCGATTCGATGACCTCTTGGCGTCGTCGACGCGCGCGACTGAGGTGCCGACGCCTCAGTCGCCAATCCGCCAGGCGACAATGCGCGGATCGTCCGAATCGAGCTGCGGCGCCTCGATCCTCCGGCTTGACTCCTCCACTCGCACATTGAAGCTCACAGCGGAAGCTCCTTCGGTATCGCAGTAGCGCGCAGCGATCGAGAGAGCGAGACGAAGCTCCTCGTCGGTCGGCCCGCCCTCCACCAGCGTCGTCGGCCCCATCACGCCGATTGGCTCGGCGTGAATCCTCCCGCGTGCGAACCCGTCGAGCATCGCGTTCTCCCACTTGTTCCGCCCCACGATGACCTTCACACCCTCGGAGATGCGGAAGTGTCGACCGTGACGGAGGAGGCGGAACGCCTCCAGGTCGACCGCGTCCACCCCGTGGTGCTCGAACGCGTCGCGGAGTCTCGTTGCGTAGGCCTTCTCGATGAGGAGACAGCCGCCGGCCGGCTGCGGATAGTCGATGATCCCCAGCTCCTTCGCGAGTGCCATCTGTAACTCGCGCGAGCGACCCTGGATCGAGAGGAGGCTCTCTTTGCCGATCCAGCCCTCCGTGACCGGAAGCGTGTCGGGGAGCAGGTTCGCCGAGAGCGGCCGCACCAGGCGATCGCCGAGGCCGCTCTCCTCGGCGGCCTGCATCAGCGCCTGATAGTGCTGAGACTTCGGTCGTTGCCCGAGGACCTCACCCGTGACCACGAATTGGGCGTCCTCTTCCTCCATCACACGTTTGGCGACCTTCAGCATGAAGATGCGACAGTCAACGCACGGATTCATTCCCTGCCCGTAGCCATGTTTCGGCCGCCGGATCGTCTCGAGATGATCCTCGGAGACGTCCTCGACCCGAAGTGGAAACGAGAGACGCTCCGCCGCGGCACGGAGGCGCCCCAAGCCGGTCTCGTCGGCGCTGAACAGATGCCGAACGTGGAGGAGCGTCACGTCGGCGCCGGCCCGCTTCGTCACCTCCGCCGCGAGGAGGCTGTCCAGCCCCCCCGAGAACGCGGCAATCGCCTTGACGCTCTTCGTTTCGGAACGTACATTCGCCTGACCGGACTTCTTCATAACCCTTTCACACCCTCACTGGATGATCGGATGGAATGCAACCCAGATTCTTGCCAAGGAGGCCAGTAATGCGCAAGTCATTGCTCGTTTCAGTTCTCGTCGCCCTCTTCCTCGCCGCCGGAGGGGCGATCGCTTGGATCAGTCTGCCCGAAGGCGGGCTCGCCGTCGCGGCGACGACACTCGCACAGACGGGAGACCTCGATCAGGCGATCACCGATTCCGGCCAAGCGGCGATCAAGGCAGCGATCGCCAGCGCCGGACCGGCCGTCGTCCGCATCGACGTCGCCGGAACCGTCAGCGTCGTCAATCCACTCTCCGACTTCTTCGACGACCCGTTCTTCCAGCGCTTCTTCAACTTCGACAACGGCCCGCGGGAACGCGAGACCGAATCGGTCGGCTCCGGCGTCGTCTTCGAGCATGACGGTGAGAAGCTCGTGCTCACCAACGCGCACGTCGTCCGAGACGCCGACACGATCCAGCTGACGGATGTCCACGGGAACGTCTGGCCCGCGTCGATCGTCGGCATCGACGAGCTCCTCGACATCGCCGTCCTTCGTGTGGACGGCGACACAGGCGCGCTCTTCGCCGCAACGCTCGGCGATTCCGACACCGTCGAGATCGGCGATTGGGCGATCGCCATCGGGAATCCGCTCGGGCTCTCCTACACCGTCACCTTGGGGATCATCAGTGCGACCGATCGAGACATCGCCAAACCGAGCGGCGTCGGAACCTACACGGACCTGATCCAGACCGACGCAGCGATCAATCCAGGCAACAGCGGCGGCCCGCTCGTCAACGCGCGCGGTGAAGTCATCGGGATCAGCACCTTGATCGCGCGCGGCTCGTCGCTCGGCGTTTCGATTGAGGGAATCAACTTCGCGATCTCGATCAACGGCGTCGTCGAAGTCCTCGATCAGCTCATCGCCACCGGCTCGGTCACGCGCGGATGGCTCGGCGTGCAAGTCGCGGACGTGACGGCGGAGACCGCCGAGAGCTTCGAGATCGATCCCAATCTCGTCGGGGCACTGATCGTCCACGTCTTCGCCGGCGATCCGGCCGACGCGGCCGGAATCGAAGTCGGCGACGTCGTGGTGCGAATCGGAGACGCGGCGATCGAGGCCGCAGACGATCTCGTCCGCACGATCGCGATCCTCGGTGCCGGATCCGTCGTCGAGATCGAGCTGATTCGTGACGGCGAGACAATCGTCGTCGAAGCTGCTCTCGGCGAGCGACCGAGCGAAGACGTCCTCGCAACCTACGGGGGACAGACCCCGCCAGGCGGAATCGATGCTGAGGCGTTTGCCGGGATGACCGTCGGACCGATCACTCCGATCGTCGCCCAGCATCTGGGATTGAATTCGCCTGATGGCGTCGTCATAATGGACGTCGCCGCCGACAGCCGGGCAGCGCATGCGGGGGTGGCTGAGGGTGACGTGATTCTGGAAGTCGCCCACCGTCCGATCGAGTCGGTCGAGGACTGGAACGCGGTCGTCTCGGGACTTGATGACGACGATCAGCTGACTCTCACGATCCTGCGCGAAGGCCGGCTCGGCTTCATCACGATCTAGCGGCGGCAGCCGACGGCAGCAGCGACGCTGCGGTCGGGCATCGGAGAGTGGCGCAGCTTGGTCAGCGCGCAGCGTTCGGGACGCTGAGGCCGCCGGTTCGAATCCGGCCTCTCCGACACGCGGGAGTAGCTCAATGGTAGAGCCCTGGCCTTCCAAGCCAGTCATGCGGGTTCGATTCCCGTCTTCCGCTCATGGGCAACCCTCACGGGTTCCTTGCGAGTTCCCGAGGCAACCTCGGAAGCTCGTCCACCTGGGATGGCTGCCATTGACAACGCCAAACGTCCGACGCACACTGGCTGCGCGGCAATAGCCAAGAAGGAGTTTCGGGAACCGAAACTCCCTCTGTACTCAGTGGCCATCGAAGCCACTGGGGGCGAAGCACGGAGAAGAGGAGTTTGCGGAGCAAACTCCCTACGAACCTGAAGAACCGCGAAGGCTCTTCAGGCTCGCATGCGCCCGTAGCTCAGGGGACAGAGCAACGGCCTTCTAAGCCGTGGGCCGGAGGTTCGAATCCTCCCGGGCGTACCAGAAGGAACGTGGGGAGCGTGGCGCAGTCGGTTAGCGCACCAGGTTGTGGTCCTGGGGGTCGCGGGTTCGAATCCCGTCGCTCCTCCCACGCGGATGCTTCGCATCCGGGCAAGTTGCATCGTCCTCGGCAACTCGCATAGATGAGCTATCGCAGTTCATCCGCGGTAGCCTGAACTCGAAGCGAAGAACAGACGAGGAGTTTGCGGAGCAAACTCCCTACGAGCCTGAAGAACCGTTGAGGTTCTTCAGGCTCGCATGCGCCCGTAGCTCAACTGGATAGAGTACCGGTCTTCGGCACCGGGAGTTGGGGGTTCGAGTCCCTCCGGGCGTAGAAGAACCCCGCGGCATTCAGCCGTGGGGTTCTTCTACGTCTGGAGTGCGAGAGCTCCCCTCGGCGCGTAGCGCTCGCCAAGCCGTCCGCAGGACGGCCGGGGTTACGAGGCCCGTCTACGTTTGGCTGGAGACTCAAACCCCTGAGTTTGCAGCGACCCAAGCACGACGTTCGCAAAGCGAACTCGCAACGTGCTCGCAGAGCACGCACTCGCAAGCAATCCCTGACGTTGCCAGGTTCAGAGTCCCGTCATCCTTCCTATGATCTGGCCCCGCTTCCCCATGATACTCCGGCTGGCGACTCGCACTCCCTGAGCCTACAGACCCCACCACGAGTTTCACCTGTGAAGCTCGCAACGAACGCGAAGCGTTCGCACTCGCATAAGCTGCCCGTAGGGCATCCTGGGTCTCGAGTCCCCCGGCGTAGCCGGATCCACACTGCCCTGTTCGCGGGATGTTGCGGATAGACCTTCCGGAACGCCTTTGCCCCGAAGTGAACCGGCCATGGGGGGCTGGTCACCTGACCGGTGTGAATCGCTAGTACGAGATGTCGAAGAGCTGCTCCAGCTTGTCCAGCCTGTGCGTTGCGCGTACACGGCGCACGGTGCCTGTCAGCCCTCGAATCACGAGGCTTTCGGTCACGGCACCGCCTCCGAAGTAATCGACGCCCGGCAGCAGTTCGCCATCTGCGACGCCGGTGGCGGCGAACAGGACGTCGTCAGAGGACACGAGATCATCGAGACCAAGCGGGTCGTCGAGTTCGTACTCATCTGTCCAACTGAGGGACGGACGTAGAGGCCGCACACTCTGACATTGCAGGTCGCCGCCTAGGGCACGCAACGCGCAAGCAGCCAAGACGGCCTCGGGGCTGCCGCCGATACCGAGCAGGAGGTCGATGCCCGTCTCCTCCCAGCACGTCATCAGCGCGGCGGCGATGTCACACTCCTGGATGAGCCGGATCCGGGCGCCGCACGTACGCACGTCGCTGATCAGCTTGTTGTGCCGTGGCCGATCGAGGATGACCACCGTGAGGTCCCGAACCTCGCACTTCTTCGCTTGGGCGAGGTTTTCGAGGTTGGATGAGACAGGCGCCACGATGTCGAGCTTGCCCTTTGCGATCGGTCCGACAGCGAGCTTGTTCATGTAGACCGAGTTGCCGGGATCGAACATCGTCCCGCGCGGAGAGGCGGCGATGGCGGCGATGGTGTTCGTTCCTCCCTTGGCCAGCGCTCGCGTCCCGTCGACCGGATCGACGGCGACGTCCAGTTGCGGCGGATCCCCGGTGCCGACGGACTCGCCACAGTGGAGCATCGGAGCCCTGTCCTTTGCTCCTTCCCCGATGACAACCAGTCCATCGACGTGAACCGAGGCCAGCGCTCGCCGCATGGCGTCGACCGCCGCTTGATCCACTGCATGGGTGTCTCCTCGCCCCATCAGCCGCGCGGCGGAAAGCGCCGCTGCTTCCGTCACGCGAACGAGTTCAAGGGCCAAACCACGAGGAATCCTTATAGGCACTGTAGTCCTCCGTGAGGTCAGGCATGGTCCGGAAGTATACCCCGGCACTGCTGGCGGCGGAGTTCGCGCGCAGCCTGCACTGACTTGTCCCTCGAGGTCGTTCCACAGGCCGGAACACCCAGGGAATCGGCCACCAGGCAATCATCAGCGACTGTCGCCCCACGCACCCCATGGCCGCCGTCGCACGTTCCGTGGTGCTCTCTCGCCAGATGAAATCCACACGCGTGCCGGGCAGAATCTGTCGGAAGGAGGAGGGCCATGAAACGTTCAGTACTTGCAGTCTGTGCGATCGTGCTTGTGGGAATCCTCGTCGGCTGCGGAGGCGAGAACGGTGAGCCGCCGATCGCCCTGAATACGGTGTTCGAGGTCACCCAGAACGCCCGGATGGTCCAGGTCGGCGAAGACATGTCGGGAAACGCTGAATACCAGATGAAGGACTACCGCGAAATCGCGGGCGTCGTAGAGAATCCGTCCGACGCTGAGGCCTACGCAGTTCAAGTCGTCATCACCGTGAGTTCCGCGGCCGGAGACACGCTCCACGAAGAAACGATCGACGTCGGCAACGTCTCTGCGGGAGGCGAGCGGACATTCAAGTACCGCTGGTACACCACGGATGAGGTCACCCTCGATGCCGAGGCGGTTGCCAGCGAGCCACCGGCCGCCGATGACTGAACGTCCTCTCGGCTGCGTGTGAGGCGTCCAAGCTGCGCAACGCTCGGAGTGTCCCGTCTTCGCACCTTTGCGGCGAGGCCCCAATCGGCTATCGTCGAGTCAGCACTCAACATCTGCTCGGGAACGGAGAGAGCATGAAACGATTGATGGTCGCGCTGCTGGTGGTTGCCGGGCTTTCTTGGGGCCTTCTCGCCGACGACCACGGAGACTCCCCGCTCTCTGCGACACCGGTTTCGGTCGCCGAGAGCCTCACGTCGGCCTGCATCGAGCAGCCCGCTGATTTGGATTACTTCCTCTTCTCGGCCGTCGAAGGCCGGACCTATCGACTCCTCACGAGCCACTTGAGCAACGACATGGACACGGTCATGTACCTGTTCGGCACCGACGGTCAGACGATTCTCCTCGTCGACGATAACTCGAACGGGGAGACGGCGTCGCGGCTGCAGTGGACGTGCCCGGCGTCCGGCACGTACTTCGTCATGATCCGCCACGCCCTGGCGACCTCCGGAACGGGGTGCTACGAGTTCTCGCTCTCGACCCTCCTCGTGGACGATCACGGAAACGACCCGCTGAACGCGACGCCGCTGGCGTTGGACACGTCGGCGTCCGGTTTCATCGAGACGGCTGACGACGCCGACGTCTTCTTCTTCCCCGTCCGACGCGGCTTCGAGTACGCCATCCGTTTCTTCGAGGCGTCCCTCGCCTCGCCGCTGGCCTTCCGTCTTCTTGCGGAGAACGGAGGAGCCGAGCTGGCCACCTCGGAGAGCCTCGTCGACGGCGAACTCACGTGGACGGCAACCGGAGACGGGTCGTTGTTCGTCGCCGTCTACGGAGGGGCGGAAGGCGGAGGATACGAACTGTCGGTGAGTGAGACAGGCTATGTCGACGATTTCGGCAACGCGCCGGCGACCGCGCTCCTTCTGGAGACCGAAGGCGCGACGATCTTCGGCACCATCGACGTCGCCGGCGACCGCGACTGGTTCACGTTCGAGGCGCGCCAGGGAACCGAGTACCGGATTGATTTCGGCGCCGATGACGCATTCCGCCTCGCATTGGTGGCACCGGACGGCACGACGATCGTCCGTGAGGAGTCGGCGCTCGTCGCGGGGTCACTGGAACTCGAATGGACCTCGCCGGCGACCAAGACGTACTACGTGTCGGTAGAGATGCCCGACGGCATCGGTGCTTACTCGTTGACGCTCTCCTCGACGCTGCAACTGCAGCTTCTCGGCACGTTCAATCCGCAGGGCTACTCGCTCGACGTCGCCGTCCGCGGACGGACGGCCTATCTCGTCGTCGGGACGAAGGGCCTCCTCCTCGTCGATGTCAGCGATCCGACGCAGCCGCGAGAAATCGGCGCTCACAGCACGCGCGGCTACGCCCAGGCCGTCGCCGTCACCGGGGACTATGCCTACGTCGCCAACCGGGGCGAGGGGCTGACGATTCTCGACGTCTCCGACCCGACGAGACCCTTCGAGGCGGGCTCGATCGATACCCAAGGCTCGGCGCAGGACGTCGCGGTCGAAGGAAGAATTGCCTACGTCGCCGATCAGCGGGGCGGACTCCAGATCATCGACGTCTCACGCCCGGAGGATCCTCGCTTGCTCTCGACGTTCGACACGCGGGGACACGCCGAGGCGCTCGCCTTCCGAGACGGGATCGTGTTCGTCGCCGTCGGAGATGCCGGCCTCGAACTCGTGGACGTCTCCGACCCCTCGGCACCGTTCGCCGTCGGCTCGGTCGATCTCCGCGGCGACGCAAGCGACATCGTCGTCTCCGACGGTCTTGCCTACGTCGCGGCCGGCTTTCGCGGCATTCGGATTGTCGACGTCAGCGACCTGTCCACGCCAACCGAGGTGGGTTCGATCGGCACCGACGGCGAGGCTCGCGGGCTCGCGCTCGCGGGCGGACTCCTTTACGTCGCCGAGCGGACCGAAGGGATGTCCGTCTTCTCGATCGCCGACCCATTGAATGCCGAACCGGTCGCTCGGATCGATACGCCCGGCGAGGCGGTCCGCGTTGCGATCGCCGACAGCCACGCGTACATCGCCGACCGTGAGAAGGGAATGCAGATCGTTCAGCTCTTCCCCTAAAGATGAGGGGGAGCCGAGGCTCCCCCCCTTTCAGGTCGTTCCAGTCATCGCTAGCGAGGCTCGGTCAGACTCTCCGGTACGTTCTCGGAGGTGTCGGTCCCGTTCCCTTCAATGACGTTGTCGTAGCCGGCGACGAGAGACGCCAGGTCGGCGAAGATCCCGAACCCGAGGTTCGACGAGAAGGTGCTCCCGCGGACCGAGGCGATCGAGAGCTCCAGGCGAAGCCCGTCGACCGTGTTCGCGAGAACGGAAGAATCGACGAGCGACAGAACTGACTCGTCGAACAGGAAGATCCCGTGCCCGGCGTTCCCCGAGATCGTCGCCCCTCGTAACGAGGCCGCGGAGGCTCCGATCGACAGACCCGTCCCCGTGTTGTCGGCGATCGTCGCATCGATGACGAGGAGGGCCGACCGGTCGGACAGGCCGACACCGAGTCCTGCGTTCTCCCGAATCGACGTGCCGTTGAGTAACGCAGCGACCGACCGACTGAGCGAGAGACCGCCAAGGCTGTTGCCGATGACCGTCGTCCCGAGCGCCATGAACGCCGTCTGCGAGACGGCCTCAATCCCCCATCCTTCGTTGTCACGGATCGTGCTCCCGCTGAAAGAAGCAGGAGAGTTGTCGAGCAGAACGCCGGTCGCCGGATGCTCGGAAATGGTCGAATCGAGGACCGTGACCGTCGCGTCGGACGTGTTCACGGCAACGTCTCCATTGGCGTGAATCACGGCACCATTGGAAATCACGGCCGAACTCGTGACGAGATCGAGTGCGTAGGAGTCGTTCGCACTGAGGGTGCTCGCCGAGACGGTGATCTGCGAATCGACGGCGTAGACACCGACGCCCCGGTTGTCGGTCAGGACGCTCCCGCCGAGTTCGAGCGACGAGCGATCGAGTCGAATCCCGTCTGTCGGGTGACCGGAGATCGTGGTGTCGTCGAACGCGACGGTCGACAGGACCGCCAGCAGTCCGGAACCCCCGTTTCCTTGAATCTGGGCGCTTCGCACTTCGGCACGGGAGTCGGTGAGATCCATCGCCGCGCCACCCTGATCGACGATCGTCGTCCCGGAGACGGTGATCGTCCCACCAACCGCGACGACGGCGCGGGCGCGGTTCCCCTGAACGTCGCAGTCCTGGAGATCGATCGAACTCGAATCGAGCGAGATCGCGTCCCCCGGATGCTGCGTCACGGAACTCCCGACGAGGGTCACCCTCGACTGGAGACTCGCATCGACCGCCGACTCCCCGTTTTCGGAGATGAGACAGGTTGCCGCGGTCAACGAGGTCGCTGCGACGTGGAGCGCGTCTCCGCCATTACCGGAGATCGTGCAGCCCTGGAGCGTCCCCTTGGCGTTCGTCGCCAAGATCGCGTTGCCTCCGTTGTCGCTCAGCGTCGAGTCGTGCATCTTGGCCGAGCTGTCGGTCAGGACGATCGCGTCGCCCGAGTGATCGGAGACGACGCTTCCCTGAGACAGGTTGACGATCCCCTGCAGCGAGACGATGCCGTTCGTTCCGTTGCGAGCGACTTGAGTCCCGATGACGTCGAGCGCCGAGTCGACGATGCTCGCACCCCCGGCGTCGTTCGCCGAGAGGACCGACGCCGTCAGCTCGCACGTCGCGCCGTTGACACCCTCGATTCCCCAGCCACGGTTGCCGCTGACCTCGCTGTCGACCGCCTCTGCGTCGGTGCTGTCGAGGAGGATTCCGCTCCCCGGATGATCGGTCACCGTCGTCCCGTTCAGGAGGATCTTCCCGCCGACCGCCGCAACGCCGACGGTCCCGTTGTCGTGGATCTCCGACGCGACCGATTCGGCCGAACTGGATTGGAGGGCGATGCCCTCTTCGCCATTTCCGGCGATCGAGCAGGCCGTCAGCTTGACTTCGCTGTTCTCGACGGCCGTGATCCCCCGCCCGCGGTTCTCCTCGACCTGTGTCAGCTCGAGATCGGCCTTGCTGTTGGTCAATCGGAGACCGTCCTGCGGATGATCGAGGATCTCGGAATTCCCGATCTGCAGCGTCGTCTGCAGTGCCTCGATCCCATGGACGCCGTTCGCCTCGATCGTGCTCCCCTTGATCTCGGCGAACGTGTTGGAGAGAAGAAGCCCGGTCGCCGTGTTGCGCTCGATCGTGCTCCCATCGACGACCCGGAGGACGGAGTTGACGCCGCGAATCGCCTCGGTCGTGTTGCCGCTCACCGCGCTCGCTCTCACGTCTGCAGTCGAGTCGGTCAGCTGGAGTCCACCCTCGGGGTGTCCGGTGACGCTCGTAGCGATCAGCGTGACGCGAGACCGCGCCTTGGCAGAGACGCCGATCCCGACGTTGTCGGTGATCGATCCGCCCTCGAATCGAACCTGCGCGAAGTCGAGCCACATTCCGTCGTCGCCATTGTCGACGACCGTGCTGTCGAGGAAGTTGGCGCCGGACGACGTGGCGTGGAGACCGGACGCCCCGTTCGAGGAGACGTCCAATCGCGTCGCGTCAATCGATGCCTTCGTCAGCAGAAGGCCGTGCATCGCATTCCGCCGGAACGCCCCGCCGACGATGGCCGCGACCGAATTCGTCCCCACAAGCCCCGACCCGCCGCTGCGCTCGATGATCGTCTCTTCGAACCCGGCCGCGGCGTTGGCGAGAACGACCCCGTCCACCGGATGGTCGGCGACCGTGCATCGGATCAGCGATGCGGTGGAATCGGTCGCGTAGAGCCCTTCTTCGCCGTTGTCGAGAACCTCGCAGTCGGTCAGATCCGCGGTCGAATTGACCAGATCGATCCCCCGTTTCGTGCTCCCCGCCACCTTCGAAGTCGCCATGACGACGGTGGAGATCGTCGCCGCGATGCCGTGTCCGCCGCTGTCGAGAACCTCGCAGTCGAGGAAGTCCCCGGAGCTGTTCGCCAGCAAGACCCCATCGTCAGGATGGGTGCTGATCAGCGTCTCGGTCGCGGTGACGCTCGAGTTCGAGTGACCGTGGATCCCGTGGATTCCGTTCGCGCGGATCTCGGACCGCTGGATGTCGGCGAGCGCGTGTTCCAGCAGGATGCCGTTGTTGACATTCTCCGTCACCGTGCTGTCGGAGAGCGAGAGGCGTGACGCCAGTTCGTAGATCCCTTCCTGCCCGTTCCGCGAGATGTCGGTCGTCCCAACTTGAGCCGAGCTTCCCTCCATCCGCAGGCCGTGCAACGGTTGATCGAGAATCGACGACCCGGAGATCTTCGCTTCCGAATCGAACAGAAAGACGCCGTTCTCCCGGTTGGCGTGAACGTCGCTGTCAGTCATCTCGAGGAAACTCGCTTCCACCAGGACGCCGTTCGCCATGTTCTCGAGGATCCGTGAGCTTCCGCTGATGATGAGCGAAGCATCGTTCAGCGCGTGGGTGCCCTGCTCGCCGTTCTTCTCGATCGTGCTGCCGTCGACGGTGCCGACCGAATGGTCGAGCAGGAGACCGTTGCGCACGTTTGACGAGACGACCGACTGCTCGGCGATCGTGACGACGGACTCCGATCTCGCGTAGACGCCGTTGGCCCCGTTCCTCGTCACTTCGCTCGTCAGAATCTCGACGGTCGAAGCGTCGATGTCCACGCCCTCCTCCACGTTCTCCGCCAGGGTGCTCGCTGCGATCGTCCCTTCAGACGCGGTCGCCGCGCTCACGCCGTGTCGTCCGTTGTCGAGGACCTGGGAACCCTCGAGGGCTCCCACGGCCGATTCGATCCGCACGCCGTCAACCCCGTTGTCCGAGACGACGCAGCCCTGCTGGATGGTGCCCCGGCTCCCGGCGAAGAGATAGGCACCGTAGCGCACATTGCCGGCGATCGTCCCACCGGTGATCGTCAACGTCGACGCATCGGCCGTCGCCCCATCGACGCCGTTCGACGCGACGTCCGTGTTGGTGACGTCCGCCTCTGCACCAGCTTCCATGAGGAGCCCGGAGGCGTCATTCCCCGTTACGGACGAATTCGCCATCGAACCGCTTGTCCCCCCGAGGTAGAGCCCGTTCAGCGCGTTGTTGGACAGGACGGAGTCGGCGATAGCGATCGAGGAGCCGGTCACGACACGGATCCCGTCGCTACCCTGATCTGTCACCGTCGTTCCGGAAACGGTGACGTCGCTTCCCTCTTGGAGCAGGATCCCGACGCCCTCGTTGTCGATCACGGTGCTGCTTGAGACGCTCCCTGAGGACCGGATGTACCAGAGTGCCGCGTCCGGGTGACCGCTGATCCTGGCGTCCTCCACGTTGAGGATGGAGTCCTCCGCTTGGACGCCCACGCCAAAGTTGTCTTCAACCCGCGCGTTTCCCCGCAGCGTGAAGGTCGCGTCGGTGACGAGAACGCCGCCTTCAGCGTTCCCCGAGATCGTCGTGACGCCGACGGCGTCCGAAAACGTGACCGCGGCCTGCCCGTCGACGACGATCCCGAATCCCCCGTTGCCGGTGAAAGAGGACGCCCCGATCGAGGCAGCTCCCGAGTGCATTCGCAGTCCACCGGATCCGTTCCCGCTGACCGTCGAATTGACTACGTCGAGCCGCGCACCGCTTGTTCCGCTGAGCTCGATTCCCCACGTCCCGTTGTCGAGGACCTGGCACTCCTCAAGCGTGATCCCGCCCCCGCGGAAACCGGCCGCAACGTTCTCCTGGACCGTGCACCCGCGCAGGATGACGCTCGATGAAGCGTCGAGTTCGAAGCCGACCGATCCCCCTTTGAACGAGATCCCTTCGAAGATGATTCCGGTACAGTTCTCGAACAGGATCACGGGTTTCTCCGGGTCTTTGCCAGTAATCGAGATGTTCTTCTTCCCCTCGACGGTCACGGTCACGTCGTGTTTGTTCTTGACAACGACGTTCTCGCGAATCGAGCGCAGAAGTGAAATCCGGCCCCCATTGGACACTCGTCGGAAAGCCGTCGTTAGCTTCGGCTCCTCGTCCGGCACGGTCAAGCCAGTTCCAGCTTCGGTCGCCGGCCTCTGAGCAAGCACGCCGACAGCAAACGATGCCACGGATGCGAACAAAGCGCCAATGACAAACCAGACAACGATCCCTCTGGGGAATGAGCGGCTCACAGTGTCCTCCCTTTCCGTCCCGTACCCAGGAGCTCCGAATGCTCTCTCCCACCTTACACGCGCGAGGTGGAAGGGTTCAATCGTTCGGGGAGGACGGAGGCCGACATCTTCTCGCAACCGAGCGCTGCCTCGGGAATCGAGGCGTTTGGATCGTGGCTACCGCGGGATGTGCAGTGTGGCCATCAGCCAGGGCGGCTGCGGAGGAATGGCGGAGCTGATCGAGCCTGCCATCGGAGAAGACGGAAGCTAGCCGAATCCGGGAGAGGCCCGCGCCCGATCGGCACGTCTCGCGGCAAGCCCCAACTGCCCCGAAGTCATCGCTTCACGCGAAAGGCGGACAGGTAGTGTCTGCGTAGCGCCTCGGTCGTCTCATCGACGGTCGCGACGTCCCCGAGCACCTCCGTCAGCTGAGTCGGCGGTGCGAACGTGATCCGCACCGGATGACGATGGAAGAGCAGGTTCTTCGCGCGGGCGATCGGCCCACGCATGATGTGCGCGTAGATCCGTTTGTTGCTGCAGTACTCCTCGCGAATCGGAACGACGTAGGGAACTCCGCTTCCCGGTTGGTCTACCAATCCACGCGCGAGCACTCCAATCCCCGAGAACCAGCGCCGTTCTCGATTCCCTCCCCCGCTGGGGACGATCATGATGCACCCGCCCCTCCGGACGTGCGCCAGGCCCTGCTCAAGCCCCCTCTGATTGGCCGCTTTCGCTTCCGCAGCCGACGGAACGGAGTGAAGAAGACTGAGGAGCCGATAGGCGAGGACCCGCCGGAGGCCGCCTCGCCTCCATTCCGTCCAGGATCGCGTCAACGGAACCTCGAACGAATACGAGAACGGAACGAGGCTCGGGACGAGACGCTGCACGTAGCTCGTCGAGAAGATCCGCAGATCCGGCCGATTCACTCCCGCCGCCACCAAGAACGGCGTCAGAAGCGATGGGTGGTTCCCGTAGAAGAGGATCGGCGCCGTTGCGAAGATCGCCTCGTCCTCACTCCGCACTCTGCGCTCCCAGTCAATCTTGACCTCTTCGAGGATCCGCCGACATCCCTCGTGCAGACCGTCCTCGGCGATCGCTCGGTCAAAGGCGTTCGCCGCCAGCTCCAAGAACGTCCTGACCGGATAGACGCGCTCCAACAGGGTCGTGAGAACTTGGAAGGTTCGCGAGTCTTCTCTTGCCCGATCGAACGCGGAGAAGACCGTGCCGGCGTCCTCATCGGCATAAGCGCGCCGCAGCTCAGCGAGGGCAGCCCAGAACGAACGCCGAGCGCACTGTCCTTGAACGAGCCGTTCTTCCGACACCTCGAACACCTCCTGGAGGTCCATTGGGAGGCAGCGGAGCACCCTTCACATCAAGAGAGCCAGCCCCGGATCACTCGTTATACTCGATCCCGAAAGCGGAAGCATGAAGTGCGCCAAGATAGGGCTTGGAGCCGTCTACGGCTGCGACCTCGAACGGAAGGTCGTCAAAGAGCGCGACGGCTCGGCGCGCTCGTGCACCTGCACGAGCCCCGGCTCCGGCGGCGTGGGACTGACGCTGAAGACGTGAACGAGACCTTCGTCGTGCCACTCGGTCGTGCCATCTACCCTTGGAGTGGCACGATCCGCTCGACGCCTCCTTCGATCGCCAGCGCGGCGACGTAGCCAGGTGGCGCCTCGATGTCGCGGATCGACCAGCAAGACGCCTCGGTGGCCTCGAGCCGCGACGACAGGATCTGCGGGATCCCGGCTTGATCGACTACGATCTCGCAACGCCTGAGGCCACCCGGAACCGAGCCTCCCAGCCCCTTGATGTACGCCTCCTTGCGCGCCCACGTGCAGAAGAACGCTTCGAGACGAACTCGGCCCGAAAGCGCGCCGATCGTATCGGCCTCTTCGGGAGAGAAGAATCGGGAAGCGAGCGCCCCGACGCGGGCCGTCGGCCGCACACGCTCCAAATCGACTCCGACGCGTCGGCCCTTCGAGACGGCCATGAGAGCGAAACTGCCTGAGTGTGACAGGTTGTAGGAGATGCCGCTACCGCCGGAACCGCCGATCGACGGCTTCCCGCCTTCGCCGCGCTCGATCGGCACCGATTCGGGCGAGCAACCGAGGTATCGAGCGAGGATCTCGCGGCTCCGTCGGCGAGCGTGATTGCGCCGCCCGGCGCGGACGTCACGCTCCAATTCGAATCGGCTCTTCTCGCCGGTACTACCCGCTTCGCCTTCAGTTCGATGCAGGTCGATCAACCAGACATGGGCGACGCCTCCCGCCAGACGCTCGGGTTCGGCGCGAGAGAGGTCGGTCACGACGCGGAATCCGCGTGGCCGGAGTGGCTTCCGCCGTGCGACGGCGTGCTGAAGCTTGGGACCATTCGTCGTAGCGTCGCGATGACCGCCGCGTCATCTGCGTCGAGCGCGGCCCTCTCCAGCGCAGGCAAGTCCTCCGCCCATCCGCCCACCGGATGCTCCAACCGAGCGACGAATACGCGTTCGTGCGACGTGGCGTCCTTCCCCTCAGCGTCGGTGAAGAGATCCTCGGACAGCTTCTCCCCCGGACGAGGCCCCGTGAACACGATCGGGATATCGACATCCGGCTCGTAGCCGTAGAACCGGATCACATCGCGAGCGAAGTCAACGATCCTGATTGGCTCTCCCATGTCGAGCACGAGAACGTCGCCCGTCCCGCCGTAGACGCTCGCCTGCAGCACCAGCTGGACCGCCTCGGACGTGACCATGAAGAACCGCCGCATGCCGGGATCGGTCACCGTCACCGGTCGCCGCTCTTCGACCTGCGCCTGGAATGTCCGCAGCACGCTCCCGCGACTCCCGAGGACGTTGCCGAACCGAACGGCAATGCTGCGCGTGCTGCCGCCGCTCTGGCCCTGCACGAGGATCTCCGCCACGCGCTTCGTCGCACCCATCACCGAGGTCGGGGCCACCGCCTTGTCGGTCGAAATCAGGACGAAGGCTTCACATCCGATGCGACAGGCTTCGTCGAGCGTGTTGCGCGTTCCGATCACGTTCGTCTTCGCCGCCTCCGCCGGAAAGGCCTCCATCAGCGGGACGTGCTTGTACGCCGCCGCGTGATAAACGACGTTCGGGCCGAGGCGTTCGAACGCCCGGGACAGGCTGTCTCGGTTCCGCACGTCACAAACCACGACGTCGACGGCTCGCTCCGGGAATCGCCGCACCAGATCGGCCTCCAGATCGAAGAGGCCCGTCTCGTTGAAGTCGAGCGCCACCAAGCGCTCTGCACCGAAAGCCAGGATCTGCCGACAAAGCTCGGATCCGATCGACCCGGCCGCCCCCGTGACGAGGACGACCTTCCCCGCGAGAAAGCCGCGGACTGACTCGCCCTCGATCCGGACGGGATCGCGGCGGAGGAGATCCTCCGGGCGCAGCTCGCGCAGCTCCGCCGATGTCACTTGCCCCGTGTACAGGTCCGAGAGATACGGGATGATTTTGATCTCCCGGACGCCGGTCTCCCTCACAATCTCGACCGTCTCGCGCACCACGACCGGGGAGGCTGACGGGAAGGCAATCAGGACCGACTCGATCTCAAGCTGCCGGATGAGCTGGGGAAGACGGCGTCTGGGCCCGAGCACCCGAACACCGCGAACGATGACTCCCTGGCGATTCGGATCGTCGTCCACGAAACCGACGATCCGGTACGGGAAGCCACGTTGCTCCTGAATCGCTCGCACCAACTGCGCTCCAGCATCCCCGGCACCGATCACGAGGGTGTTGCGGGTGCTCGCCGGATCTGGCTCCGCGCCCTCGCGCCACGAACTGAGGAGGCGCGCCAGGAGACGTATTCCGCCGATGCCGATCAGGCAGAGCGCGAGATCGATCCCGAGAACTGAGCGGGAGAACGTCGCGAAGGGCGCTGTTCCTCGTAAGGCGAAGACGGCCGCGGAGAGGACGGCCGAGCCCAGCACGCACGCGATCCCGGCGGTCGCGAACTCCCGCGCACCTGCGTGTCGCCAAACCCGCCGATAGAGCCTGAACACGATGAGCATCGGAAGCTTCGCCGCAATCACGAGCGGCAAGCTCCACAGGAGGGTTCCCGTAAAGCGGGCCGGAATCACGCCGTCGAACCGAAGCCAGAACGAGAGGCTGATCGACGCCGCGACGACCATCGCATCGACACCAAGGAGGCCCAGCCTGCG
>Ga0272443_10003251_pt1 | contig 19373 bp, 17 predicted proteins | sample SSMAcet12_FD_193581 | JGI IMG/M metagenome (GOLD analysis project Ga0272443, IMG submission 193581) | Marine sediment archaeal communities from Little Sippewissett salt marsh, Falmouth, MA, United States - SSM-Acet-12 | ecosystem: Environmental > Aquatic > Marine > Wetlands > Sediment ... | reverse complement strand
GGTTTCCCCTGCCGGTTCAACGTCCGGTTGTTCATCCAGCTCTGACGGCTCGTCTTCCTCCGCTCCATCCCATCCCGCATCGACGTTGTAGTGGGCGAAGAGCTTCTTCACCTGCTCGCAGCTCATGCCGCCGAGCGCATCCAGTTGATCCCGCACTGTTTCAAGCTCTTCGGCTAGCTGTCCTTTCCGTGCCGCCACAGCGGGGTCGCTCTGCGCTGCGAGGATTTCATCCGGGGAATACCCGCTCGGCCCGGCATGCATCATGTCCCAATTGAGCTGCCACTCCTTGCCCAGCAGCCATTTCCGCAGCTTCTCCCGCGCATCCCGACAGGGGTCTTGGCCTCCCTGCTCCTCATCATCACCGATCCCTACAACAGCTTTCTCCACCCCTTCCGCATCGATCCCGAACGCCGATAATTTCCCGGGGATGTCTCTCAGCGGCAGAGCAAGAAGCTGCGAAAGCGCATTGACGCGGTCCCAGTTCTGTTCGGCTCCTGCAGCTGCAACGGCAGCTTGTACCAAACCCTGATATGCGTCTCGGAGTAACCATTCAGTGAGCATGGTGAAGGAGGGGACTTCATCCTCGTCGGAGAGCCGGGCAGAGCCCTCCCCTCCACCGGCCTGAAAGCGGAAGCGAAGCTCCTGCATCTTCCACTTCTGTTCCTCGAGTAGCTCGTGAAGGCGAACGATGGCCGGAAAGAGCTGCATCGGGGCAAACGTGGTCAGCAGGCTCCAGCTTTGCTGTCCGGAGGTTTCTTGCGTGCATTGAATATAGCTGGATTCCAGCATCCGGATGACACCGAGAAGGCGGACGATTGCTCTCCTGGAAAGCCTCTGTGTTGAACCTATCTCCTCCAGCCGGGAAAGAACATCGTCGGCTGGCGCCCATTGCTGATCCAATTCCCTCACCTTCTCACGATAGGCATCTTCTTTCTGAATAGAATCAAGGCCTTCCGGAATCCCCGCCCCCTTCGCAAATCTGTAGCACTCGTGGCAACGTGCTTCCAACTCCCCGAGGAGCGAAAGAAACTGCTGGTTCTTGCGGATGGCCTCGCTCCCCATCATCTCCTTACTCATTCGAATACTCCTTTACTTTCTCAGGCTGAACAAGCATTGGGATCCCAGAGCTCAATCTTCTCTGTCTTCCACAACTCAGAGCACCTTTTTCATGGCTTGGTAGGGAAGTCCCTCACCCTCAAAGCTGCGCATGCGCCGGACGCCCGTCGTGCGCTTGTACCCCTGCGCCTGGTAGAACGGCACCGCGTACAGGGTGGACTGGACCTTGATCGCCCGTGATCCCTGCCGTCGGCATTCAGCTTCATACACCGCCACCAGTCGAGAGATTGAAACTGCGATAGGTGTCAGCAATCAGCTTCCCCACAGCCGCCGCATCGTCATTGCGGTAGTCGCGGATTGTCACCATCGACACACTTTTCCTGACATCGATCGCGGGAATCGGTGCATTTACTTCTCCAAACGCATATATGGAAAACGCATCTAACTGGTCAGGCCACCGCAACCATCTGAACGAAGAACATGACGGCTCCCAGGCACAGCGCCAACGTGGCGGCGCCCCAGCTCACCGTCCGTGTTCGCAGGTCCATTCTCCGTCCCAGCCATCCCCACAACGGCTTGCAGCCGAGTGCAAGCAGGATGCTGAGCAGGAAGGCGAAGATGAGTGGCACGAGGTTCTCCACCACCAGATCCGGTGCAGAGAAGAAGGCATAGATCGACCGGATGAGCATCAGGAAGCCAAAGCCCACCAGCACCACAAGCAGCTTGCCTCCGAACGGGGTTTCCACACCGATCCCCGCCACCGGAAGCAGCGTAGTAATCCCTGCCAGTCCGGCGAGCAGCAGCCCGATCCCGAATGCCAGGATCACGCCCTGCGGGATTCCCATGGCCGTCGCAACCCAGACAGCATCGCCTCCGGGCGTAAGCAAGCCAAGCGAAAATGTCACGCCCTCCTGCACCATCGCAACCGGGCCCCAGAGCACAAACGGCAGCGACAGCGGTGATCGACGCGGGAAGACCAGGATGGAAAGGACCACGCCCAGCAGAAGATTGAACAGCGGACCGGCGAGCGACGTGACGCCCATGACCGCCATCGGCAGAGCGCCCACACCGGTGATGTGGGACCCGCCAAACGGATCGATGTGCATTCCGACACCTTCATTGTTGTAGAACTGGTGGGCAAGCCAGTGTCCGCTTTCGTGTACAGCTTCGCCCAGCAGAAAGACGAAGGTGAACGAACCGATGAGGAGGAGAAGGGATTGAAGGGAGATCCTGCGCTTCATGGACATACCTCCATTCGACATCGACCAAGAAAAAAACAGCCGCGAGCGATGGTGGAGAAGTGCGGAGAAACAGCAGTGGACACCAGACCGACGCGGCAGCATGTCCGAGGTCTTCAGGATAGCGTATGCCCGCCGCCGGCACAATCGTCCACAATGGTGATCCTGCGAGATTGGTCACCCGGAGAGGATGGAGAGATTTTCATCCTGGCGACGCCACCACGCCAGGGCGAGCGCCTCGTGCTCCCGGATGAAGGGATCCTTGCCATTGATGTAAGCCTCCATGTCAGAGGGATGTGCTTTCATCAACCGCACCTTGAGGTCGCTGTACGCCTGTGCCGTATCGGGATGGGCAATCATATAGTCCCGGAAGGCGAGGTGCCGCACCGCTCCGTCCGAGCCAACCAGGAAAGCATGCGCATGGTGCGTGTGGATGCCTTCTTCCGTCAGACGGCGGAAGTAACGACGTCCGGGAATGCCGTATTCCCCCATCACCTCATAGCCCAGCGACTCCATCGCTCCGCTGCGCTGATCAAGAAGAGGGAGGTCCCTCACCAGAAGGAGAATGTCGATGATGGGCTTGGCGTAGATACCGGGGATGGAGGTGCTACCGACGTGATGGATCGAAGAGACCAGCTCATCCAGCGCGTTCGTCAGACGAATGGCCTCCTGCTTGAATGCATCACGCCATACGGGGTCATAGGGGACAACAATCACCTTACGCATCCATCAGCTCCTTCTCCTGCCCGAACCATTATTCCAGGTGAGATACCAGCAGAAGGATTCTAGCACGCTCCCCTGCGCGCTGCGGGGGCATCTCGTGTGATGAATGCCCCCGCAGGTCTACTCCGCATCGTCTTCGCGCGGCTCAAGAGCAGTCATCAGTCATCGAACTGGATGCTGTCGAGGAAGCGGGAATACAATTCCCAGTCTTGCCGGTCAGCTGTGTGGAGGATGACCACGTTGTAGAGCTGCCCACCACGAGTGAAGAAGTAGCTATCCGATGCATACGATTGGGGACTGGCTGCATGATGCAGATGGATGGCCGTTGCACCGGCGATGGTGACATCCGGTAGTGTTTCCTGATCCACTCCCAGCAGGGAATGATCAATCAGCCATTGAGTCAGATCGACGCCCTCGGGCGGCCGGTACTCCTCGCGATCCGGGGAGAAGTTGATAAAGAACATGGGCCAGTTCTCATTCTCCTGAAGTGGACCGATCACAGACAATCCGCTCAATGGATCGTCGTTGTGGGAAAGGACCGCGTCCGCCGGATACGCGAAACGGATACCGGCTGCTGCGTCATGATAGGTGACCCATTCAAGAGTCTCATCCTGAATGGGAAGAGGTTCTTCACCGGCAAGCGAATCACCAGGGGCACATGTCCCCCTGTAAAACGCCCACTCATCGCACTCGCTTCCATCCGGGAAAACACAGACTCCTGCGACAGAATCATCTTCAGATGTTCGCAGATCGAGTCGACCGCCGTTCTCTTCGCAATACACGGACGCCGGATTCGGAAGGCCGGTCTGCTGCGTCGTATAGGCCGCTGCCATCAAACCTGCCAAACAAGCAAGGAAGATCAACTTACGTCGTGCACACATTGCAGGTCCCTTTCATGGGAGTCCCATTCAGCAAGCATTTCACGGACAATCTGATTAACGACGGATGATGTCCATGTGTTCCAGCCTGGAGACAACGAAACCCTGGAAGGCAGTCATCCGGGTTCCCTCATTGATACTGCAGCCCCCTCCTCCAGGTCTCCAGCCTTTCCTCATGACCTCCTCGCCCCGGCACGCTACCACCGTGCACTTTATGTCTTGAATCACGCCACAACGAAAACCCGCGCGTTGACGTACACCATGATTCTACAGCGAAAAACCTCTCTTCAAGCCAGGTTTTTTGAACGCCTCTTCGCACGTCACAATCCGAAGATGACGGCTGACATGCAAGTAAGATATGCGGTCTGGTGGTCAGATGAGGGAGAGGTGCAAGCTAGATGAGCTTGATGGGGATGTGGACAAACCTGGACACTCCGACAGCAATCCCCAGCTCAGGGATGTGTCGATGACGTCGATCGGGATGGTGTGGGATAGGTCCTTTCGTGCGTAATCCAACCCGGAACAACTGCTTATGAACGCACAGCCTTCCCCACCCATCGCTACCCAACGGCGCTCACGTTTCAAGAACTCAGACCAGCGGCGACTCGCCCGGCTGTAGAGCGCTTAACGCGACGCTGGTCTTCCATAGATCGGCTGCCTTCGCCTGATCGTGCGATTCGGCCGAGCTATCGACACTCTCGCGCCCGTCAAAGAATACTCCGCTCAAACCTGCCAGCGCGGGATCGATAGCCAGATAGGCCAGCGCCTCGCCAGCTTCCTGCGGGGTCCGCGCCCCTTCCATCCTGCGGCTCATGATGGGCATGATGGTATTCCAGAAGAAACGCATGAATGCACGCTCATACCGGCCCAGGCCTGTGCCAGCGACCAGGCCGGGTGCGAAGGCATTTACGCTGATGGGTTTATCAGGCGTGCTGAGCCCCGCAGCCTTCAGCCGGCGGTCAAGCTCATAGGCGAAGAGGATGTTGCACAGCTTCGAGGTTGCATAGGCTTGCCCACCCGCAAGGCGGTCATCGTCCGGCAATCCCGGGTCCTGATCTGGAAACGCCAGCCATTCGCCACGTACATAGCGTGGAGGCTGCATGGGTCCCTTCGCATGGGCCGGATCATGCGTCCCGCTACTCACGAACAGGATGCGCGCAGGCGGTTCCAGCGCATCCAGCAAGCGATGAACGAGCAGGAAGTGACCGAGGTGGTTCACGGCGAACATCAACTCATAGCCATTTGCTGACCGTTCTTTTACGCTGGGTACGGACACGCCGGCGTTACAGATGATGGTCTTCAGCGGAGGAAGGTTCTGCTTGCGAAACGCGGCTGTGAAATCCCGCACCGAGGCAAGGTCACCCAGATCAACTTCCATCGGTTTGAGCTGCGCATGACCTGTCGCATGTTCGATCTTCCGTGCCGCATCCTGCAGACGGGGAAGGTTCTGCCCGGCGATGAGCAGTGTACGGGACGGTTCTTCAGCAAGGGCTAACGCAGTATGGAACCCGATACCCCGGCTGGCACCGGTGATGAGGATGGTCATGCAGCTCTCCTTCTCATGCAGGCAGCAGTTCTCATTCCTTATATTGTATTTGCTTTCGGAATCATGATGAGATGAAGCCTTAGCCGTCAGGGTTTCCGTCCGGTGAAAAGTCCGTAGCCCATCACGTCGAACATGTCGTCCGACACGCCCCCCACACCACCCTTGATAAACATCCAGGCATCCCGGTCAGTGACGAAAAGCTTGAGCATGCGCAGCAGGATGCCCAGCGTCCCCAGGCAGCCATACCGCTCAATGCGTCCTCTGCCCTCCGCACGCACGTCCATCCTGTGCGGATAGGCCACGACGTGAGAGTAGCCGGCCTCCTTCATCAGGTGCACATAACCCTCGGCATCCAGCGACTCGGCATAGATGAGCTCCTTGTACATCTCCACCATCTTCGCCGGCGGGTCAGGCACAAGCCAGATCATTTCCGAGATGCCCACCACGCCGGCCGGCTTGCAAACGCGTGCGAATTCTCGCAGCGCTTCCAGCTTCTCCGGGAAGAAAATCAGCACCGACTCGGTGAGGACGGCGTCGAAGGTGTCATCTTCAAACGGCAGGTTGCGCGCATCACCCAGCCGGGCATCGACCAGCGATTTCACACCGGCCGCCTTCGCTCGTTCGCGCGTCTGCTCCAGCATCGACTCGACCACATCAACACCGACCACCCTGCAGCCGATCTCCTTTGCCAGAAGAGCCGGTGTCGCGCCGACCCCGCAGCCGACGTCCAACACATAGGAATCACGCGTGATGCCGCATGCCTCCGCCAGTTCACGTGTGGCGTCGATGCTGCCGTAATGCTTGGTCATCCCCAGCCTACCGATGAACTCAAAGTAGCGCAGCGACCTGTCCTCACGCATACCAAACTCCTTCGTTCCCTGGCTTCCAGGCCGTCCGTGCTTCAGGATGGTCTCTTTATACCTTGCCCGGCTCCGTCTGCCTGACAAGGGCCGGACATTCTGTGTAAAGGGCCATCGATAGATACAAATAGGTCAGATACTACCCTGTGGTTCATCTACCTATCCTCGATTGTGTGTCCGATATGGGCAAGTACCTGGTCCAGATACCGTTCCCAGGTTGCGTCCTTCACCACCTCATGCGCCTGCAGGCACAGCTCCACATACGATGGATCCTTCAGTACAGATTCGATGGCATCACAGAGCGCTTGAGGCGCGTCATCCTCGCAGTAGCGTCCGAAATCAGGAGTCAGGCCGAAGGTGGCCACGAACTCCTCATACGGTCTGAGGATGACCGGTGTATAGAAAGTCATCGCTTCCAGTGTGGCCGAGAATGGACCCCACTTGGGCGTGGTGTTGACAAAGACCGATGCATTGGAAAGCAGTTTGTAGAACAGCCTGTGGTCCATCTCCACATCTTTATCCAGATACCCGTGACAGCGTACGCCCTCTGGCAGGGGTGAGAAATCTCGCTCCCTCATGCCCACAATATCCAGGCTCACGGCAGGATGGTTCTCCTTGAGATGGCGGAAGGCAGCCAGTAAATGTTCCGCTCCTGCGAGGTATTTCTTGTTTCCGACATACAGAAGCCGTTGAGCCTGCTGCTTCACCTCGACGATCTGCGGCCCATCCGGCTGGCACAACGCATTCACGACAGGACCGAGATAATGGACGTCCACACCAGAATGGCGGTGAGACAGGAAGTCAGCGGCTCCCTGAAAAAGGGAGATGACCGCATCCGATCCTGCAATCTGGCTGTTCTCCCGCTTGACGCTCTGCGCTTCACGCCTCGATGGCTCCCGGCCTTCAAAATGTCGCAGCATGTACTCGAACGGCCAGTCACAGAGCTGGATCGATGGCTTTTCCGTAATGCCTGTAGCGGAGAACGAAAACGTCAGGAAGAGGTGGGCCTGGGATTGGGGATACAACCTGACTGCCCGTCGAATCCGCCTGCGTGCATCGTGGAAGTGCAGCCCGGAACGGAAGTAGCCGGGGTTTCCGTTCTTCTGGAAAACCCGCCCGATCTTGCGAAAGATATTGTAGGCAAGGGCAATCCACGGGCGAGGACTGAGATCGACCCGGTGGACCTGGATGCCCTTCGCTTCGACTGTTTCCGTCACAAAGTAGGGGATGTTCGACCAGGTGCTGAGCTTCCTGGAGTCGCCGTTGCTGTAGACCGTCAGTTCACGCAGCTCTACCATCACGCTCCATCGAATCGGCCACGTCACAGGTCAGAATCGTTCATCCAGACGCTGTGGATGAGATCGGAGATGTCTAACTGCATATCAAATGGCGTATTGCGCAGTCCGTCCAATCCATTTTGAATGCGCTTGCCCTTTTGAACAAGACCAGGAGACAACTTCCCAGGAGATTGCGTGCATGCGCTCTTCGATGGAGAAAGGGCAGATCCTGAAAGATCTGCCCCTCTCGAGTTGTTTCGATGGCTCAACGGTCGGTCCTTTGGAAAGCCAACCATCGCTCCGCAGCAAGGGCTTTATTTACCGCGCCCAGATCAGGGTCAATCCACCCGCAGATGCCCTCGTGCTCGGATGTCGATAAACCACACAACGGGCTCGTCCACGTTGATTTGAATCTGCAGCGTGTAAAGCCCCACACCAATATCAGAAGTCCGCAGGTTATAGTGATATACCCCCTCCTGATAGGCGAGCCCATCGTTTGGGGAATCGCTCAAGCCAATCGGACCCAAGACCCTGTTTCCATCCTCATCCAGAACTTCAAGGATGATATCTTCATCCAACACGGGATCGCCAAGGTAATCCGTCAGAGTAAACTTGACAGGAATCGTCCTTCCCCCCTGTACCCGATATGGATTCGAATTCATCAAGGGGGGGCGCCATTCCAGATGGTAGCCATTGAGATAGGTATAGGCCTCATCCATCGTGGACCCAATCACGTTTTCAAGCGGATGACGTTCCATTTCCGCTGTGATCACCATCGCTAACTCGGTGCTACCGTTCTCAACAAGGGCATGCAAGAAAGTCTGCAATGCCTCAACAAGATCGGCGGAGATTGTCACAGTATCTCCCTGACCATCCACAAGAGCTTGCAGGTAGGGCACGAACATGTTCATGACATCAAGACTTTGAGCGGCCAAATCGGGTTCTGCCAGCAGCACCTGAACAATGTCCGGGATGGAAGAATAGTAGAGGGCCGACAGCCTTTGCCCTTCTTCGGAGGACGCAAGGATTTCATCGCGCACACGTGTGAGCAGAGTGGTAAGGGTAGAAAGATCCGTACTCCGCGATGAAAGGACCGGAGCCACTGTCATGTTTGCATAGGGTGTTGCTGTCCCGGATAGACCTTCCTGCGAAGATGATCGTGCTCCTTCCGAGTCAGGGCAGCCAACGCCACAAACCGTGCAGATCCAGGGCACTTCCGTCGGGGTCGGCGTGGGTGGTGCGGATGTAATCGTCGGCGACGGCAACATCGTCGGTGAAGGAGTTGCGCTTCCGGGTGTCGGCGTAGGTGGTGTCTCCAAGTCGTATGCAATCACAAGGCGGGCTGAACTGTATTCCGGCTGGAATAATGTCCGTTCATATCCAATCACTCGCCGCGTATTCGTCGAACCAGCGTTCTCGACAAGGATTACCATTGCTTGCCCGGGATTCCAATCCGAACGATTAACAATCTCCTGAATTACGGACGTCAAGTCTGGCGAATTGCGATGCTCTCCCAACTGCCATGTGTCGTTGATATACCATACGACTGCATAGTGTGTTGGTGTGCGATACCCGGGCGGGTTTGCTTCCGTAAATGTTGCTGGGTCACCGTTTGCTTCTCCATACACCGACACCACCATGGGGTCTGTATACGTGCCATCTACTGTGAAATCCACGAAGGCGCTTACAATATGCGCACTGCTAGGAATCTGAACATCCTCAAAGCGGAACCCACTGATGATGTCACCACCTTCAAAACAAGCTCCCAGATACACTTCATTATCCGAGGAGGAAAAAGAGCATCCAGTAGGATTGATTCCACCATCATCGCTCCCCTGAACGATGAAACGAACCACTTCGGTCGGCACAGGTCCTGTCGGGGTAGGGCTTGGCGTTGGGGTTGGTGTTGGCGTCGGAGTTGGTGTAGATGTAGGATCAGGCGTAGGTCCCGAGCTATAGCCATCACTTCGTTCGATACGTATCATCCGAAAAGCCACATTTGGAAAGACAGTATAAGGAGCTGGTCCTAGATCATCTGAATGACTGGCGATAAAGGGAATTCCATCGACGATGTCCACCACAATAACGGCATGGTCCCATTCGCCGTCGTCCCATTGGTATTGAATAACATCGCCGATTTCAACCTGATAAAGATGTTCCAGCTCGCAGCCTTCAGGCCCTTCAGGCCACCCAGCCTGCTGCGGTGCAAGACGGTCCAGGACAAACTCGTAGAATTTACCCACATGCGTCCAGGCTGAAGCACGGAACTCATCACTCTCGAAGAACCACCCGATATTTCCTCCAGAACCGAGACTGCAATAATCAGTACCTAGCGTGCAGAACGCCATGGAAACATTTCCACCTTCATACAGCGCCTGAGAAACGAAGTTCGTGCAATCACCAAAACGGGGGTCCTCACCATAATTCGGATAGGCAGGGTTGTAGTTATCAATGTGATCTAGAGCGTAAATCGAGGCGCCAATGCGATCATAGGGGTGAGTCGATTCGTCCTCCGGAAGTCCGCAAATGGATTCCGTTTGCTGAGTCACACTACGCTGCTCTGAGGGTTGAAAAGCTTGCATGTTCGCCACGATATCGTCTGCAGAGACCTGGCTATTGCGGAGCATTCGCCACACATAATCCAAGTAATCGTCAGCGACAATGGTCCATCGGCCTTCTTCTCGACGCAGGTAGATGATGTGCTCCAGGTTATAAAGGTGAGAGACAGCGGGGTTGTCTGGATTAAGGTCTATAGAGAGTTCATAGATTACATCATGACTTATATTAACAACCGCAGTAGCTGTCCCGGACGCTTCGTCAATCGATATCTCATCGAAGTCGAGAAAATAGTCATACTCAACATATCGAAGCCCATTCAATTCTGCATGCCTGATGTCAACCGCAAGCTTTGCAATTTCGGCTTCCAAGAATGCGACTGCGTCTGGATGACTGGAAACAAGCTCGCCAAAATCCTCGAGCTGAAGTGTGGACATTGCCCGATAGCGAAGGTCAAAATAGGCTCTGATAAGATCCCGGATTTCTTGATCCGAGCTAGGTGATCCGAGAAGATCAGGGCTACTTGCCTCACCTGTGATGATTGTGATAGCAAAAACGAACACGAGTAAGACGCTCGCAAACAGAAGTGATATGCGCTTCATCCTGGTCATGTCACCCTCCCCTCATTTTTCCTGGATGAACAACGACCCATGCAGCAATGGTGAAGGTAGCGTTAAGGCTGGGGCGTCACTGTAAGAACGATTAACGGTGGTCCTGGTACGCTCCTCCGCTGAACAGCGTGCGCCGCCAGGTCGGAGATATTCGCCATCCTGTCGAAGATGAGAGCCTGGATATCGCTTGGGAAAAGCCTTTGTACTTCCTCAGCATACGACGCACCATAGGCAGGGATCTCCCCCATGATACTGCCATCGCCGGCAATCGAAAGAATGGCCGGTGTACTTGCTCGAGGGGCGTATTCTTCCGGTCGATCGGCCGCTGGCAGCCCAAAACAGACTGCCCACACATAGACTTCCTGCTCAGCGCCCCCCAGGACTTCCCACTCACACAAAACGTCTTCAACGGCCTGGAAGGGAAGCATCTCAACAGCAAGGGCAGCCTGTACGTCTTCCCAGCGAGATTGGTCAAGCAAGGAAGTTTCTGTCACATTCGGGGTGGTTGTCGTTTGAGATGCAGGGGTCTCGGTCTCCAGCTGGTTAGCCCCTGCCCTACAGGCACCCAGGGTCAAGAGCGATACAAAGATGGCTGCTATCACCGCCCAACGATCCATCTCTCACCTCGCCCCCACATGCTGTCGGGGATGATCCAGCAAGAATCGGGGAACCTTCACGTTTTCAATCGCTCTGCACCATTCTGGCACAAATACTCCAGCGTATGATCGAGTCTGTTATGCCGTATGAGAGCGTGATGATCATTACCCCACGCACCTATCATACACGAACTTTTACGCTCGACGCCCAGCATCCAAGACAGGACTGCCTTTCACCTTATCGTAACCAGACATCAGCGGAGCTGGTACACAAGCAGGGGTGGGTTTGAAACCCACCCCTGCACAGATAAGCCGTGGAAACAAAACAACAAACAATTTACACAGCGAAAAGAAGTCCCAGATGAGCCAGCACAGCCGTCACCACCTCCCCCACGGCGGCTTCCACCGCCGGGGTCATGTTCTCATCGAACGTCTCCACATCAGCAGCGGCAATGCCGATCAGAAGGATGTCCTTGTCGGCGGGGAGCTGCGCGCCAGCTCGGCGGCCGAAGTCGAGCGCCGTGGGAAGATTGACGTCGTGTGCGGAGGCGCTGCGCTGGGTGGGGATGTCGTGCACGCCGAGGACATGCAGCGACCCGGGCGGCGCATCGATCAGCAGCGCGTCGATGATGACTGCGCGGTCGTAGCCCATCATGTGCTCCATCAGTCGAAGCCCGCCCCGGTAGTCCTCCAGGATGTCGACGTTCGCATCAGGGGGAATGCGTTCGCGCAGCGCTGCTGCCACCCGCAAGCCGACGGCATCATCGCTTAACAGAGGATTGCCCAGACCCACGATCAGGGTCCGGGCAGTCTTCCCCTCACCACCTTCGGTCAAAGCCATCCTTCGCAGCCTCTACCGCTCGGGCAGGAACTGCTCGAGTTGGTGCAGGACCTCACCATCGGCTGCGCGGATGGTCACTTCGAGCGGCATCTGACCCGGCAGGCTGTGCGTCGCGCAGGACATGCAGGGGTCGTAGGCACGGTACGCCATCTCGATCGTGTTAAGCAACCCTTCTGTCACCACTTCACCTTTCTTAATCAAGCCCATGGCAGCCTTACGCACGGACATGTTCATGGCAGCGGTGTTGTTGGTCGTGCCGACAACCAGGTTGATATGCGTGAGCACACCTCGCTCATCGCTCTTGTAATGATGGATGAGCGTGCCGCGCGGGGCTTCAACCTGGCCTATGCCTTCCGTCGGCGTTTCGGTCGGGAGGACCCGGAACGGGCCTTCGACGATGTCAGGGTCGCTGGCCAGTTCCACCCAGCGCTCGGTCGCGTAGAGCAGCTCCACCAGCCGCGCCCAGTGAGTGGCCAGGGTGTGGTGCACCGGCTTGCCTCCGAGCGTGTCGTACATGCGCTCGTACTCTTCCTGTGCGAGCGGGGTAGCCATGCCATCCGATGTGTTCAGCCGGGAAAGCGGTGTTGCCTTGTACACGCCTGAATCGACGCCGTCCACGAACCCCTTCCACCCGATGTCCTTCAGGTAGGGGAACTTGAGGTACGACCAGGGCTCGACGTGTTCGGCGATATGCTTCTGGTAGTCCTTCGCGTGATATTTCGCGAACTCCACGCCCTCTGGATCGGTGATGCGGATCATGCCATCGTAGAAATTGACCTTGTTGTTCGCATCGACCGTCCCCATGTTGTAGGTCTTGTGGGTGAAGGCGTCGTTGACAATCAGGTCCACATACGCCGAGTTCTTCAGCACGACATCGTTGAAGAGCTGGATGGAGAAACGGGCAAACTCGATCGCCTCCCGTCCAAGCCGCTCGATCTCCTGCCGCTGTTCTTCGGTGATGCCGCGGCTGACGCCCCCCGGGAGACCCCAGTTGGGGTGTACCGGCCGGCCGCCCATCATCTTCAGCAGGTGATGGCCGTCGTGGCGCATCTTGAGGACCTTCGCCGAGACGTCCATGCCCACTTTCTTGATGACCCCAACGATGTTGCGTTCCGCCGCCGGGGCATCCGGTCCCATCACGAAGTCAGGACCGCCGAGGGCGTAGAAGTGTGTGGTGTGGTCGGTTGCAAAGAATACGCTGTAAAACATTTCGCGCAGCTTCTTCGCAGCCGGCGGCGGATCAACGTGAAAGAGCGCATCGAGCGCCTTTGTGGCAGCAATGTGATGCGCTTCCGGACACACGCCGCAGATGCGGTTGGTGAGGTTGGGCATGTCTTCCGCGAGGCGTCCGACGCAGAATCGCTCAAAGCCCCGCAGCTCGGGAATCTGAAGATACGCGTTGGCAACATCACCTTCCTCGTTCAGGAAGATTTCAATCTTGCCGTGCCCTTCAAGCCGGGTGATGGGATCGATGGATATGCGCTTCATGCCGTCACCTCTTCTTCCGCCGGCTGATGCCCATTTGCGCCAGGCATGGCTGTTCGCCGCAGGCGGCTGTGCGCCAGCCCGAAGCGGTAGAACTGACCGATGGGATCGGGAATGCCCTCCTGGATGATGCGGTCGATTTCCTCCGGATCATCGGAGTCAATCACCGATGCCAGCGCGGATATCATGCGGGCGCCGAAATCGGTCACACCTTCCGCAGGGCCATAGCATCCGATGCACGGGGAGCCAACCTGGGGGCACAGCGCTCCGCACCCGGCCCGGGTGGCAATGCCGCAGCAGATAATCCCCTGCTCCAGGAGACAGATCTCCGGATCGGGTTCAATCTCCCAGGTGCGTTTGAATTCCTTAATGGTCTTGTCCGTGCGCACTCGCGGGCAGACATCGCAGACGGTGCTTTTCTCACCGATGACCGTTCCGGGTTCAGGAAGGTTGCCCTCGATGATGGCTGTCAACGCCTCCCAGATGCGATCCGATTCGGGTGGGCAGCCGGGGATGGTGTATTCGACATCCACCACCTGATCGAGGGTTCGGACGGTATCATAGAACATGGGGAGGTAGAGCGTCCCCTCGTCCGTCTCGGTCTCAAGCTGCGGCCGTACCCCGTTGGGATTGTCGACCGTGGTGGGATCGTCATAGGAGGATTGAAAGATTTCCTCGCGGGTGGTAACGTTGGCCAGGCCGGGAATACAGCCCTCATGAGCGCAGGAGCCAAACGCCACCATCACCTTTGATTTCGCACGCAGAAGCCGAGCCATGTACTCTTGCTCGCTGGTACGGACGGCGCCGTTGAACAGGCAGACATCGATGCTCTTGTCCTCCATCGCTTCGATGCTGTGCAATTTAAAATCCATCGCAACCGGCCACAGAACGATGTCGAAGACTTCATCGACCTTGAGGATTTTGTCCCCAATCCCCAGCACGGCAATTTCACAACCGCCGCAGGATGCCGCCCAGTACAGCGCAAGTTTGGGTTTGCTGCCGTTTGTACTCATGCGGTCACCTCCAGGGCCTCGGCGTGCTCCGCTTCCATCATTTTGATGGCTTCCTCCACTTCGGGCGGCGCTTCCCACTGTTTGGGCCAGTTCAGCGGTCCGAGTTCGCGGACACGTTCCACCATCTCGTCGATGGACCTTGCGAGGATGGCACCCTCAGCCGCGGAAGCCCACTGCAGTCGGATGCGCTCCTCTTCCACGCCAATGGCTCGCAGCGTGTGCTTCAAGAGTGCATAGCGTCGCATGGTCTTGAAATTCTGATTGTTGTAGTGGCATTCCCCAGGATGGCAGCCGGCAATCAGCACCCCGTCGGCGCCCTTGGCAAAGGCCGCCATCACGAAGTCCGGATCCACCCGTCCGCTGCACATCACACGGATAATGCGTACGTTCGGCTCATAATTCATTCTGGCCGTGCCAGCCATGTCGGCGGCGCGGTAGGAGCACCAGTTGCAAAAGAAGCCGATGATCTTGGGTTCGAAGTTCTCGTCAGGCATGGGCTGCTTTCCTCCGTTACGCCGCCGTCGGTTCCGGCTGCATGGTTTCGTCATGTTCGTTCACATCAAAGAGCAGGCCATCGAGCTCGGCCATGATTTGCTGATTGCTGAAATGGGCTCCGGTGATGGCGCCCGCCGGGCAGGCCGCTACACACGTACCGCAGCCCTTGCATAAAGCCGTATTGATCTCACTGACGGCATCCGCCTCGATGTAGTCAATCGCATTGAACGGACAGAGCTCATTGCAGATGCGGCAGCCTGAACACTGCTCGGGGTTAATCTCCGCCACAATCGGCTCAATCTGCACGTGGCCTCTGGTAATCATCGAGAGCACCCGCGCGGCTGCTGCAGCCCCCTGCGCGACCGAATCGGGGATGTCCTTGGCGCCCTGACAGGTGCCGGCGATGAAGATGCCGTCCGTCATCGTGGCGACTGGATCCAGCTTGGGATGACGCTCGGTAAACCAGCCGTTCATGCTGCAGGAAATGCCGAACCGTAAGGCGACGTCACGCGCATCCGGTCTCGGTTCGAGACCCACCATGAGCACGACCATGTCCACAGGAACCCGTCGCTGCTTGCCGAGAAGCGTGTCTTCAACCTGCACGATGAGTTTGCCCTCTTCTTCCGGTGCGAGCGCCACATCCGTCACCTCGGCGACACGCCCGCGGACGAAATGCATGCCCTCTTCCATCAACCGGTCATAGAACTCCTCATACCCCTTGGCGATGGGTCGCATGTCGATGTAGAAGGAGGTGACGTCCGCCTCGCTTTTCTCGATGGCAAGATGGCCAAACTTCAGCGCACTCATGCAGCAGATGGCGGAGCAGCCGGGGTTATAGTGCACGTCACGGCTTCCGACACAGTGGATGATGCCAATCGACTTCGGTTCGGTCACCCCGTCGCGCAGCACCAGCTTGCCCTCGGTCGGGCCGGCCGCGTTGCACAACCGCTCGAATTCGAGACTGGTGAACACATTCGGCAGCCGGCCGTAGCCGTACTGGGTGATGCGAGTGGCGTCAAAGGTTTCATACCCGGTCGCGAGGATGATGTTGCCAACCTCAAGTTCGATGAGTTCGTCCTGCTGCTCGAAGTCAATCGCCTCGGTCGGGCAGACTTTTTCGCATATCCGGCACTTGCCGGTGTTGAAGTACAGACAGCTCTCGGTGTCGATGACCGGGTATTTCGGAACAGCCTGCGGGAAGGGGCGGTAGATGGCTTTTCGGTAGCCAATCCCTGCCTCGAAGACATCATCCACCACGCTGGTGGGGCACTTCTCCGTGCAAATACCGCAGCCGGTGCAGTCTTCCTCCACCACGTAGCGCGCGTTCTTGCGCACCTTCACCTTGAAACTGCCGACGAAGCCGGACACCTCCTCAACTTCACTGTAGCTGAGCAGGGTGATGTTCTCATGCGCCTCGGCTTCCGACATGCGCGGCGTAAGAATGCACGCTGCACAGTCCAGCGTGGGGAAGGTCTTATCGAACTGCGCCATGTGACCACCGATGGACGGTTCCCGTTCGACGAGATAAACCGGATAACCCGCCTCAGCCAGTTCCAGGGAAGCCTGGATGCCGGCGATGCCGCCCCCGACAACCAGGGTGGCAGGGTTGACCGGCACAGTAAACGGTTCCAATTCCGCATGCAGCGCGACACGCTCTGCGGCGGCAGCAATGAGGCTCTTTGCCTTCTTGGTCGCCCGCTCCCGGTCCTTGGTCACCCAGGCAATCTGCTCACGCAGGCTCGCCATCTGGAAGAAATACGGATTCAATCCGGCGTTGGCACAGGCCCGGCGGAAGGTCTTCTCGTGCAGGTGCGGTGAGCAGGCGCCCACCACCACTCTCGTGAGCCCCTCTTTTCGGATGTCCTCCTCGATCAACTCCTGGCCAAGCGAGGAGCACATGAACTTGTAATCACGCGCAATCACCACGTCCTCGATGTTCTCGCCCGCCCAGCGGGCGACCTCCTCGACATCAACGACGCCGGCGATGTTGGAACCACAATGACAGACATAGATCCCGATTCGTTCGCTCATATCAGCGCTCCCCTCGTGATCCCGGCATGGGCAGGGATGGGTCGTTGCGTCGCGACCGTCGTTTGGGTGTGGGTCCGGCTGGTTCGTGCACCGGCAGCCCGACCTTGGCGAGGACGGGTTTGCCGGAGACAATCTCCTGTCCAAAGCCGAGATCAGCCGGTTTCATGCCCATCGCCAGCCCGATCATCTGCGTGAAATACAGAATGGGCATCTTGTACTTCGTCCCCAAGTGACGGTTCACCTGCGTCTGGTACGCATCCAGGTTAAGCTGGCACATGGGGCAGATGGTGACAATGGCGTCGGCGCCGGCTTTCGCTGCGGCGCCGATCAGTTTTCCAATCAAACCGTAGGCTGTGGAAGCGCTGATCTGGGCCATATGCCCGCCGCAGCAATTGGTCTTCACCGGGTAATCAACGACGTCAGCACCGAGGGCAGTGAGTAGGTCATCCAGATTGTGCGGTTGCTCGGTGTCGTGAGCGGGTTCGTCATCCAGCGCAGGCCGCGCGATCAGACAACCGTAGTAGGGCGCAAGCTTGATCCCTGCCAGCGGCTGGGACACGCTCCCTGCCACGACCTCGACACCGATGTCTTCCGTGATGACGTCCAGGAGATGCTTCACATGCAATGTGCCGGGTTCGTAGGAAAGGCCGCCGGCTGCCAGCGCCGTATTGGTGCGCTGGTTGAGATCGGGGTACTCACCCATGTATCGGTCGACCTTCTTCAAATTCAAGTAGCATGCGCTGCAGGGAGCCGTAAGCGTCTCCACATCCTCAATCGACGTTGCCAGTGCAAGGTTGCGACCGACGAGCGCATACGCAGCAGACTTGTTGATGGCGATATATTCCGTCGCACCGCAGCAGTTCCAATCCTCCACTTCGACCAGTTCGATGCCCAGCGGTCCGACGATCGCAGCCGTGGATTCAGCATATGCCCGCGCAGAGCGCGTGAGCGAACAGCCTGGATAGTATGCGTATCGCATCAATGAGCCTCCAGTTCCTTGGCTTTCTCAAGAATGGCGTTGAGTTGATCCATGCCCTCGATCCGCTCCGGAAGTAGACCGAGCCGGTTGCGGGTGAGCATGCCCAGCGCAAACGTTCCCAGGCTGACTTTACTGAGGGGACTGTGTGTGAGGTGATACTGCGTCGCAAGGCCAAGCTCAAAACTGCGTCCGTATGATTCAACGTATCCCATGAAGGATTCGGACCAGTCCGGTGCAGCGCTGTCATCATACAGCCTGGCTTCGATGGATTTCCGCTTGAGGGTGTACATGATGTCCGTGATGGGGATGTCTTTCGGGCATCTTGCCATGCAGTAGTAGCAGGAAACGCAGTACCATGGCGTGTTGGAGCGAAGGACCTCATCCTCCATCCCCGCCATGAGCATGGCGAAGATTTCACGAGGGGAATGGTCCATGTCCGGCCCGGATGGACACGAACCCGAACAGGTCCCGCATTGAAGGCAGGTTTTGAGCGCCTCCCCTCCAGGGGTCGCCTCAATAACCTCATGAAGGAAGGGCTGCGTGGATGGGGGTCTTGACATCGATCACCTCACATTTGCGAATACGAATATGGCATCACTCCGTCGAGATGGATCGGTTCCTACCAGCACATCACCAAACCTGACAAACTATACCTATTTTGGAAAGTAGACGGGTTGATTATATAGTACTTTTTATCACAATGCAAAATGATTGCCGTGTTCTTTTGCATTCCTTCACATGACACCAGCCAGGCAAGAAGCGTGACTCATCCACATCGAAGTGGAATTTGCCTGATCTGTATCCACTCTTGCCCCCTCCGAGTTGTGCGGGCACGCATTCTGCTATAAGATGATGCAAGGGTAATTAAACTGCAGGTCCCTCTTCGTTCTTTGCCCCCCACCCACGGGATCCCAATCGCAGTTTTGTGCGCCTGCAAACGTTGCCCAGACGAAGTGGACTCTTGCCTACTTTCTACTGCCGACAGGTCCTGACGATGCAGACTCAGAAACGTCGCCAACGCACAATCCGACTTATCCTCTTCTTGCTGACCTTGCTCATCTTGAGCGGACCTCCCCCGTCAGCCGCAGCCGACATCGGCCCCAAGCCCACCATGTCCTTTACATGGGACCTCTCCGAGTGGGGAGCTTCCCCCGAAATCGGGCAGGTGAACCTGTACGAGTGCGGTGA
>Ga0272443_10003250_pt1 | contig 19374 bp, 20 predicted proteins | sample SSMAcet12_FD_193581 | JGI IMG/M metagenome (GOLD analysis project Ga0272443, IMG submission 193581) | Marine sediment archaeal communities from Little Sippewissett salt marsh, Falmouth, MA, United States - SSM-Acet-12 | ecosystem: Environmental > Aquatic > Marine > Wetlands > Sediment ... | reverse complement strand
CTGGGGGTGCTCGAGCCAGTTCCCGAGGAGCGAGCGGTTGAGGCGGCCGATCGCGGCCACCGTGAAGGCGACGCCGAGCACGACCAGGGCGCCCGCCGCCCAACCGCCGATGCGCGCCCAGCGCTCCCCGACGAGCAGGTCCTCGATCGGTGCCGCCAGGGCATCGCGCTGGTCGCCGAGCAGCCACAGCGTGAAGCCGATCGTGCCGACGATGGCGACGGACGCCCCGAGGACGGCCCACGTGACGTGCCGCTTGACGCCCATGCCGGGGACGAGCCAGTAGCGCCAGGTGCGCCAGGAACCCCTGACGCGCGGGCGGGGCGGCACGAGGGGGGCGAGCCTCACGGCGCCGTCACGGGCCCGCAGGCGACGATCGCGTCGCCCTGGTCGACGATGCCGACGTCGCCGATCGTCGCGACCAGGCGGCCCGGGCAGAGCGCGCCCCACACGGCATGGCGCACGATGGCCCGGCCCCCGAGGGTGGCCTCGTGAACCACCGCGTCGCTCGGGCCGGCGGGGCCGAGCCCCGCGGCGGGCACCGGCTCGGGCGGGGGCGCGACCGCCTGCCACAGGCGCCAGCCCGCGCCGTCGTAGCGGAGGTAGGCGGCGTGGCCCGCGACCTCGACCCGGAAGGTCGGCTGCTCATCGGGGCGTGAGGCCAGCGTCCACTCCGCCGGCTTGCGGAAGCCGACGTCGACCGCCGCGCAGGTCACGCCCTCGGGCGGCGGCGCGTCCATCGGCTGCGCGACGGCCTCCGAGGCGATGCCGATCCGCAGCAGCGCCGCCCAGCGCTCGGCGTTCTCGCGATCGAAGCAGCCGACCCGGACGCGCACGTACTGCAGCCCGTCGAGCATCGTGAACTCGGTGTAGGCGGCGAGCCCCAGGGCGCTCAACCGCGCGACCTCGGCGTTCGCCTCGCGCAGGTCGCGAAGGGCCACCGTCTGGACGGACCACGCCGCCTGCGCCGAGGCCACCCCGGCCCAGACGAGCCAGCCGGCCACCAGGAGCGCCCTCCAACGGCGGGTCACGCCTCGCTCGCCTCGCCGCCGGAGCCGGGCCGCCGGAGCTCGTCGCGCTTGTCCAGCGCGTCACGCCTGGCGCCCGCGTCGTGCTTGACGAGGGCGGCGAAGTTCGCCAACAGACGCAGCCCCACGCGCTGGCTCTTCTCGGGATGGAACTGGGTGGCGTGCACCGCGCCGCTCGACAGGGCGCTGAGGAAGCGCGTCGGCCCGTGCTCGGTCCACGCGCCGCCGCGCACGCCGGACGCGGCCGGATCCGCCTCGTCGAAGGCGACCAGGTACGAGTGCGCGAAGTAGGCGTGATCGCCGTCCTCGATGCCCGCCAGCAGGGGCGAGTCGCCCCACGGCCGCAGGGCGTTCCAGCCCATGTGGGGCACGCTGACGTCCGCTGCCGGGAAGCGAACCACCCGGCCCCGCAGGAGGCCGAGGCCCTCGACCCCGGGCGCCTCGTCGGAGCCCTCCATCAGCAGCTGCAGGCCGACGCAGATGCCCAGGAAGGGCTTGCGCTCGGCGAGATGGCGCCGCACGACGCCCTCGAAGCCGCTGGCCTCGAACGCGGTCATCACCTGGCCGAAGTGCCCCTGCCCGGGCAGCACCAGGGCGTCGGCCTCGGCCGCCGCCGCGGGATCGCGGGTCCGGAAGGCGGGGACGCCGGCGGCGGCCAGGGCCTTCGCGACGCTGTGCAGGTTGCCGGCGCCGTAGTCGATCAGCGCGACGCGCATCGCCTCACAGCGTCCCTTTGGTCGATGGCAGGGCGTCCCCGGTGACGCGGGTCGCCGCGTACAGCGCCCTGGCGAAGGCCTTCATCACCGCTTCGCAACCGTGGTGCGGATCGCCCGTCGCGAGCCAGCGGACGTGGATGGTGGCCCGCGCGTGGTTCGCGAAGCCGCGCAGGAACTCGCGCAGGTGGTAGGTCGAGAAGCCACCGACGTCGCCCGGCACGGCCGCGGGGTCGAACGCCAGGAAGGGCCGGCCCGACAGGTCGACGACCACGTGCACCAGCGTCTCGTCCATCGGCACGAAGGCGTCCGCGTAGCGCTCGATGCCCAGCGCGTCGCCCAGCGCCTCGCGCCACGCCTGGCCGAGGGTGATGCCCACGTCCTCGGCGAGGTGGTGGACGTCGATGTGCAGGTCGCCCTCGGCGGCGACCTCGAGACCGAGCCGCCCGTGGCGGACGAGCTGCTCGAGGAGGTGGTCGAGGAAGCCGTGACCGGTCGCCGGCTCGCCCCGGCCACCGCCGTCCAGGTCGAGCTTCACGCGCACGTCGGTCTCGCGCGTCAGGCGCTGGATCTCGGATCGGCGTTCAGGCATGCGGCACCCCGTTCACCCGCGTCAGCGCGTCCCACGCCCGCAGGAAGGCGTCGTTCTCGTCGCGGCTGCCGACGGTCACGCGGAGGGCGCCGACGAGCCCGGGGAGGTGGTCCTGGCGGCGGACGAGCACGCCCCGTTCCAGCAGCCCGCGGTGGGTCGCGGCCGCGTCGGCCACGCTCAGCAGGAGGAAGTTCGTCACGCTCGGCACGAGGCGCACGCCCCGCCCGCGAAGCTCGGCGACCAGCCGCTCGCGCTCGGCCACCGTCGCACGCACGCGCTCGTCGACCGCCTCGGGCGCGCCGAGCACCGCGTCGGCGACCGCGAGCTGCAGGGCCGACACCGAGAACGGCAGCACCACCTTGCGCAGCTCCAGCGCCAGCGATGGATGCGCGACGGCGTAGCCGAGGCGGACGCCGGCCAGGCCGAAGGCCTTCGAGAGGGTGCGCAGCAGGACCACGCGCGCGAACGCCCGCGCGAGCGGCGTGTGATCGGAGCCCGCGAACTCGGCGTAGGCCTCGTCGATCACGATCGTCCAGCCCGGCGCCGCCGCCTCGGCGACCCGGCGCAGGTCACCCGGGTCGACGGCGTTGCCGGTCGGCGCCAGCGGGGCGGGGAGGAAGGCGACCCCCGAACCGGTGGCGACCGCCCCGATCACGGCCTCCGTGGGGAAGGCATGGTCGGGCCCCAGGGGCACCTCGTGCAGGTCGGAACCGAGCAGCCGCGCCTGCTGGGCGTACAGCGGGAACGAGGGGCTCAGGACGACGGCGCGCCGGCCCAGGCCCGAGAGGACGACCAGCGCCTGGATCAGGACGTTCGAGCCGCCCGCGACGACGACGCCGTCCGCCGGCCAGTCGTGGCGCGCGGCGAGCCGGGCGGCGAGGGCGTCCGCGTGGAGGGCCGGGTAGCGGTGCCATTCGGACTCCGCCACCCGCTCCAGCGCGGCCGCCCGCAGCGAGGCGGGCAGGTCGTGCGGGCTCTCGTTCTGATCGAGCTTGACGAGCGCGGGACGCGCCTCGAAGCGGTACGCGGGGACGTCCCGGACTTCCGGCCTGATGTTCATCGCATCCATGCCCGCGGTGCCTCAGCGACCGGCCCGGCGTCGGGCGTCGTCGATGACCGACCCGGCGACGCTCGCCAGCGACGGGTCGATCGCGAGCGCCTCGTCGAACGCGTCGGCCGCGTCGGCGAAGCGGGAGAGGCCGTAGTACGTCAGGCCGAGGTTGAGATGGGCGCGGGCGTTGCCGGGGTCCGCCTCGAGGGCCCGACGGAGCGTCTCGAGCGCGAGGTCGAGGCGCCCGACCTGCAGCTGCGCGTACCCGAGGTTGTTGAGCAGCACGCCGTTGTCGCCCAGCTCCTCCCGGGCGGCCTCGTAGGCGCCGATGGCGCCGCGCGGGTCGCCGAGGACCTGTCGGGCGTAGCCCTCGTAGAAGGCCAGCAGGCCGGCGTCGTCGACGCCGCGCGCGCGCACGAAGGCGTCCCGGGCCGTCAGCAGGTCGCCGTTCTCCAGGGCGAAGAGGCCCTGTTCGAAGGCGGTCGAGGCCTCCGGCGACAGGGCGACCGCGTCGCTGCCCGCGACGCGACGCTGGTCCGCCAGGACGGCCAGCGCACGCTCGGCCAGGTCGCCGGCCTCGAGCGTGCGGGCGTCCGCGCCGGGCGCGGCCGCGCTCCGCACCACCTCCTCGAGCATGGTGCTCGCCTCGTCCGCGCGCCCGATCCGGCCCAGGGCGATCGCGTACAGCGTTCGCCGCAGCGCGTCGGCCTCGCCGGCGGCGACGCGCGGCTCGAGCGTCGTCAGGGCGGCCCTGGCGCGGCCGGCGGCGAGCTCGATGCGGGCGCTGCGGAGGTCGGCGTCGTCGTCGGCGTCGGCCACGGTCGACAGCCACTCCTGGGCGTCGTCGAAGCGACCCTGCGAGGCGAGCGCCTCGGCGTACGCGACGACCTCACGCAGCGGGGCCGCGCCCCCCTCGACCCAGGCCGCGAGCGCGGCGGCGGCGCCGGCGGCGTCGCCGGCGGCCCGCAGCAGGTCGATCTCCAGGCGGCGCAGGTCGGGGTCGTCGGGGAAGGAGGCGCGGCCCTCACGGGCGAAGGCGAGGGCGTCCCGGGCCACCTCGGTCGGCAGACGCGCGGCGAGGAGGTAGATGGCCGGCCGGCGACCGACGGGATCGGCGACGGCCGAGCGCAGCAGCTCGATCGCACCGCGGGCGTCGCCGGCGTCCAGCGCCGCATCGACCAGCGCCAACTGCACGGCCACCGAGTCGGGCAGCCAGGCGCTGGCGCGCCGAAGCAGCTGGATGACGCGGGCGGGCGACGTCTGCAGCTCCGCGAGCGCCAGGTGGGCGTCCACCTGGCGCGGCGCCGCCGCGATCGCCGCCTCGAGCAGCTCCGCCGCGCGCTCGGGCCCGACCCCGGCGCGCGCCAGGCCCGCCAGCGCGACGCCGTGGGCGGGGTTGGCGGCCAGGGCCGCCTCGAACGCCTCGCCGGCCGCGGGGTCGTTGCGGGCCAGGCGCACCATGCCGAGCAGGGCGTAGGCCTCGGCGTGGGGCCCGAGTTCGACGGCGCGCTCGGCCTCGCTGAGCGCGCGCTCCGTGTCGCCGGAGATCGCCGTGACCCGGGCGAGTTCGCCGGTGACCCACGAGGAGTCGGGATCCAGGGCGGCCGCCGCCTCGAGCTGGTCGAGCCGCACGCCCGGAACCCGGGCGCTGGAGGTGCCGACGGGACCGAGGCTCGGCAGCGATGGCACGTCCCCGAGGACGCGCCGCAGGTCGGCCAGATCGGCCAGGCTGGGGGCGACCCCGGCGAGACCGAGGACGCCGTCGGCGGCGTCGCGCCACAGCGCGGCCAGGTCACCGAGGCGCCCGCTCACCGTCGTCGCGCCCTCCTCGCCGACCTGCGCGGCGACGACCAGTTCGATCGTCAGCGCGTCGCTGCCGCGGATCCGGCCGAGCACCACGGCGTCGGCGTCGAAGACGCGGCGAATCTCGGCGATCACGTCGCCGCCCGCGTCGGAGACGCGCTGCGCCACGACCGCGGCGTCGCCGACGGCCGGCACGTAGACGCCGTCGATCTCGTTGAGGCCACGCTGCAGGGCGCTGGGGAACGCCAACGCGAAGGCGTCGATCGACGCCTCGACGTCGAAGGGCAGCAGGACGATCCGTTGCGCGTTGGCCTGCGCGCTCGCGGCGCCGGCGAGCGTCAACAGGAGCCCGGCGAGCGTCGCCACGAAGGTGCGTCGAAGGTAGGGTCGCATCGGGGGAGTCTACCGCGACCGCGTGAGAAGCTCGGGGACCCGCCCGCCGCGGGCGGCCGCTCAGTCGCGCAGCCGGAAGCCGTCGGGCAGCAGGCTGGCGACGCTCGTGCGCCACGCGCCGACGTCGTTGACCAGGTAGACCGTCGCGTCGGGACCGAACTCACTCAGGACCTGCCGGCAGGCGCCGCACGGGCTGGCGGGCGGGTCGGCCGCCGTCACGACGACGATCTCCAGCAGGCGTCGACCGCCGGCGGTCGCCATCGCCTGGACGGCGGACTGCTCGGCGCAGCGACCGAGGCCGTAGGACGCGTTCTCGACGTTGGCGCCGGCGTGGACCCGGCCCTCGCCGTCGCGCAGGGCGGCGCCCACCGAGAACCCGGAGTAGGGCGCGTAGGCGTGAGCCCAGGCCGCGCGCGCCGCGGCGAGCAGGTCCGCGGGGACGGCGTCGCGCGGGATGGCCTCGAGCACGCTGCCGCTCATGCGCCCGCGCCGCCCGTGACGCGCGCCCACAACGCCGGACCCAGGGCCACGAGGCCGACCAGCACCGCGAACGTTGCCGCGATCAGCACCGCGCCGGCCGCAGCGTCCTTGGCGGCGGCCGCCAGGGGCCGCCGTTGGGGCGACGCCAGGTCGACGGTGGCCTCCACCGCGGTGTTCACCATCTCCGCGACCAGCACGACCGCGCTGGCCACGAGCACGGCCACGAGCCCGGTCTCCAGCCACAGGGCGAGCGCGATCGCGGCGGCCGCGGCCAGCACCTCGAAGCGGAAGTGCGGCTGACCGCGCCAGGTGTGCCGCACGCCGGCGGAGGCGGCCGCGACGGACGCCGCGAAGGCGCGCGGCCGCGTCACGCCGGCACCCTCAGGCTCCGGTACGCGGACCGCGACCGGTCGACGGCCGTGGCCTCGGCCTCCGCCAGCGCCTGCACGGCCTCGAACGGCGCCCACTCGGCCGTCGAGCGGTGGTCGAGGCCGATCAGGTGCAGCAGGCCGTGGCTGGCGAGCACGGCGACCTCGTGCCACGCGGGCCGACCGCGCGCGCGGGCCTGGCGCCTCGCGGTGTCCAGGCTGACGACGACGTCGCCGAGGTGGGCGACGCGCGGGAAGCCCGCGTCGTCGGGCTCGTGCAGCGGGTAGGCCAGCACGTCCGTCGGACCCTCGACGCCCCGGTCCGCGAGGTTGCGCTCGGCGATCGCGGCGTCGTCGACCAGGACGACGGTCACCTCCGGCTCCGCCCCGGCCGCCGGGCGCGGCAGGGGGACGACGGCGGCCACGCGCCGCAGCGTCCGGGTGAGCCGTTCACGCCGCCGGAAGCGGCCTGTCTCGTCCAGAACCTCGATCAGCACGCTTCAGACCTCGAATCTCGTCGGCGTCGGGGTAGGCGATGCGCCGGTGAAGGATGGCGGTGAGCATCCGCTCGAAGGTGGCCGCGATGACCTCCAGGTCGTGCAGGTTGAGCTGGCTCTGGGAGAGCTGGTCGTCCTGCAGCCGCTGCTCGAAGAGGCGATCGATGAGCGCGCGAATGCTGCCCTGCGTGGGGTCACCGAGCGTCCGGGCCGCGGACTCGACCGCGTCGGCGAGCATGAGCACCGCCGTCTCCTTGCTCCGCGGTCGCGGGCCGGGGTAGCGGAAGTTCAGCTCGCTGACGGACGAGGTGTCCTCGAGGGCGCGCTTGTAGAAGTAGGCCAGGACCGTCGTGCCGTGGTGCTCGAGGACGAAGGGCTCGAGCTCGCGCGGCATGCGGTAGGCGCGGAGCAGCTCCAGTCCGTCGCGGACGTGGCTCGTGATGATCAGGTACGACAGGTGGGGGCTGATGCGGTCGTGCGGGTTGTCGCCGCCGAACTGGTTCTCGACGAAGAACTGCGGGCGCCGCATCTTGCCGACGTCGTGGTAGAGGGCACCGACCCGGGCGAGCAGCGCGTCGCCGCCGACGGCCGCGACGGCGGGCTCCACGAGGTTGGAGATGATCAGCGAGTGCTGGTAGCTCCCGGGTGCCTCCACGAGCAGGCGCTGCAGCAGCGGATGGCTCGGCGACGACAGCTCGAGCAGCCGGAAGCCCGTCAGGAAGCCGGCGCCTACCTCGAAGAGCGGCAGCAGGCCGAGCGCCAGCACCCCCGCCAGGAGGCCCCCGGCGACGAAGGCCGCGAACGCGACCGCCGTCGCCCACGGCGACAGCCCTCCGCCGACCAGCACCCAGGCCACCAGGGCCACGCCGCCGGCGACGCCGCCCACGGCGCCGGCGGCGACGACGGCCGGCCGCGCCTGGACGTTGCGAACGCTGCGGACGGCCACGATGGCGCCGACGAGGGTCGCCAGGAGCGTGACCATGGGCGTCGACGGGACGAGGACGGCGGTGACCACCGCCATCCAGCCCGCCCACAGCAGCGCGACCTCGTGCGACACCAGGACGGCGACCAGCAGCGGCACGAGCATGACGAGCACGAAGCTGGGGGAGAGCTCGAGCGCGAAGCGCTGCAGGACGATCACCGCCAGCGTCAGGGCCACGAGGGCGGCGATCTGCTCCGGCCGGTACCGTGGCGACAGCCGGGCGACGACGAAGGGGAGCGGCGCCGACGCGATGAGCGCGAGCAGCAGGGCCCCGAGGGCGATGAGGGCCGAGCGGCCGCGCGCCTCGCTGCCGGGGTTGTAGAGGCCGGCCGCCTCGAGGGTGGTGAGCGCATCGGTGGTGACGGGCTCGCCCTCGCGGAGGACGACCTGCCCCGCCGCCAGCGCGCGCCACACGATCGGCACGGCGCTGGCCGTCGCGGCGCGGGCGGCCTCGGTCAGGGCGGGGTCCGGTACGGCGGTGGCGATCAGGACCTCGCGCAGGGCGGCGGCGACCGCCTCGCGCCGCTCGGGCGCGGCCGCGTCGACCGCGCGCCGGATGAGGTCGTCGATCTCGTCCCTGCGGACGCCGCTCGGGTCGGCGTAGTGGGTCTCGACCAGGACGGCGGCCGCCTCGGGCAGGTCGATCGCGTCGAGGGCGTCCAGGACGACGACGCGCAGCTCCGGGTCCGCGCTCGTGAGCTCGGGTACCTGCCGCCGGACGGCCTGCCGCCGCGCCTCGGTCGCGAGCCGGTCGATCACCTGCAGCTCCACCGGGGCGACGAAGGTCTGGGGGCTCGGCTCGCCGACGACCAGCGTCCGGCGCGTGGGGGCGTCGTACACGGAGAACAGCACGACCGCCAAGGTCGCGACGAAGCCGAGGCCGGCCAGCCACCACGGCGTCCGCTTGCGCGGACGCTCAGTTCTGCTGCTCATAGGCCCGGATGATGCTCGCCACGAGCGGGTGCCGGACGACGTCGCCCTCGTCGAAGTGCACGAAGGCGATCCCGTCGATCCCCCGCAGGATCCGCTCGGCCACCCGCAGGCCGGACGGGACGTTGCCCGGCAGGTCCACCTGCGTGCGGTCGCCCGTCACCACGACGCTGCTGTTGAAGCCCATCCGCGTCAGGAACATCTTCATCTGTTCGCCGGTGGTGTTCTGGGCCTCGTCCAGGATGATGAAGGCATCGTTGAGGGTGCGGCCGCGCATGAAGGCCAGCGGCGCGACCTCGATCGCGCCCTGCTCCAGCAGTTGGTCGACGCGCTCCGGCGCCAGCATGTCGTACAGCGCGTCGTAGAGGGGTCGGAGGTAGGGATCGATCTTGGCCTGCAGGTCGCCGGGGAGGAAACCGAGGCGTTCACCGGCCTCCACGGCCGGACGCGTGAGGACCAGACGCTTCACCCGCTTCGTCGCCAGCGCCTGCACCGCCATGGCGACCGCGAGGTAGGTCTTGCCGGTGCCCGCCGGTCCGATCCCGAACGTGATCGGATGACGATGGATCGCCTCGACGTAGCGCCGCTGGCCGGCCGTCTTGGGCCGCGCGCGCCCGGGCAGCGCGGCGGCCCCCGTGGCCTCGGGCGCCTCGGCCGCCGTCCCCGTGGCCTCGGGCGCCCAACGGGCCAACTCGCCGTGCTCGAGCTCGGTGACGCTGATCTGTCCACCCGCACGGATCGTGGCGAGCAGCGAGCGGAAGGTTCGCTCGGCCTCGGCGACCTGCGCGTCGTCGCCCGACAGGCGCAGCTCGTCGCCGCGGGCCACGACCCGCGCGCCGAGCCGGCGTCGCAGCACGCGCAGGTGCGCATCGTTCTGACCGAAGAGAGCGAGCGCCTCCGCCGGGTTCCGCAGCTTGAGGGTCACCGTTCCGGGAATGGGCCGCCTCCGACACGGCGGCGCGCGCGCGGCGCGCCGAGCACCTGATGCCACACGATGCCCGAGAGCACGGCGTCGCCATCGAAGCGCATGACGCCGCCTCGAACGCTCCGCCGCTCCACGGAACCGGCGAGCCGCTCGACCTCCAGTTGCGGGGCGTTCGCCCGCAGGTCGCGGGGCGCCGGGCCGTCGCCCGACGCCGTCGGGCTCCGACCCTCACGGCCGAGGAAGGGCGCCGGCAAGCGATCGCGCGGCGCGCCGCCGGAGCCGACCGGCGCGCCGCTGAGGGTGCGGGCGCCTCCGCTGACGAGCGGACCGCGGGCGCGTGCCCGAGGGTCGAACCCGGAGCCGACGGGCGCCCCGCTGATCGTGCGCGGCGCGCCACTCACGAGCGACGCCCCCGCCCGCGCCCGGGAGTCGTCCGGGGGGGCGACCGGCACGGCGGGCGCGCCGCGCTGCTCCATCGCACGCTGCACACGCGCGCGGGCCTCGGCGAGGCGGCGGGCGAGGTCGTCGTCGTCGATGGGCGGGAACGCCGCCGTGCCACCCTCCGCGGCGGTGGGTTGGCTCGGCCCCCGGGTCGAGGTGGCGTCGCCGCCGGCCGACGGCAACCCCGTGGGGCCGCCCGTCCGCGGACGCACCGGCGGCCGCCCGGGCGCGCCGCCGCGGCGCTGCTGCTGGGATCGCGTGATCGACGGGAGGATCACGAAGACCACGAACAGCAGCAGCACGAGCAGGTCGCCGAAGCTCAAGCTTCCCTCACTTCTTGCGCTCGTCGCCCTCGGTCGAGCGGGCGATGTTCGCGCGCATGTCGGTGTCCGACTCGATGTTGCGCAGGTTGTAGTAGTCCATCACGCCGAGGTTGCCGGCCTTGAAGGCCTCCGCGATCGCCAGCGGCACCTGGGCCTCCGCCTCCACGACCTTGGCGCGCATCGCCTCGACGTGGGCGCGGTTCTCCTGCTCGGCCGCGACGGCCATCGCCCGTCGCTCCTCGGCCTTGGCCTGCGCGACGCGCTTGTCGGCCTCGGCCTGGTCGGTCTGCAGCTCGGCCCCGATGTTGCGCCCGACGTTGACGTCGGCGATGTCGATCGACAGGATCTCGAACGCCGTGCCGGCATCGAGGCCCTTCGAGAGCACCGTCTTCGAGATGACGTCGGGGTTCTCGAGCACCTTCTTGTGGGTATCGGTCGAGCCGATCGACGACACGATGCCCTCGCCGACGCGGGCGATGATCGTCTCCTCGCCGGCACCGCCGACCAGCCGCTCCAGGTTCGCGCGGACCGTGACGCGGGCCGTGCTGATCAGCTCGATGCCGTCCTTGGCCACCGCCGAGACGTTCGGCGTCTGAATGACGCGCGGGTTGACCGACACCTTCACGGCGTCGAGCACGTCGCGCCCCGCGAGGTCGATCGCCGCAGCGCGGTCGAAGGGGAGGGCGATGCGCGCCTTGTCGGCGGCGATGAGGGCGTCGACGACCCGGTCGACGTTGCCGCCGGCCAGGAAGTGCGCCTCGAGCTGGTCCTGCGTGACGTCGATGCCGGCCTTGTCGGCCTTGATCAGGGGCAGGATGATCCGGTGCGGCGGCACGCGCCGAAGCCGCATCGCGACGAGGCTGAGGAGGCTGACCTTGACGCCGGCCGCGACGGCGGAGACCCACAGGCCGACCGGGATCACGGTGAACAGGATGAGGAAGAAGAGGATGATGGCGCCGGCGAGGACGAGGATTCCGATGTCCATGGGTGAGCTCCTTCAGTTCGCGCTGGCGGCCGCGTCGGCGGGCGCCTCGGTCGGGCGGGGGTGGGTGCGGACGGTCACGCGGTTGCCTTCGACGCGCGCGACGCGAACCGCGGTGCCGGCGACGATGAAGTCGCCCAGCGTCACGACGTCGACGCGCTCGTCGCCGAAGCGCGCGAGGCCGGCCGGGCGGAGGTCGGTGAGCGCCGTGCCGACGGCGCCCTCGAGGTCGACGCGCTCGCCGGCCCGACCGGGCGTCGCCACGGGGTCGTCGGGGGAGCGCCCGATGCGCGTCGCGAGCCGCAGGCGCCCCGCGAGCCGCGAATACGGCAGGAACCAGAGCAGGCCGGCGAGCATGAGGCCCGCCAACACGGTGCTGGTGCCGAGCACGGTCAACCAGCTCTCCTGGAAGACGCGGAAGATGGCGTACGCCAACACGCCGATACCGAGCACGCCCGCGACCCCGAAGCCAGGGATGACCAGCGCCTCCACCGCGAGGAGCACGACCCCCACGAGGATGAGCGCCAGGTCGAACCCCGTCGCCGGCGTCGCGACCACGGCGGTCAACGCGAGCAGGGCCAGGGCCAGCAGGCCGATGCCACCCGGGATGCCGAAGCCCGGGCTGAAGAACTCGAGCAGCAGGCCGCCGATGCCGAGCACCAGCAGGACGGCGACGATGATCGGGTTGGCCAGCCAGGTGCCCACGCGCTCGGTGAGGTTCGGCTCGAGGCGCTCGAGGCGGGCGCCGGCGTAGCCGAAGAGCTCCACGGCCTCCTGCAGCGTGCGGGCCTCGACGTCGGCGATCCCGAACTGCACGGCCTGCCCGGCGGTCAGGGTCACCAGCTCCTCGCTGCTGGCGATGCCGGGCACCTCGACGCGGGCGTCGACCATCCCCTCCGCGATGCGCGGATCGCGACCGCGCGCCTCGGCGACGGCCCGGAACTCGCCGCGGACCGCCGAGTTGAACTTCTCGTCGACCGGGGCGATCCCGAGGGGCGTCGCGACGATCGGGGTCGCGGCGCCGATGGCCGACCCCGGGAGCATGGCGACCTGCTCGGCCGCCATGGCGATGAGCGCGCCCGCCGAGAAGGCGTTGCGCACGACCGCGATCGTCGGCACCTGGGCACGGTTGAGGACGTCCTCGACGATGCGCTGCATGGCGGTCACCGAGCCACCCGGGGTGTCGACGTAGAAGAGCAGCGCGAGGGGCTGCTCGCGGTTCGCGCGGTCGACGCGGGCGCGGACGAACTGGGCGGTGGCTGCGGTGATTTCGGTATCGATGGGCACGAGCCACACGGCGTCGCGCTCCTGGGCGGACGCGCGCGGCTGCAGGGCGGCCAGCGTGCCGGCGGCCAGGAACAGCGCGATCACGCCCCAGCGCAGCGCGGGTGCGGTTCGAAGCCAGGCGCGGATGACGGCTCTCACGCGAAGAGGCTACCACGGCCGGCTGCCCCTCTCCGGGCGCCTGGCCACCAATGGAACGGCGCGCGGGGCCGCGGTCGCGGCCCCGCGCGGGGCGCCTTGGCAGGCGCGTGCGGGCGTGGTAGCATCCTCGCCGCGGTCGGAGCGGGGGCGTATAGCTCAGTCGGTAGAGCGGCGGTCTCCAAAACCGTAGGTCGAGGGTTCGAGTCCTTCTGCGCCCGCCAGCCGATCGCGTGCGGCCCCCCCGGAGGGGGCCGCCGTTCTTGCGGGGTGACGACGCCGTCGTCGTCGCACGCGTGCGCGACGCGCCGACCGGCCCGTGCTATACCAACCCTAGTGAAGCGCCAGGGATGCCCGGAGGTGCCCGTGCCACAGACCCACGACGCGTCGCGCGCCGACCCGCGACCGCCAGCCGACCCGCTCGAACGCGTCACGTTCTCGGCGGCGGGCGCGGCCAAGGCGTCCGCCCTGCTCGCCGACCAGCCATCCGCCGCCGCGATCCGTGTGTTCATCAAGTCCGGCGGCTGCTCCGGCTACAGCTACGGCATGTCGATCGACGATCAGCGGCTCGACGGCGACCGCGAGTTCGCCGACGGCGGCGCCCGGGTGGTCGTCGACGCCCGCAGCTGGCCGCTCTTGCGCGGCAGCGAGATCGACTACGTCGAGAACATGATGGGCGGCGGCTTCCACGTCACCAACCCGAACGCCACCAGCGCGTGCGGTTGCGGCAGCAGCTTCCGCACCGACGGCCGGACCGCCCCCGACGGCGAGGGGAGCGGCGGCTGCGGTTGACCCGCGCTGGCCCCCCGGCGTGACCGCGGCCCGCACCGGACGTCCGGTGCGGGCCGCGACCTCGTGCGGGCTCGCGCCTCGGCTCAGCCGTCGGCGAACGCGTGGCGCAGGACCGGCTTGCGGGCGGCCGTCGTCTCGTCGAGGCGGCGCACCGGCGTGTGGCGGGGCGCGCCCGCCAGGTACGCCGGGTCGGCCGCGGCGCGCTCCAGGATCTCGACCAGGATGGCCGCGTAGGCGTCGAGCGTCTCGAGCGACTCGGTCTCCGTCGGCTCGACCATCATCGCCTCCTTGACGATCAACGGGAAGTAGACCGTCATCGGGTGGACGCCGTGATCGAGCAGGGCCTTGGCGATGTCGAGGGTGTGCAGGCCGGCCGGGGGCTGCGCGACGAACTCGTGCATGTTGATCCGATCGAAGGCGATCGTGAAGCCCGCGTCCTTCATCTTCATGCGCAGGTAGTTGGCGTTGAGCACGGCCATGCTGCTCACGCGCCGCAGGCCCTCGGCGCCGAGGGACCGGATGTACGCGTAGGCGCGGACGAGGTTGCCGACGTTGCCGTAGAAGCTGCGCATGCGGCCGATCGACCTCGGCCGATCGCCGTCGAGGACGTAGCGGTCGCCGTCGCGCGCCACCAGCGGCAGCGGCAGGTAGGGCGCCAGGTGCGCCTTGACGCCCACGGGCCCGGTGCCGGGACCGCCGCCACCGTGCGGCGTGGTGAACGTCTTGTGCAGGTTGAGGTGCACGACGTCGAAGCCCATGTCGCCCGGGCGCGCCCGCCCGACCACGGCGTTGAGGTTCGCACCGTCGTAGTAGAGCTGGGCGCCCACCGCGTGGGCGGCGGCGGACATCCGCAGGATGCGCCGCTCGAAGATGCCGAGGGTGTTGGGGTTCGTCAGCATGACGGCGGCGGTGTCCGGGCCCAGCGCCGCCTCGAAGGCGTCGATGTCGACCTCGCCGTCGGGGCCCGTGGGGACCTCGACGACGTCGTAACCCGCCATCGATGCGGTGGCGGGGTTGGTGCCGTGGGCGCCGTCGGGGCAGATGACGACGCGCCGCTGCTCGCCCTCGCCGTTCGCCTCGTGGTAGGCGCGGATCATGAGGATCCCGGTCAGCTCGCCGTGCGCGCCGGCCGCCGGCTGCAGGCTGATCGCGTCCATGCCGGTGATCGTCGCCAGGTCGCCCTGGAGACCGTGCAGCAAGGCGAGGATGCCCTGTGCGTGGTCGGGGTCCTGGTACGGGTGCAGGTCGAGGAAGCGCTCGGCCGCGTCCTCGTGCAGCTTGGGGTTGTACTTCATCGTGCAGCTGCCGAGCGGGTAGAAGTTGCCGTCGATCGAGAACTGGCGGTGGGCCAACTGCGTGTAGTGGCGCACGAGGTCGAGTTCGGAGACCTCGGGCAACCGCGGGGGCCGCGCCCGCAGCGCCTCCTCGCCCAGCAGCTCCGCCATGCTCGCGCCCTCCGTCACCGGCGGGCGAGCGGCCCGGCGGCCGGGCGCGCTGCGTTCGAACACGAGCGGGAAGTCGCTCATGCCACGACCTCCGTGCCGACCACGCCGAGCTCGCCGACGTCGTGCAACGCGGCGAGCAGGGCCTCGATGTCGGCGTCGGTGGTCAGCTCGGTCGCCGCCAGCGTGACGGCGTTGCCGATGCCGTACTCCGCGGCGACCGGGACCCCGGCCCGGACGCCCCGCTTCGCCAACCGGCGGCGCAGCGTGGCGCCCTCGGCCCGCGTCCGCAGGACGAACTCCGCGAAGAAGCGCTCGTTGGGCGCGACGTCGGCGCCCGCCGAACGCAGGGCGGCGGCGAGCTGATGCGCGCGCCGGACGGTCCCCTCGGCCATCTCCCGCAGGCCGGCGGGGCCGAGCGCCGCCATGTTGACGGTGGCGAGGAGGGCCGCCAGCTGGTGGTTCGAGCAGATGTTGGACTTCGCCTTGGAGCGACGAATGTGCTGCTCGCGCGCCTGCAGCGTCAGCACGAACGCTCGGCGCCCGTCGACGTCGCTCGCCTGGCCCACGAGCCGCCCGGGCAGCTGCCGGAGCAGGGCGTCCGTCACGACCATGAAGCCGAAGGCGGGACCGCCGAACTGCATGGGCACGCCGAGCACCTGTCCGTCGCCGACCGCGATGTCCGCCCCGTAGCTGCCGGGCTCGCGCAGCACGGCCAGCGCCAGGGGATCGACCACGGCGATCAGCAGGGCGCCCGCTGCGTGGGCGGCGGCGGCCATCGCCGGCATGCTCTCCAGGTAGCCGAGGTGGTTCGGGTCCTGGACGATCAGGGCCGCGACGTGGTCGCCGACCGTGGGCACCGGCGTGGTGAGCGACGGCCCGAGATCGACGACCTCGATGTCGATGTCGAGCGGCCAGAGGTAGGTCTGGAGCACCTCGCGGGTCTCGGGGTGCACGGCCCGCGACACCATGACGGTCTCGCGCCGCGTCTGGCGCACGGCGAGCAGCGCGGCCTCGGCCACCGCCGAGGCGCCGTCGTACATCGAGGCGTTGGCGATCGGGAGCCCGGTGAGCTCCGACATCATCGTCTGGAACTCGAAGGTCGACTGCAGGACGCCCTGGGCGACCTCCGCCTGGTACGGCGTGTAGGCCGTGACGAACTCGCCCTGCATCGCCAGGCGCGGCGTGACCGCGGGGATGAAGTGGCGCCGCACGCCCCCGCCGAGGAACGTCGGCACCGCCTGCTGGTCGCGGGCGGCGAGCGCGTCGAGGTGCGCGAGCAGCGTCACCTCGTCCATCGGCGCCGGGAGGTCCAGTGGCGGGTCGAGGATCTCCGCCGGCACGTCCACGAACAGGTCGTCGACGTCGTCGACGCCGATCGCCGCCAGCGCCCGACGGACGTCGTCGTCGGTGTGCGGGACGTAGGGCACGCTCAACCTTCCTCGGCCACCGCAGCGTAGGCGTTCGCGTCGAGCATGCCGCCCCAGGCGTCGGCGTCGGTCACCCGCAGACGGAACAACCAACCCTCGCCGTAGGCGTCGGTGTTGATCGCCTCGGGCGCGTCGAGGAGCGCACCGTTGACCTCGACGACCTCCCCGGCCAGCGGCGCGTAGATGTCCGACGCCGTCTTCACCGACTCGACGACCGCCGCGGCCTCGCCGGCCGCCAGCCTGCGCCCGACGTCGGGCAGCTCGACGAACACGACGTCGCCGAGCTGGTCCTGGGCGAAGTCGCTGATGCCGATGGTCACGATGCCGTCGGTCGGCTCGGTGGCCCACTCGTGGGAGGCGGCGAAGCGAAGCTCTTCCGGGATCTTCATGTGGGTTCTCCTCGACTCTTCAGCGTACAGGGACTCACGGACGGTAGAAGGGGGGCGGCGTGACGGTCGCGGCCACGGGCTGCCCGCGGATCTCGACGGCGATGCGGGCACCCTCGTCGGCGTGCGCCGCGTCGACCCAGGCCAGCGCGATGCTCGTGCGCGTCAGGGGCGAGACGGTCCCCGACGTGACCCGGCCGATCGCACCGCCCGACTCGTCCAGGACGCGGTAGCCGTCGCGTGCGATGCCGCGCCCCTCGAGCACGAGCCCGATCAGTCGACGCGGGCAGCCGCCCGCGCGCAGCGCCTCCAGGCCGAAGGCCGGCTTGTCCTTGACCACCCAGGCGAAGGGCGTGCACAGCGGGTTGCTGCGCTCGTCGAGCTCGTGCCCGAACAGGGGAAAGCCGGCCTCGAGCCGCAGCGTGTCGCGCGCACCCAGCCCGCAGGGCGTGACGCCGGCCTCGAGCAGCAGACGCCACACGGCGGCGGCATCGACCGGTCGGCAGAAGACCTCGAAGCCGTCCTCGCCGGTGTACCCGGTGCGCGCGAGGCGCACCGGCATGCCCGAGAGGGTCGCGTCGACCAGCCGGTTCTTGCGGACGGCGGTCAGGTCCGCGTCCGCCAGTCGGTCGAGCTTGGTGGCCGCGCTCGGGCCCTGGACCGCGAGCAGCGCCCACGCGTCCGACTCGTCGCGGACGACGACCCTGAACGGACCGGGCGAGGGGGCCGTCGCGAGCGCCTGCAGGTGCGCGAGGACCGCGTCGACGTTGGCGGCGTTGGCGACCACCAGGAAGCTCTCGTCGGCGTCGCGGTACACGTAGAGGTCGTCGATCAGGCCCCCGTGGTCGTTCTGCAGCATGCTGTACTGCCCCTGGCCCGGGCGCAGCTTCGCCGGGTCGTTGAGCGTGGCCCACGAGAGGAACGGCGTCGCGTCGGGCCCCAGGATGCGCAGCTGGCCCATGTGGCTGACGTCGAACACGCCGGCGTCCTGGCGCACGGCGAGGTGTTCCTGCGGGATGCCGGTCGGGTACTGGATCGGCATGCGCCACCCGGCGAAGTCGACCATGCGCCCGTTCAGGGCGACGTGCTCGTCGTGCAACGGGGTCTGCCTCATGCGCCCAGGCTACCGCGCGCTGCGGGCGACGTGCGCCCCGCGGGGTCCCGCTCGGGGGCCGGCGGATCGAACGCGTCGGGCCTGCAACGCCGGCCCGCCAGCGCGCGCCGGTCCCGCGCGCTCAGGCCCGCTGGGCCAGCTTCTCCAGCACCAGCTTCGAGACCGCCTTGAGCGGCTCGATCACGCCGACGTGCTGCTGGGCGACCGCCTCGAACAGCGGCGCCCTGCGGTCCGGGTCGAGCACCGCGCGGATCATGTCGACCGGCAGGGCGTCGGGCAGGTCGCGCTTGTTCACCTGGATGACGTACGGGAGGTCGCCCAGCGACAGGCCGTGCTCGGCGAGGTTCTCCCGCAGGTTGCGCAGCGACTCCGCGTTGGCGCGCAGCCGGTTCGGGGCCGAGTCCGCCACGAAGACGACGCCGTCCACGCCGCGGAGGATGAGACGCCGGCTGGCGTTGTAGAAGACCTGACCGGGCACGGTGTAGAGGTGGAAGCGCGTCTTGAAGCCGTTGACCTTGCCGAGGTCGAGCGGCAGGAAGTCGAAGAAGAGGGTGCGTTCGTCCTCGGTCTGCAGGGAGACCATCTCGCCCTTCGATTCCACCGGGACGTGCGCATGGATCTGCTTGAGGTTCGTGGTCTTGCCCGAGAGCCCCGGCCCGTAGTAGACGAGCTTGAAGTTGATCTCGCGGGCGGCGAAGTTGATCGTGCTCATGGCGTCTTCCCGTCCCCGAACAGCTCGTCGAGCAGGGCGCCGGCGTGGAGGCTGAAGCTGCCACCGATGTCGGCCACGGGGGCCGCCTCGCGGGTCTCGTCGAGCACCGCCTCGATGCGCTCCAGCGCACGCTTGGTGAAGAGCTTGACCTTGCCGAGCGGCGCCGAGGCGTCGAACACCGTCACCAGCAGGGCCTTGTCGCCGACGGCCTCGACGTAGGTGCCGACGCCATCGCTCTGCTGCACCGTCTCGCGGAAGCTCGCCTCGCCGAAGAGCTGGGCGATCGCCTCGTTCGCCGAGTGGTTCGACGCGATCAGCGTCGCCAACGAGTCGAGCGAGGGCGGCTTCGGCGCCCAGGCCGCGCGGCGGTGGAGGATGACGAAGCCCTGTCGGTCGATCAGCAGCGCGTAGCGTGCGCGGCTCTGCGTGAGCAGGTCGACCAGCAGGCCCTCGACCCGCTCGGCCGCCTCACCGTAGAGATCGAGCGAAGGCTCCAGCATGGGTCATGCTAACGCCCGCCCTCGGGCGCCGGCGTGAAGCTCCCCCCACTGGCGCGCCCTGCCGCCACGCG
>Ga0272443_10003248_pt1 | contig 19393 bp, 12 predicted proteins | sample SSMAcet12_FD_193581 | JGI IMG/M metagenome (GOLD analysis project Ga0272443, IMG submission 193581) | Marine sediment archaeal communities from Little Sippewissett salt marsh, Falmouth, MA, United States - SSM-Acet-12 | ecosystem: Environmental > Aquatic > Marine > Wetlands > Sediment ... | reverse complement strand
GATGCTGGTCACACGGCAGCGACAAGGCACTGATCAGCGGATTCGAACGTAAGATAAGAAGGCCGGTTAACACGAAAGGCTAGACTGGTTAAATGCAGAATCCCGAGTTAGCAACCGATTTTTACCAGGTACTGGGCGTACCGCCGAGTGCATCACACGAGGATGTGCAGCGTGCATATTTCCGTCTTTCAAACATCTACTCACACGAGAAGCACCCGGAAACCTACCAGAAACTGAAGCAGGCGTACGAGACACTGAGCGATTCACGCGCAAGGCATCACTACAATGCGCTGTGGTCGCATAACGACGAAACGAAACAGCTGATGACCGAGGCTATCAGGTCGATGACCGACGGCAACTACATCGGCGCGTCCCGAAGGCTGAAAGAGATACTCGTAAGGAACAGCCGGCTGGACGAGGCGCTTGACCTCCTTGGATTCTGCCAGGCCCAGCTAGGACTTACGGATGACGCCCTGAACACGTACAGCATGCTCGTCGAGAAACGTCCCGATGTACCGCTTTACTGGATACGGTACGGAGATGTATTCCTTGAGAAAGCCGAGAACTCCCCCGAATCGGACCGGAAACCGCTGATCGGGTCGGCCCGTTCGAGGTACAGAAAGGCGTTCACGCTCGACCCGCAAAGCACGGCTCCATATCTTGCGATAGCCCGGACCTACATGGAGGAGAAAAAATACGACCAGGCGCTTAACTGGGTAGAGAAGAATGTGAGATCGATCGAAAGCCCCACGTTCGAGGATTTCGATGCGATGTTTTATTTACTCAACATACACGGTCGTGTCGGGAACTCGAAGAAGGTAATGGAGGTAGCGAAGAGGATCGAGGACCTTGTGCCGGACGACGATGATGTGAAGCAATATGTAGCGACCAAGTTCGCGCAGACCGCTACGGAATTAATTAAGAGCAAGTTCTTCAAGGCTTCCAAGCAGTTTCTGAATCTTGCGAGTAAATTCGATTCCGACTGCAAGGACCTTGATGAGCTTCACGAGAAGGTGGACACGATAATCGAAGCGGAGGCGATGTGGAAGAACATCGAGAAGGATTCGAATATCATCAAGCCCATCAAAACGCTCGCGGCTCTTAAGTTCGTGCATTACAGCGGGCACAAGTCGGATGACGAATACGAATCGGGTGTAAAGTCCGTAATAAAGAAGCTGGATAATTTTACGCCCCCGGAAATAAAGAGAAGCATCGAGATACTGAAGTACAGCTACACGCATTATTACAACCTGGATCGTGATTTGTGGAAGAGGATCGTCCACGGGTCACGTCCGGAAAGCACGCACGGAAGGGACATCGGGTACAGTCCGGATGAAGAGCCGGATGAAGAGGTACAGGTCAAGAAACCGAAAAAGGGAGTTCCAAAGGAGCTTACCGACCCGCTAGCAAAACCAAAGAAGGAAGCAATAGACCGATCGATATTAATCGGTGCCGGGGCCGGAATAATTTTAGCGATAATTGGTTTTCTTGTTTTAAAACTTGTAGGAACCGTAGCCGGGGCAATTCTGGGGTACGCATTAGGTGCCGCGATCGGACGAGCAATATCTCCGGACTGATAATAATCAATGAATGAGTGCCGTGAAATTACAGCCTTTTAAGGCTGATTTTCTTTTTCGGGCAATTAATTTCGTTTCTATTGCCATTACTCTCTTACAACCTAATTTAAATCAGTTATAATAACTCCCAATACGGGGAAAAAGATGAAAGTAACGTCTGCAGCGAAAGTGGGCTTCACAGTTGTTCTCGTGGTCGTTGTCCTTGTATTCATATACAAGGGACTCGGGTGGACTCTTCCATTTACAACACCCGCGAGGGGTAATTACCCGGTCTATGCGAATTTTATCAGTGTAAAGGGACTCAATCGCGGGGCTGATGTCCAGCTTAACGGGAACTACGTGGGGGAAGTCGGGGACATCACGAACGATGGATTCGGTGGAGTCCAGGTAGCCCTTTTAATAAGAGATGGACAGATCATCCACGACCACGCGGATTTCACGATCAGCCGTGACAGCATTTTCGGAAGCTACATGGTAATGATCAGCGAGTCGCGTGCGGGACGCATGACGTCGGGGATCAGCGGCGGCGAGTTCACGGTAAGGGTGGCCGAGGGATCGGTTGACGAGGGTGGGCTGGTTGTTATCAGAGACGAGGAAACCGGCGAGGTGGTGACAATAGGCCAGATTCTGGCGGTGGATGAATGCGGTTCACTGTCGGAATGCGTCCGGGTCAGTTCGCCAAACGGCGCGGTACTTGACGAAGATATGGCGTTTGTGCCCACGAGGTTTACGTCGGACGGTCCCAGGGGATTCATTATTCACAATGCGCTCGAACCGAGGGACGTGGTATCGGGAACGCGTGATCCCGGACCGGAAGACCTTGTCGCGACTGCGGATGTTGCGCTTCGCGATGTAACCGGGCAGGTAACGATAATACTGGAGCAGTTCTCATCGCTTCTGGACAACATTGAGCAGTTGCTCGGTCCCGAGGATTTTCAGAACCTGTTCGAGACACTCACGGATGAGATTTCAACTATCTCGGAAGGCATAGTCGATCTTACGGGACAACTGAACGCGATTCTTGCGGACTCAAGGCCATACATAGAGGGAACGTTCGAGAACATAGAGGGAATGACCTCGGATGCAAGAGAGATGATCGCGGGATTCTCCGAATACAACGATCCAGAAGTTCGTAAGAACATAACGGACCTCGTTGAGAACCTGTCGGTTGCATCGGAGCAGCTTGTCTCGATCCTTGAGGACGTGGAGGCGTACACATCGGACGAGGAGCTTCGCGAAGACATATCTGGTTCGATTTCGGAGGCGAGGGCTGCGATCACCGACGCAAGATCGACGCTGGATCTCGCCAACGAGGCGATAACCGGGGCAACCGACACGATGGGCACGATGACTTCAATAGACACCGGTGCCGACCTGACCGTCCGATACAACAACGACACCGAGAGGTGGGCCAGCGACTTTAACTTCTGGGTCGGAATGGAGGACCTGCCCGGCTACGTAACCGCGGGCATTGACGATATAGGAGAGACGGACCGGGTTAACGCTCAGTTCGGGTGGAGGTTCGACGATTCTGTTTCAGCCAGGGTCGGTGCGCGTCGCGGAAAACTTGGAGTCGGAATCGACTGGGAGGCCGAAGCTTTCAGGGTAGTAAGCGATCTGTACGATCCGAACGATCTCAGCTGGAACGTCTACGCCGGCTACGCGGTTTTCCCGCAGATCGATCTCATGGTAGGCGTGGAAGACCTTCTCGAAGAAGAGGAGTTGAACCTTGCGCTATCCTTCCGGTTCTGACAGGGAGGTTCATTCTGAAGGAAGCAGGAAACAATGCCCGTTGGTACAGGATCGAAAGAAGAACAAGGGCAGCCTGTGACTAAAAGTCGCGCACGTTTCCGTTTAAGCCGGGTCCTTTTAATATTACTCCTTATTGCAATCGGGTTTGTGTCGATGGCGATCATACTTCACAGGTCGCTTCTCAGGGTTTATGCGCCGATAATTCTCCGTACGGCGGCGGAAGCGGTCGACGAGGAATACGAGTTAACACTTGAGTGGGACGGGTACAGCATAAGCGAGATAAGCGATTTCACGATCACCGGGATACGTGTCAGCGACAGCGAGACTGGATCGGAAATTCTCACGACTGAATCATTGAGAGTACGAACGAGTCTTTTAAGCCTTATTCTGAGAAGGCAGGATCCGATCCAGGCGGTAACATCTGTCGAGGTGGAGCATCCGTCGGTCACGATTTCCGAGACGGATGGAAAACTCAATATTGAGAAGCTGTTTAGAGAACGAGAGGAGAAACCCCGCGCGCTTCCGGGACGTATATCGGTTTCAATAAACGAGGGAACTGTAATCTGGCAGGGAGGGGCTGTCGGTGAGGGAATGGTAATCGGCGAAGCACGCATTACCAGGCTCAATGGACATGCAAGGATCGAACCTGACGACAGCATCGGGCTGAATTTCGAGGGTTTGTTAAATGACATCGGTGACGGTGCTTCCACTTTCTCGGTAACCGGTACATATGATCCCGCGACTAGTAACCTTCGGGCAGGGATTTTAACAAACGGTATTGATATCGGTTATGCGAGGGACCTTCTCACGCCGTACGGAGTGGAAACGCTACATGGGAGCGCGGATGTTAACACGGTAGTCGTGATCGGACCGGACGCGGGGGAGCGTGGATTCAGTTTCGCGGGATATGCCGATCTTGATGGAGTCGGGGGCGAGACGGAATTCACGGATATGCCCGTTACGAACGCGAGGGGCAGGATTCACTTTACCGACAACTCGATCTTCACCCCTAACCTGCTCGTAAACGTGGACCAGGCGGATGTACGGATCGCCGGACGAATGACGGGATTCCTTGACGGCGAAATGTCGGCGAAGGTGGTCGTGCTGAGCGACAACTTCAGGGCTTCGACATTAAGGACGTATCTCGTCGATGTGAGCGGCATTCCCCGTATGGGGAACTTAGAGGTAATGATTGAGGTCGAGTACGATCCGGACGGGCTTAAGGCGATTATCGAGGCGAACGCGCCGAATCTTATATATCACGGACTGCCATACTCGCTGAACGAATTCAGGGGATGGTTCTCCGGGGACAGCTTCGTAATTGACCATGGGGAGATAGGCCTCTTCGGGGGGAGGATCTCGGGAAACGGGTATGTTGATTTCAGCGGAGATGAAACGTCATACAACATTGCACTTTCCGCGGAAGGTCTTCCTGCGGAACGTATTGTCCCGTTCATGACAGATAAACTGGGAACGGAGTACATTCCATCGGGGCCGGTTGATGGTGATTTCATGCTGTCGGGTGGTAACGGGGAGGAGTTCTCACTTGATGGAATAATCAGGGCCGGTTCGGTGGCAGTTCCTGCATATTACGGGCTGCCGCCGGCCAGGATCGAGCTTCCGATAAGTTATGACAGAGAAACCGTGAGGGTAACGGGCGGAACCGTGGCGGCATCCGGACTGACGGGATTGATGGAGGGAACATTTTCAATGGAGTCAGGGTTAAGCGGGTCGTTCGCGGTTACGGTTGATGACGGGGATATAGCCGAGATTATCACGGGAGCCGAATTAAGAGGACAGATAGCGAGTGCCGGGGATTTCAGTTATCGTGCCGGATCGGGATTCGACCTTGCGGGAGATTTTTATTTATCAGACGGGTCCTTCCATGGGATTTCGATACCGAGGCTGTCGGCGGGAATTGAAATCGGTAGCGGGGGGATTCGGCTTACGGACGTGTCCGGGTTCATGGGTGGCGGAGAGGTGTCCGGAGACATTCTGATACCCACCGGAGAAACCGTAAATGGGTCAAACGGATCGTTTACACTGAGCAGGCTGAACCTCGGCCAGCTTCTGCCCGAGGGTTCGCGCTCTGCGCTCTCTACCTCACTCGACGTGAGCGGGAGCCTGGATTACGATCCCGTGGAAGAGAAAATAATTCTCGACATGCGGATAGGCGACGAGACCGCGCGGGTGGGTCCGAACGCAATCGTGACCGGTACGGATGGCATCAGCCTGCGTGTGGGAATAAAAACAGGTGGTTCCGGGAAAGTCACACTGGAAGCATCGGGAAGACTCTCATCGACTCCCGCGGGAGCTCCGGTTTATCGCGGACGGGAACTCACCCCTTACTCGTCGAGGATAATTGACGAGGTATCCGCAGTCGTGACGGGTCGTCTGTCCGGCTCAGAGGATATTGCGGTGCCGGTGATACCACTGGTCGAAGGTGAGCTGGCTTTCGATATAACTCTCGACGACCTGTTCGGAAACGCGTATGGGGAAATTAATCTTGATTGCACTGGCCTGACATACGGTGATTTGATCATTCCCTCCATATCGCTCGGATTATCAAGCGTGGACGGCATCAGATGGACGACCGGGCTTGCGGTTGATGCTGGATCGCTTGGGGCATTCGATCTCTCGGGGCAGATTGAACGGGCGGAAATAATCGCGGACAGTCCTTTCAGCCTGTCGGCAGCTGTGCATGACTCGGGAATCCGGGACATCTTAGGTGTCTTAGGGATAGACGAACCGGACCGTACGTCCGGCTCGATTGGTGGCGCCGGGGTCGTATCGGGAACGCTGAACGATCCATCGATCGATTCATTCCAGCTAAGTTTCGCAGAGTCTGAAGCGCTCGGGATTCCCCTCAGTCGCGGCGAGGCCAATTTCAGCTACAATGCACCACTTCTTCAATTGTCCGGCATATCGATAGACGGGCTGGACGGATTCCGTGCGCTCGGGGCGGGTGCTGTCGACCTGGAGCAATTTTCACTTGCGAACCCGAATTTTGTGCTCAGGGTCGATGAATTCAACCTTGATGTCATTTCCCGACTCACCGACGCGAAATTCCCGCTCTGTGGAACCGCGTCCGCGACCGTGCAGCTCGCTCACGACGCGCTCGGGATGAAAATCCTTTACGACATGGACATTACAGGTGTTGAACTGGTGCAGGACGATGAGAGGGTCACGCTTGGAGACCTGAAACTCCGGGCTGAAAGTCGTCCGGGTGATCATATTGTTTATGTGGAGGAGTGTGAGCTTCGCAAGGGTCAGGAGTGGCTGGGTGTGACCGGGGAATGGGTTCTTCCGGGTAACGGGGATACGGGACATTCGCTTAACCTCGCGGTAGTTTCACCAACGGGATATGACCTGCCGATCCCAAGGGGAGTTGTGTCGGATATTATTTCACTTAACGCGGGACTTGGCCCCGTGGATCTCGCAATCACCGGCGACTCGTCCGAACCGGACATCAACGGTTCGATGGATTTCTTGATGAGCGATATCAGGTACGACGATTCGCAGATTATACAGGCTGTTAATGGAACGATTTTATTCACAGATTCCATTGCTACCACAAACCCGCAGATGTTCAGGATAATCGGCGATGACTGGGAGATGGGACTGGACGGTTACACGGATTTAAAGGCATTCATGCGGGGAGAGATATCCGGTTCAAGGCTCAGCGTGGTGCAGGTTTCACAGGAACCGATCAGGCTGTCGGGGCCGGGATTCGAATTCGATTTTATTCTGGGTATTGAAGAAGAAGCGCCCTCTCTGAACCTGACCGGCACACCGCTCGAATTGAGTGCGGTGATCTCCGGCAAGGCTTACATGGCGGGAGGGGAGGTCGATTTCGAGGACCTTCAGCCAATCGCAGCGCCTGCCGAATCGGACGAGCCGGGACGTTTCAACCTGGATGTCTCACTGGAGCTTAGCGAGGGGCTCAGAATAATCAACGGGAACAAGTTCAGTTTTATTTTCGAGTACGGGGAACTTGAAGCCACCGGGCCGATAGACCGGCCATCGCTCACCGGAAATATTATTGCCCCGACCGGGTGGCTCGATATCATCGGGAACCACTTCGTGCTGATAGAACCTCTAGAGTTTATCTTCACGTCGATCTACCCTCCGACCGATCCACGGCTTGTAGCGGTAGCCCAGACTACATTGCGTGAGGTGAAAAGCCCGGGTAATTTCGAGGATGAGCTTGTAATAACCGCGAGAATCAACGACCGCCTGAGCAACATAACCGGGTCGATAGACCTGTCAAGCAACCCTCCCCTGTCGCAGGACCAGATACTTGCGGCGCTCGCGTACGAGGACGTTGTTATCAGGACGATCGGTAACACGCTCATGGGTGACAGCGGACTGGATTCGGGATTCTCTGGATCGGATTTTTCAGGCCTCGCGCTTCCGTTCGCGACATCCTACATCTCCAGGTATATCAGGAGAGAAGCGGGTTTTTCGGATTTCGAATTAAGCCTGGACGAGTCGCAGAACGTGCTGGTTTATCTCGAGAAGGAAGTGTTCAACAATTTCGTCATGTACTACACCCAGAAATTCGGTCCCGACGTAACCGACGATTACCGCTGGGGTGCGAGATACAGGTGGCGTCCGAGAAGCTGGGTGGGCTTCGAGGTCGACAACGACGAGGAGATAACCCCGCAGGTGCAGTACATAATTCCGATCGACTGGTGGTAGTTGTTTACTTATCCGGAAGTTCGATATCAGGGTACCTGTCTTTAATGGATGCCGGTCTTCCGGGTTTCAGGATCATCACATCGTAATCACCGACATGGAAAAGGGACCTGGTGTACCCTGCGAAACCTTCGGGAATCGAGGCTTCGTACATCCATTTGCGGTCCTCGTCGGATTTAAGCCGCGATGCAGCCCTCGGGAAAAGGACGACCGCACGTCCGGATTTTCTTAGAAGCGGGGGGATTATTTCTATGCTCCCGGGAGTGCCCGAAAGAGTTGTAATTGGGATGGTCATCACCAGAACGTCGAACATTTCATCCCGGAGGATGCCGGGATCGACGGGCCCATTGATCAGGTGGGTAAGAGCCGCACCGGATGTGCATGTGCGAGCGTGTTTCGCAATGATCCTGGAAAGGTCGTTTTCAATCAGCAAACTTTCGATACCGAGCGAGCACCATTTTTCAATTACTGAATCTGGAATACCGGCCAGCCCCAGTACCAGTTCGCCCGGTTTGAGAGATATTTTCTTCTCAATGATGTTGAATATTTTCTGGTTTATCGGGGGCAGTTCAAAATCGTCCGACGGTTCCGGGTCAGGCGACAGGAGCACGCCATCGGCGATCTCTAGAACCCTGCCGCAGATCGGGCAGTCAAGTGTGGCAGATTCGATCTCGTTTCCAAGGCATCGACGGCAGTCGAGCCGGTGATGTTCGGGAAGGGATGCGGGGATGTCAATAAACCAGTTGCCGAGATACCCGCAGCCGATAGAACAGAGCGGAATCTGGAAATCGTCCGAGCACGGGAACATCTCGCTGATGGTGGCTCCCATTACTCTCAGGAGCTCATCAGGATGCTCGGGACATGCGAGGAGTTCGACAAGACGGTATTTCATAGAGAATTCCGCTGGCATGTTACAGATATGAAGTGGTTAATGTCAAACAGGCCCGAAAGCGTAAACCGAAAGACAATATCAGAGGATATTAAGGATAAGTGCTGAGATTGGGGATCGGCCGGGAATGAAAATATGGCTCTGACTGTTGAATGGCTGGGGCACTGCTGCTTCAGGCTGCAGGGGGATGATACGGCTGCTGTTCTGATTGACCCGTTTGATGGGAAGATCGGACTGAAGGTGCCGAAGTACGATTGCGACGTTCTGCTCCTGACGCATCACCATTACGACACGTCGGCATCGCACCTTGTGAAATCCGGATATGAACTGGTGAATAAAAAGGGGCCGACCCTGTCGGGCGGGATCGCGTTCAACGGGTTCCCGTGGTGGCATGACACCCGGAAGGGTAAGGATTACGGGTCGGTGATCACATACCGGTTTGAGATTGGTGGATTCAATGTCGGGTACCTGAGCCATATCGGGGCGGTGCCTCCGAGGTGGTTCTCGGAGGAGATGACAGGTCTTGACCTTTGTTTCATACCCTGCGGCGGACACCTTACGATAGGGGCATCCGATGCAACCTTTATAGTGAAGGAACTGAAGCCGAAACTGGTTTTCCCGATGCATATCGCGCTGCCTCACCTGAGTTTCACACTCCAGCCGGGGAGTGAATTCGCGGCCAGGATGCAGGAGAAGGAGTACATAAGGGACTATAAATATATTATAGAGAAGGATGATCTTCCGAAGAGTCCGACTCAGGTTCTTATGCAGCACTGGCCGGATGTTCAGGTGTTTTAGCCAATTTTCGGCATTTTTTTATACATATTTGTGCAATGAAAATGAAATTTTTTCACACATAAGCTTGACAAGAGGCATTTTTTCAATACAATAGGTCTGCGAGAGAGCGGGAACTCCTTCCTACCTTCCTTCAACCAATCCGAAAACCTCCTATTTTCAACTCCTCTTCTCCTATTCCCCTCTCTCATTTTTTTAACCCTAAATTTTTGTTGTTATTCTAAATTTCATTTTTGGGCATTTTTTAAATGACTAAAATCATGGTATCATTATCTATCAGATAATGACTCACTTTGACGAGCATATGTCCGGCGATCCAGACGAGGCTGCGGAGTCTGAACCAAGAGAGGTGAAGACGGCCCCTGAGGAGATGTCGTGCCCTGTATGTGACAGGCTGGTCGCGTCCCCCGTCCCATCAACGTGCCCTCACTGCAACGCTCCGCTGGACAGCATAATGGCGATGCTCAGCACGGCCGACCGTTCGCTGTCCGAGGCGATGAGAGATCTCAGGATCGGGGCGGTAGAATCAGCCCTGAAACGTCTCGACTTCGTACACGCTACCTCAAAGCGTCATCGCCTTCATGTCGAAGCGGTTCGTGCGATGGCTGACCGTTTACTTGGCAATCCCGCTGGGGCGCTTGCGAGAATAAAGTCCATAGAGGATAAAATCGAAGAGGTAGATGAATTCCTGCTTACGATACTGGACAGTATTGAGCGCCAGGCTTCAGACGATCAGAACGCCCTGGCTGCATGCTGTGAACATTATAATTTTGCGCTTTTCCAGGCGAAGCGGGGGCATTACGAGGAGGCGGCCGATTCGCTTAGGAAGGGCCTCAGGCTTGTGCCGCATCACGCATCAAGCCACGCGCTCATGGGTAAGGTGATGCTCGGGCTGGGTGACGAGAACGATGCGAGGTATCACGTGAAACGGGCTCTCGCGACCGATCCGACTAACCCGTCCGCGTCGAGGACTCTCGCAGGACTCGGCAGAAAAGTGGTATTGACGCCTGCCGAAGTAATGCAGAGCCTTTCGCGGATACCTCCGGTGATCCTTGGATCGGCATTTGTCATCGTTCTGCTCGTTGTGATAGCGATAGTTGCACTGGTATCGAGGTAGTCTGTTTCCCGGGCATAAGACAATTCGGGCATAAAAAATGGGACAGCCTTTGTTCACTTTGCTCAGGGTGGAAGCTGTCCCGTTATTAAATTGTTGTCTTTAGTTACTAACGATATTAGTATCCGTTTCAGGCGACAAATCCTACACTAAGATCGGTAAGAACAACCTCGGCGTAGTCGGCGAAATCATCGCTGGAAAGCTCGGTGAGCGTATCGACACTGAGCTTGAGAAATTCCTTCAGATCCGGCGAAATCTCATCGCGGTACTGATCGCCATCATCTCCCTGTTCCTGCTGGCGGGCAATCTGCTCCGCGAGATATATAAGGGCCATCTCGGGCATCTTCCTGTCGAGTTCCGGAAGATGGCTTCCCTTGATAAGGCTTTTGAGATTATCCGGAAGATTCCACTGATCGAGGAGAAGGACACCTGCCAGGGCATGGTTAAGCCCCATGTGCTTAAGCTCCTCCTCCATGAGCGTTGTGCCATTTTTCTCAGCGTCTTCCATGGCCTCGATGAATGCGCCGGGCCTCCATTTCATGAGGACGAACTTCCCGATGTCGTGAAGTATGGCGCCTGTACCGGTAAGTCCTGCTTTCATCGGAACCTTGATGCGGTCTATCAGCCATGATGTGATACGCGCAGACGCGATGCAGTGAGTCCAGAGATCGTCAATTTTCATCGCGCCCTTGGCCATGTGCGATTCTTTGAAGACACTCATCGCGATGATGATCTGCCTGATCTCGTTGAAACCGAGCAGCGTCACCGCACGTGTGATGTCGTCGACGGGTTCGCTCAGTCCGTAGAACGGTGAATTGACCAGCTTGAGAACCATTGCGGTCAGGGCAACAGACTTTTCGCAGATCTTCGCGACCTGCGTGGAAGATGAATCGGGGTCGTTAAGGACCTGCAGAAGTTCTCCCGCCTCGACCGGCATGGTGCTCAGGTCCTGTATTACGTAGTCCAGGTCGCCCCAGCCCATTTCGGTGATCTGGTCGGAACGGTGGTACTTGCCGTAGTCCTCAGGGAGGAAATGCTTCGCGAATCCGTATTCATCGCCTGGAAGCTTCTGCTCTTCTACCGGTTTGACGAATACGACAGGCTGGTCCGTAGCCTCTTCAACCGGGTCTGCCAGTTTTGAGCTTTCCTCGCTCAGTTTTTTAATCGACTCGGATTCCTTATTGGAAGTATCCTTGTCTGGCCCCCGCCCTTGTAGTTTCTTCTTTAAAGACTTAAAAAGCGACATTAATTCACAACCTCCAGACTGCTTAATCCCCATCCTGCTACAATAACATCTATTAATTTCCACCCTTCAATTCAATATGTCCTAAAGTTATCGAAAAAACCGTTAATATTTCCCGTATTGTAAACATCACAGTGTCGATTGTAATTTCCGGTCAGACTGCGCATGCAGCCCTGATATCCGAAAGCGATTCCTCGATAATTAACCTGAGTTCCTCACCGATAAGCGTGGGAATGTCGGATTCGTCTATCATGAACCTGCGGCAGAGGTCCTCCGGCAGGATATCGCTCGATGGTTCCCCGTCGAACCCGATGGCGAGATACCTTGCGATCCTCCCAGCAAGGTTGGTGATGGATGGTTCGGGAAACTCCTCACGAAATGCCTTCGAATGTGTTTCGCGGACATAGGCGCACAGGATGGACGGGAATCCCCACCTTTCAAGGAGCCACGATCCCGCGATGGCGTGCGACACGCCAAGCTCCGCCAGTTCGGCCTCGATCAGCGGAATTCTCTGCTTTCGTGCAATCAGCATGGCCTTTTTAAACCCTTCGGGACGCCATTCCTGCAGTACCAGTTTGCCGACATCGTGCAGTATCGATCCCGCCCCGAGAAGCGTGTGTCTTGTACCGATTACCGATCTCTCCGCGAGCCACATAGCCAGCCGCCCTGTAGCCATCGAATGTTTCCATAGATCGTCACGGTCGATCGGATCGTTCCGTCCGGAATCCTCTATGAACAGACTTGCCGCAAGGATGGCTCTTCTCACCGGGCTGAAACCGAGCAGGGTGACGGCCGATCGAAGATCGTGAACATCGAAGTCGAGGCTGTAGAACGGTGAATTGAGAAGGCTGATAATTTTCCCGCTGAGCTCGATATTCCGCATGCAGAGAATCGGGATATCGGAGTCGAAAGCCTCGGGATCGTTAAGGATATCGATCAGCTCCGATGTTTCCTTCGGGAGTCTCGACATCGCCATGAGAGTCTGCTGCAAATCGGCCCATGATTCTGCCGAAAGAACTGCCGAATTATGGTGTACACCTTCATCCGACGGTTTTAGTACGCTGTTGATATGTGGGAGCAGGTGACCATCCGGTTTCCGTACCCCGGAATTACTCCCGGACTTTGTTCTGCCGGGTTTACTCCCGGTTTTAATCAGCTGGCCGATGGAGCCGCTGTAGGCAAGGCATGCGCCCGCGGCGACAGCCAGGATTATCATGAAAAGGTATGTTGCAAACATGTATATCCCCCGCATCGGACCTTGTTGGGTCCGTATGCATCCAGTAAATATTATCCGATGCGGGGACACTATCAGTGTCAATATAACTATATAAATCCGATTATGGACTTGGTGGAATGGAATATGAAATTGTGTGGCGGGCAGACTCAGAAATTGATCGGTCCGTCGATAAGGCCATGCCCGGCCTCGGCCCAGGATTCGGCGAGGGTGGGATGAGCCTGGACGACGTGGGCAAACTCATGTGAGGTCGCGCCAAGGCTTATCGCGGTACCGGCGATTGCGATAAGGTCGCTCATTTCAGGCCCTATACCCGATGCGCCAACAAGCTTTGAGTCATCCCCGGCGGCAATGAGCTTAACGAATCCGACCTGCTCGCCCATAATTACTGACTTTCCGATTGCGGCGAATGGCACCTTTGATATTTTTACGGAGTCGCCGAATTTTTCGATTGCTTCCTTTTCGCTTAAACCGATGTTACCGACTTCGGGGCTGGTATAGGTTACTTTGGGGACATCTGCCATGGTCAGGGGATGCGGGTTTAGTCCGGCGATATGCTCGACGGTAATAATTCCCTCGGCGGATGCCTTGTGCGCGAGCATAAGTCCGCCGGTCGCGTCGCCAATGGCGTAAATGTTATCTACGCCCGTGTGACCGAATTCATTGACCCTGATGAATCCCTTCTCCATCGGGATTCCAACCGAATCGCACCCGCAGTCGGATGTTGCGGGGCCTCGCCCGACAGAAACAAGTACCTGGTCGGTTTCGATGGAGAAACTTTCGCCGCCGTCGCGGGGTTTTACGATCGCGTTCAGGCCGACGACACCGTCCTCGACGCTTTCGACACTGGCATTTGTGTGGAGTTTTATCTTCTGTCTTTTCAGTATGGATTCATACTCGACCGATACATCCTCGTCCTCCATCGGGATGGCATGTTCGAGGTATTCGACCATTGTGACTTCGACACCGAACGAGGACATGATGTAAGCGAACTCGCATCCGATGGCGCCCGCTCCGACTATCAGCATGCGTCTCGGAAGCTCTTTCAGAAAAAGGGCATGGTTCGATGTGATGATCCTGGAGCCATCGACGGGAAGCGACGGCAGGGATCGGGCGTACGATCCGGGAGCTAGGATGATGTTATCAGCCTGAATAACGGCGTCATCGACTTCTATAGTGTCGGAACTCTTTAGAGCTCCATGGGAAGAGTAAACCTCGATGTTATTTTTGTTCATCAGGCTCTCGACACCGCGTCGCAGCCTGATCACGCATCGCTCGCGATATTTCTGGACCGCGGACCAGTCGAACTTAACATCGGTGGCCGTGATGCCGTACTGCTTTCCGCCTGTAGATTTTTTATATGTCGTTGCACACTGAACAAGAGCCTTCGACGGAATGCATCCCACGTTTAGGCATGTGCCCCCGAGGAACTTATCCTCGATGATCGCGACTTTCATGCCAAGCTGCGCGGCACGGATCGCGGCGGTGTAACCTCCCGGACCTCCTCCAAGAACTGCCACATTAAACTTATTACCTGTCAACTTTACGGTCTCCTTTTCAAAATCTTACTTCACCGTCGAAGAGAAGATCATCGGATGCGCCTATATGGAATCCGGCCATGGCGACAGTACACGGTGAGTCATCATGCAACTGGTAACCGTCGTCTATGAGCATCGGGTCGGAATAGAAATTCCCGTTAATGCCGTCGTAATCGTGCTCCTCGGTGAATCCCCAGGTGCCGTCGTCGAATTCGGAATAACCGAACGCGACCCCGGCATCGTGGTTTCCGAAGATGCAGTTATTTTCAATTGTGTAATTGGGCTCATTGCAGTTCATCCAGATGCCCACCCGCGGGGCGACCCACTGATCGACCGTGCCGTTGAATGCGATGATGTTTTTCGAGATGTCGATCGTAGCGTCCCCGTTCCATCCGGCGATGCCGACGTTCCCGCACCTGACGACAGTGTTATGGTAGCAATTCATGGTGCTTTCGCCGGTCGCGACGATTCCCCATCCGCGAAGGTCGTGAACGAAGTTGTTGAAGACGGTTACATCGGTTTCGCCAAATGAGCCGATACCCTTCCAGTAGTCATGGATGTCGTTATTGCTTATGTTTGCCGTCGAGTCCCATGTTATGCCGATTCCCGCACCCCGCCCGTTCCAGATTTCGTTAGATATGATCGTGGCATGCGCCCCGCGATATAACGCGACGCCATCCCAGCTATTGTCATGAATGTAGTTATCCTCAATATAGAGGGTCGCACCCTCGCGGCCCATGATGCCGCCGATACCGGCGATCGTGGTTTCGAAATTACCCTCGTTGTCGCGGATTTCGCAGTCTTTTACATTCACGAAGGAGTCACGCACCACGATGGCCGCATCAGTCGCGTTCCCATCCTGATCGCGTACACCCCCGGTGACCGTGACACCGGATATTACAACAACTTTACAGTCATCGATGAAGATGCCGTAACCCGCGTTTGTTACAAGCTCGACCGATTCATGGCCTTCACCGATAACGGTGAGGGATTTTCCAGTGATTACGTAACCGGTTGTCGCGGTGACCTCGGTTTCGTGTTCGAGGCAGTTACCGCATAAAGGGTCCAAATAATCAGAGGGATTTGCAGCATAGCGTCCATTTTCGATGAATATCACGTCGAAATCTCCAGCGAAGTCGATCGCGGACTGAAGATCGGCGAAATCAGCGTCGGGGGAAGTACCGACGGTGATGCACGATGAATAGACATCGTGTCCGACTATATACGACGGGTCCATTGCGTCGGGCGATGCCCCTATCTGTAGAAGCAGCGAGACCGCAAGCATCATGATATTCATAACAATAACCTCCCTCCGTCAGGCAGGTATGATAGCAGAATAAAAGCGCGCATGTTACGATTTGGTTCGATGAAACAGGACGAAAACGGCAAGGGATATCTGATCGCGTGGGTGAAGGCGTGCGGGCTCGGTGAAATGATCGGGATCGGACTCGCAGCGCTTATTTCATGGATCGTGAACAACACGATCGGGGAGCCATCGACGACCGGCGGGAAGGTGGCTATACTAATCGCGATGGCCATCGCGGGGGTGCTCGAGGGACTTTCACTCGGATGGTTCCAGTGGAACGTGATAGTTAAGAGGTTCGGCGGGATAAAGGTGGGGTCGTGGATAACCGCGACTGTGGTAGTGGCGGCGCTCGGATGGCTCGCGGGGAGCGTGCCGTCGATGTTTAACGGTCCGGGACAGGATGTGGCGTCTGATGTCAGCGCTCACGCGGAGGAGATCACGATCGGAATGGTGGTCTGGGTGGGGATAATTATCGGGATCATCATGGGCGCGATGTTCGGATTCGCCCAGTGGATTGTGCTCAGGAAACATGCTAAGAATGCAGTGAAGTGGATAATGGCGAACGCGATCGGATGGGGGATCGGGATGGTGTTTATTTTCGTGGGCGCGACATTGATGCCCGCGGATTCGGGGATAGTGATGGTTACGGGAGCCGGATTATTGTCCGGCGCGCTCGCGGGGATATCGGTCGGTTACGTGACCGGGCTGTTTCTTCAGAAATTAAGTCCGATTGCGGACAGTGAGTTTGCATGAACCGTCGAACCGCCCCTCAGCGTAGAGAGGAAGCCCGGATATGCTGAGATCACCTGTTGTATCGTCTTTCGTGAACTCATAGGGTTCGAGGTGAGGTCTCAGTTCGACGTATTCATCCTCCGAACAGCAGCACCACAGGATCTCGGTAGCCTTGATATCGGCCTCGACGATAATCTGGAAACTGAACGCGAGATTGTCGCTATGCCCGAGGCATTCATTATTATTTTTATCACTATTTTTATCGCGTTTGGAAGGTGCCGCTTCAGAGTAGCATTTAATATCGACCCTGAACATCATTGTATTGTCTTTTGATTTTGAGCGGAGTAAATCGAGCGCACCTGCGTAGAGAATGAAGTCCTCCTCCTCATCCTCATCCTTTAATCCGCCTGTCCGTGTATCGATCCTGTTAACTTTTTCGTCCGGGTCGTGAAGCCGCTGGCAGTTAACGGATTCGTAGTCCTGCCTAGTAAGGTAAAAGTCGAGGTCGCGGGTTTTAATTGAACAGCCCAGGTGGTACTCATAGTTGCTGTTGAAGTTGATAATCCTGGAATCCTTCTCAAGAACTAACTCAACCCAGTAATCACCGAAAAAGAACCTTGTTGCGGTTTCGTAGGTTTCGCGACAGGTCATAAGGCTGTCGTAGCCTGCATGTGTTTTATGCAGGTACGCAATTGGTGCATCTTTGAGCTTAGCTTCAGACTGAAGGATAAGGCCATCTGACCCCTTTCCTCTTGTTAAAAATTTATTGAATAATCCAAATTTTGAGGGTTCGTAGTCTTCCCAACGAGTACCAACAATACATAACCAGCGTTTTGGGTTGAATTGAGGATTTATTTCGGCACCACCAAGGCCGTACGTTTTTCCCCCACTGTCCCTTTTCTTACTTACCGGAAGACTGAATGGACAATTCTCCTTATTTACCTGTGTTGGATTATCAGAAATATAATCTGGGTTCATTGCGTCTCTTTCATCTTCTCGAGCAAATACCATATATGTTTCTGAAACTGCCCATAACGGCAATTTCTCAACACCAAGTAATGGTGAGCCCATCGTAATAACCTTGTGGATATGTTGTTCGGCTTCTTTTACCGGCTTACAACTGAACCTTCTCTGAACAACATGCCTTGTTATTACGCCTCCCATTGAGTGCGCGATAATATTTACTTTTTCAGCGCCCGTTATTTTCTTTACGGCAAAGATAAAGCGATGAAGTTCACGGGCAAAATAAGGGATCAGCTTTACATTTTTTGCATCCAGTTTTCCCTGCTCAATGGCATCGTAATATCTGAATATCCAGAACGTCTTCATTGCTTTCTTGTTTTCTTCTGTCTCATCCTGGGGTAGTACATTAGATTCAATGAAATTTTTTTTCATTATTTCATTAACTTCAAAGCTATGAAAATTATTATTCTGCGTTGCTTCACCAAATAGAATTACGTTCGATGTGTCGATGTAACCATGCTTCTCATCCTTCAGGAAATTGATTACAAATCCTTCGTAAATCCTGTTGTGATGCGTCTCACGGTAGTAGACGGTACCGTCGTTGAATCCGTAGTAAGGGTCTCCAATGCAATCGCGATTGCGATCGAATCCGCGGACGAGGATTATGGGGTAGTACGGAGCACTTTCTGACATTGCTCGTACCTCCTATATTTTTTAAACAACCTGAATTAAATACAAATATACCATATAAGTATATTTAAATCAATGCGCCAAAACCATTTTTACAATCTGTTTGATCAGGTGCTTCCGGGTGACACGGGGAGCTTCACCGCTGCGGGAGGCCTGTCACCGGGCTTCTTGGGCAGATGTTCGACGTTCGCGTAGATTACTCCCGCGATTATCATCACGGCCCCGAGAATTTTCACGAACCCGAGCGGTTCGCCGAGAAATATCCACGCGATAACAAGGGTGATCCCTGTCTGGATATAGCTGAACGACGCTACACTCGCGGCCTGCAGTCGCTGGATTACCCAGTTCCACATCCAGAACCCGATCACCGAATTGTAGATTGAGAGGATAAAAACAAACAGCCAGAAAAGGAGCGGAAGCCCCGAAAGTGAGGTTACGAGAGAATCTCCGTTCGGGAAAAGTGCGAGGGCGATCATAACGTATAATGCGCTCGGCACGCGGCAGATAAGGCTGAATATAAAGACGTCGGGACGGTCGTTGCCTTCGCCGCGGTTGAGGTAGAGACGTGTGATAACGGTAACTGTTGCTGCGCAGAAGGGGGCAATAAGGAGGATCAGGGAGAATTTTATCCAGTCGTGGATGGTGATGCCGGCCATCTCCGCCTCGGCCTGTGCCCTCAGTATTATCACAAGTGCGGCACCGAGGAACGCAAGGCATGCGCCGACCACTTTCTTAGCTGTTACGGCCTCTCCGAGAACAAGCGCGGCGATGAAAATAACGATGATGGGCCATATGGCGACTATTATCGCGGCGATTCCTGCCGGGAGGACACTTGTCGCGTAGATCAGGGTCAGGTGAAATC
>Ga0272443_10003247_pt1 | contig 19393 bp, 14 predicted proteins | sample SSMAcet12_FD_193581 | JGI IMG/M metagenome (GOLD analysis project Ga0272443, IMG submission 193581) | Marine sediment archaeal communities from Little Sippewissett salt marsh, Falmouth, MA, United States - SSM-Acet-12 | ecosystem: Environmental > Aquatic > Marine > Wetlands > Sediment ... | reverse complement strand
CGTCCTGACCGAAGGCGCTACCGTGGAAGGCGTTGTCTATGACGACATCGGAAGGCCTCAATCCGGCGAGACCCTGGTGTTCCAGGATGCGGGCCGGGTAGGCGATATCGTCCACGACCGGGCGTGGCAATTGGCCACCGCCGTCACCGACAGCAACGGCTTCTACCGCGTCCCCCACCTGCCTGAAAGGCCATGCTACGTCCAACGTGCCAGCCGCCCCCAAGGTCCCGGCGTCGTTAACCGCGTCGTCGTGCCACGGACGAGCGGCCCGACACGCCTTGATTTCGGCGGCACGCCCATCCTGGCAGGAGCCGTGGTCGTCAACAGTGTCCCCCAAACCAAGACCAGGGTCAGGCTCATCCCCATCGATCCCGCCCATGCGCGTACGTTCGCCAGCTATGCCGTGACCGATGCGCAGGGGGCGTTCGCCTTCAATGGCGTGATCCCAGGCATCCATTCCATCTATTACCGGCATCCCGGAAAAGCGACGGCATGGCTGAGGATCGCTACCGTCAGTGTCGCGGACACGGACGTGGATCTCGGGGTCGTCCCTCGGGGCATTTCGACTCTGGAACTGAAAATCGAAGGTGCGGATGCATCCCCCGCCTGGACGATCCAGCGTCTCTTCCTGGCAGATGTCGACGGAATCTACCCGGCGCCCTTGCGCCTGGCCGAGCGTCCCGAAACGCCGGGGCGACCCTGGCTGATGCACGATGTCACCCCGGGCAGCTACCAGGTGATCCTGGAGCGGGCCGATGGGACCCAGTGGCGTCAGGCCGTCGCGGTCGAGTCCGGTTCGGACCCGGCACAGCTCTCGTTGATGATCCCGTCCGCGACAGGACAGATCACCGGACACATCACAGGGGGCGCCGGCAGGATTCTGACATTCTGGCGCGAGGATCGCGCGGTCTTCGGGATCATCCGTCGTGATCCGGACGGCGGCCTTAGGATTCCGGATCTCCCTCCCGGCCGATACGCGATTGGTCCTGCCAGAGCGCTCGTGTATGACATCCCGCCGCTCCTCGAGTTCGACCTTGGCCCCGGGGAGAGTCAGACCATCGATCTCGATCTGGCCGTGCTGCCCTTGTGTCAGATGGTGCTGCTGAACGTCCAGGTATTGGATGAAACGGGCGTGGCACGCCGCGAGGGGCGTTTCTGGCTGGAGGGCCCCGCCGGGCCGGTGGATCCGTTCCAATTCACCGCAGCCGGCCACGCCTTTCTGACAAGGCCGGGGCGACAGGAACTCTGCGTCGAGGTCCCGGGCTATCGCCCCATCCACAAGGCGGTAACCGTCGAACCCATCGATCTTCTGACCGCGGGCCTGCCTGCCAGTGTCATGGTGCCCCTCCGCCGCCCGTGAGATCACCCGCGACCGGCCGCACTGAGCGACAATCAGAACCGGTGGACAGACGACAGCCCTCCCGCGCCCCCAGAATTCCATTATTCCCGGCGACGATGTTGACAAGGGCGCCGCGATGCGCGAGAATCGGGGCCCTTTCGGAGTGGGTGGTAGGGTCTGTCCCGAGACACCGAGGGCTCGGGAATTCCGGGGTCGGGGGTGAGATTTTGCCTTGACAGACCTCCTGATGTTGTTTATTAAGAATAGTTTTACATTACGCTAGGGAATGTCTCTGCGAATTTTGGGCAGGAGAACGGGAGTCGTTAACGATGTTACCAGATAAGAAGACCAGCAAGAGCAGAACCCGCACCCGCCGGGCGCATCACAGGCTGACGCCTGTCAATTATTCGCAGTGCACCAAGTGTGGCCAGGCGAAGTTGCCGCATGCCGCGTGTGAGAATTGCGGTTACGTGAACCCGGCTATCACCCTAAAGCTCAGCAAGGAGGAAGCTAGCTAAGCATGCGGATCGCAATAGACGCCATGGGAGGTGACCACGCCCCGGACGAGATTATCGCCGGTGCGTTGGAAGCGATTCCTCAGCTTGACAAGGATGACGAAGTGGTCCTGGTCGGGCCGCAGGAGCTTATTGAGTCGAAGCTGGCCGATTTGAAGTATAAGAAAGGCCGCATCAGTGTCGTCGATGCCCCGGACGTCGTGGCGATGGACGACGCTCCCATCGAAAGTCTGCGCAGGAAGCCGAAGAGCTCAATCGCCGTGATGGCGAAACTGGCCAAGCGCGATCAGGCGGATGCCGTGATATCAGCGGGCAATACCGGCGCCTGTGTCGCCGCCTTTCAGATGCGCATGCGCAATCTGCCCGGCGTGAACCGCCCCGGCATCGCCGTGGTCTTTCCCATGAGCGCCGGGCCGGTGACCATCTGTGACGTCGGCGCCAATGTCGCCTGCAAACCCCTCAATCTCTATCAGTACGGCCTGATGTCGAGCGTCTATTCCAAACACATCCTCGGCATTGAGACGCCGCGGGTGGGTCTGATGAGCATCGGCCAGGAAGACACCAAGGGCAACGAGGTGGTCAAACGGACCCGCGAGATGCTTCGTTCGGACGACCGTTTGAATTTCATCGGCAACATTGAAGGCCGCGACATCTTTCGTGGCGTCTGTGACGTTGTCGTCTGCGAGGGCTTCGTCGGCAACGTCATTTTGAAGCTGACCGAAGGGGCCGTCGATGGCCTGTTTCGAGCGATCAAACAGGAATTGATGAAAGAGAAGGTCCGCCTGGCGCTGAAGTTCAAACCCATCATCATGCGGGTCTATCAGAAACACGATTACAACGAGTACGGAGGGGCTCCCCTGCTGGGCATCAACGGCACCGCACTGATCTGCCACGGAAGCAGCAAGAGCCGCACGATCCGTAACGCTATTTTCGCCTCCAAGAAATACTTCACGCAGAGAATCAATGAGAAGATCACCGATTGTCTCTCGGAGGCCCAGGTAAGGACATCTGATGCATAAAGAAATCGAGGATCGGTCCTCTTCCCACCGCGCCGTCATCACTGGATGCGGCGCTTATACCCCCCCGAAGCTTCTGACCAACGACGATCTTTCTCACATGGTCGACACCTCCGACGAGTGGATCACCACGCGGACGGGGATCAAGGTCCGTCACGTCACGACGGATGAAGAGACCACGGCCACGCTGGCCGCTGAAGCCGGGCGAAAGGCCTTGAAACACGCGGGGGTCAAGGCCAAAGAACTGGACCTGATCATCGTAGCCACGATTACCCCTGAAATGCCCTTCCCCTCCACGGCCTGTTTCGTCCAGGAAGCGCTGGGCGCCAAGAACGCCTGGGTGTTCGATCTGGCCGCCGCCTGTAGCGGCTTCGTTTACGCTCTGCACGTCGTTCAGCAATTCATGGAGAACGGCCGGATCAACAAGGCCCTGGTCATCGGGGCCGAGACCCTGACCAAAATCATGAACTGGCAGGACCGGACCAGTTGCATCCTGTTTGGCGACGGGGCCGGGGCCGTCGTGCTCGAACGCAAAAGCGACGCCGGGCGCGGCATCATGTACAGCACCATGGGCGCCGACGGCAAATTCTGGGAGGCGTTGAACTGCCAGGCCTATGGCTCACGCAATCCATCGCACAAGCCGCTGGATGATCCCGACATGATCTACATGCAGATCAAGGGGCGCGAGGTCTATCAGCAAGCTGTTCGACGCATCGTCGACTCGGTTAAGAGTTGCCTCGATCACTGCGGCCTGACCATCGACGACGTCAACATGTTCGTCTCTCACCAGATGAATGCCCGCATCATCGAGTCGGCCGCCAAACGGCTCAAACTGCCCGACGAGAAGGTCTTCGTCAATATTGCCCAGTACGGCAACACCTCGGCGGCCTCTGTGCCCATCGCGTTCGACGAGTGCGTGCGGACCGGAAGACTCAAGAAAGGCGACATCTTCATCTTCGTCGCCTTCGGCGCCGGTGTCACCTGGGGCGCCAACGTCATCCAGTTCTGAGCCGCCCCGCGCAGGCAATGGAATAGGAACCGTTCAGTTCAAGGACACGAACGATGAGTACCGCATTTTTGTTTCCTGGACAAGGTGCCCAAGTGGTGGGCATGGGTGCCGATTTGGCTGCGACTTATGCGGCTGCAGCTCAGGTTTTCGAGCAGGCCAACGCCCTCGTCGGCTTCGACCTGCGCCAGGTCTGCTTCGAGGGTCCTGCCGAGACTCTCAATACCACGACAATGTCTCAGCCGGCGATCTTCACGGCGTCGGCGGCCCTGCTGGAAGTGATGCGGACCGAGTCGGCGACAGCCGACATCAAGGCCGATATCGCCGCCGGGCTCAGCCTGGGCGAGTATACGGCCCTTTATGCGGCCGGCGCCGTTAGTTTCGAAGATGGTCTTCGGCTCGTCAAGAAGCGTGGTGAAGCCATGCAGGCGGCCGCTGACGCGACCGAAGGGGCGATGGTCAGCGTGATCGGCCTCGATGAGGACAAGGTTCGCCAGCTCTGCGAGAAGGCCGCCGAAGGCCAGCTGCTCGAGCCCGTCAATTTCAACTGTCCCGGCCAGATCGTCGTCAGCGGCACGATTCCCGCCTGCGATCGAGCGGTGGAACTGGCACCGGAATTCGGCGCGGTCAAGGCGATCCGTCTGGAAGTAGCAGGTGCCTTCCACACGGAAATGATGGCCGGTGCGGCCGAGGCCCTCCGCCAGGCGCTGGGCGAGTGCGAAATCACCGCGCCCGCCTCAACCCGGGTTCTCGCCAACATCAGCGTCGAATACTACCCGGATGGCCAGGCAATCGTCGACGGCCTGGCCCAACAACTGACCAGCCCCATCCTCTGGCAAAAGTGTATGGAACGCCTCCTGAGCGAGGGGGTGGAGCAGTTCTACGAGATCGGGCCCGGCCGCGTGTTGACCGGCCTGATGCGACGTATTAACCGAAAGACACGCGTCATCAATGTCAGCAGCGCCGAGGCGGTCGCCGCCCTGCTCAAAAAGGCTTGACCGCCGGCGTCGACCGACAAGCACGATTGGCACGTGTCCGATCCAAATAAGAGATTAGGAGATTCTGAAGATGGCAGAAAAACGACTCGCAGTTGTCACGGGGGCCGCCCGCGGGATTGGTCGCGCCATCGTATTCGAACTGCTCCGCCAGGGACGCTTGGTCGCTGGCCTGGATCTTCTCGAAGACGCCCTCAAAGATCTGGACGCCGCGGTCAAAGAGGCCGGCTTCGAGGTCATCACGCGCTGTCTGGACATCACTGACAGCACCAAGCTGACCGAGGTCCTCGACGGCCTCGCGTCCGAGTACGGCGGCATCGGCATCCTGGTCAATAACGCGGGCATCACCCGCGACCGTCTCATGATCCAGATGGACGACGACGACTTCGACAAGGTCATTGCGGTGAACCTGCGGGCCGCCTTCACGGCCACGCGGGTGGCCGCCCGATCGATGATTCGGAACAAATTCGGCCGGATTGTGAACATCAGTTCCGTCGCGGGAGTAATGGGCCAGGCCGGATCGGCCAATTACGCCGCCAGCAAGGCAGGATTGATCGGTATGAGCAAGTCGATCGCCCGCGAGATCGGCAAGAAGGGGGTTACCGCCAATTGTATCGCGCCGGGATTCATCCAGACCGATATGACCAACACCCTGCCTGAGCCGGTCAAGAAGGCCGCCAAAGATGTGATCCCGGTCAAACGATTCGGTACCGTCGAGGACGTGGCGGCGGCTGTAGGCTTCCTCGCCAGCGATGAGGCCGGCTATATCACCGGCCAGGTCCTCTGCGTCGACGGCGGCATGGCCATGTAAAAAAATTAAGAAATTGTTTGTCTAACCCCTGCCCAATCGGTAAGATACCGCCGAAATTGCGAGAGGGTGGGGGCCATATATAGTGACGTAGACAGAAGTCAGCCAACGGGGTTATGTTTAGAAGTCCTAGTGTATTAGGGAGGATCAACAAGTGAGTATCGACGAGGTGGATGTCCAGGCGATCGAGAATAAGGTGATCGATATTATCAGCGAGCAAATGGGCGTTGACAAATCTGAAATCAGCCGCGAGACGTCCTTTATCAACGATTTGAATGCCGACTCACTGGATACGGTTGAGCTGGTCATGGAGTTTGAAGACGAGTTCGACATGAGCATCCCCGACGAAGAGGCTGAGAAGATCCAGACCGTTGGCGCCGCTGTCGAGTACATCGTCACCATCGCCCAAACCAAGAAGAAAGAAAGCACATAAGTCCGCTATGATGAATAGACGTCGAGTTGTCATAACGGGCTTGGGGTGTGTCACTGCGCTGGGTGAGTCCGTCGATGAGTTGTTCGGTGCGCTGTGCGAGGGACGCAGCGGCGTTTCAACGATTGAGTCGTTTGACGCCAGCGCCTTCACAGTCCATTTTGGCGGTGAGATCAAGCATTTCGATGTCACCAAGTATATTGACAGGCGCGAAGCCAAACGCATGGACCGTTTCGCCCAGTTTGCCATTGCCGGGTCGATCCAGGCGGTTAGTGACAGCGGCCTGGCCCTGGAGAAGGAAGACCCCTACCGTGTAGGCGTGATCGTCGGCACGGGGATTGGTGGCATCAAGGAAATCGAGGAGCAGCACGTGCGGCTCCTCGAAAAGGGACCGAACAAGGTCTCGCCCTTCTGCGTGCCGCGTCTGATGTCCAATGCGGCCAGTGGCAATATTGCCATTCAGTTCGGCGCGCGGGGCCCTTGCTTCTCAGTGACCAGTGCGTGCGCATCAGGCAATCACACGATCGGTGAAGCCTTCTGGAATATCGCCAGTGGCCGCAGCGATGTGGTCATCACGGGGGGCTCCGAAGCCGCCGTGACACCGATCGGGCTGGGCTCGTTCTGTGCCGCCCGTTCGCTGAGCTTGCGTAACGACAATCCTCCCATGGCCTCACGGCCCTTCGACCGGGATCGCGATGGCTTTGTCCTGGCCGAGGGGGCCGGCATTCTGGTCCTGGAAGATTTGGACCACGCCAAGCAGCGCGGCGCCAAGATTTACGCCGAACTGCTCGGCTACGCGGCCACGGACGACGGCCATCACATCACCGCCCCGCTGCCCGACGGCGCCGGCGCGGCGATGGCGATGAAGCTGGCCATGGCGGATGCCCAGGTCACGCCGGAAGACGTGGACTATATCAACGCCCACGGTACCAGCACGGAGTTGAACGATATCGCCGAGAGCACGGCCATTCGATCGGTCTTTGGCGAACAGGCCTACAAAACGCCGGTTAGTTCCACCAAGGGCTGCCTGGGACACATGCTGGGCGCCACAGCGGCCGTGGAGCTCATTGCCGCGATCAAGGCAATCAATGCCTCCGTGATCCCACCGACGATTAACCTCGAGAACCAGGACGAGCGCTGCGATCTCAAGATGGACTATGTCCCGCTGACGGCGCGCGAGGCCAAGGTCGACGTGGCCATCAGCAACTCGTTTGGCTTCGGCGGTCACAACGCCTGTCTCGTGGTCGGCAAGGTCCGCTAGTTTTCCTAACAGGCACATTTCCACTTCCCCTGCCCGTTCAACAGGGGAAGTTTCTGCGCCGAGCGAGACGGGTTTGCTGCTTGCGTCGTAGCCCTGTCCCGAGTATCGTCTCACCCAGTGAAAACGCGGCGCAGGGGTCCGCATTGAATCCAGAAGGCGCAGGAAACGTACGCACGGAGAGACAATGGCTTGGGCGATAGTGCTACTGACGGTTGGACTGCTACTGCTGTGGAAAGGGGCCGACGTGCTCGTTCAAGGCGCCGTGGGCATAGCGGAACGACTCGGCGTCAGCCAGCTCATCGTCGGACTGACCGTCGTGGCGATGGGCACCTCCGCTCCGGAAGCGGCCGCCAGTATTGCCGCGGTGATCGATGGTCGGGGCGACATCGCCATCGGCAACGTCTTTGGCTCAAACGTGGCCAACCTGGCCCTCGTCGGGGGCCTCGTGGCACTGATCAGCCCTCTTCAGGTCCAAGGTCGCACGCTCAAACGGGAAATACCGGCCATGCTGGGTGTCGCTCTGCTGCTCTGGCCCCTGCTGCACAATCTCCAGTTCTCCCGGCCGGAAGGGCTGCTCGTGCTCAGCGTCTTTCTGGCCATGCTGTTCTACACCGTGCACACGGCGCGGGGTGAGATTCGCCAGAACGCTGCCGTCGAGCGTGCCGCGTCCGCACCCCCGGCTGGAGGCAACCTCGTCACTAATGTAGCGCTAACCATCGGCGGCCTGATCGGGCTTTCCATTGGCGCCAAGCTGGCCATCAAAGGCGCCATCATCATCGGCACGGAAATTGGGCTCAGTGACGCGGTGATTGGTTCAACGATCATGGCCGTCGGCACGTCACTGCCCGAGCTGATTACCTGTGTCGTCGCCGCCCTGAAAGGCCATCACGACATCTCCGTCGGCAACCTGGTCGGTTCGAACATCTTCAACACACTGCTCGTTACCGGAGCGGCCGGACTGGTGCGTCCCTATGGGGTCGGGGCTCGATTTGCGGGAGGCACCGATTTCTGGATCATGGTCGGCGTTAGTGCGGGCTTCGCCCTGGCGGTAATCGTCGGGCGGCGTGTCGTCGGCCGCATCAGTGGCCTGCTCTTATTGGCAGCCTATGTCGGCTATCTCGCCTACCTGCTCGCCTTCACGCAGGCCGCCTAGCGCCGGGACGATCTCAAGGACACAGAAGCATCGCCTCGGCGAAGACATCGGCAAACTCCGCCTGGTGGGCAAGCTCTACGTATTCGATCTTGCCGGCCAGCTCCGCCGATCGCGCGCGGCATTCCTCGCTGAGCAACAGCATCTCTGCCCCGGAGGCTGCCGCGTTTCCCACGAAATGGATTCGATCGAGGGGCACGTTAGGCAACAGCCCCACAGCCACGGCACTGCGCGGCCTGATGTAGTTGCCGAACGCACCGGCCAGGAGCACGCTGTGCAGATCGCCGGCTTTGATGCCGCTCTTATCGAGCAGAAGTCGAATGCCTGCCCCGATCGCCCCCTTGGCCAACTGGAACTCGCGGATATCCTTCTGCGTTAGAACCACGGCCGGCTCCCCCGTCTGCCGATCAAAAGCCAGGCAGAAGGCCCCCTGCCCGTCGATTTCCAGGATTCTGTCCTCCGCGGCGGCCGTGCACCGTTCAGCCGCCTGCTCGCGGCCCACCATGCGCCCCGTGGCATCGGCCACACCAAGTTCTAGCAGGACGGCCACGGCATCGATCAGACCACTGCCGCAGATCGACCGCGGCCTCGTTCCACCAATCACGTCCAGATCAACGTCGCCATCGTCGATCACCACCGCTTCGATGGCGCCCTCCGCCGCCCGACTGCCCTGTCTGATGCGCGCCCCTTCCAGGGCCGGTCCGGCGGCACAACTGGCCGCGTAGAGCCGCCCTCCCGTGGCCAGGACCAGTTCCCCATTGGTGCCGATGTCGACCACCAGCGTCGCTTCACTGACGGAGTCCATTCCCGTCGCCAGGGCCACGGCGGTCGTATCGGAACCGACAAAACCGGCGATATTCTCGACCGTGTGGACGTTGCCGCCCGGATTCATCTTCAGACCCAGCTTCTCAGGAGGTACATCGAGAGCATCGACCGAATGGGCTCGGTAGGGCGCCTGTCCCAATTGCTGGACCGGAAACCCCAAGAGGATGTGATTCATCGTGGTATTGCCCACGAGGCAGGCCTCGTAGATCGCATCTGATCCGACATCCACCGTGCCGCACAACCTGTCGATAAGTTCATTCAGGCCTTCGATGATGACACGCTGCATCTCCGACCGATTCGCCTCCGACTCGGCGTAGTGAATCCGACTGATCACATCGTCACCGAAACGGACCTGCGGATTGAGCATCGCTTCGGTGCCGAGACAGCGACCGTGGGATAGGTCGAGAAGCTTGGCTACGACGGTGGTGGTGCCCACGTCAACCGCCAGTCCCAACGGCGTCGGACCGGCCGAGCGGTAGCGGCCAACTATGGTCGGTTTGATTCCGGCCGGTACGTGGATGCCGTCACCGAGGATTCGGTGTTCGTAGAGGCGCGAGCCGTCCGGTATGACCACCTCCAGATCGCTCTGCACCGTGTGCTGGCAGGCCCGCACCTCCCGACCGGAGGGAAGCAGTTGGACGAGGCATTTGCCACAGGTTCCCTTGCCCCCACAAGGCGTGGTCAGCGCAAGACCGGCCTGCCCCGCCGCCTCCAGGAGAGTGGCCCCCTGATGGATGAACACCTCTCGATCGTCAGGCCGGAAAACTACGCGGAAGTGCTTCATGTCGTGAACCGCACTGGCGGCGCCACTCGTCCCGCCGGGTGCGACGACTCCCTACAGGGTGAAAATACGGATATGAGGACGTCTAGCTGATCTTATGCCGGATTTTCCAGCGTGTGCGTCGCTTCTTGCTTCCAATCTTCCTACGGCGTCTTGGTTTACTCATGCAAACCTCCAACAAAACTCGAATTCTCTGTTCCCATCACTCTTGGCGTACGTATAATAGAATCCTACAGCAGAGATGGCCTTCTGTAAAGTGAGAAAAAAGGTCAAATGTCGCTATCCCCCAGCGCGGAGGCGACTGCACGTACAGCGAGGGATGTCCTCCCTGAGGCCCTTCGGGCCGACTGCCGTTCTTGGGTTCGGCACCGCTGACAGACGGGGTGCGAAGATGATTCAATGCAGCCAGTGTGAACTCTGCGAAGTGGGGCCCGACGGCCAGAAGATATTCAAGTGCGATCCGTTCTCCACCGTGAAAGAGCCCGAATGCATCGCCAAGTGGCAGTTGATCCGACTCGATATGCTGTTGGCAAGCTACCAGAACATGCTCAAATCCTATGGCCGGCTTGCCCCCCTCCAGGACAAGATCTTCAAGTATGTCCAGCGGGAGATCAACGAGATGGAAGAGTCGGATCAGTGGAAGCTGGACCCCGAGGAAGACGAGGACGAGGACCAGGACACACCTTGGTCCGTCTAACCGAGCGCACCGTGCCGCACGCCATGGTGTCTCCGGGCGCCGCCTCTGCCCCATATCCCCTCTCTCGGACGGGTCTTGGGCCGATACGGGAACCCGACACCCGGGGGCGGGAGGTTTGCCTTCCTGTCCCGGTTTCCCCGGATTCCTGCAATAAACCCTTTGTCAACAGCGTCTTGATGGATTGATAGTGAACGTGGCCGATGGGTGAAGGCGCCGAGCTAACCCAAATCATAGAAGGCTGTAAGTCGGGTTACGCCGACAGCTTCGCGCAGTTGGTTGATATCTATGCGGGACGCTGCTATGGTTATTTTTATCGGCTGACAGGCGACCGGGATCTCAGCGAGGAGCTTCTCAGCGAGCTCTTCATGAAGCTGGTCGAGAAGATCGCGTCTTACAAGGGTGGGGCTTTCGAGAGTTGGCTTTTCCGCATTGCGGCCAATATCTTTCATGACCACCTGCGGGCCCGGCAGCGTCGAAACAAGCTGCTGGATGCCCGGCGCACCGAACTGGAAACGGCGCCGACCGGATGGCAGAAGTCGGATGAGACCGATGTGAAGATCGACCGGCTCCAGAGCCATCTCGATCGCCTGGATGGCGATACCCGAGAGTTGATCATGTTGCGTTTTTATTCGGAGTTGAGTTTCAAGGAGATCGCCGCGCTACGGTCTGAACCGATCGGCACCGCCTTGTCCAAGCTCCATCGCGGGCTCAAGAAGCTGCGCGAACTCATGGAGGGTTGAACTCGTGAAGCATCGCAATGAAAACGATGATTTGAGCGCCCTGTTCGAACGCTTCGTGCCGTCGTCGAACGCTGAGGAGTGCGCCGAGGAAATCCGGACGGCCGACGGACTCTTGCGCGCCCACCCAGCCCCTCAGCCCCGGCCCGAGATAATCGTCGGTATCAAGCTGGCCATGGCCGAGAGGCTTGCCGAACGCCACCGACGGCCTCACCCGTTCTTCCGGTTCGTTGGCGCCGCCGCGGCTGTCATTGTCGTGGCTCTGATTGGTATTCTCGGTCGAGGGCCCCAGTCGCACCCAGAGGTGAGCCACGCCGCTTTGATCCCGACAGCCATATGGGAGAGCGATGATCTCGCTTCCGACGATCATGACATCGCCTATTTTGCCTCCGAAATCCGCCAGATCGAGACACGGATGCGGGCTCTGGAAGCCGGTGACGGAGAGGTCGAGGCCGTCGCCACGCTGGATGAAGTTGAAATGGAATTGATGCGGATCAATACCGCGTTCTGGAAGGAATAGCCGCGATGAAGCACCATCAGATCGCCCTGCTCGTGGGTTTGGCATTGTTGGCCGGTGGTATCCCTGGGGCTGCCGCAGGCAATCGCGCGGGGACCGACACAGGGGATATCTGGGAAGACGACATGGGGCCGTCCCGATCGCCCCGCTGGCATCGCTGGTTTTCCGATGAGACCGTCGAGCGCATCCTGAAAGGCATCCGGCAGCGCGACCCTGAAAAGGCCAAGGAACTGGAGAGACTGCGGAAGAAGGACTTCGAACAGTTCAAGGCCGAACTGGGCAAACACGGGCGCAAGGAGATCGAGGAGATCAGTCGCGAGCGGTTCGAGGCCTGGCGTGAGCGAAGGCGGGCCGAATTCGTGGAATGGCTCAAAGACAACTACCCCGACGATGAAAAGGAACTGACACGCATCAAGGAGAAGGATCCGCAACTGTACGTCAAGAGCTACGAACATCTGGAGCGTAAATACGGTCGCATCTTCGACGCCGACCGGTCAAACCCCGAACTCGGGGCCGTGCTGAAAGAGGATCTCATTCTCAAGAAGAGACGGGACGAACTCGTTCAGAAGCTCCGCCACGAACGTTCAGAAGCCAGGCGGCAGGTGTTCGGGAGCGAGTTGCAGGAAGTCGTCGCCCGCCGTTACGATCTCATCGTCCGTCGCAAAGAGATTGCCTACGAGGAATTGCAGAAGAAGCTCGAGGAACTGCAGAAGCAGATCAGGGACAGCAAGGATGAGATCATCGAGTGGCAGGACGCCGATACGCGGATGGAGAACATTAGGCGACGGCTTGAGACGCTGACTCGAGGCGAAACGCGTTTCCGCTGGGACTAGGTCCGAAAGGCGACGCGGCCTGGATGACTAGAATCCTCCTCAGCGCGTCTGGCTGCGCCGCAATTCTTCCTGAGTCGCCCGTTTGAGGGTGCGTTTCTCGGTACCGGTGAGACTGTGCAAACCGGAATCGTGAACCTTGGCCAGGATGCGATCGACCTCGATCTGTAGCTTCCTCTCGGCCTCAATCTTCTTCTCCCACGATCCGGCCTGCATCTTCAGCTTGTACTTGCCCAAGCGGGGTCCCAACAGCACATAGGCCGCTCCGGCTGCCATGCCGCCGAGATGAGCCGCATCGCCGCCGGCGTTCCCCCCACCGATCAGGATATTGAAGATGAACAGCAGGATGAAGCCAACCGCCGCGACCCGAATCGGCACGGGAAAGAGCACGACGAAGACCACGAATTGCGGAAATAAGATTGCGCAGGCCGCCAACATGCCCAGAATCGCCCCGGAGGCCCCCACCATGGGACCGCCCGCCATCACGCCGACCCCGACGAGGGCCATATACAACAACCCGCCGGCAACACCACAGGACAGGTAGAAGACCAGGAACCGCTTGCTGCCCCAGTGCCGCTCCAAAGTCGGGCCCAGGAAGAACAGCCCCAGCATATTGCCGAAAATGTGCAGGCCATTGCCATGCAGGAATTGGTAGCTAACGAGCCGCCAGAATTGCAGAGCCTTGCCGATCGTCACCGGGTAGACCGCGAAAAGGTTCTCCAGCGGCGTCAACTGGGCCAGCGACTTCATTTGCTCAGAGAAGAACATGGCCTGGAGCAAATGGATGGCGATGTTGACAATCAGCAGCCACTTGACCACCGGCGTGATCCGAGGCAAATTGAAACGCATCTGCGGGGCCCCGTAGAATTGCTGGCGTGACCCGGATTGCGTGTAGTCTCTATCGTATAACCCCATAATCGCCTTCTAGGACTCATCAAAGCCGCGATTGGCGTGCAAAGTACCCGTGTAATATACTATCGGCAATCCGCCCGATTGTTCAATGGAAAATACGCGCAGAAACCGGCCCGCCTGGCCCCTCAAATGGTGCAGAACCGCCTCTCAGAGGCCCCCATGGCCTGGCCCGAACCCGCCGCGAATTCTCCGAGAATCCCCCGGCCGCCGGGCGATCCCCGGGCCTGCCGACTCTTATCGCCCCTAATCCACCGTCTCAGGGGGATTTGCTCGCCTCGGCCGAGCCACCATAAGCCCCCATATTGATTCGGCCCCTATTCGGTTCCGGCTCTTCACCCACCGGGCGGTTCGGATCCCCCGCGTCAATGCACGGGCTGGTCACACCGTCGATGACCCAACGCGCGCCGACCGGATCCCACCGCCCGGCCTGAGATTGCAGATGATAATCCCCGTCCACCCAGAAATCATCGTCCCCATCATCCGGTGTCCCATTGCTATCCCAATACCCCGGAACAGCAAAAAGCGGATCGGACTCAATGTTGTCAAACTGCCAATCTAGGCAACTGCTCGGCCCTACGTAAACGCCGCTACTGCCGCCCTGAATACTGCTACTCCTGGCGATCAACGCCGAGCCAACGTCCTGGTGGTTGTCTTCGAGAACCGGCACGGCGACTTGATCTCCCTCAGCGGCAACATTGCCCCAGAGGATGCTATCGCGAATGCTCACGACACCTTCATACAAACTTGAGACACCTCCGCCCACGCCAGCGACATGGGCGTTGCCGACAATGGTGCAATTGCTGATGATCGGCCTGGCAGCCCAGGAACATACTCCCGCTCCACCCTCGCCAAACTCATCGTCAGCCCACCGTCCCAAGTCGTGGTTCCCGGTGATAAGGCAGTTCGTGAGAGTCGGGCGACTTCGTTCGCAATAGAAGCCGGCACCCAGGTCCGCCTGATTCTCGCTCATCACGCATCTTTCGACCGCAGCGCCCCCCTCGACACAGAAGATGGCGCCCCCGGAACCAGGCACAATCCTTTGGCACCCGGGGCAACCATAAGCCACGTTCCGGATGAAGAGACAGTCGCGCACCGTTGGACTGCTCTTGCTGGAACACAGACCTCCTCCATCCGGTGAACCATTGTCCATTATCAGACAACCTGCAATGAGTGGATTGCTGCGATCTTGGCAAAGGACACCCCCTCCCAGATCTCTCGAGTCTCTCCCAGGGGTGTTTCCTACGATGTGACAGTTGCGGATGGTAGGACTGCTTGCTTCAGTACAAACGATGCCACAACTGGCACCCGTTATCGTGAATCCGTCCAGGACGCTCTCAGAGGTCTCACCGGAATGAAAGCTAAACCCAACACCATAGGTTCGATCGGGGAATTCGCACGCGATTATGCACTGCGCCGGACCCGTCTCACTGCGAACGGTTATCGCCTTGCCCCCAAAGTCTATACTCTGATTGCCGGCGCCGCTGTAGTGTCCTCCCGCAACGACAATGACGCTGCCATCCAGCGCGCTGTCCACGGCCTCCTGGATCGTCGGATGCTGGCCGGGCACGTGGAGTTCCGTGCCAATGTCCAGTTGAATGCTGACAGCCTGCGCTGCGTTGAGAGCTCCCGGGGCCTCCACGGGCAGCTCACATTGATACGTGCCAGGCGCCAAGTCCGAGACCTCAATGGTTAGCGTCACATCCGCGCCGTCCCCGGCCGAGGCACCCTCAGCGGGCGAAACGTGAAGCCAGGAACATGCGTCTGGAATAGTCCAGTGGAGGAGCCCGACCCCATTATTCCTCACGGTCACCGTTCGCCTTGGGACGTTCGGATCGCCTGCGCAGACGAGAAATCGTATCTCGTTGGGCGTTAAGGCCAGCAACGGGCCCACCGCCGCAGACTCATCCGACCCCATGTCCACCCTCCCGTCCGCCACCCTGGACTCCCCGTCAATATCGACCAGGCCCTCCGGCAGCACGTACTCGGGATCGCCTGCATTCAAGCAAGGGGAGTCCAGCGCCAAGTGGTAATCTCTCGCAACTGTATCCAAAAAGGAAGGAGGCGTATCGATATTCCCCTTTCCAGGCCAGCCCGCTTGCACATTGCAGTAGGTCACAACGGGACAGGCACCATCGATCTGGCCAATCGGCTGGACACCTCTGGCTTCGTCCGATTCGGTGGGGATGAAACCGTTGCCCCATACGACGGAGTTGGTGATGAGGGCAATTCCGCATGAAATGCCCCAATCGGAGTTGTCCGCAATGGTACAGTTAATGATTTCACCATCGCCGCACGCTATGCCGTTTCCCCCGTTGCCCGCCACGGTGCAGCCGATGATCTTCGGCCAGCCCCCCAGGCACAGAATGCCTGCGTACCCCAGGTTCTCGATGACAACGCAATTCGCGATGATCGCCCTGCTGTTCACCGCATAGATTCCATACGCTCCGCCTTTGATGACGAATCCATCCAGGATCGCGGTCTCGTCCACCGCATCGGCCGCGACAACGCTACGGCGATCCCGGGTGCCAGCGACTTGCGACGGATCAGTCAGTCCACCATCCAGGATGGTCGGATACGCCCGGAGGTCCCGCGCATTCGGATCCACTTCGCTGACACCGCCGTATCCACCGCGAATGGCGAGACCCGATTGCAGAGCGAAACACCACTGGCGATCTGTTCCCGAGTAAGCTGTCTCATACGCACCTTGAGCGACGCGGATCTCTTTGATCTCCGGATGGGATTGGGCGACGGCCAGTGCCTCCTTGAAATGAACGAAGCTGTTGGCCCAGTCAGTGCCATCGTTGGCGCCGCTGGCGAGAGCATCTACGAACACAATCTCCGGAACGTCATCGTCAATCACGCGGACCTCGATCCCAAGCGGTGCTTGATCTGACATATCGACGTGGACCAGCAGATCAGCATGGCGATAGTCTTCGTCTGCCACCGCTGACAGAGTAACCGTCTGCGGTATGGAGAAATTCGAAGAGTTGAAGCGCAACACTTCCGGCACTGTCGAAAGCGGTCCACCTTCCCCCGTTTCGGCAACAATCCTCACCTCCACCTCTCGGCCGGGATCCATTGCAAGTGCCAGAGTCAGCTGGGCATCCTGGTTCTCAGCAATAACAAACGAGCGTTCCTCGATCACGAAGCCCTGGTGCGGTCCTTCATACGCGCCCATATCTATCCTTCCGCCCCCGATGCGAGCGTGGCGGTCGAGGTCTTCTGGCATCGGCTCAGGTAATGCCTGATTGTCGCCTGCATCCAGACACGGCGATACGGCCAGCAAACGGAGGTTATCGTCGCTGGTGCCCGCCCGATTATCCGGTCCGAGAAGGTCGACAAAACGCGGATTCTCGTCCAGGTTCCCACTCCCACCCAGGCTCCCCGTCCAGCCCTGGATGCAGCAATGGTTGGCGATCACCGCACCGCCCAACGACAACTGCGCCGGCTCCGCTTCGCTCTGGCCATCTACATTGCCCCAGAGAATGCAGTTGGCCAATGTCAAATCCCCTCCTTCGGTGTAGATGCCCCCATCGCTGCCGTAGATCCCTCCCCCAGCCTCGATCGCCGCGTTCTTTGAGAACGTGCAATTTGCCAGGTTCACGTGCTCGCATGCCGTATAGAAGCCCCCTCCCACACTGGCATGGTTGCCGCTGAACAGACAGTTGGTGATAACCGCGATCTCAAAACCGCCAACCAGCACACCGCCACCGCCGCCGCCAATCCCACCGACCGCGGCATGGTTGCCCAAAAATCGGCAGCGCCGTATGACCATCTCGTCGCCGCGGCTCACACCCCGACCACAAAGACCGCCGGCCGCACCGTTGGCGGAATTGCTCGCAAACAGGCAATCGGTAACGATGCACGTGCGGCAACCAGTGGCGTACAGTCCACCGCCCCCGCGGCCCGCATGGTTCCTCCCGAAGACGCATCCCTCGACGACCAGTCGCTCAACGCTATCAGCGTACATGCCCCCTCCTTCATATTCACTGACATTGGAGAAGGAAATACAATCCTGTACCGCCACTTCGCCCTCGTGGCAGTATAGAGCAGCTCCGCGTGATTTGGCGTAGTTCCCTTCAAACGTGCAGCCGGTCACGGTCAGCATGCTTGCCCGGCCGCCGATGGCGGCTCCCCGGAAGGCGTAGTTGTTGGCGAATCGACAATCCAGCACGTGCAGGTGGCTCGCGTAGGCGTAGACACCTCCCCCGTGGTACTCGGGACCTCGCCACGCCCTGCCTTGCTCGATCGAAAATCCCTCGAGCAGGGTCGGTCTATCGAGCCAGCGAGCGGTCACGACGTGATAGCGTTGTCGCAGGCCACTGAGAACTGACGCATGGAGATGGGTGTCGCGACTGTCTGGATCTGCGGCCCCATAGCCCGCGTACCCTCCCCGCAGGGTCAACCCCGCAACCAGGTTGAACGAGGCTTCGTCTCTCCAAGTGGCATCGGCAGGCACGTAACGGCCCCCAGCGACGCGCACTTCCTCCACACCCGCCTCGGCCGCAATGCTCAATGCCCTCTCCAGATCCGTGAAGGCGTCCGCCCAGGTCGCTCCATCGTTGGCGCCGGGGGCATCGGCATCGACATAAATCATTGACGGCACGTCGTTGTCCACCTCCTGAACCCGCACCGTGGCATCAGCCCACCCAGGACATGCCAGATGAATCGTCGCCCGGCCAGGCAAGAAGTCCGCATCTTCGGCCGCTGCAACCTCAATGGCCTGCGGAACCGAGTAGTTCGTTGGGTCGAAATACAGAATCTCTCCGGACTGGATCGTTATGTCCGAGTCACCCGACTCCCGGCGCACCCTAACCTCGAGGGCTCCGTCCGGCCTGGATGCAAGCCAGACAGTCAGCAGCGCTACCCCCTGTTCCGGGACCTCCAGCGACTCAGCACCGAAGATGAAACCCTGACGGGCTCCTTCCTGAGCCCCCATGTCCACAACACCGTTCACGATGCGCGGGTTGCCGTCAAGGTCCACGTTGGTCGCAGCCGGAAGCGACTCATTCCGGCCCGCGTCGACGCAGGGTGACCCCGCCAACAATCTGAGATCATCATCGGCAGTACCCGCAATGCCATCCGCCCCTAGCGCGTCTACAAATAACGGCGAACTGCCGACATTGCCGTCCCCTCCCAACTCACCCGTCCATCCTTCGACACAACAGTAACTCACATCCGGCGTCCCGCCGTAGATTTGCCCCCGCTCATCCCGAACTCCATGGGCGCTATTGCCCCAAAGGATGGAGTTCACGAAGACAAGAGTCGAGTCACCAGAAACTCCCCCACCTAGATCGCGCACCCTGTTGTTGCTGAGCGTGCAATTGACAACCGTGGGACGAGAACGAAGCCCACAGTAGATTCCCCCTCCCTCGTATAGAGCGGAGTTTCCATTGAGAACACAGTTGACCAACGTCGGGCAACTGGTGGTACTGTTGTAGAGCGCACCGCCTCGCTCACTGGCCTCGTTTCGGCGAAAGACACAGCCAATCAGCACGGGGCTGCCCCCATACCCGCAGTACAGCCCGGCCCCGCGGGCAGCCGCGTTCTCGCGCACGACACAGTAGCTGATCG
>Ga0272443_10003246_pt1 | contig 19404 bp, 18 predicted proteins | sample SSMAcet12_FD_193581 | JGI IMG/M metagenome (GOLD analysis project Ga0272443, IMG submission 193581) | Marine sediment archaeal communities from Little Sippewissett salt marsh, Falmouth, MA, United States - SSM-Acet-12 | ecosystem: Environmental > Aquatic > Marine > Wetlands > Sediment ... | reverse complement strand
CTCGAAACGGGAGTCGGGCGGAGGTCGCCGGATGAAGTGAATCGTCGCCGCGATCTTCCACCCTCCGATGGGATCGACCACGCCGGAGCGTTTCGTCCAGGCCGGCAGAGTCGCGTCGTCGGAGGATCTGATCCGAGCGCTCGCGCCCTCTGTCAAGGAGATCCTCGTCGTCACGGGCGACGTCGCTGCTACGGAGCCGCTACGATCGCTCGACGTAACGATTGTCCGCTCGGACAGCGATCGCCCGTTTCGGTTCGGCGAGGCGCTCCAGCAGCTCGTTCGCGAGCGCGGTGTCGATGCCCTCTTGTACTTCGGCAGCGGCTCCGGCGGCCTCCTCGGCGAAGACTCGATCGATGCCCTTCTGGCGTTTGCGGAACGCGGCGAGCCCGCTGCCCTGTTCAACAACTTCTACTCGTGCGACTTCGCGGTCCTCGCCTGCGCCTCGTCCGTCCTCCGAGCGCCGCTCCCGGAGACCGACAACGCCCTCGGGTTCGCCCTCGCCGACGCCGGGATCCCGTGCTTCCCGCTTCTCCGGACGCTCGAGACGGAGTTCGACATCGACACGCCGACCGACCTGCTCCTGTTGCGCGACTCGGGGCGAGGCGGACGAGCCGCGCGCACGTTCCTCGCGAAGGCCCAATTCGATCACCCGACGATCGCCTCGATCGGTGAACGTGTGAGCGACCGCTCCTGCTTCGTCCATCTCTCCGGCCGGATCAATCCGACAACGTGGGCGGCGTTCGAGCGACGGGTCGCCTGCCGGACCTCCGGCGTCGTCGAGGGACGCGGCATGCGCGCCTACGGAGATGCTCGACCGCTCCTGCTCCAGAGGATCCTTCGCGAGGATGGGCCAAGCGCTTTCTTCGCGCGGCTGGCGGAGATCGCCGACGCGGCCGTCCTCGACACGCGACCGCTCCTCGCCGTCGCAGGACACATGCCGCCCGCGGCCGACCGGTACGCGAGCGACCTGTTCCTCGTCAACGAGATCGCTGACCCCCAGTGGCGCGCGTTCACCGAGGCGGCCGCCGGCGCGCCGATCCCCGTTCTGCTGGGCGGCCACTCGCTCGTCTCCGGCGGGCTGTATCTGCTCGCGGAGGCCAGCTGGAAAGGCCGGGACCTTGTCCGTAGACTTCATCCTGAGCCCTTCACAGGGAGGAGCGATCCAACATGAGCCACTCCTATGAGCCTCGGCTGATCGACATCGATCCGCAGACGGCCGCCCTGATTGCGGCCGAGGAGCGACGACAGCGCGAGAAGATCATCCTGATCCCCTCGGAGAGCCTAACGCCCGCGCCGGTGCGCGAGGCGCTCGGCTCGGTCTTTTCGAGCATCTACGCCGAGGGATACCCGCGAAAGGCGATGGTGAACGCGTCCCCCGACCGGCTGGCGCGGATCGACGAGCAGCTCGCCAGCTACCGGCGATACGCCGACCGACGATTCTACAAAGGGACCGAATTCGCCGACCTGGTCGAGTCGCTCGCCGGGCGCCGCGCCGCCGAGGCGTTCGCCACCGACGAGATCCCGGCCGAGCGGATTCACGCCAACGTGCAGGCCCTGTCCGGGGCCGCAGCCAACCTCGCCGTCTACGACACGTTCGTCCGGCCGGGCGAGACGGTGATGGGAATGGCGCTCACCGAGGGCGGCCACCTGACGCACGGTTCGGAATTCAACGTCACCGGGAAGCGGTATCACATCGTCTCCTACTCGGTCGATCCGACGACCGGACGGCTCGACTACGAGGCGATCCGTCGATTGGCGGAGGAGCACGGTCCGCGGCTGATCATCGGCGGGTTCACCTCATACCCGTGGCAGCCGGATTGGAACGCGTTCCGGGAGATCGCCGACTCGGTCGGCGCGATTCTCCTCGCCGACGTCGCCCACACTGCGGGGCTGATCGTCGGCGGCGTCTACCCGAACCCGATCGGAATCGCCGACGTCACGACATTCACGACCCACAAGACGTTGTGCGGCCCCCGCGGCGCCGTCATCCTGTCGACCGACCCGGAGATTGCGGAACGGATCGACGCGGCCGTCTTCCCGGGACTTCAAGGGGGGCCGCACGTGAACAAGTTCGCCGCTCTCGCCGTCGCGCTGAAAGCGGCCCAAACGCCGGAGTTTCGAGATCTTCAGCGACGGATCGTCGAAAACGCGGCGCGCCTCGCCGTCGCGCTGCAGGGCCAGGGCCTGACGGTGGCGTACGGCGGAACGAACACGCATCTCCTGCTCGTCGATCTCCGCGAGATCGAGAGCGACACCGGCTTCGTGATGATGGGGGAGATCGCCGCACGGATCCTCGATCTGGTCGGAATCGTCTGCAACAAGAACACGCTGCCCGGAGATACGAGCGCCGCCGACGCGCACGGCATTCGACTCGGCACGCCCTGGGCGACGCAGCGAGGGATGGGCACAGGCGACATGGAAGCCCTCGCGCAGATCATTGCCCGGGTCCTGAAGAGCATCCACCCATTCGAGTACATCGGCCTCACGGGAGAGCTCTCCCGTGGGAAGACCGCCCTTTCGGTACTCGAGACGGCGCGCCGCGACGTCCGCGCGCTGATCGCGCGGATCGATCCGTCCGTCTCCGCTCGCGACGGGCGCCGCGAGGATCAATCCCGCTGGACCGTCCTCCGGCTCCACAGCGGACGGGTGCGCGCCCTCTTGAACGAAGCAACGCCGGCCGACCTCCTTTCACTGAAGGCCGGCGAGCCGTGTCCGACATTCCTGTTCGATGAGAGCGGCTCGCTCCTCTCGGAGGTCGTCGTCGGGCGGATCGGCGACGAGGACTACCTGGTCCTCGCGCCACGGGAGAACGGGGCAATCGTCGCGACGTGGCTGACCGGGCTCGCCGATGGCTACGTCGTTTTCGACCCGAACGATGTCTTCCGAAAGGTACAGGGCCCGGCCGTCGTCGAGGAGATCCCTGAGGATGCAGTCCCCGAGCCGGCGCGCGGCTGGCTCGACCTGACGATCGGCACCGAGAGCAACGGTGTAACGATCCGGGACGAGTACGCCCGTTTCGCGGAGCGGTTCGCCGCTCACAAGCCGTACTTCGTCGGCCAGCATCTGCTCGATCTGTCCCGGCCGGACCCGGATCGAAACGCGTTCTCGTGGGACGAGCGATCGCCGGAGACGCTTCGAACGACGCCGCTCCACGACGCGCACGCCAGGCTGGGGGCGCGGCTCGTCCCGTTCGCCGGGTGGGAAATGCCAGTCTGGTACTCGTCCGCCCTCGAGGAGCACAGGGCCGTGCGCGAGGCCTGCGGCCTGTTTGACCTCGGTCACATGGGGGTATTCCAGGTCAGCGGAGAGCACGCCACCGAGTTCCTCAACGCCGTCACGTCGAACTACACCGCGTGGCTCGAAAACGGGCAGTCGCACTACGCGTTCCTCCTCGACCCCGACGGGAGGATGCTCGACGACATCATGATCTACCGGCGCGCCGCCGATCGGTATCTGGTCGTCGTCAACGCCGTCAACGAAGCAAAGGATTGGGAGTGGTTGACCGGGGTGAATGAGGGGCGCTACGCGATCGACCGGGAGATCCCGACTCGCCGTCCGTCCCCGAAGGTAATAATTCAGGACCTGAAAAGCGATCGCGGAGTGATCGATCTCGCGCTCCAGGGGCCCCGAAGCCCGGAGATCCTCGATCGGATCCTCGGCCGAAGCGAGCGGCTCGCGGTCGCCGCGCTCGAGCGGACCGGGTTCTGCGAGCTGACCACCGGCAAGCATCAGCTGATCGTCGCCCGGACGGGCTACACCGGCGAGCCCCTCGGCTACGAGATCTACGTCGCCGGTACCTCGTCCCGGTGGCTGTGGGATCGGCTCCTCGAGGTCGGGCGGCCGCTCGGGCTCCTCCCGTGCGGTTTGGCCGCCCGAGATTCAACTCGAACCGAGGCCGGCTTCCCGCTTTTCGGCCACGAATTCGCGGGCCCCTACGACATCAACGCATTCGAGGCGGATTACGGCTCGTACGTCAAGCTTCACAAACCGTTCTTCATCGGAAGGGATCGGTCCGTCGCCGCGTACCGCGAGCGGGTGCGATCGATCGTCCGGTTCGAGTCCGAGCCCGGGGCGCGCCGGATTCAGAGCGGCGCCTGCGTCCTCGACCGAAACGGAGCCGTCGTCGGCCGCGTGACGAGCTGCGTCTCCCTCGGCGAAACGCAAATCGGTATGGCCCTCCTCGAGCGTGGGACGGCCGAACCCGGCACGGCAATCGCGCTTCTCAACCCGCCATCGGCGGGGTCCGGGGAGAAGCCGCTGAAGGATTTGCGGGTCGGCGATCGTGTCCCACCGCGGATCCGGGCGACCGCGCTGCCGCGTCTGCTCAGCCAGGAAGAGTCGAGCGGGGCGTAGGGGAGAACCGCGCAGATCGAGGTCAGTTCAGACGGCGGTCCTCTGGAACGATCGGGCTCGTCTGGGTCAACCACTTCAGCTCGTCCGGCAGAACGGACTCGAGCGATTGAGCGTACTCACGCCAACGATCCCGCTCCTGGCAAAGCTCGCGGATGACCTCTTTTAGAACCTCGGTCTCCACCTCCGGCTGGATCACGATGCAGATCCCCGAGGGCTCGTCTTCGTCGACCAGTTCGTCCTTGAGGCGGTCCGCGGCCTGCTGGATCGGGAGCCCCTCCTCCTGGCGAAGTTCCTCCAGACGACGGAGGATGGCCACGGCCTCTCCCTTGAAGATCAGGCGGTTCCGCGAGCCCCGCGTGAGGTATCCGTCCAGCGTGTCGCCGAGGGCGTTGACCCTCATGCGTACGGCACGCTTCGACAATCCAAGGAACCGTGCGACATCGTCCAGCGTGACCATGCCGGCATTATACGGCAAACGATCCGCCGTTTCGTGTAATGCGGACAACGAATCGAGCCGGCCCGCTTGTCCGCTCCTGGCGCCCTCCATCCGGCCGATCTTGCGCCTGTGCGTGCCCCCAAAGCGGACACGCACGGGAATGCTATCCGGAACGTGCACCGCTCCGTCGCACGCGGGATAATCGCCACGGCCGAGCCGTCCGCTGCCGGCGATCTCGTCGGAGAAGCTCGATGGAATCAGCGTTGGCAGGAGGTAGCATGCATGCGGAGTCCGACATGCGGGACATCCTGAAGTCCCTCGCCGAGAACGACTACGCGCCGCCCGATGACGTTGCGCCCGTCGCGTTCGCACTTGAGATCTTGCCGCACCTTGGCTCTCCCAACGGGGAGCTGCGCGAGCGATACGTCTACGGGACGCTTCACCGATGGATCGTCCGGCGAACGCTCGACGCCGTCGCGATCGCCGATCTGTCCAGGATGCTCACCGATCCGGAGCATCTGTTCCTCGGCATCGGCGAGTCCGGACGGGACAGCGTGCACATGCGCGCCTTCTCCGTCCTGTTGCTCGCCCCGATCGTTCACGCTCATCGCCAGGAGCCGTTCCTCTCCGTCTCGGATCTCGGTTCGATCCTCGCCAAGACGGTCGAGTACCTCGACCGCGAGGAGGATCTTCGCGGGTACGTCTCGAGCGAGGCGTGGTGGGCGCACGGCGTCGCCCACGCCGCCGACGTCCTCGGACAGCTGGCTGGCTGCGAGGAGGTATCGGCCGATGGGCTGACGTCGATGCTCGATGCGATCGCCCGAAAGGCGCTGACCGAGTCGGACGTGTTCGTCTTCGAGGAAGATGCGCGGATGGCCGCGGCCGCGATCGAGATCCTCAAGCGATCGGAGCTCGACCGGAAACGGATCGTCGACTGGCTGTCGCAGCTCGTTCCGGACGCTCGCTGGACCGGCGATCTCCCGCGGGTCCACCACCGCTTCCTGAACGCCCGAAACGTCCTTCGCTGTCTGTACTTCCAGAGCCGCGCGACCGATGATCTGCCCCGCTTCGTCACCGACGAGATCGAATCGGCGCTGGCATCGCTCCCGGAGCGCTAGAGCGTTCGGACCGTCCGCCTCAGCGTTGCCCCCAAGATCGGCGTTCGGTATCTTGGTCCCGTGGAACTCGATCGGCTCCTCGACGCCGTTTCTTCCCGGTTCGGCGGGCTCGGCCGGCTCGTCCGGCTTCCCGAAGGGCGCCCGACCGTTTTCGTCGGCGATACGCACGGGGATCGCGAAGCGACCGAGCGCGTCTTCGCGCGTTTCGACATCTCGCACCACACGATCGTTTTCCTCGGGGACACCGTCGACCGGGGGGCCGATTCGCTCGGGAACCTGCAGCTCGTCCTGTCGGAGACGATCGCGCACCCCGGATCCGTCCATCTGCTGATGGGAAACCACGAGGCGTGGTCCATCGCTCCGTTCTCCCCGGCCGACTTCTGGAACGGCTTGCCGCCGGCCCGCGCCGAGCGGCTCGGCGCGACGCTCTCCCTCCTTCCGCTCGCCGCGAACCATCCGGCCGGCGTCCTCGCCGTGCACGGTGCCCTGCCGAACGTTCCGACGCTCGGCGCGATCGACGGGATCGAGCTCGGCTCGGAGGCGTGGCGTGCGATCACCTGGGGCGACTGGCAGGAGTCCGGACGCGGCGGCGGCCTTCCGTCGGCCGGGTGGCGCCGCCCGACGTTCGATCGGGACGCGTTCGAGCGTCGCATGGAGCACGTCGGTGCCCAGGTGCTCGTCCGATCTCACCAACCGTTCGCGCCAACCTACCTGTTCGGCGGCCGCTGCCTCACGCTGTTCACCTCGTGCGCGTACGGAGACGGCCGGCGCCGGGTCGCGGTTCTGCGGCCTGATCGGCCGATCGCGTCGGCGCGGGACCTCGATCTGGTCGAGCTCTGAGACATTGCCTTGCCGCCTGGGAACTGAACCGCTACCCTGCCCGACGGACACAAACGATCGATCGGCGTTTCACGCGCCGAACGAAGGCGAAGGAGAGCCGCTCTATGTCCGACCCGAGAGTCGAGAAACTGGCGCAGGTCTTGGTCCGCTACTCCATCGGCGTCAAGCCGGGGGACAGAGTCGTCGTTCAGGGCGGCGCTGTCGCCGGCCCGCTCTTGAAGGCGGTCGTCATCGAGATCCTGAAGGTCGGCGGGCATCCGCTTGCGATCGCCCAAATCCCCGGTATCGCCGAGGCGGTATATCGCCACGGCTCCGATGCGCAGATCCAGCACATCCCCGAGCCGATGAAGCTGGTCTACGAGACCTACGACGCATCGATCTCTCTCATGAGCTCGGTCAACACAAAGACGATGACCAACGTGCCGCCGGAGAAGATCGCCCTGTCGCAGCAGGCGCAGTCGGAGCTCTTCGGCACCATCATGAAGCGAGCGGCCGACGGCGACTTCCGCTGGGTGGGAACCCTGTACCCGACACATGCCTACGCCCAGGACGCCGAGATGAGCCTTGACGAGTACGCCGACTTCGTCTACGACGCCTGCCTGCCGGACTTCGACGATCCGGTCGGCTACTGGAAGGGGGTCGAAGCGAAGCAGCAGAAGATCGTAGACTGGCTCGACCAAAGAAGCTCGCTACGCGTCGAGGCCCCGGACGTCGAGCTGCGTCTGTCGATCGCAGGCAGGACGTTCGTCAACTGCTGCGGCAAGCGGAACATGCCCGACGGCGAGGTCTTCACAGGCCCCGTCGAGGAGTCCGTCGAGGGTCACGTTCGCTTTTCCTATCCGACCACCTATCAGGGCCGCAAGCTCGAGGGCGTTCACCTGTGGTTCGAAAAGGGGAAGGTCATGAAGGCGACGGCCGACAAGGGAGAGGACTTCCTACGCAAGACGATCGATACCGACGCGGGAGCCTGCTTCGTCGGCGAGTTCGCCATCGGGACGAACAAGGGGATCACGCGCGCCACCGGCAACACGCTGTTCGACGAGAAGATCAACGGCAGCTTTCACATGGCGCTGGGACGGGGCATGCCCGAGACCGGAAGCGTGAACCAGTCCGGGATCCACTGGGACATGATCTGCGATCTGACCCGAGGAGGGAAGATCTGGGCCGACGACGAGCTGTTCTACGAGAACGGGGAGTTCGTCCTCGACTTCTAGCCGCCGGCCGCGCCGGTTGTGAGCCGGCTCGGGCACCCTGTATCCTCTGAATCGATCATGGACAAGGCGAGCCTGCGCCCGTTGGTGCTGGACGTGCTGAGGAAGACGCCGCAGACGCACGTCCACGCGATCGAGACCGAGATCCGCAAGCGCACGGACGACTACGAGCGCCACGATGTGTTGTCCCTACAGGAAATCCTGTGGGAACTGCTCGTCCAGGGCGTCCTCGCGCCGGGGAAGAACTCGCTCAATCCGAGCCTTCCGTTCGTCCACGTTACCGAGTTCGGCGCGAGCTGCCTCGAGGACGAGACCGTACTCGTACACGATCCGGACGGCTACGTTGCCGACCTCGAATTGCGTTGCGGCGACGCGGCCGACCCGGACCTGGTCGAGACGACACGCGAGGCTCTCCTCGCCTACCTCGCCGGCCGATACCCCTCCTCCGTCGTCATGCTCGGCCGCTCGGCCGAGATCCTCGTCGAGCGGCTGGCCGACGTGACGATCCGTCACTCACGGCGGACCGGTCACGGCGTACAACGACTGGAGAGCGCCCGAGCCAACCCGAGGCGGCTCCTGGGCGCGCTTCGGCGGTCGCTTGCCGCGAGGCGTCTTCCGGACTCGATGGCGGAGGATCTGGACGGAAGCCTGCTCGGCCTTCAGGTGGCGATCGACGGCTCCCGCTCGCCCGACGGTCGACCCCGTCTCCCCCATGTCGAACGGGAGACCGTCTTCGCCCTCCTCCTCCTCTTCCCCGGCCAGTGCCGGTTCGTCTATGATCTCATCGCACATCTCGAGGGGGAATCGTCCGCCTAGGTCGCCGCGCCACCGCTGCGCGGGAAGGAGATCGCATGTCCGTCGCCGTGCTCGCGTCGTTCGCCGCCGTCATCGGAGGCGTTGCCATCGCTGTGCAATCGTTCTCCGCCGGGATCCTCGGCGAGCGCATCGGGGTCATGGAGTCGGTGTTCATCATTCATCTCGGCGGGCTGATTCCCGCCGCGCTCATCCTGCTGTGTCTTCGGGGAGGGAACCTCTCGAGTTGGAGATCCGTCCCGTGGTACATCCTGTTCAGTGGGCTCTACGGGGTCGTCATCGTCGCCTCGTACTCCTTCGCGGTCCCGCGCATCGGCCTGGCAACGACCGTCACGCTTGCGATCGTCGCGCAGCTAATCCTGAGCGCGATCCTCGACCACTATGGATTCCTCGGCTCGGTCCAGCACGCCCTCGACGCGCGCCGCCTGATCGGGGTGTTGGTCCTGTTCGCGGGGACCTGGTTGATCGTTCGCTAGGAGGATCGTGACGACGAACCCCGGAGGCGTCGCACCGCACATCGGCACGCTGAACGAGAAGCCGCTCCACGCAGCACTGAAGCGCTGGGCGGCCGAAGACGGCGATCGCTTCGAGGTTCCCGTCGGACGGTTCGTCGCCGATATCGTCCGAGGGGATCTGGTCCTCGAGATCCAGACCGGTTCCACGTCGGTCCTCAAGCGGAAACTGTCCGCGCTCCTTGCTCGCCATGCCGTCCGCCTCCTCCTGCCTGTCGCGTCCGTGAAGACGATCACCACGCTCGACGCGGCGGGAGCCGCGATAGGCTCCCGCCGCTCCCCGAAGCACGGTTCACTTCTCGATGCGTTCCACGAGCTGATCAATCTCCGCGCCCTGCTCGGCGATCCGAACTTCTCGATCGACATCGTCCTGATCCACGAGGAGGAGGTCCGTCGTCCTCGGAGCCGGCCGAGACGCCGAAGGTATCAGAAGGAGTGGGAGGTACACGAGCGGCGATTGGTCGAGGTGATCGATTCCGTCACGTTGCAGCACCCGGCCGACTACCTCGCGTTCGTCCCGGCGTCGCTCGCGGAGCCGTTCACTACGGGCGAGCTGGGCAAGGCGATCGGGCGTCCGTCGGCGATAGCGAGGAAGATCGCCTACGTCCTCCGCGAGATGGGTGTTCTGGCAGCAGTCGGCAAGGCAGGAAACTCGATCCTTTACGAGCGGAACTTCGATGCGAACGTCGGCCGCTCGAGCTGAGTCCGTGCCTTCGGCCGATCGCTCCGCTACCATCGCATCATGAGCTTTCAACGACCCCGAACGGCGCAGCCCCCGAAGTTCTCAGTAGGCGAGGAGATCGCCAACAGCATCACTCACGGCGTCGGCGCCCTTCTCAGCCTGCTCGGAGCGGCCGTCCTCCTGTACCGCGCAATCCGAGGAGAAGGAACGACCATTCACGTCGTGAGCTTCGCCATCTACGGAGCCAGCCTGTTCCTTCTCCACCTGTCGTCGACGCTCTACCACGCGATTCATCATCCGGGCGCGAAGAAGGTCTTCTGGATCTTCGATCACTGCTCGATCTATCTGCTGATCGCCGGGACCTACACTCCGTTTCTTCTCCTGTCGCTTTGGGGGCGTTGGGGAGCGACACTGCTGGTAACGATCTGGGGGCTGACGATCCTCGGGATCGTCTTCAAGAGCCTCTACATCGGTCGATTGCGCAAGGCATCGGTCGGCCTGTACGTCCTGATGGGGTGGTTGATCGTCGTCGCGGCGCGCGAACTCTGGCTGAAGGTACCGCACGCGGCGCTCGTCTACGTCGCCGCCGGCGGCCTGCTCTACACCGTTGGCGTCATCTTCTACGGCTGGAAGCGTCTGCGGTTCCACCACATGATCTGGCACCTGTTCGTCCTCGGTGGCAGCGCCTGCCACTACTTCGCGATCCTCTTCTACCTCGCCCCGCCCGCGTAGGTATCATTCGATCTCGCCGCTTTCCAGCGCGTGCGGTTTCGTGCTAGCATTCGCGCGGGAGGTGGTCTGAGTGAAGGAGTTCTCCTTCCTGATCGGAAACTGCCCGGGAGCCATCGCCGAAATCGCGAAAGCCCTCGGGAACGAGCACGTGAACATCGAAGGGATCGCCGGCCTGACGGTCCTTGAGGAAGGCGTCGTCAGCCTGGTCACCGACAACCCGGGGACGACGCGCAAGAAGCTCCATGACCTCTCGATCGACTTCGAGGAGCGGGAGGCGCTCGTCCTCGATCTGCCGAGCCACCCCGGAGAGCTTGCCACGCTCCTCGGGCGGCTCAAGGAAGAGAATATCAACGTCCTCTCGATCTACGCGGCCGCCGACAAGAACAAGCTCGTCTTCACCGTTGACAACCTCGACCGCACCAAGGAGATCCTGCGGATCGCCTGACGGCATCGCGCACGCACCCACACCGTGTCGTCTCGGTCGCCGCGACGGATCGAGGCGCTCCGATCGACGATCCGTTCGGCTCGCGCCGCGTCGGATTGGGCCCGCTCACCGGGGTCGTACACAGCTATGTCCGAGTCGCCCGAGCGTCCAGATCGGCGAGTAACTCCCACACGAAAGACTCCGTGGTGACCAGCGTCTCCTCGGAGACGTTCTCGACCGTGTCGGTCGGACGATGCCACTCCGAGAGGATCCCGCTTCGCGTTTGACTGCCGATGGTCAGGACGCGCTGGCCGTGCTTCGCGCCGATGACCCCTTCGGTGTACGCCCCGGCGGTATGGACCGAGCGCACCCTCCACTCCGGGTGATCGGCGCCCAGCTCGTCGGCTAGGCGCACCAGATCGGGGTCGCTCCGAGTCGTCGCGAGGAATCGCTCGGCCTTCAAGTAGACGGGATCGGCGTCCCGACTCCCCACGGTGTCAATCGGGATCCAGGCTGCTCCGGCGAATTCGTGACGGTGCGCCCGGAGGAACGCGTCCGCCCCGTAGCAGCCGACTTCCTCGCACCCGGTGAGCACAACGTAGATGGACGTCCGCCGCAACGGGGCTTCGGTCAGACGCTTCGCGAGATTCAGAACGACCGCCACTCCGCTCGCGTTGTCATTCGCCCCGGCGGCGTACGGCGTCATGTCGGCCTGCAGGGTGAGACCCAACATCCCCAGCGTCACCAGCAGCAACGGAATCGCCGCGAAGCGGAGCGCCGGCCATGCGTACGGAATCCCCGTCGCAAACAGCGCAACCAGCGAGACCGTGCACACCAATCCGATGGGCACAAGCTGTCCGAACAGACGAACCCAGCCGTCGGTCGAGAAGACCCGAGGCGTGCGGTGGGTATCGAGATGTGCGACGAGCACGATACGCTCCCGAGCCTCCTCCCGCGCGGCGATCTCAGCCCAGACGTTCCGGCTTCGGCCGGTCGGAAGAAGCCACCGGAGCGGGTTCGGTCGGAACAGCATCTCGAGCAGCACGGACCCAAGCGCGATCGCGGAGAGCCCCAGGGCGACGATCGCGCCGATCTGCCCGGCGAACAGGAACAGCGCTCCGCTTGCGATGACCGCCCCCCAGAAGATCGAGTACGGCGCCCAAGCCGATCGGGCGCTTCGGAACGTCTCCCTCATGGGCCGTAGCCCCACGCGTTCGAGCTCGCCGAACGCGTACTCGGCCGCCGCAGCTTCGGCGGGCGTCGTCGATCCCCTGGGGCCGATCGTGCCTGCCAAGTATCGAACGTGGTCGATCGCGCTCATGCGGGGATTCGCGGCTTCGCCGCCAGCGCATCGAACGCGAACGCCCAGCGGTCGGCGACCTCGTCGAGGAGCTTCCCTTTTGGTTTCCCAAGCCCGTGTCCGGCGCGGACGTCGACGCGCAGCAGGATCGGCCCGTCTCCCGACTGCGCCGCCTGCAGCGCCGCGGCAAACTTGTGGCTGTGCGCGGGGAAGACCCGGTCGTCGTGATCGGCCGTCGTCACCAAGGTCGGTGGATACGCCGTCCCGTCCGACACGTTGTGATAAGGGCAGTAGCCCATCAGAACCTGGAACATCTCCGGATCGTCCGGCGATCCGTAATCCGAAACCCAGTATCGCCCGACGGTAAACTTGTGAAACCGGAGCATGTCGAGAACACCGACCGCCGGGAGGCAGGCTCCGAACAGATCAGGCCGCTTCGTCATGCACGCGCCAACGAGCAGCCCGCCGTTGCTCCGCCCGTAGATTGCAAGCCGCTGCGTCGAGGTCCGTCTCGTCTCGATCAGCCACTCCGCCGCCGCGATGAAGTCGGCGAAGACGTTCGGCCGCTTCTCTCGCGCGCCGGCCTGATGCCAGGCCCGCCCGTACTCACCGCCGCCGCGGATGCAGGCGACGGCCAGCTGCCCGCCAAGGTCCATCCATGACAGGTGGTCGATCCGGAAATGCGGCGACATCGCGTGATTGAAGCCGCCGTAGCCGTACAGGCAGGTCGGCGTCTCGGGGCCGACCGAGACGTCGCGGTGACGCGCCAGGAAGATCGGGAACCGCGTTCCGTCCGGGCTCGTCACCTCGTGCCGCTCGGTCACGTAGGCATCCTGATCGAACGGCAGGTTCGCCTCGCGGAACGGGCGCGTCTCGCCCGTCTCGACGTCGTGCGAGAGGACGACGTCCGGGTGGACGAAGTCGGCGTACGCGGTCCGCACAACCGTCCCCTCTTCCCGCCCTTCCAGCAGCCCGACCGTCCCGTCGCCAGGCAGCGCCACATCGCGAATCCGGCGGCCGTCCCGGTCGTACACGATGACCCGCGCCACGGCATCGCGCAGCGCCGAGACGACGAACCGACCGCCGACGTGTGCCGCCGTCTGCAGGACGGCGTCCGACTCCGGCACGATCTCCCTCCACGCGTTCGGCTCGGGACGATCGAGGTCGACTGCGACGATCCGCCCCTGGGGAGCGTCCCGGGTCGTCAGGAAGAAGAACGTCGCGCCGTCGCTCCCGAGGAACTCGTACGCGGCGTCGAATTCGCTGAACAAGTCAACGGCCTCCGGCGTCTCCGCGGTCAAGTCGAGGTAGCACACGCGGTTCTCGCGGAACGTACCCCGCTGGATCGGGATGATGAGATACCGCCCGTCGGCTGTGACCCGTCCGGAGAACAGCCACATCGGCTCGCCCGGCCGCTCGAACAGCACCGGGTCGTCCGCCTGCAACGTCCCGAGACGGTGAAACCGAAGACTGCGCTTGGTGACCGGCGCCTTATACGTCTCGCCCCGCGGCGGCGGCTCCAGCCCGGCGTAGAAGAAGCCCGACTCGTCGGTGAACCAACTGGGCAGCGGGAACTTCAGCCACTCGAGGCTGTCGGCGAGGTGCTCGCCGGTATCGACGTCGAGCACACGCCACGTCTGCCAGTCGGAGCCGGCCTCAGCCAGACCGTATGCCAGGTACCGCCCGGACGGACTCGGCTCGAATCCGGCGATCGAGATCGTCGCATCGTTCGCGAGCGCCTCCGGATCGATGAGGGTGGACGGTTCGTCCTTCCCGTCCGACGTCCAGCAGAGCGCCGGTTGACGGACATCGGACGCCTGCCGCGTGAAGAACAGCCGGCCGGCCGCCTCCTTCGGGACCCCAACCACCTCGAAATCCGACAGCGCGTTGAGGCGCCGGCGGATCGCACCACGGAACGGAATCTCCTTCAAGACCGATCCCGTCAGCGCTTGTTGCGCCTCGGTCCATGCCTCGGTCTCCAAGGAATCGACGTCCTCCAACCACCGGTATGGGTCGGGAACCCTGACACCATGTAGCTCATCGACGCAGTTGTCCCATCGCGTCTGGGGATAGTCCATCCTTGTCACTCGCCTCATCGGTCCTCCTTCTTGCCGCCGAGCCCAGCGTACCCGGTTGAATCGGACCCCTCAATCCGCCGTCACGACGCTGTCGTGACGCGCCTTCTTGACGGCAACAGGAGTCCGCGCTACCATTGAACACTGATATATCAGATAAAACTGAATAATCAGGAGAAACAGATGACCAAGCAGAAGTGCTGCAGTCAGGTCAAAGTCCAGGCCTTGATAGGCATCGACGAGCGCGGGCAGATGGTCCTGCCCAAGGAGGTCCGCGAGAAGGCCGGGATCCGGGGCGGAGACAAGCTGGCCCTGACCACGATCGAGCGGGACGGCGCGATCTGCTGCCTCTTGCTCACGAAATCGGACGACCTCGTCCGAGGCGTGCAGGCGACGCTCGGATCGGTCGCCCAGGATCTCATCCCGCAAGCGGAACCAGGAAGCGACAGATGAGCGACGAGACGATGCGGCAGTCGATACGAGAGCGCTACGGGGAGCGGGCGGTGGCGGGGACCTCCTGCTGCAGCTCGATCGCCTCAAGCCGTTCTACCAGCCAAGCGATCGGCTACTCGGCCGACCAGCTCGGGTCGGTGCCCAGGGGCGCCGATCTCGGACTCGGGTGCGGGAATCCAACGGCGCTCGCCTCTCTGAGCAAAGGGGAGACGGTCCTCGATCTCGGTGCCGGCGCCGGACTCGATTGCTTCCTCGCCGCGCAGGCGGTCGGGCCGACTGGTCGGGCAATCGGCGTTGACATGACCGTTGAGATGATCGATCGAGCGAGACAGAACGCGCGCTCGAACGGGATCGAGAACGTCGAGTTTCGGCTCGGCGAGATCGAGCATCTCCCGGTCGCCGACGCGTCCGTCGACATCGTCATCTCGAATTGCGTCGTCAACCTCTCGCTGGACAAGCCGCAGGTGTTCCGGGAGGCGTTTCGCGCGCTCCGGACGGGCGGCCGTATGTTCCTCTCCGATATTGTCCTACTGAAGCCGCTCCCCGAGACGATCAAGGAGTCGATCGATGCGTACGTCGGCTGCGTCGCCGGCGCGTCGATGAAGTCCGATTACCTCGCCGCGATCAGCGCGGCCGGTTTCCGCGATGTCGCGGTGATCGAGGAGCGCCCGGCCGCCTCGGCGTTCGCCGGCTCCGCCGCGGCGCGGATCGTCGTCGACGACGAGGAAGTCGACCCGGCATCGCTCGACATGGATCGGGAGAAGGTCCACGAGCTCGCCGGCATCATCTCGAGCGTCACCGTGAGGGCCGAGAAGCCGTAGGTACCGGCGGCGGCACGGCTTGACAGCAGCGGCCGCGTCCCGTTCACTACCCGGAGGACGGGCCGCTCGGCACCGAAGATCGGCCGGAGACCGGAGTGACAGCATGAGAGGACTCATCTGCTACTACTCGGGATCGGGCAACACCAAGCTCGCCTGTGAGTTCATCGCGCGAACGGCGCAGGACGTGCACTTCGAGCTGTTCGACGTCGTGCACGACGGCGAGCCGGATCTCACGGGCTACGACCTCGTCGGCTTCGCGACCTTCGCCGACTTCTTCGGTCCTCCGATGCGAATGAAGACCTTCATCGAGGTCCTCCCGGCTCAGCGGGAGAAGCCGGCGTTCCTGTTCAACACCTTCGGCTCGATCGGCGGCAAGACGCTCGGACTCCTCGACCGATGGGCGTCGGACAGGGGCTTCCGGATCGTCGCCAGCCACGGACTGCACACACCGGAGAGCTTCCCGCCGATGATCGCCCGCGGCATGACGTTCGCCGATGCGCCGAACGAGAAGGAACTCGCGGCGTTCCATCGGTTCGTCGCCGAACTGGGTGCGATCGCACGGAGGCACGCCTCAGGCTTGGCCATCCAAGATAGACGTCCTCGCATCGGGCCGTTCCGGCTCCTTCCCACGTTCCCTCGGACGCAGTCGCGCCGTTCGATGGGCAAGAAGTCCGTCGATGCCGAACTGTGCACGAAGTGCGGCGTCTGCAAGAGCGTCTGTCCGTACGGAGCGATCGAGCTCGATCCGACGCCGCTGTTCGACCAGACGAAGTGCTACGGCTGCTGGGCCTGCTACAACCACTGCCCCACGCAGGCCATCTACACGAGGAAGCTCCGCGGTGTCGGCCACTATCCGCACCCGAGACAAACACTGCGAGAGAAGCTCGGCGGCTAACCGGAGCCGAGTGTGTTCTACAACTCGAACGTCTGCGACCGCGCGGCGCAGCCATCCAACCACTCCTCGTCAACCGTCACCCCGATGCCGGGACCGGTCGGAACCGTGATCGTCCCGTCCGGATTCAGCTCGAACGCCGGATCGATTAGATCCCGCTTGTAGTAGCGGGCGCTCTCCGACACGTCGCCGGGCAAGCGGAAGTTGGGCAGCGTCGACAGGGCGACGTTGTGCGCGCGGCCGATCCCCGTCTCCAGCAGCCCGCCGCACCAGACCGGCAGGTCGTGATCCCGACAGAGATCGTGGATTCGGACGGCCGCGCCGAGGCCGCCGACGCGAGCCGCCTTGATGTTGATGATCCGGCAGCTTCCCAGCTCGATCGCCCAGCGGGCGTGCTCGGGGGTGACGATCGACTCGTCGAGGCAGACCGCGGTCTCAATCTGCGCCTGCAGCTTCGCATGGTCGACGATATCGTCGTGACCGAGCGGCTGCTCCACCATCATCAGGTCGAACGCATCGAGCCGCCTGAACAACTCCACGTCATCGAGCGAGTACGCCGAGTTCGCGTCGAGCATCAGCGGTACGTCGGGGAATCGGCTCCGGATCGCCTCGGCCGCGGCAACGTCCCACCCCGGCTTGATCTTGATCTTGATCCGCCGGTATCCCCGCTCGACGAACGCACCGATCCGATCGAGCAGCGCGCCAACCGACGGCTGAATCCCGACGGAGACGCCGGACTCGATCCGATCCCGCTCGCCGCCGAGGAAGCGCGACAGCGGCTCTCCGGCGGCTTGGGCGCACAAATCCCAGATCGCCTGCTCCAGCCCGGTCTTCGCCATGTTGTGGCCCCGGACCGGCGCGAACAGCTCGGTCAGTTCGTCCGCCGATCCGAGGGCGCGCCCGAGGAGCAGCGGCACGAGGAAGTCGCGCTGGACGTGCCAGCAGGTCTCCACCGTCTCGTAGGAGTACCACGGGCCGATCCCGGCCGCCGATTCCCCATAGCCGGTGAGCCCGTCCGCGTCGATCCGAACGATGACCACCCGCTGCTGCGTCTCACGGCCGAAGCTCGTCTCGAACGGGTGGACCAACGGCAGCCGGACGTCCCGCAGCTCGACGCGTTCGATTCGCATCACGTTCCCTCAACCTGCCGCTCGAGAACGTAGTAACTTCTCCGATCCTCGCTCGTCACCTCGCTGACGAACTCGGTCGCGGCATAGCCGGCCGCGAAGCAACCCTCGAATAGGTATCGCGTCTGATCCCGCCACCGGGATGCGAGATCGAGGTCCGCGTCCTTGATTCCCCGCGCGTGTGCCGGGACCTCGACCGCGACGCGCCTCGTGCCGGGGAGGCGCGTTTCGCCGCACGGCTCGAGCAGTCCGTCGGCCCGCCTCGCCGCCGGATTCAAGATCGTATCGCTCGCGCCGAGAATCTCATCGAGACCCCGCCGCGGACGTCCTCCCTCGACGCGCCCGGCGACGCGCTCGCTGCGGATCCACCAGTCGACCTGGAACCGATCGGTCGCCAGCCCGGCGTTTAGCTCGTCGGTCATCGGTCCGTACAGGTCACGGACGTACGTGTCGCAGACCGCTCCGAGCTTCCCGATGTTCAGCGCCGCATTCAGGCTCTCCAACGGATCGTACGTCCAGGTCACAAGGTCCAACCCCTGAGACAGCGCGTGTTCTCGCTGCGCAAGCTTCAGCCGGTATCCGACGCCCCGGCCCCGCCACTCATCGAGAACGCCCATCATGTGCGAGCAGTGTTTCGGGCGCGTCACGTCACCACCCCGAGCGCCGAGGAATCCGAGGAGGAAGCCGATCATCCGCCCCTGCCCATCGAACGCGCCGAGGAGCAGCCCTCCGTTCTGCTGGATCGTGATCAGCAAGTGCAGCGGGACCACGTCGGTGTCGGTCAGTCCCCAAACCCGCCCCTGAAGCGTCTCGCACTCGTGGAACTGCTCGATCGTCGTCAGCGTCTCGATTCGCACCCGTACCTCGCCCATATGATCGGAGAGTGTAGACCCGCGGGCAGCGGGCGCAACTTGTCGCCGGCCGGCTTGACCGGCCGCTCCGCTCGTTGTACGTTGACGCATCCACGCCCGGCAAGGTGGAATACCATGAGAGCAATCAACGGAATCGCGCTCGGTCTCGCTGCGGTCGCCCTCGTGTCCGCTCTCGCCGCCGGCCAGGCGATGCTGTCCGTGTGCGACTACGAGCCGCCGGAGAGCCAACTGACGAGCCTCAATCTCCAGGGCTCGTTTCAGTGGTACGACGGGCCATACGCCGACGATCGAACGCGAACCATCTCGCTCAGCGCTGGCGCCGACTACGGCCTCCTCTTCTCGTCCCCGTCGTCCGGGCACCGTGTCGATGCGACCGCGGAGCTGAGGGGAAGCGCCGCCGAGTTGACGTTCGTCGTCCGCGGCGACGGTGACCTGAAGACGTTCTGGACCAACGATGTCTTCGGCCTCGGCGCGTTCGGCGTCGACGCCTCGGACGAGAGCCTCGAACTCGACCTGACCGCCGGACTCGGGACCGGCCGGTTCCGGGACGTCACTCCGATGGCCAAGGCCGTCCGAATCCAGAACGAGCTCCTCGACCTGGGGATTCTTCTCGCGCCGCTGGAGAGCGGGTCGCTTCTCGCGCTCGCGCAGATCCTCGGAGACGCCGCCTCGACCGACGAAGAGAGGATCGTCGCGCTGGCCGAGCGCTTGACATCCACGGGTCTGGTGACAAACGACGACCT
>Ga0272443_10003244_pt1 | contig 19413 bp, 16 predicted proteins | sample SSMAcet12_FD_193581 | JGI IMG/M metagenome (GOLD analysis project Ga0272443, IMG submission 193581) | Marine sediment archaeal communities from Little Sippewissett salt marsh, Falmouth, MA, United States - SSM-Acet-12 | ecosystem: Environmental > Aquatic > Marine > Wetlands > Sediment ... | reverse complement strand
GTCGCCCAGGCCGCCGCGCCAGAAGCGGCGGCGCGACAGCCGGACGTACCAGTTCGACAGATCGTCGACGAACGCGTCGAGCGCGGCGGTCGCGCTGACGACGTCGTAGCCCTCGAGCGCAGCGACCACCGATTTCGTCGTCGACCCGAGCCGCGACATGAGCCACCGATCAAGCGCCGACGTGGCCTCGCCCGGCACCTCGTGCGTCGTCGGATTGAACCCGTCGATCGAGGCGTACAGCGCGTAGAAATCGTGGGTGTTGCGCAGCGTGTCGAGGAAACGGTAGAGCGGCTCGCCGACGCCCTTCTCGGACAGGCGGCGGGTCTTCCACGGCGTGCTGGTCGAGTAGAGATACCAGCGGATGCAGTCCGCGCCGAACCGGCCGATCAGCTCCCACGGATCGAGGACGTTCCCCTTGCTCTTGCTCATCTTCAGGCCGTGCTCGTCGAGGCCGAGCCCAGTACTGACGCAGTTCCGATACGGTGCCTGCCCGTGAACGATCGTGCTCGTCGCCAGCAGTGTGTAGTACCACCCGCGTGTCTGCTCCATCGCCTCGCAGATGAAGTCGGCCGGGAACTGATCGCGAAACGTCTCCTGGTTCTCGAACGGGTAGTGCCACTGCGCCGTGTGCATGCTTCCCGAGTCAAACCAGGTGTCGATTACGTATGGCACCCGACGCGCCTCCTCGCCGCAGGCCGCGCATCGGATCGTCACCTCGTCGATGTACGGTCGGTGCAGCTCGACCTCGCCCGCCGCGTCCGGATCGGTCGCCCGCTCGACGAGTTCGGCCCGGCTACCAACGCAGGAGATCTCCCCGCAGCTTCCACAGACCCACAGGTTCAGCGGCGTGCCCCAGTACCGATCGCGCGACAGCGCCCAGTCCTTGAGGTTCGCGAGGAAGTCGCCGAGCCGCCCTTCCCCGACGTGCGATGGATACCAGTTGATTCTCTCGTTGTTGGCGATCATCTCGTCTTTCACCGCGGTCGTGCGCACGTACCACGAGTCCATCGCGTAGTAGAGCAGAGGCGTGTCGCATCGCCAGCAGAACGGGTAATCGTGCTCGTACGCCTCGGATCTGTAGAGGATCCCTCGCTCGGTCAGATCGTCGACGATCTTCGGGTCGGCGTCCTTGACGAATTCGCCTTCGAGCTTCGGGAACAGCTCGGTGAATCGTCCCTCCAAGTCAACCGGCTGCACGAACGGCAGGCCGACCTCCTGGCCGAGCCGGTAGTCGTCCTCGCCGAACGCGCTCGCGATGTGGACGATCCCCGTCCCGTCCTCCATGTTGACGAAGTCGGCGGCGTAGACGCGGTGCGCGGTCGGCGCCTCGGTCAGCCGGTACGGCGGCTCGTAGCGGAGTCCGACCAGATCGGAGCCGCGCATCTCGCGGACCACGCGCACATCGTCCCCGACGAGCGCCTTCTCGATGAGGTCGCGTGCGAGAATCAGCCGTCCCCCGCCGGTCTCGACCTCCGCGTACATCGCGTTTTTCGCGATCGCGAGCGCGACATTCGCCGGTAACGTCCACGGCGTCGTCGTCCAAGTCAGCAGCGCCGTCTGGCCCGCCGCCTCGACATCGTAGGCGGCCTCCTCGTCCGAGATGATCGGCATCCGGATGGTCACCGACGGGTCATCGACCATCTTGTATCCCTGCGCCACCTCGTGGCTCGAGAGGCCGGTGCCACAGCGAGGGCAGTACGGGAGCGTCTTGTGCCCCTGGTAGAGAAGCCCGCGATCGAACATCGTCTTCAGCTCCCACCACACCGTCTCGATATACTCGTCGGTGTACGTGACGTAGGCATTCTCAAGATCGATCCAGAAGCCCATCCGCTCGATCATCCGCTCCCACTCGGCCTTGTACCGCCAGACAGACTCCTTGCACTTCTCGACGAATCGCTCGACGCCATACGCCTCGATCTCTGGCTTGCTGTCAACGCCGATCTCCTTCTCGACCTCGAGCTCGACCGGCAAGCCGTGTGTGTCCCATCCGCCCTTGCGGGCGACGTAGAAGCCCTGCATCGTCTTGTAGCGGGGGAACAGGTCCTTGTAGACTCGCGGCATCAGATGGCCGAAGTGCGGCATCCCGTTCGCCGTCGGCGGCCCCTCGTAGAAGACGTACCGCGGCCCGTCCGAGGTCGCCTCGAGGCTTCGATCGAATGTCCCGTGCTGCTGCCAGAACGCGAGGACCTCTTCCTCCCTCGCAATCGTGTCTTTCGTCAGCTTCTCGTACCGCTTCATCGCTCGCTCTCCTCGCCAACGCATTCCATCTCGGTCTTCGAAACGCACGTCATCACTGGTAGAAACGCGGGAACGCCCCTAGCGGGGCTCGGGAATATAGATCAAAAGCGGTCGATATCGATCTCTTGGAAGATTCATGGCCCGGTCACGCGCAATCATAGCAACGGGGAAACCCGACGTCAAGAGACGTTCGGGCCTCACGGCATTCGCGACTCGGGAGCCGTCCGTCGCTGGATGGACGACCTACACTTTCTGACGATCGAGGTACTGGAGGATCGCTTCGACGACCAGGTAGTTGACCGAGCGGTCTCGCTTCTCCCCGAGCTGCGTCAGCCGCTCGATCACCTGCTGCCTCTGAGCCTTCTCGGGGACATATAGCGAGATCGTCTGCGCGTCGCGGTTCAACGGCATGTTCCCTCACCTCACTTCCGACTCGATTCTACCTTATCCCGCCGCATCTTAGTCCGGTATCAGATGGGCCGGACCCTGCCCGAGCCACTCTGCATCATAGGCGCCAGAGTGACGGCCTCGGCGCGCCGACACACGTCCCCTCGATCCCGCAGACCAAAGACCGCTTCGGGCCTCCCATCGTCCATCGTGAAGCCAACGCCACCGCTCTACACTGCGAGCATGAAGGCACAAAGCTGTCTGCGCGCCTCGCTTCGGTCGGCTTTCGGGCTCGTCCTTCTCGTCGCGCTGGCCGCCCTCTCCGGGTGTCGGTTGTTTCAGGCCGATCCGGTTGCCGTCCTCGCGAGTTCGGTCATCACCGGTCCGGCCCCGTTGACGATCGGCTTCGACCTGTCCTACAGCGTACACCCGAAGGGGCGGCCGCTGTCCTACACGCTCGATTTCGGCGATGAATCCGCCCCGGAGTCTGGAACTGAGTTCGGGATCATCGTGCAGCACACCTACGAGGACGGCGGAGTGTACGAAGCGATCCTCACGATCATCGACGACAACGCCAGACGGGCTACATCGTCGTTGACGATCACCGTGAGCGACGAGGGTCCCCTGGAGGGGATCGAGGTCGGGATGGCAGCGCCCGACTTCACCGCGCACAAGACGGACGGGGGCGAGTTCACCCTTTCCGACATGCGCGGTCAGGTCGTCCTGATCGACTTCTGGGGCGCGTGGTGCACCCCGTGCCGCAACTCCCTGCCGCACTTGGACGACCTTGTCACCGCATACGGACCCGATGGGCTGATCGCCGTCCTCGTCAGCACCGACGCCGTCGAACAAGACTCGATCGACTTCTTGGCCCGCAACGACTACACGGACTTCGTGTCCGTCTGGGAGCCGGGCGCGAAATACACGCCGATCGCCGTGCTCTACGGCGTGTTGAGCGGTGGCGCGGTGGGGATTCCTCGCACATTCCTTCTCGACCGCCAGGGCGTGATCCGCTGGGTCGGACACCCGCTGAACCTGCTGCCTGCATCGATCGAAATGCTCCTGTAGGACCGCACCGTTCGGTTCGTCAGCCGGCTTGACGCACCGCCGCCCGCCAACCGCGCAGCCAGTAGATGACCAGTCCCGAGCCGGCCAGGCCGACCAGACTTCCAAGCGGGAAGACCGACATCGGCCCGAACGCATCGAAGAACGCACCGAACGCCAGCGGCCCGACCATCTGTCCCACCGCGAACGACGATCCGTGCAGCCCGGCGAGCGTCGCCATGCCGTGCGACCGCCCGAGCTCCGTGCGGATGGCCAGTACCGACGCTCGGGAGAGCGCTGACAGCGCCCCCATCGTAAACATCACGAAGACGATCTGCCACGTGGTGCGAACGAACGGGACCAAGATCAGCAGTAGCGGCGCCCCGACGCTTCCGACCAGCACCTGTGGGAATCGCTTGAACCGATCGGCAAGGGCCCCGAACGGGATCTGCAGCAGGCCGCGCCCGCGAAGAAGTAAGCCGACAGGACCGTGCCGACTTCCGCCTCACTCCAGCCCATGATCGAAACGGCGAACAGCGGGTAGAAGGCGGAGAACCCCTGGCGCCAGAACCCCCGCGTCGCGAAATACGACACGATCCCTTTCACCGCCGGCTCCTTCAGAATGCGGCCCATCGGGACCAGTTCCCTTGCCGCCTTCTCCCTCGCCGGTCGCCGGCCGTGATCGCTCGGGACCGTTCGCCACACGAGCAGCGCAGCGACTGCGCTCAGCCCTCCCATCGCCCCGAACGCCGCGTGATACGACGCCGCCGCGCTGAGCAGGCCGCCAAGCAGCGGACCGAGAGCGACGCCGAAGAACATCGCTGCGTACAGCAAGTTGATCGTTCGGCCCTCGCGCCCTTTCGGCGTGATGTCGCCGACGTAGGCCTGCGCAATCGGCGTCACCATCACCGACGCCGCTCCTTGCAGGAACCGATACGCGGCGAGTTCCCAGATGCTTCCCGCAATCAAGTAGAGGATCGAGATCAACGAGAACGCCACGAGCCCGACAAGCAGGATCCGCTTCCGCCCAACCCGATCGGAGAATCGTCCGACCCACGGGCCGAGAAGAGACCGCGAAATCGAGAACGCCGCGAAGACGAATCCGATCGTGACTCCGCTCGCACCGAACGTGTCGGCGTACAGTGGAAGAATCGGCGCGATGATGCCGATCCCCAGCATCGCGACAGCGACGGACACGAAGAGACTTGCGAACGTGCTCCGCATTCTATGCGCTACCCCCCCGCCTGCTCTCAGCATGTCGCCGGATCGCCCGCGTCACCACCCCAACGGAGGCGCTCCGGCCCGTTCGGTTGCCGCCGCCGGGAACGTCTCATAGTATCACGTCGATGGGACAGGCAACGTAAGGAGGTTCGATGAAGGATCAGCTGGCTGCAATCGCGGCGGGGCTCACGGCCGACTACGCCGACATCCGCTTCGAGGAGAACCGCAAGGTACGGATCCTCTACGAAGGGAAGAAGCTGAAGGAAGTTGCATCGACCGTGTCGTCCGGTGGACACGCGCGCGCCTACGCGGACGGCGGGAAGGCAATTTCGTCCTTCTCCGACCCCGAGCGCGCGGCGCCGTTCGCTGTGTCGGCGTGCGCCTCGGCGTCCCTTGCTGGAACGCTGCGGGAGAAGAAGCTTCGCGTCAGCGACGCCCCCGTAGTAACCGACTCGTTCCTCCTCTCCCCCGAGGCCGACCCCAGGACGGTTCCTCTCAAGGAGAAGCTCGAACTCGTCGCGCACTACAACGGGATCCTCCTCGAGAACCCCAACGTCGTCACGACGCAGACGGCCTACGACGAGTTCGCCTCACGTCGCGTGTTCGTCAACAGCGACGGATCGGCGATCGAATACGAGCTGCTCAACTGCGGGATCGTCGGGCTCATCGTGACCAAGAAGGACCGTGTGGTGCAGCGCGTTCGTTTCGCGTTCGGAGGCTGCGAGGAGTACGGCCGCCTGCTCGACCGGGAAGACGACCTGAGGGAGAAGCTCGCGAAAGCATGCGATCTCCTCGATGCCGAGCCGGTGAAGGCCGGAATCTTCCCTGTAATCCTGAACCCCGGCGAAGCCGGCGTGTTCATCCACGAGGCGTTCGGTCATCTATCCGAGGGGGACGGACTCCAGAACAACCCGGCGTTCCGGGCCCGCCTTCGCATGGGGACGAAGCTCGCCCGCTCGATCCTCAGCGTCAGCGACGACCCGACGCTCGAGCAGCGACCGGGGTCGTTCATCGTCGACGACGAGGGCGTCCGCGGCGTCAAGACGCGTCTCATCTCCGAGGGTGTCCTCACCGGGCGGCTCCACTCCCGCGAAACGGCGGCCGAGTTCGAAGAGCAGCTCTCCGGGAACATGCGCGCCGTCGACGCTCGATACACCCCCCTCGTGCGGATGTCGAACATCTTCATCGAGCCGGGTGATTCGTCGCTCGACCAGATGATCTCCTCGATCGACCGCGGCTACTACCTCGCCGGGGCGAAGGGCGGACAGACCTCCGGCGACCAGTTCACGTTCGGTGCCCAGTGGGGTTACCGGATCCAAGACGGCAAGCTCGGCCCGATGGTTCGCGACATCAACATGAGCGGGGAGTTGTTCTCGACACTTCAGGCGATCTCGATGGTCGGTGACGACCTGACGTTCGGCGAGCGGGGCGGCTGCGGCAAGGGCTCGCCGATGCAGACGAACCGCAAGTCGGGAACCGGCGCGCCGCACATCAAAATCGACGCCGTGACGATTGGAGGGATCTAGATGCATCCGCTCATTGAGACCGCGAGACAGCGCGTCGACCAGGCCGAGCTCTACTGGAGCAAGCGGCGCACGGTCACCGTTCTGTATCAGAACTACCGCCTCCAGCAGGTCGAGGAGAACGATCTCTCCTCCGTCGCCCTCCGCGTGATCGAGGGCGGCAGAATCGGCACCTCATACGGGGTCTTCCCCGACAAGGGTGACCTTCTCTCAGCCGCCCGAACGTCCGCCCGCTACGGCGACCCGGCGACGTTCTCGTTCGCCCCCGCCACGGCGTACCCGACGGTCCGTACGTACGACGAGCGGACGGACGACCTGACAAGCGAGGATCTCGTCTCCCTCTGCGAGTCGGTGAAGGGGCGAATCCACAAGCAGCTGCCCGCCGTCCCTCTGACCATCCGCTGCCGGGCGCAAACGTCGGAACTCGTCGTCGAGACGACCGAGGGGGCGCAAGGCGAGATCCACTCGACCGGGTTCGGGATCGCATTCGGAGCTCCGTTTCCCGGAGTGGGCATCGCCCTCTACAAGGGCCAGCAGTCGATCTCGCCGCTTGAGATCGACGAGGCGGTCGTGGACGAGTTCATTGACTGGTACCGCTGGGGCGCCACCACCTCGACCCCGTCGACCGGCCGCCTTCCGGTCATCTTCGCCCCGGAAGCCGCGTTTCTCGTCCTCCTCCCGTTGCTCATGGGCGTCAGCGGGGACTTCGTCGCGAAGGGAACGTCCCCTCTCGCGGGCAGAATCGGGGAGCCGATCCTCTCCGAGAAGCTGACCGTTATCGACGATCCACTCGCCGACGGCGACCCAAACGCCCGCCCGTTCGACGACGAGGGGACACCGTGCAAGACGCAAACGATCGTCGACCAAGGCACCCTGAAGGAGTACCTCGTCGACCTTCAGTCGGGGGCTGCGCTCGGCCGTCCGTCGAACGGCCACGGATTCAAGACCGCTCTGTTCGGCGGCGGCGCCGAAGCTGCGCCGACTCCGTGGTTTGCCAATCCGGTCGTTAAGCCGGGGGAGCAAGGCTGGCGCGATCTCGTGGCGGGCCTGAAGGAGGGCCTGCTGATCACCAACGGCATGGGTTTCCATTCCGGCAACTACCCGCAGGGGCAGTTCGCTGTCCAGGCCGTCGGCTATCACATCATCGACGGCCGGGTCGTCGGGCGTCTGGACAAGACGATGATCTCCGGCGACATCTACACGGATCTGCGGAACGTCCGTGCCGTCAGCCGCGAGCAGCGACGATCCGTCGTCGGTCTTCTGTCGGCCGGCTTCGCCCCGTACGTCCTCGTCGACTCCCTCCAGGTCGCAGGGGCGTGAAGCGTCCGTGCGGCCGCGCTCGACGCGGAGCTCGGCCGCACGTCGCTCCCCGCTGCCGTTTGTCGCCCCGCGGCCGACCGGGTATCTTCGGTCGCAAGCCACCTGCACGGGATGGAGGAACATGCCCACACTTCATGTCATCGAGCATCCCCTGATCCAAAGCAAGCTGACGCGGATGCGCGACCAACGGACCGACAACGAGTCGTTTCGCCGTCTGCTCGAAGAACTGACCGCCCTGATGGTCTACGAGATCACCCGGGACTACCCGCTGCGCGAGCAGCGGGTCGACACGCCGCTCGAATCCACGACGGGGCGCGTCCTCGACGTGCCGATCGTGCTCGCACCGATCTTGCGGGCCGGGACCGGCATGCTCGGCGGCGTGCTGAACCTTGTCCCAATGGCCAAGGTCGGCCACATCGGGCTGTACCGAGATCCGGAGACCCTCCGACCGGTCGAGTACTACTGCAAGCTCCCGCCGGAGCTGCCGGCAGCGCAAGTGATCCTCGTCGATCCGATGCTCGCCACGGCCGGGAGCGCCATTGCCGCGACCGACATCATCAAGCGCGAGGGAGGCGTCCGCATCCAGTTTCTCTGCCTCGTCGCCGCTCCCGAAGGGGTTCAAGCGTACTCGTCCGTCCATCCCGACGTGCCGATCTTCACCGCGGCGCTCGACCGCGAGTTGAACGGAAAGGGGTACATCCTGCCCGGCTTGGGCGATGCAGGTGACCGGATTTTTGGCACGTGAGCGGTTCGCCAGCTCACAGGGAGGAACGGATGCCAGACGAGATCCGGATCGTCGAGACGCACAGCGTTGACGGCGAGCAAGCAAGACTGAGGCTCTGGTCGATCTATCGACACGCGTTTGAACGGCTCAATCGGCGGACCCCGATTCACCACGGCGGCTTCTCCGTCGCCCAGTTCGAGGCGGTTCTGCAGGACAGCGACTTCGTGAAGTTCCTCGTTCACGTCGGCGAAGAACTGGCCGGTGTGACCCTGTTGACCCACGAGCTGGAGAAGGTGCCGTGGGTGAACGCCCCCTACTTCGAACGGCGGTACCCGGAGCGGTTCGCCGCAGGGAAGATCTACTTCCTGCCCGCCGTCGTTATCGACCCAAAGCATCAGGATCTACGCCGGATCGGAGCCAAGCTCCTTCAGACCGCGTTGGCGACCCTGGGGCGCGACGCTGTCCTCGCCGTCGATTACTCGGAGACGCTTCGCCAGAGCCTCCCAGCGTTCGTCACCCGCGGCCTCGGGATCACGTTCAACGAAGAGATCCTCGACCGCCTCGTGTACCAGATCTTCTACTACGAGGACCCGAGCTAGCGACCCCTCGTCCCACACCGCTTCCTGTCCGTTTCAACGCCAGTTGCCCCAGCTTCCCGGTTGCCCGGCCCGCCGGCATCACCAAAGACAGACCGCCCATGCCGACGCGACTCAACCGATCCGACCGGCGAGGAACCGATCGATCAGCGGCGGAAGCTCGGCGAAACTCGTGATCACGTAATCGGCGGCCGCGCGAACGCGGTCGTCCTTCGGATTGGCGGCGATCGCGAGCCCGACGATGTCCATCACCGCGATGTCGTTCACGTGGTCCCCGACGAAGCAGATACTCGACAGCCGCAGCCCGTACTCGGCGGCGATCCCGCGCATCGCTTCGTCTTTCTCCCACAGACCGACTCGCGTTTCGCTCTCTCCGGTGAACTGCCCGCCCTCCGTCACGAGGCGATTCGCCAGTGCGAAGTCGAGCCCGAGATCCCGGCACACCCAGTCGGCGACGAGGTCGACGCCCGACGATAGGATTCCCAGTCGGCACCGGCCGCGCAGGGCATCTAGCGCCGGTCGGACGCCGGCCGCGTACGGTGCGGGGAGAACCGCGTCGGCCACGATCGACACGGGCACGCCGCTGAGCAAGGCCGCGTCCTTCGCCACCCATTCCGCATAGGCATCCCGGCGCGGCATGTACTCGCGCAGCAGCGCATGGGAGCGATCGGATACCCCGGCCGCAGCGGCGATCGCCCCCCAGCTCGACTCGAACTCGATCCCGTGATATCGGACGAGGGTTCCGTCGAGATCGAAGACGATCGCGTCAAGTCGGGGCACTCGGCGGCTCCGCGTCAGTCGGGAAGCGGCAGCAGAAGGCTCGCCCCGTGATCGATCGAGAGGTCGGCGAGCTCCCCGGCGGGCAGTTCGAGTGCGTACTGGAACGCGCCCGTCGCCGTGTACAGGTCGCTCGACAGCGCGATCATCGTGGTCGTCCCGATTAGGTCGCCAGACGCGTCGAAGAACGCGATGTCGAGATCGAACGGGACCGTCACCATCGTGAACCGTAGCTCGGCCTCCGCCTCGAACGCGAACAGGATCCCCGGGAAGCCGTCGAGGAGCTCGGCGGGGAAGCCGCGAAAGCCAGTCCACCGCTCGACCGCCGACTCGGCGATCAACGCTGCGATCTCGACGACCGATCCGTCGAACCGCTCGACCCGGATCGTCTCGGGCGCGAGCGTCCCGAGAACGCCGAGCCTAAGCTCCCGAACGTCGATCGACGCCATGGGAGCCTCGTCCTGCACCGCTGCGGGGTAGACCGTGACCGGCTCATCTCCGAAACCGTCACCGTCCGCATCCTCGACAGCGACGTCGCCCCAGTAGTTCCCCACCCCCGAGGCGCTCCAGCGGTTGCCGGTCCCCCGGTCCGAGACGAGCACGAGTGCGTCCCCGAGGAAGACGTTCTCCGCGAACACGTTCGACTCGCAATCGAGGTTCGTGTACAGATGGTGCACGTTGTCCGCGAGGACGTTCGCGATGAACGTGTTGCCCTTGGTGACGGAACCGCCGTACGTCTCGGGAAACAGGATTCCGCGCGCATGCTGCGCGATGAGGTTCCCCTCGAACTCGTTGTACGAGCCGATGAGGAAGATCCCGTACGCGCCCGAGACGATCGTGTTGCCCACGAATCGGTTGTGTGTCGCCTGCTCCTCAAGGGTCAGGCCGATCTCGCACTCGCTCAGCCCGTTCCCCTCGATCCGATTGCCTGACGCTAGATCAAGCACGATCCCCTGTCTGCGGTCCCCGTCCTCGCTGACTTTCCCAACGACGACGTTCCCTTCGATCCGGTTGTCTCTGGAACCTCCGACGAGCCAGATGGCGGTGTAGCACCCAAGAAGCTCGTTTCCGACAATCCGGTTTCGTTCCCCTCCGATCAGCCGGACGCCCGTGTCGCAGACACCGAGGTAGTTGCCCGAGATCTCATTCTCCGAGGACAACGTCAGCTGGATTCCGGAGAGCCGCGTGTTCTTGAGGAGATTCGCCGTCACAACATTGCGGTCCGAGCCGTGAAGGCCGATCGCGTTCTCAGTCAACACGTTGTTGTTACGGCCGGCGATGTTCGCCGTCACGGTCGAGTCCGTCACGTACGCCAGCTGGATCCCGTCGCCGTCGAGGACGGTGTTGCCGACCACGGTCACGTTTCGACTTCCCGCAATCGTGAGGTGGCGCGTCTCGAGATCCTGGATCGTCTCGCCGTTCAGACCGTAGTAGTAGCGGATCGCGTAGTTGTTGAGCAGGTTCGAATCGTCGATGTCGTGGCGGTACTCCAACGCTGATTCCCCGGTCACCCTCAAGCCGATACCGGACACGTACAAGACGCTGTCTCGGATGAGGAGGTCGGTCGACGACGCGATCTCGACCCCGTTCACCGAGCTGCCGATCGTGCACCCTTCGATCAGCCCTCCGGCCGAGAAGCCGATGCGAATCGCCGCACCATCGAGCGATCCGGCCCCGTTGACGACCAAACCTCGCAGGACGAACGCTGCCGTTACGTTCTCAATCTTCACTCCATAGACCACGCCCGCCGGCACGACGATCTCCCATCCGGCGATCACGTATGGATCCCCCGTCGTGCCACTTCCCGACACGACCCCATTCTCTTCGGTGAAATCGGCGTTCCCGAGGATCGTGATCGGTCCCCTCGCGGCGCCTAGTCCGGCGATCGCGACGCCCCCCGCCGCCAGCAGCACGAAAACGATCAAGCCCATGCGTCTCATGTGGAGTGTCTCCTTTGCCGGTCCTACACCACCCGTGCCGTACGGATCGCGGCCGGCGCCATTATACCGCGGCCCCGAAACGCGACAAACCGATGAGCCCGTTCCCATCGGAACTATCAGTATGCCCCACGACCTTGTGTCGACGATGAACATCCTGTGGCCCTGCGGTGAAGCCGTCCATCGCGACACCGTCCGACGAAAACGTGCCGTACGTCCCGAACGCGGCGTACCGTCAGGACGTCGCATCGCGCCCCGCCCCGCTATGCTGACGGCGTGATGAATCGAACCGCTGCCCTGGGGGCCCTGGCTGCCCTTCTCACCGTACTCATCGTCGCCTTCTACCCTTCCGAGCCGGGAGCACAGGGAGATCCTTCCCCGCCCATCGGCCCGGCCGGACACGGCAGGATCGGTGTCTATCTCACCTCGTATGCGTTGACGAAGCGAGACGTCGTCGAGGGGATCTTCACCGCTCGCAGAGCGGGGAAGATCGACGCCGTAGTGATCAACGTCAAGAACATGCATGGCGAGCTGACGTACGCCAGTGCCGTTCCCCTCGCAACGGAGATCGGCGCATCGTCCGGCCGACTCGACCTGCACGCGCTCGTCCCGGTGCTGCGGGAGCGCGGATTCTACGTAATCGCGCGACAGGTCTTGTTCTACGATCCGCTTCTCGCGCGTCATCTCGGTCGCAGCGAGAACTGGGTCGCAGTCGACGACGAAACCGCCGTGGCCTACAACCTCGCCGTTGCCGAGGAGGTCGCGTCACTCGGGTTTGACGAGCTGCAGTTCGATTACATCCGCTACGCCGACGCCGGCGCCCTCGAATCGCTCTACGGCGAGCGGTACAGCGCCGTCGATCGGTTCCTCGCCGAGGCGACGGAACGCGTCGCCGGTCGGATCGCTCTTTCCGCCGATCTGTTCGGTCGGGTCCTCTGGCCCTGGAACGAGCGTCGGATCGACCCGATCGGGCAATCGCTCGAGCAGATGAGCGTCCACCTCGACTACCTGTCGCCGATGCTCTACCCGTCGCACTACGCCGAGCAAGCGTACCGCGACGATCCGTACCGCGTGGTCAGCGACGCGCTACACGCGGGACAGTCCCGCGTCACGGCCAGCTACCGCCCGTTCCTCCAGGCGTTCGACCTCGAGCTTCCGGCCGGGATGAGCCTCGAGGACTACATCCGAGCCCAGATTCGCGCCGCCGTGGACGCCGGGGCCGACGGGTACCTTTTCTGGCATCCGGCGTGCGAGTACGACGCGCTCTACCGCGCCCTCGACTAGCGACCGTTCGAACCCATCGGGTAGCATTCCCGCGAGCATCGATCGCGGGAGGCATCCTTGACAGAACGCACGCACGCCGTCTCGTTCTCCATCCGCCATCGTGCGTCCGGCTCGCTCGCACGCACGGGCGAACTGGCGACCGCGCACGGGGTCGTGCGAACGCCGGCGTTCGTCGCCGTCGCCACGCAGGCGTCGATCAAGGCCGTCGAACCGAGGGCCGCCGCCGAGCATGGCGCCCAGATCGTCATCGCCAATACGTATCACCTCCACCTTCGACCCGGTGAGGACACGGTCGCAGCGCTCGGAGGGGTCCACGGCTTCTCCGGCTGGGACGGCCCCACAATGACCGACTCCGGCGGCTTCCAGGTGTTCAGCCTCGGCGCGGGCAAGGAGCACGGCGTCGGCAAGGTGGCGTCCATTTTCCCGGGGCGAGAGCCGGCCTCGTCGAAGCAACCGAGCACGCGCGGACGATCGCTTGTTCGCCTGTCCGAGCAGGGGGCCGACTTCCGCTCGATCGTCGACGGATCGCTGCACACGTTCACCCCCGAATCGGTCGTCGCGATCGAACGCAAGCTCGGCGCCGACATCGTGCTCCCGCTCGACGAGTGCACGTCGCCGCTTCACGACTACGGTTACACGAAGCAGGCGATGGAGCGGACCCATCGCTGGGCAAGGCGCGGACTGGCCGCGTTCGAGCTGCTCGAGGGAGATCCGTCGTTTCCCAATCCGCATCAGGCGATGTACGGAATCGTTCAGGGCGGGGCGTTCCGCGACCTCCGGGAGGAGAGCGCCAAGGTCGTCGGAGGAATGGGTTTCGCTGGCTACGCGATCGGCGGGTCGCTCGGACGATCGAAGGGCGAGATGCTCCGCGTCCTCGACTGGACGGTTCCGCTTCTCCCGGAAGCGCGGCCGCGCCATCTCCTTGGGATCGGAGAAATCGAGGACCTGTTCGCCGCCGTCAGGCGTGGTGTGGATACACTGGATTGCGCAGCGCCGACCCGCCTCGCGCGCAACGGGACCGTCTTTCTCAAGGGAGCGACACGGCACCGGATCAACCTCCGGAACGCGAGGTTCGCGCGAGACGATCGCCCGATCGATTCGACCTGCGATTGCGCCACGTGCCTGCGCCACTCGCGCGCCTACCTGCGCCATCTTTGCCGCGCCGGGGAGCTCTCCTTCTACCGCCTCGCAACGATCCACAACCTGCGATTCCTCGTCCGGCTGATGGAGCAGATCCGCTCCGCGATCGACGACGATCGGCTCGATGCGCTGGCCGCCGACTGGGCCGAGGACGCATGACCGATCCGAGTAGCGCGCTCGGGGAAGCCCCTCGGCTCCTCCCCGAGCGCGTCGCTGCGGAACGGAATCGGCTGCTCGCTCTCGCTAGCCGCTCATGGCAGCAGACGCCTGAGCGAGCGGGTCAACGCCGTGATGTCGAGGCTCGAGAAGTCAAGCGTTAGCGACACGCGGTGCGTCCCGCCGACCGCATGCGTGACGTACGCGTAGTCGAGCAGAAACCCATCGACGTTGACGCCCAGACCGGCTGTGATCGAGAAGCCGCTCTCCGAGATCAATCCTACCCGCAAAGCGAACGTCGGAATCGGTTCGTACGCCACCCCGACGTGCAGGGAACCTGAGAGGTGGAAATCCAGCGCGACCAAGAACGACTCCGCGATCCGCCCCGAACCGCCAAACTGGATGTCCATCTGGAAGTCGTCGGTGCCGTCTTCGTAGGTCAGGCCACCGAACAGATTGACGGCCGCGACCCCCGCCGATAGGTCCGTGATGCCGAACCCGCCGAACTGGAGATCCGGGAACGTGGTCCGGAAGCCGAGGTCAAACGAGAACCCGCTTGCCGCCTCCTCCCCCACAGTCGCCGCAACGTACTTGACGCGCGCACCGAGCGACATGTCGATGGCGAAGTCCGGCAGGAATCCAAGCTCGCTCGGATCGACACCGGCACCGAAGAGGATCCCGGTGTTCCGGAACGCGAGAACGTCCGTCTGGTTTCCGTCGGCGTCGTATCCCTGAATCCCCGCGGAGTTCAGAAGCAGCGCCGCGACGCCCCAATTGCGAAACGTGAGCGCGAACGCCGAGTAGCTTGCCTGTCCCAGGTACGCTGCGTAGAACGAGCTGAAGCTGATCCCCGGGAGCTCGGACAGGCCGGCCGGGTTGTAGTACAGCGTTTCCGCCCCGCGGACCACCGACAGTCCGGCCGCGGCTGCGCCGAGCATGCCGACACCCGGCTCGATGTCGAACACCGTCATCGCCAGCTGAGCCCCGCAAGCAACGCTAAGCCCGAAGCCGAGGAGGGCCACCACCACAACGATTCTGGTCCGTTTCACTGTCGTTCCCTCCTTTAGCGCGCGATGAGCAGTCGGAAGACCTCGGATGAGTCCGCGCCGGTTACCGTGACGACGCAGAAGTACAGCCCGTTCGGCAGCTGCGTGTTCCCGTTCGTACGGAGGTTCCACTCGTAGGTCGTCTGCCCCGCGGGAAGCTCCTGTTCCAAGACCAGCTCGCCGATCAGCGTGTAGATCCGCAACACCGGATCGGTCGCGCCCTCCGACAAGAAGTAGCTGAACGTCGCCACAGTGCTCGCCGGGTTCGGGAACGCGAACAGCACCGTCCGTGCCGGCCCGGCAATCGTCACCTCGACCGTCCACGCCACGCTTCGGGCACCGCGCACGTCGACCGCGACGACGGAAACCGTGTAGGTTCCGGGGGTCGCGTAAATGTGGGTCACGACCTGGCCGCCGGGGTTCACGGCCGTCCCGTCCCCGAACGTCCATTCATAGTGATCGATTGCGTCCCCGTCCGGGTCACTTGCGCCCGTGGCACGGAATTCGACCTCCTCGCCGGTTCCTGCCGCCGCCGGCGTCGCGGTGACGCCGGTGAGCGTCGGCGGCTCGTTCCCCACGGTGATTTCGATCGTGGCGGTGTCCGTCGCCCCCTGGGCGTCAGTGACGGTCAGCGTGACCGTGAAGGTCCCCGCCTCGTCGTAGCTGTGCGTCGGAGCGGCCAGTGTGCTCGTCTCCTCGTCGTCGAAGTCCCATACGTAGCCGAACGCCGTGCCGGCCGGCTGGTCCGGATCCGTCACCGTCGCCGCAAACTGAACGTTCTGATCGACCGCCGGGTTCTCCGGATCGGCTGTCACCTCGTCGATCGTCGGCGGCTCATTCGGCGGCCCCTCGACGGTAATCGTCTTCGTCTTGGATCCGGTGACGCCGTGCTCATCCGTTACCGTCAGCGTGACTTGGAACGTTCCTCCATTGGGGTACTGATGCGTCGCGTTTTGCGTGTTCGCCGTCGCGCCGTCTCCGAACGTCCATCGCCAGCTCGCGATCGCGTCACCGTCCGGATCGGTCGCTGTCCCGCTGAATTGGATCGTGTCCGCGTAGGTGAAGTCGGCCATCGGGCCGATTGACGCGGTAGCCACCTTCGAGAATGTGAAGTCGACAACCGGGCGATGATTTGTCTCAAGCACCCACTGGTTGCTGACGACCATCTTGTCGAACGTCGCTCCGTTCTCCGTATGGATGACTCGCGTCTCCAATTGGATGGTCCTGCCAGCGATCATGACCTCCGGCTCTGCGATGAGCAGGTACACCCATAGGAAGATCTCGGTCCCCTCGGCTGAATCCTGTACAATTGCGTCGTTCTCGATGTCGATGTGGATTCCGCCGGTCGTGAACCCCGACAGATCAGCGGACTCACCGATCTTCGTCAAGCCCGCGGCATCTTCACGCCAGACCCTGATTCGGCTCACGTCAGGGTTCCCACTCGCGTTTCCCGCATTGCGAACAACGACGGGGTCGATGGACACATCGTCGTCGTCCTCGTCCCGGTCCTCTAGCCGTATCTTCTGTGCGGGAAGCCACTGGCCCGAGTAGGCCGCCCCCCCGTCCGGCGGAGTCATGTTTTCGACGAACTCGAAGCCCGGCTCGTAGAGGCCGAGCTCGTCCGGGTACGTCGCCGCATCGCTGTTGAACCGCGGGCCACCCGGCGCTTCTTCGGCACCAAATCGCACCTGGGGCGCGAGCGTGTGGCCGTCGTTCGGGATGCCGATTGTGTAGTAGATCTTCAGCACCTGCTCCCCATCATCCGGAACGTCGAACACAGTGTCAACGGCGTGCCAGTCTCCCGTCTTGAACGTCGCAAGTTCTCCGCCAGTCAAGGTCACCAGCGTCTGCGCTCCCGCCTTCACCTCGATCTTCTCGATCTCGGCTCCGTCGGCCGAGCCGGTGTTGCGAACGTAGAAGTGGGTGATGCGAACATCCTTGGCGTTCGAATCGTCGTCAAACGCTCGGACCGTCTGGACGACGACATCGCCGGTCGCAGCGGCTCCCGAATCGAGCGTCTCGCTCTCGTCCTCGATCGCCTCGAACCCTTGCTGCCGGATCGTCTGAACCGTGCCCGCGGTGATCGTGTGATCATGGTTCACAAGTTGCCCATCCGGCCCCTCGCCCTGCTCGCGAACGCGGAGAGTTGTCTTTGTCCGGACTGTCCGGCCGTCAATGACGTTCGCCTTGTCGTTGACCTCCATCTCCACGGTGACCGTCACTCCATCGTCGTCGGCAATCTGCGCACCGGCCGGCATACCGACGAAATCAGCGTAGTGGAAGTCCTGCGGGCTCGCCGGATCCCAGACGACCCAGCCGGTGTTGTAGTCATTCCCGCCAAACGAGAGCGTGACCCGAACCCAATCGATGTCGCCCGCGGCACCTCCCGTCGCCGTGCCGATGTTCTCCACTTGCACGATCGTTGTGGCACCTTATCCTCGCCAACCGACTGGACTGCCGTTCGCGTCGTCGTCGGCGAACACGGCGGTTTGCACGATCGCGCGATCGGTCGGGTTGAGGAAGGCCGCGTCGGGCGAATTGTCCGTCTCCTCATCGAACCCGCCGTCGCGAATCGTCTCACTGGAGAGGTCGGAGATCCATACACTCGTCCCCGGCGTGCCGTTGCTCGTGTAGTCGACGAGCGCCTGCAGGTCAATCGTCTCTCCACCCTCGACGTTCGTCCCGATCACAACGAGAATCCGGATGTAGTGCGTCGTGTTGTCGAGATGGTAGCTCAGCGGAATCGTGACGCCGTTGCTACTCGTGATGCCGGACAGGTTGGCAGATTGCGCCAGCTGAGCGCCACCGTCCTCCAGGATGATCTTCTCGATGTCCCCGTCCCCGGCGGTCCCCCTGTTGCGGATCGTGATCGAGGCGAGCGTCACGTCCTCTCCACCGCCCCGCGTAACGCGGATCTCCATCACCAGAATCGTGTCCGTGGGATTCAGGTTCCCGGCTGCGATGTTCCGATCAGAGAAGCTGGGGAGCGCAAGGGTCGCCCACGACGTCAGCCCTACCAGCAACACGGCGAGCGCGATTCCTCGCCGACTCGTCCTGTTCATTCTTGGCCTCCTGTTGCGACGTCAAACAAGGAAAGCATGTTTATGAGTCCATTCTCCCGGGACCGAGTATAGAAGCCCGCGCAAATCGGCCCGGAGAGCCGCGTCCGCGCGATCTCGCGCCTCTGTCGCGAGTTCATAGGACGTGTGTCCGGGACCGTTTCGAGCCGCACCGACTCGGCCTAGCCGCGCCCGGTTGCCACAAGCGCCATGCGCACGGCCGCCACCGTGATCTCGTGTCGGTCGATTCGGCCGCCGGACAGGTGGTGAACCGCACCCCGTCGCGCTTTGTCGTCGACCGAGCAGACCGACCGAAGCGCTTCGCGAAGTGAGGTCCTGACGAGCACCGCCTCGCGAACGCGCTCGGGCAGCTCAAACCCGGGACCCAGCCCGACGCCGATCCGTCCGTCCGAGCCGGCGATCGCGCAGACTTGTGTGTTCACCCACCGATCACTTCCCGGAAGCCGTATCGGCCCCGCCTCGATCCCGACGCCCCAATCGGCGCCTCTCGCTGCGATCGCCCGTTCGGCTCGAGCGATCGCGCCCCGCACGACCTCCTCTTCGAGCGGCTGCTCAGGCAGTGATCCGACCGGTTCGACAGCGCGCACGTCGACCGGCTCGGTCGGGAACCATCCCACGAATGCGGTGCGGACCGCGCGCAGCTTGACCGGATTTCGCGTAGCGACGTAGACGTTCATTCGACCCATCCTATCGGCCATTCCGCCCTTGCACAACGCCCTTTTCGCGATCTCGTAAGCACGCAAAGGACGCCAAGAGACGAGAAGCGATGACCCTGAAGAGCATGTAGGAACGGCCTAAGCGCAGTCTCTCGCGGAAGCGCAGAGCGCACTGGCGCATCGAAGATCCGAAGCACCAACCATGAAGAGCATGAAGGTCATGAAGGGTAGAACCAGAGGGCCATAGGGGCCAGTCTTGAACCTCTTCGCGTTCTTCATGTCCT
>Ga0272443_10003243_pt1 | contig 19414 bp, 14 predicted proteins | sample SSMAcet12_FD_193581 | JGI IMG/M metagenome (GOLD analysis project Ga0272443, IMG submission 193581) | Marine sediment archaeal communities from Little Sippewissett salt marsh, Falmouth, MA, United States - SSM-Acet-12 | ecosystem: Environmental > Aquatic > Marine > Wetlands > Sediment ... | reverse complement strand
AGTAGAAGATGGTTGTAACATTAACATCCAAAAACGTTTTGAGGAAGCGATTGTTCAATTACAATGGATGGGGATAACGATTGATTATATTAACTTGGATCACATCAGTGATGCCTATCCGATTTACACCATTATTTCCAGCGCCGAAGCTTCATCCAACCTGGCACGTTACGATGGGATCCTTTACGGTTTAAAAGTAAAGGCACAAGAAAGGATAAAAAACAGACAAAAAACGCGTAGCGTAGGCTTCGGTTCTGAGGTAAAAAGACGAATTATGTTGGGTACCTTTAATCTTTCCCACCAAAGATATGAAGACTATTATCAACATGCTATTCATTTAAGAGCTATCGTTACTCATCAACTCAAAGAACTATTCAAATCCTACGATGCCATCATCAGCCCTGTATCAAAAAGAAGCCCAGGAAAAATCGGAGAGAAATCCGATATACAGATTCTGTGCCAATACGATTCAAATACAGTGTTGGCCAATCTGGCCGGATTACCGGCTATTACAGTTCCAATGGGATTTGCCGGAAAAACCCCAGTTGGGCTTCAATTCATGACTGACCAATTTGAAGATGAAAAGTTGTTTCAAATCGCCAGAGCCTATGAAAAAACAGCTGGGTTCTATGAAGACGGCTGTTATCCTGCTCCTCATTTGGAAGGTATGGGAGATGTTTAAAACAATTATCGGAATTGAAATACATGCCCAACTTCAGACTGCATCCAAGGCCTTTTGCAGATGTGCCAATGATACTCAATCAGCCGCAAATTCAAATGTTTGCCCTATATGCACGGGACAACCGGGCACATTACCGTCTTTGAACAAAAAAATGATCACTTACGCGATAAAAGCAGGACTTGCATTTGGTTGCAGTATCAGAAAAAGAACTTCTTTTGATAGAAAAAATTATTTTTCTTCGGATATGCCTAAAGGCTATCAGATCACACAATTTTTTCAACCAATTGCTGAAAAGGGATTTGTTGAAATTCTATCGGAAACAAGAAAAAAAATAATAACTGTCAGTAGTATTCATATGGAAGAAGATTCTGCCAGAACTCTCTTAAAAAAAGATCATCAGACGGGTCGCTTTCTAAAGCTCCTTGATTTTAACCGCAGTGGCATTCCATTATTGGAAATTGTTACTGCTCCTGAGATAACATCACCCAAAGAAGCTGTTGAGTGTTTTGAAACCATTCGGAATATACTAATGTATTTGGATGTCTGTGATGGCATCATGGAATCGGGTTCTATTCGTTGTGATGTGAATATTTCCATCCAAAACTCAAAAACAGGACAGTCTACCAATAGAGTTGAAATTAAAAATTTAAATACATATAAAAATATCGAAAGAGCTTTACTCTATGAAGAAAAGTTATTAAAAGATGGTTTTGACTCATTTATCGACAACGAAGCTTTTACAAAAGATTGGGATGAACAAACAAAACAAACTTTGATATCTAGAGAAAAAGAATCATTGAAAGATTACCGTTATTTCAAAGAACCGGATTTATCTCCCGTAAATATACCCGATAAATTGATTGAATCCCTAAAGAATCATATCCCTGAATTACCTCTGAAACGACTTGAACGGATGATGAATGAATATAACCTCAGATACGACATCGCTAAAGCCTTGGTAATCGACAGGCCATTGGCTGATTTTTTCGAACAATCGATGGTTATCTTGAATACCGATGAGATGAAAAACATCATCATTCGAGATGTAAAGAGTTATTTAAATCAACAGGGCAAACAATTATCAGAAACTCATCTGACACCCGAAAAACTTTATCAGCTTTTAAACAATATTAAAACAGGTCGGATTCCACCATTAATGAAACAGACGGTATTAAAGGCCCTTTTTGAAACATCAAAAAAAGTAAACACGATTATTGAAGAAAAAAATCTAATCAAAATCGATGACAGACAATCCCTGGAAACTATTCTGGAAGAAATCATCACTGACAATGAAGAACAATTTGAAGCTTATCGCTGCGGAAAAAAAGAATTGTTTAAATGGTTTATCGGTCAGATGATCAAACGAACAAAGGGCCGATCTGATCCTAAGTTAATTATTAGCGTCATCGAAGACAAAATGGGGGGGTTGACATGAACGAAGAGACAAAAAAACTGGAAACACGCCTTGAAAGAATTGAACAAAAAACGGATATCCTTCAAAAATTTATTAACAACGAATACAACGATCTCACGGATGAATTGGAAAAGTTGAATAAAAACTATTCTGCCATTGAAATCATGTTCTATATTATCATTGCTTTAATGGTTGTCTTAATTATTTTACTGGTGATCTAATTTCCGTATAATTTCTTTTAATTCCCCGTTAATTACTTCATCCGCCAGTGAATCCAATGGTGTGGGTTCACGATTGATAATAACAAATTTTGCTCCGTTATCTTTGGCAATCATAGGTAGAGAGGCAGCCGGATAGACCACAAGAGATGTTCCAATGGCGATGAATATATCACACTGGGCAGATTGCTCAAAAGATTCTGTTATCTCCCGTTGAGGCAACATTTCACCAAAGAAAACGATATCCGGCTTGATGATCCCTCCACACTCACATAGCGGAACATCTTGAGAAAACAACCGTTCCCGCATCTGTTCAATATCATAACCACGATGGCAAGCCAAACAGTGAGAATGTTCAATTGATCCGTGAATCTCCAAAACATTCTTTGTCCCCGCTCTCTGATGCAACATATCGATGTTTTGAGTAATACAAGCCTTTAAAAAGCCTTCCTGTTCCCATTTGGTAATGATTTCATGCGTTATATTGGGTTGCTTATCTGAAAAACTGTATAGCTCTTCTCGAGCAAAATCAAAGAAATACTTGGGATTTTCCTTGAAATACTCAATATTAAAAACTTTATTTGAATCCCAACGGGTATATACCCCTGAAGAACTCCTAAAATCAGAAATACCGGAATCTGTACTGACTCCTGCACCTGTTAAAATTACAGCATTTTTATACTCACTTATTTTATTTATGATCGCATTCTTTTTCATTTTTCTATTCTACATCAATTCCCAAAGTTGTTCCATCAGTTAATTCAAATGTAGCATTCGTAAGAGGGAAAAGGAAATGTACCCCGTTATTATCAACAGCGGTAAACCAATATGCGACTGTTTCAGTTGATGAAAATGTTCCTGAGGCGATAGTTTGCCCCGTTAAAGTCGCCATTCTGGTGACTTTATTCACATTATTTCCGCTTAAACTTAATGAAGTTGCCGGTGTAGAATTTTCTGTCATATACAACCAATTTAAGGAATTTAAGTCTGTAGAACTAAAACTGCCTCCTGAAGTGGTATTTTTTAGTCTGTTTGCAGTATAACTTGTAGGAAAACTTACATAACATCTTGGTGTTACATCATCAACCGCTACATCAATATCGTCTTGTACAGCTGTTGCGGCAAAAGATTCCATCGTTATTGTAATGGTTGTTGATTCTCCACTGACCAGATATATTTCTCCAGCTCCATAACCGTAAGTGATGGTTGAAGAACCCGTCATCTGACTGTTGGAAATTGCTGGATTATAATTATACTTTTGAGCATAAACCTCAACTCTGTAATCTTGATTTCCCGGCAATGTAGCCTCCGCTTTATTGCCGGAAGAATTATCTGCAGCTACTGAATACGTCCAGGCATTATTTCCCTGCCATTCATTTGTTTGATCATTATTATCAACGTTTTTAATGAATATTCTCCAATAATTGGTATTTGGATTAATTTCTCTAGATGTTAAAGAATTTTCAGAAACAATTTCTTCAATTGACGGGAGGTTGATAACCAAAGAAGTCAATTCATCAAATTTCACTTCTAAGCTAGTCTTTTTCCCTCGTTTAATTTCCACATTTTCTTCGAAAAGACCTATTGCCTTACCGCTTTGGTTATGAGCCGTGATTTTTATAAAGTATTTCCCAATTGTTAATTTGTATTCTTTATTTTGGACATTAGATGGAATGTTTCTCTCTTCATCATTATCATTACCAGTGATAAAAACATTAAAATATTCAACTTCTTGTTTAAAAGCTTCAGTTTTGGCAAATTCACTAAAATTGAGATCGAGGGTTCCTATTCCTGATTCAGGACTGCTTCCCCCACTTGTCATTCCAGTAAATAAATAGGCAAAAGGGGCCAATGTACACGATGCTAAAATAAACACAATGACAAACAACACAATTATAAGTATTTTTTTCATGCTTAACCCTCCCTGGTTTTTATATTGTTAACTTTAATTATCAATTTAAAAAAACTAATATCATTATAATTAATTTTCAATCAAAAGTCAAGGGTCTTGTTATAGTTAATTAAATTATCTGCCTACTATCCCCAAGCCGTCAATTATTCGCTGTATCATTTCATCCACCGCTGTAACAACCCTCGCGGCTGCGTTGAAGGCTTGTTGATATTTGATCATATTAGACATTTCTTCGTCTAGGGAAACTCCTTTGACTCTTTCTCTTTCGTTGTCAATTTGAGTTAACATGGTCTGATTATTGGCTGTCATACGCATAGCAGTTTGAGCTTCAATTCCCATTTCGGATACAAACGTTCCAAAGAAATCAACAAAGCTGGTATTCCCATCGTTGATGAGCAAGTCATATCGAGCTTCACTAAGTCTTGAAATAATCGAAGCACTTGAAACGTTAGACCCGCCACGAGGGGTGTGTAAATCTCCCACCCAATCACCATCCAAGTCTGTCCATCTACCATAATCCACTGCCAGTAACAGGGGATTGGATTCAATCTGACTGGACAACTCCAACCGTTTTGTAAAATCATACAATCCGTTAGCCTGTCTGCTATCAATATTCAAATTATTCGAACTAACCTGATTGTGAAGGAGGGCATTGACATCCAGATAGTTATTGACTACATCGGTATCATTTCGCCAGGCATTGCCAAAGGTTCCATCTTCGCCTAAAAAACCCAACTTTTCCCAAAAAATAGTTGGGGCATCCAATTCATAAGTTTGTACAATTCGTCCGTCTTCAAGAACTTTTCCGAAACTGAAATTGGCTGATGTTCCTGCTCTGAAAACCAGTTTGTTATCAGGAGTCAAGTCTGCTATGATACCGGAAGGCACTTTATTATTGATCTGTTCAATAAGAGTTTCCATGGTTGTTGTATTGAGTGATACATTGATATCCGTTGTTCCCAAAGTCATCTGCATTTGATCGGGAGGGAGCTGAACATTTAAAATAAAGTCTTCATCTTCGTCTACATTTACTCCTGGATTAGTGATATCCGGATTATTAAAATTGACGACTTGATCGGCCAAAGAAAGTGAATAAGTAGTTGACGGATCTCCATTGACATCAAATGTTGCTTCTTTCCAGGAGACAATATCCAGAGTGGTTCCGGGATCTGTCTTAAGTTTTAAAATTCTTTCGTTGGTATCATATACGTAATCCGTTATCTCGGTATTTGTCCCATGTTCAAACAACTTGATATCTTCTCGATCAATTTTTCCATCTTCATTGGTATCTTTGATTTCAAATGTTCCAATATTCACATAGAAGTAACCTCCGGTACTTGATACGGAATACCCTGCTCCGGAATTATCTGAAAGGGACGCATATTTTACTGTTGCTTTTCCGTTGTATTCGTTCAAATTTTGAGACAATGTGAAATCTACAGTATTTGCTGTGTTATCAAATCCGGAGAATTCATAGTCACCTTTATAAGCCTCAGTATATGAATACATGATGTTATTCAGCGTATCATAAGAATCGATGTTCAAAACCTTCAAGTCTACCGTACTCAAGAGATTGTATTCATCGTTGACCACTACATTGGAAATGTCTTCCAGAGATCCTTTTGAACTGATGTAGTAATCCCCATCATATTCAAATGCTTTAATATATTCTTTCAGGTCTATGTTATTATTGATCTTGGTTACCAATTCTTTTTTATTGTAAAATTCCACATTATACGACTTGTTGATGGTACTGCCATCTGTTTGTTCGACAGGAACCGTAAATGTAATCGATTTCAAATTATCCGGATCGGGAATCTCCTGAGGAATATTTACAATAGGTTCTTTGTACAAACGAAAATCCGTCTGACCGACAGCTCCGGAAAAATCAAGAGAAACAGCCGTTTTTGGAAGGTTGGAAGAATCAAAAGCTCCTGAAGAAAAATCTTCCTGGGATCTGTTCCATCTTCTGAAATCCATAACAATTGTTCCATTGTAATTTTCATAACCAGACAAAGTAAGTTTGATTTGTTCCGATTCTGTATCATATTCAAATTGATCGTCTGTTAACTCAAGATCAGGTGTCCCGTCGTCATCCGTATCGATTCGAATACTGATATCAGAGGAGGTGATTTGACGATCATCGTTGATATCAACCAGATTTTCTAGATGAAAGCCGCCATTCTCAAGATGGACTTCTTTTCCTAATTCTTCAGAAACATAAAACACATGAACCGGATTATTGAAATCGGTGTCTACATTCCCATCATCATCCAATATTTCAATGTTCGTTCCAGTATAAGCCATGTTGGTATCATTGACAAAACCATCCAACCACCAGGTTCCGTATAAACCATTCCTTTCACGAGATTCAGCATCGTATGTGAAATCGGAAATTTTCAGAAAAGATTGGACCTTTGTGTTATAGCCAAGCCTTTCTAAAATACCATTGTTATCAAACACCAGCATATCTTTCAAATCACCCAATGAGTTGACCTTTTCACCGTCTACCTCTCCGTATTGATTGATTCCGTCATTTACCTTTCCGAACATCATAGAATACATTCCGGTTGGATTGTTTTTTAAATCTGTGGATCTTCTAACATCACTTCTAAGCGTTTTAATATAAATTTGTATATCATCTGTTTCTGGCAGTTCAAAGACTTTAAAGTCTTCTTCTGAAATTGTTCCTGAAAAAGATAAAGATTGTGCTAAAGCACTTGTTGCAACTTGACCGCCAATAAAAGTTCCGGTTTCTGATGTCCAATTTCTTATTAATACATTTGTTCTTCCAATCAAATCATTACTTGAGATGGTTGTTTTATCATTCAAAGCATCATATACAACTGAATAATCATCAATATCTACAGCACCATCAGCTTGTATTCTCAAATCATCCAAATCGATGTAACCATCGTTGTTAATATCTATAAGCTTGCCGTCAAGAACTATTTCTCCGTCTGCCGAAGAAAAATCCGCAGTAACATCTTCTTCAACTACATAGTACAGTTCACCCGGACCATTATAAGTATTGTCAAGGATTTCAAGTGTATTAATACCGGCATAGTAAGCATCAATCTCTTTTTCATTTCCTTTTAATTTATTTGCAATTCCAGAAAAGTCAACCTCTCCATCCTCAACCAAAATATCTTCATTTTTCCATCTGTTCACAATCAGATTCCCATTGAACGTATCAGGAAGACCTTCTACAGTTAATACTCCTGTGGATATCTCATAAGTAAAATCTTCGTACTGATTACCTAAATCATCAAAGATCTCAATATCATCACTCAAATATTGCCCATCACCATCTATGTCAATAAGATCAGGTATTTTAATAATTCCATCATCTGCACTGGTATATTCCTCTGCTGTTCTATAGAAAATTGATGCCCCTCCGTCATAGGTCTCAAAATCATCCAAGGTGATGACTGAATTGACATCATCTACGGTTATGTTTTTTGCATATGTGGAATATAAGCCCAAAGCGTTCAAGGACTCAATGACATCCTCAAACTTTTTATTGGTTGCAAAAGTATCGGTACTGATGGCTTTGTTAAACAGGTAATTATTGAGATCAACGAAGGATATGTTTCCGCTAAGGCCCAAAGATGTACCGGAAGGATTAGTGGAAATCTCAGAAGAAGCCATATGAATCGGACCGTTGAGAATCGCATTGGTCCCAGACATTCTAAAAACATTTGGTAATGAGCTTCTCAACTGCTCCATTTCTTTAAAGAGGTTAATACCTGAAATCTTCCCGGATTTGTCATAGCCTGCCTGATGAATTAAATTCAGTTTATCAGCCATCATCAAAGCCATTTCATCGTACTTATCTAAATAATTGGGGATCGTCACATCCCTGAGCTCCATCAAAGCCCCTAATCTACCCTTTTGTACCTCAATCTTTGTACTTCTGACGAACAAATCATAAGTGTTTAGTGTTTCAGGCCTTACAGCTGATTTAATAGGCGTTGCCTGATCTCCATGGACCACAATCTGTTGCCCGATATAAATTTCCAGATGACCCATTTCACCTTTTTTAACCGTTGTATTGGCGTAGTTATTCAACTCATCCAATAGTTTGTCTCGCTCATCCAATATGTCATTCGGTTCGGAACCTGCAATGTATGATTGACGAATCTGGGAATTAACATTCCCAATTTGGGCTGTAATAGTATTAATCTGGCTTACAGTATCCTTGATATCATTATTCAAATTTGCTCTCAACTCTTCAAAACGACCGTAAAGATCTTGAAAAGTTGAAATAAAATTATTAACTTCACTTTTGACACTTTGTATGCTGGCCTCATTAGTGGGATTACTCATAACCTCCTGGAATGAAAACCACATCTTGTCAAAATATTCTCTAAAGCCATTCTCCGCCGGTTCATTCAATAATTGCTCCATGTAGTGAAGATTAGAAGACATATTATCCCAAAAACTGTGATTTTCTTTGATGGCTCTAAATTGCGTATCGAGAAATTGGTCTCTGATTCTTCCCACTCTTTTCACCATCGAACCCGTTCCCAGTGTTAGATTACTGTTGGATTGGGTTAATGATGAATAAGCCAGTGGAGATGTTGATACAATATCCGGTCGCTGTCTGGAATAACCTGGTGTATTTGTGTTGGATATGTTGTGAGCTGTAACGCTCATTGCAAGCTTAGCTGTGTATGTTCCTAAAACCCCTGTATTTAATATGGAAAAGATACTCATATCTGACATATTATCATCCCTTTTTAAATTCTTACTCAAAGAATTATCGGAGTTTTAAGATATTCCTTGAATGATTTGATTCGTTTATCGAAAAACTTTTTTTAGAAGAGTGGGTAAAAAAGTCAACGAAACAAAAGAACTAATGATCATCGTTACCCACATCAACATAGATAAATAGGTATGAAATTGGAGAGGTGAAAACAGCAACGATGAAAGCCCTAAAGCTAGTCCTAGTGCATTGGCAATGACAGGTTTTTGTACATACTCAAATGCCAACTCTGCTGCGTTATTTTCCTTTTTATCATAGTAGTAGTACTTGAATAGAGAGGTCAAATGAATGGAATAGTCAATACCAACCCCAATGGTTATACTGGCCATGGTACAGGTAACTATACTCAATTCAATGCCAGTGTAGCCCATAAATCCAAAAAGAGCAATAAGTGTTACACTTAGTGGCACAATACCAATAAGTGCCAGTTTGATTTTCCTTAGAGCGACTACCATTAAAATGAAAACCAAAACGATTGCAAGAATGATGGAACTCACCTGATCCGGAATAATCCTATCATTCATCTCTTTCATTATAAAAGGCATCCCCAGAGCCTTGAACTGTATCTCTTCTGAAGAATATGACCCAAGTGTTTCTTCTATAAACGAGAGTGTGTGATTGTTTAGATTTTTAGGAAAAACCACAATTCTCCCTAGCCCATCATTTCTTTTTAGAGTACTGTTGAATTGTTCAGATTGGTTGGATTGCATCATAGCAACCATGAGATTAATTTGAGCATTATTTTGAGGATAATTGGACTGTTTTGAACCAAATATCACTTGATTCATCGTAGAAAAGATCTCATAAATAGAAAGTGTTTTTGAAACGACATCGGTTGATTTTAGTTGTTTTTCCAAGTCTAGGACTAATTTTGCAATCGCAGGATCCAGAGGGTCATTTTGTGTGGTAAATTCAATAAAGATAGGAATCGCTCCTCCGCTAACTGCCTCAATCTTTTCCATGTTCTTTCTGATCTCTGTACTTGGTTTATAAAGATTAATCATATTCAAATCAGTTTTGATTAAAAATAAACCGGGGATAAAAGCAACAAAAAGAAGCATGGTGATAATAATTGACGCTTTACCCATAGATTTCTTAAGAATTTTTTCAATCGGATCTACTTTTTCTTTTGAAGTTTTGTTTTTTTGTTTCAATGTTCCAAAAAACAGACAAATTAAAGGCAGAAAAACCCACGTTGCGATACCGGCGAGACTGATACCGATGCTGGCAGCAAAAGCCAATTGTCTCATGGGTTCGGACTGAATGACCAAAAGTGACAAAAATCCTGCTGCGGTAGTTAACGTGGTTAGGATCATTGGCCATCCCACTTTTTCAAGTGTCAATGCAAGAGCAATCTTTTTCTCTTTACCTGATTTCAGCTCATCTTTCAAATGAGACATGAAATGTAGTCCGTCAGCACTTCCCATCACAATGGTAAAAACTGGTGTTAAAACAGTTATAACTGATAAATCAAGAGATAACCATCCCAAAAATCCCATAGTCCATAGAGCACCAATACCAGCAGGTAGGAGAGAAAGAAAAGTGCTTTTAATATCTCCAAGCTTCCATGTGAAAACCAACAACAAAAAGAAAATGGCAAAAGGTGGAATAATTATTAAAATTCTTAAAATATATTCAAAAATAGAAGATTGAAGATAATATTCTCCGCTTTTGTAATAGTTTAAACCTGTTTTATCAATGATTTGAACTGCTTTTTCGGCTACGGAATCAACAAATTTTTCATCGGGAAGGATTGTAAATAGTCCGTAATAAGCATCTTCTTTTTCATAAAATGACCTCATACTTCCAAGTTTTGAAATGTACTCTATAATTTCTTGACTATTGGTTTCATCGAGTTTTTGGACTTTCTGTACACCCAGTCTGGCTGGAATAACTGGTGGAACAGGCCCATTAACGAGTTTCACCTCTTTAATTTCCGATAATGATTGCTGAATGGAAAACAACTCCTGTAATGATTCAACATCCTTATCCTGATCCGATTTGACGAGAAACAGTAACTGTTGAGAACTGCCGAATGCCTCAATCATTTCCTCATATTCATTTAAAGCTTGAGAGTTCTTTGGCATAAAAAGCGCAAAATCGGTATTGATTGTTATTCTCAACAAACCAATCAACGAAATGATGTTGATGGTTATAAACAACACAAAAAATCTTTTTTTGTTCCGACTTAAAAAATGAACAAATCTTTCATGCATTTTTTTACCCTCTTTCCTCTTAAAACATGTATAATAGATTATCTAAGCGCCTTTTCAAACCAAAACAAGTATAACACAGAGGGGGAATTTGTTTTGCTAAGTTTACAAAAATTGGTTTCTTCATTTCTTGAATTACCAGGACTTTTTATCACTGTTTCTTTAATTCTGGCTTTAATTTTTCTATTAAAAAAGAAAAAGAAACTATTTTACCTTTTTCTTGTTTTTGCATGCGGATTTTACTTCATTTCAACTGATCTGTCCATCAAGCTGTTGGTTCATCCCTATGAACACCAATTCTCTGAAAATAAAATCTTGGATTTTGTCTCTCAAGAAACTGTTATTGTAATTTTCAGTGGTGGAGTAATAAGAGGCATTGAGTCCGGTGGAGAGGTCTATGATCAAATTGGTCCTCATTCCATGATGCGCCTTTACAGAGCTTTTCAAGTTTATGGAAAAACACAGTCCGACATTATTATTGCTGGCGGAAACATATACGATCAGCCCGGAAAATCTATTTCTGAGGTCATGAGATCAGTTTTGGGAAGTTGGGGTGTACCATCTGAACAGATAACTATTGAAGAAAGATCTAAAACCACTTGGGAAAATGCCGTTTATTCATTAGATATGCTTGACAAAACCATTAAGAATATCATTTTAGTCACCTCCGCCTTACATATGCCCAGATCGTATCGCACTTTTCAAAGGGTTATTGAAGAAAAAGGAAGAACCGATTTAAACCTCGTCCCCTATCCGGGAGATTATAAAACCGGAAATCTGCCTATGGATTTTTCTTCTTTTCTTCCAAGCTGTGGAGCTTTAGATACATTTTCCGCTGCATTTCATGAATGGTTGGGTAATTTGTTTTATCGCTTGAAATAGCCGGGAAAATATGTTATCATATATATGATTATTACATATATATGAGGAGGTGCTAACGATGCCGAGTTTTGATAGAAGAGGACCCAACGGTGAAGGCCCGATGACCGGTAGAGGCCTTGGAAGATGCGCCGGAGAACGCATTAATGAACAAAATACAAATACAACGAATACACAGGAATCAATTCCAGAAGATCAGCGATACGATGCTCCGGGAATCGGATACGGTAGAGGCTTTAGACAAGGTTTAGGACGCGGAATGGGCAGAAGATTTTTCCGGAGAGGTCGTGGAGGCGGCTTCGGGCGAGGTCGCCGGTAAACAATCGATTTGTTTAACCCACTTTCAGTTTATTGGAAGTGGGTTGTTTTTTTACCCCCTCAGTGATAACATAGTATTGAGGTGATCACAATGGGTGTAACCCTTAAGGAAATAAGAGCTTTTCAGAAAACCATGGACAGAAGATTTTTTCTTGATGATAGTCAAACCAGATTTGCTGACGAGGACCGCCCACTACCTATCGGATGTGGTCAAACCATTTCACAACCTTCCCTTGTAACCTTAATGACCTATTGGTTAGATCTTTCCCGAGAGGAGAAGGTCCTTGAAATTGGAACTGGAAGCGGATACCAAACATGCCTACTGGCGGAATTTTCAGCTGATGTTTATACGATTGAGTTGTATGAATCACTTTCCATAAAGGCTCAGGAAAGGCTACTGCAGCTTGGATATTCAAACTGTCACTTTAAAGTGGGAGACGGCTCTGAAGGGTGGTCGGATTTTTCCCCCTATGACCGGATCATCTGTACATCAGCTGCTTCAGAAATTCCTGAACCCCTTATCAAACAACTTTCCATAAATGGCATCATGATCATACCGGTTGGCCCTCCCATGATTCAAAACCTATATGAAATCAGAAAAAAAGAAGGAAATAAGCTGGAGAAAAAGATTCTTGAAAGCGTTCGATTTGTTGAGTTCCAGGGTAAATACGGATGGCATTAATTAACTTGCACTTCTGTTTTTGATATGGTATGATACGAATTGTTAGTAATCCGAAGTTGTTTAAGGAGGACTGAAGTGCAAGTAAAACTGCTTTATTTATATACTGCCATAACCGTTACCATGCAATCTATCATCAGAACTGATATGAACCTTTTCTTTCGCGAGGTTGGGTTTACCAATGCAGATGTAGGAAATATCATGTCTGCCTCACTTTGGGGAGCTGCGCTTTTAGGCCTTGGAGTCAGTATCTTTGCCGATATTATTGGTCGAAAAAGAATGCTCATTGCCTCTTTGATCTTCTTCCCTTTAGCCAATCTTGCTATGATATTGACCGACAACCTCAGTTTGATTCTGTTGTTCTCTTTTATCAAAGGCGGCTTTATGGTTGTCAGTTTTACTGTTGTTCAGGCCATGGTTATTGATATTACAAAGCCTAAAAATCGTGCACAAGTCGTGGGTCTGAATTTCGGTATTATGATGGGTGTCGGTGTTTTAGGGAATTTCCTGGGGGGAGTCCTGGGAAGCTGGCTGGGACTTCAAAACGCCCTGTTTTTCGCAGTATTTGGATATTTTTTTGGACTTTTACCTCTGATTGGCATTCATGATAAATTCATCGGTGGCTCTATTCGTTCAATCTTTGATATATCACATTTTAACAAAGAACAAAAAATTATCATAGTTTATCATTTTTTAACCACTGTTACTATTGGATTTGGAGCAGGTTTGTTTATTCACTTCGGAAACCTCATCTTCAAAGATCTTTTTAACATGTCTACTTTTGGCATTGGAGTAGCCTTAGCCATAGCTCAAATGGGAACAGCCGTCAGCAATATGTTCACTCACCGCATGGGGGTTTTTTTCGGACCTCTCCGATTTAAATTGATTACTCAAACGCTGGTCGTTCCTTTGATCTTTTCAATGGCATTTATCAGAAATCCCATTCTGTTCATTATCGTCTATGCAATGCGTTTTGTGCTAATGAATAGTGGGAATCCTATCATCAACACTATTATTAACTCTTATGTACCAAAAGATAAAATCTCCACTATCGCAGGCTTGAACTCTCTTCTGAATAATTCTGTCAGAGCCATAGCTGCCATGTTGTTTGGGTATATAGTAGGATCCAGCATCGAGGGTTACACTACCCTCTTTATTATCAGTGGTATTTTCTACGGTATCAACATCTTCATCGCTTATTTCATGTATAAACGATATGAAAATGACCCTCAGGTGAAGGAATTATACAATCACACAAGAGGATAACCATTCAGAAAACTTCTACAATCGAAAAAAAAACAACATAAAAATCTCATAACTCAATACATGAGAAAACTTTTTCTCAAAAAATAAAGAAATTCTAAAAAAACAAATGATTTTTAAAGCTATTCAGAAATAAAACGCTCTCAATCCTTCTCAAGTAAAAAAATAAAATTTGGAGAAATAAAATCGAAGGTATATAATGATTTGTGAAAAGGTTTTCTTCATTTATTAAAGCGAATAACAGGCTTTTGCGATCAATCCATGAAAGGATTTGAGAAATGAATAAAAAAAAGCCCAGTGTTTTGGAGGTGGCCAAAGAAGCCGGTGTTTCTCCAGCTACGGTTTCAAGAGTTTTTAATAATAATTTAAAAGTCAATTCCGAAATGAAAGAAAGGGTATTAGCAGCTGCTAAAAAAATTGGTTATAAAAGGAACTTTTATGCCAAAGCATTAATAGAGGGGAAAACTAATTTTATAGGTTTAATTCTTACTCGCTTTGAAATTAGACATTATACCGGTATAGTTTCTGGAGCCGAATCTGTTATTGATGACGCTGGGTTTATTTTTATTGTCACAAGCAGCAAATACTCGAAAAACAGAGAAAAGGATAAAATCAATCTGTTTACCGATTTGAATTTTGCCGGTATTGTCATCATCCCGGTAGGATTATCAGACGAAGAAATTGTGGATATAGCAAAAAAAAGCTCTCCATTAATCATCTTCGATCGAAAAGTCAAAGGGTATGAAGAAAAATGCATTTATTTTGATTACCATGGTTATCAAAAAAGCATTACTCAGTTGCTTATTAACAAAGGACATAAAAAAATCCTTCATATTTGTGGCCCAACCCGTCTTCAAGTATACAAAGAAAAATATAATGGCTATATCTCTGCTATGAATGAAAATCAGATAGATGAAAATATCGATTACATTATCTGTAAGGGAGCAACGAACGAGGCCGGTTACTTAGCCATGAAACAAGCTTTGAAAACCAGGAAATTTACCGCTGTAGTTTGTCAAAATGATCAATTGGCTTTTGGTGCAATGTTAGCAATAAAGGAATGTGGGTTAACTATTCCAAAGGATATATCTATCACGGGTTTCAATGATGTACCTGAAGCTGAATTTACATCACCGTCTTTAACAACTGTGAATTTTGATTATACCGCTGTTGGTCATTTTATCGGAAAAAAGATTTTAAGTGAAATAAAAAAAGAGACATTAACCGACTCCGTTCCTGTATTTAAGATTATCGAAAGAAAATCAGTAAAAACGCTTTAAGGGGAGATGCGATGAAGAGAAAAGGAAAAGACACTTTATTTGCTTGGTTCACGATTTTACCGGCACTTTCCATTCAGGTAGTTTTTATCTACGCTCCATTGATATGGGCAATTTTCATCAGCTTTTTCAGATGGAATATGATCAGACCCATGCGCTTTGTAGGATTAGCCAATTACGAAAGGATGTTTTCAAAGGCTGAATTTTGGGATTCTTTAAGAATTACCTTTGTATATGTCCTGGGAACAGTACCCACTTCAATCTTTATCGGGCTTGGGCTGGCTTTACTGATGAATATGGAATGGCTAAAATTAAAAGGATTTTTCCGAACTGCCTTTTATATTCCTGTTATCACTGCGATGGCAGCTGCCGCAGTTATTTGGAGCTGGATTTTTGAACCCAGTTACGGTTTTCTAAATTGGTTTCTTTCTCTGTTTGGTATCGAAGGGGTTGGCTGGTTATCTGATCCTGATTATTCTCTCCCGGCCTTAATGATAGTGGGGGTATGGAAACGAATTGGTTATAATATGGTTTTATTCCTTGCGGGCTTACAAGTTATTCCAAAATCTTTATACGAAGTAGCGGATATAGATGGCGCATCAAAGTTTTCAAAATTTTGGAATATTACCTGGCCTCTTTTATCTCCCACAACACTGTTTGTTGTCATTCTCCAGTTTATCGCTTCCTTCAGGGTCTTTGTTTCTGTTAGTGTTATGACTCAGGGAGGACCCAGTAAAAGTACCAGAGTTATCACTTATTATCTTTATCAACAAGCTTTTGAAAATATGAAGTTTGGTTATTCCTCAGCTATCGCAGTGTTTATGTTTGCTTTAATGCTTATCTTCACCATTCTTCAATTTAAGATAAGTAAAAGGAGGACTTTCTATAAATGACAAAAAAACCGCATTTAACCAAACGAATCATCATTTATTTGATTTTAGTTGCCGTAATGATCATGATAAATCTCCCCTTTTTATGGATGGTGGTCACATCATTCAAAACCGAAAAGGAAGTTTTTACTTGGCCTATTAAGTTTTATCCAACACTTTTCAGTTTCGAAAACTATGAAGGTGCCTTCAGTTTGATGCCTTTAACACGTCTTTTATTAAATACTCTATTTATTGCCGGATCAGTAACCGTTCTTCAATTAATTCTCAACAGTTTAGCTGCTTATGGACTATCAAGATTCAAATTCAAGGGAAGAGATGTCATCTTTATCATATTGATTGGAACGTTAATGATACCCAGAGAGGTCATCATCATACCCTTATACATCATTATTAACAACATGGGATTAGTCGATACATTTCAATCTCAGATTTTTCCATTTGCTTCCAGCGCGTTTGGTATCTTTTTATTAAGACAGTTCTTTCTTGGTATACCGGATGAACTTGAAGATGCTGCACTAATGGATGGTGCAAGCAGACTTCAAATTTTCTGGAAAATCATATTACCCCTTTCACTTCCAGCTTTATGGACCACAGCCATTTTCTCGTTTTTAGCCAGCTGGAATTCATATCTCTGGCCTCTCGTGGCAATAAATGATTCTAATAAACAAATGATACAAGTAGGATTATCCCAGTTTTCAAGTGATTGGATGACCCAATGGACTTGGAAAATGGCTGCAACAACCATTGCTGTTGTCCCCATTATTATCTTCTTCTTCTTCATTCAGAAGCAATACGTAGAAGGAATACGGGGTATCGGAATCAAAGGATAACCAAAGGAGGGTTTTTTATGAAGAAACTTGTTGTTTTATCGTTGTTTTTGCTCGTTGCTTTATTGTGCATTGCTGCTCCGGTCAAAGTTTCCATCTGGTATTCTCAGACAGGTGTTTACTCTCAGACGCTATTAGATATTATTGGTGAGTTTAACGAACTGCACAAAGGTGAAATTGAGGTAGAGGCTGTATATTCAGGTTCTTACACAGACACATTGACAAAGCTTTTAGCTGCTATGGTTGCAAATGATCTTCCTACCATCGCACAGATTGAACAAAGTAGAATCGGACAATTCGTTGACGGAGATGCTTTTGAAAGTCTTACAAAATTCATTAATCGTGAACCTGAATTTAAAGCGCAAATGGGTGACTTTTTTGAGGCATTCATCACGGCACAAACCTATGATGGTCAACTGATAGCCTTCCCGCTGAATCCAAGCACACCTCTTTTATACATCAATAAAGATCTGTTCAGACAGGCGGGACTGGATCCTGAAAAACGCCCGGTCACCTGGCAGGATGTTTATGATGTATCCGAAGCTATAGCAGCCTTGGGAGATGAGTATTACGGTTTGAGATTCTCCACATCAGACTGGATACTTGAACAGTACCTTTGGTCATTTGGAGGAGAAATAATATCCGAAGATGGAAGAGAAATGCTCATCTATTCTCCTGAAAATGTAGCCGCTTTAGAATTCCTACAAAAGGCAATCAGAGATAAGGTTTGGGTATGGGTTGCCAGTGGGGGAAGTGACTTGGATTTATCCGGTAGAATTGGATTAACTCAACGCTCAACAGGTAGTATCGAATATCTTTTGACAAATGCTACATGGGAAGTAGGTGCTTTTGAAATGCCCGAACAAGGGGGGGCTAAGGTGCCAATAGGCGGAGCTAATGTCTATATGTTCAAAGATAAACCTGAAGAAGAAAAAGAAGCCGGATGGGAACTTCTTAAATTCCTCAGCTCAAAAGAAAACACCCTTCGCTGGGCACTGAACACAGGTTATATGGCAAGCAGAAAATCAGCCTACAACTCCCCTGAAATGCAAGAAGAACTTGCAAGAGTACCAATTAAGGGTGTCACTTACAATCAGCTGATGAACAGAGCTGTTAGAAGACCTTGGTTTGGCCCTTACAGAGAAGTCCTTGCAGAATTTACAGATACATTCCACACCATTATCACTGACACAGACGCTGACTGCGATGCACTTTTAAAAAGAACCCAGGAAACTTGCCAGGAAATACTGGATGATTATTACTGGTAAGAAAGTTGTGAACAAAAGCCGGAGAAATCCGGCTTTTGTTATTTAGGAGGTAAAATGAAAAAAATTAACATAACAATCTCGATTTTACTCTTATTAACACTTTTTGGTTTTTCTTTTATAACGCAAGAATCGGTTGTCAATGAAAGAAAAACCAATTTCTTTAGTGAATATGACCAATACCTTGAGATCAGTGAGAAGGCTTATCTTATTCCTGCATTGAAAGAGGAGTTCATTCCTCAGGGAATGGCCTTTATTCCAGAAAAAGACTGGGTTGTCATTTCTTATTATCAGGAAAAAGGACCCAGCATATTATCCTTTTTAAATGCTGAAACCGGTGAATTGATCAAAGCTATCGCACTTCTTAATGAGGATGGCACCGAATACACCGGACATGCAGGAGGAATAGCCATCAGTAAAAACAATCTTTGGATCTCATCCGGTGGTTTTATCAGGCAAATTCCTTTGGACACAATATTATCAGCATCAGATGGTGATGAGATCAGGATCATTGATCAATACAATACCGGCACAAGAGCCTCTTTCATGCAACACAACAAAGGTGTTTTATGGATCGGGGAGTTTTTTCATGCCAACAATTATCTGACGGACAGGAGTCATTATGTGAAAAGAGATGATGGCTACACGAATCATTCCTGGATGGTTGGCCTCAAGCTGGATGAAAAAACCGACCTTCCAGTGATGGCAAATGAAGACAAGCAAAAACCGATAACACCCGATTACATCATCTCGCTCCCCGATATTGTACAAGGAGCGGCTTTCTCTGAAAATTCAAACATATGTTTAAG
>Ga0272443_10003242_pt1 | contig 19420 bp, 25 predicted proteins | sample SSMAcet12_FD_193581 | JGI IMG/M metagenome (GOLD analysis project Ga0272443, IMG submission 193581) | Marine sediment archaeal communities from Little Sippewissett salt marsh, Falmouth, MA, United States - SSM-Acet-12 | ecosystem: Environmental > Aquatic > Marine > Wetlands > Sediment ... | reverse complement strand
GCGTCGCTGGGCTCCACGGCGGTTACGTGGGCGGCCATATTGGAGAAAGGGATCGCCAAGGTTCCGGGCCCCGCCCCGATGTCCAGCACCCTGAAGGTGGAGTTGATTTCGATTTGGTCGAACAGAACCTTTACAAACTCCTCACCATCCTGCTCCACCATCTTCCAGTAATTTCGGGCCTCCTCCCCCACATCCCAGTAAGCTGCACAGTCCATGCCGCCGTTCATCTCGTTGTGTCGTCTCATCTGGTCGATCCAGACCTCCGCCCAGTCGATATTATCTTTCGACATCATATCCCCCCACCTCAACAGTTTTGATGCATCCCGCATTGAAAGCTAAACACCGATATGAGATGGCCAGTACCTCACCTATCAATCTCAAAGACTCCATATTCTCATCACCGTTGCCGAAAAAAAATAGAGGGATTTTGTCAGCTGTTTTCTTCGAGAGTCCAGTCCATCAACTGAGCTGTGCGCAATCCTTCCGCAGTTTCACGATCGACGTTGAAAACGTTCTGATAGAAGTCCAGCAGCCATTCCGCAAGATTGACGTCTTCGAAGCGCTCGGGATAGGCAGCCTTGGCCATCACCATCACCTCTATCGGGTACTCGAGACGCTTATCGCAGTTGCAAGGCAACCATGGAAGGGCCATGACCCTTCTATTCTTGACAGCTGTCAACTCCTGCAGGTTCTGATAGTAAGGCGCTTCGTAAAGCTCTCGTGGGGGGTGATACCCCCAATCTGTTGGTAGAACGATCACGTCAGGATCTAATGCCAATACGTGCTCAGCACTAACCAGCTTGAAATAGGCGGGCTCCTGAAAGGCGTTTTTGGCGTTGACTATCTCTTCTAAGAAGAACGATTCGATGGTATCAATGCCTTCGATATCTCCTGCACCCCCACCATCTCTAGATAGTGGCGATAGGCCAAATAATAAAACTCGCGGTTTTTCGTCATCTGGAATATCCACCGTCCGTTCTCTCACGAATTCAACTTCGCTCTCCAAGTAATCTGCAAGCGCGATAGCGTCCTCCTCTCTGCCGAATACCTGACCGATGATTTGAATCTCTTCGGAGATGATAGACATGTTTGGTTCGTCGTATGTGTTTGGTCCGTACGTTACGATAAGAGGAATCCCTAGGGAATCTATCGTATTGATGGCCTGTTGCATGCTATCTTCGTCCGTCCAAAAGGTACAGTCTCCCCCCCTGATAATGACCACATCCGGATCTAGGCTGACCAGCATTTCGTAGTTAGGCGGCATGCCGTATGAGGCGACCAAAGGAAGATCGCGAATCCATGGATTCAGGTAATTTACGGTGTTCATGCCCTCCAATGTGTAGTTTTCTCCTTCCACTGTGGGATATTCCCACTCCCACAGCTTGGGAAGACAATCAGTTCCCAAGCCCACCAGTTTGTTCTCAACACCCAAGTTTGTCATGACCCCTTCCACCAGACCATCGCTGATGGTGACCACGCGCTCGATATCCAGCGGCACCTGTACGGCGGTGCCTCTGCTGTCGACTACGGTTCTGTACTCGTCAGCGCATACTGCACCTGAAATTAGACACAGACATGCGATGACTAACATCCAACGATCCCATCTCAAATATTTCATCGTCTCACCAAAATCGTCAAAATATCACGATATTTAATACACCAATAAACGTAGAAATACTTAATTATTTAATACTTTTGTTGATAAATTATTACATAATTTAATAATTTATCCTACCACAATATTATAAAGTTTTTAAATATGAGTAATCATAATCTATAAATAACACATATCGTGATGAAATCAAAAATGGTAATACTATATGGATTCTTAAAGCCAACAATGCATAAACAACCACCGTATGTGAATAATATTGTAATGTAAGGCAGGTCTAACATGTCAGAAGAACTGAAACATTTCAACATACTGGGGAGATTGGGCTACGAGCACGTGGAGGGTTTTGCCGAAGGTCGAAAGATCGTCGTTCTCATGTTCCTTTTTGCAGTTATGGTTGCTACAGCCGCCGTGGCCATCTCGATGGGGGTCTACGAGATATCCGTTTTCGATGTATATACAATCGCCCTAGCCCACCTCACCCCATTTCAAGACGTATCCTCGATGAACAAGCTTTACAACACCATCGTTTGGGAACTGAGAATTCCGAGGGTTCTTCTGGCCATCACCGTGGGCGTTGCTTTGGCCACCGCAGGTGCAGTCTTCCAGGGCTGTTTTCGAAACCCACTGGTTGAACCCTACATTTTGGGAGTATCCTCAGGCGCGGCATTCGGTGCCGCCTTGGGGATCGTATATCCTCAGTTCTTCTTGTCAATCCAAGTCTCAGCGTTCATATTCGGATCGGCAGCGGTCGTCCTCGCCTATATGCTGGCCAGAACACGTGACGAGACGCCCATAATAACCCTCATCTTGGCAGGGGTGATCATCAGCTCGGTGTTCATGGCCTTGGTATCAATTTTGAAGTATTTATCCAACGATAGCGCCCTTCGTGAAATCGTGTTTTGGCTTATGGGCGGGTTCTACTACGCATCGTGGAGCGATGTGACCCTTGTATCACCCATCGTTATAACCTGTTTTCTGATACTGTGGGTATTTGGCTGGAAGTTGAACATCCTCTCCATGGGGGATGAAGAAGCTCGAACTCTGGGGGTAAACCCCGAAAAGTACAAGCTGATATTGATCGCCATGGCCACGCTCACCACCTCTCTGGCAGTCTCGACGGTGGGTATAATTGCTTGGGTGGGTCTGATGATGCCTCATGCCACACGGATGATATTGGGGCCAGATCACCGGTTCGTAATTCCAGCAGCGGCAATGCTTGGGGGGACATATCTAATTGTTTGTGACACCATGGCACGAACGTTGACCTCGGCAGAGATTCCGGTAGGAATCATAACATCGCTTCTGGGCGCACCGTACCTGTTCTATCTGCTGAGGACCAGGGGACGAGCCATATTTGGGTGAAAATCATGTTAACAGTCGAAAATCTACATTTCAATTACGGGAAAATTCCAGTTTTAGAGGGCGTCTCATTCGATGTAGGTGAAGGCGAACTGTGTGGTCTTTTCGGACCCAATGGCTGTGGAAAGACGACGCTTTTCAAATGTTGTCTGAGATTTCTGAAGTTTAATAGGGGTTCGGTGACCATGAACGGTATGGACATCAAACAGCACCGTATCGAAAATATGGCCAAGGTGGTGGCGTACGTTCCCCAGGAGCACAAGCCCCCCTTTCCCTACATGGTCAAAGAGGTGGTACTGATGGGCAGAACGCCTCACCTTCGGGGTGTTTTTGGCATCAGCAAGGACGACAAAGTGAAGGCACTGGATGCGTTGGACGTTTTGGACATTGCTCATCTGGCTGATCATCCCTACAACCAATTGTCTGGGGGACAACGACAAATGGTGCTTATGGCCAGAGCAATTGCTCAAGATACAAAAATCATGTTCTTGGATGAGCCCACCTCGGCCCTTGATTTCAGCAATCAGATCCGAATCTGGAATATAATGCGCAAGGTAGCAGAACAGGGTGTAACCATTCTGGCGTGCAGTCATGATCCAAATCACGTATCGTGGTTTTGCAACAAAGTGGTGGTTATGAACAACAATGGGATCATTGCTGAAGGAACGCCGCACCAGGTGATTACAGAACCAATTCTTGACGAGATATATCAGGGGATATGTGCCGTCAGAAACCTGGGCGATTCGAGGATGGTGCTGCCAAAGGAAGTGGCCGAAAGAAGGTAAAAAGGAATTTTCAATATAAATCTTAGTAGAATCAGAACTGAAAATATCGAGAGAACTTCATGATTCAAAATCAAATCGACTGGTGCGAGATATGGAAAAATCAGATGGCAATGCACATCGAACAGAGACGAGGCAAAGACTGTGCCAATAACTGGAACGATGAAGTTGAGGCAAAGAATTACTGGAAATTGGTGCAAGAAAATTGGGAGTGGACTGAGAAGATCATCGAAGATCTGAATATCTCACGAGAATCTCGGGTCCTTGACGTAGGTGCCGGACCTGGAACTTTGGCCGTTCCTTTGGCAAATAAGGTCGCTCATATCACCGCAGTCGAACCATCTGACGCAATGATGAAAGTATTAAGACATAACCTAGAAGAAAGAGGTTATTCGAACGTCGATTGCGTTAATACGCGATGGGAGGACGTAGATGTGAAAAAGGATCTCCATTCACCCTATGATATTGTCATCGCTTCTTATTCCTTGGGTATGATCGACATCAAAGAATCCATCCAGAATATGATTGATGCCTCTTCAAAATACGTGTATCTCTACTGGTTTGCCGGAGAAACGTCTTGGCACAAACATCGACAGAACCTTTGGGCCATGCTACATGAAGGAAAAAGTCCGCTTATACCCATGCCCATGGGTGACGTCCTATTCAACGCACTATATCAGGTGGGCATATACCCCAACGTGGAAGTCTTTTCTACCCAATATCCCGACCGTTTTTCGTCTATCGAAGAGGCCGTCGACCGTTTCAAATCCGAATACGAAGTCACAACTCCTCAGCAGGAATCTGATCTTCGACGCTATCTGGAAAGGGTGCTCGAAAACGATGGCAATGATTTGATCCTTCGCAATTCTGCTTTGAGCATGAAGATATGGTGGGAGTAAATTTGTAAATGTGTAATATATATTCGGCGTGGAGTGAACATTGGATGAAAGTTTGGATGATTTATCTGATCACCGCAGTGTGCCTGTGTTCGTTAACGAGCACCACAATCGCATCAGATTATCCGTACAGAAGCATAGTCGACAGCAGAGGTGTCTCTGTGGAGGTGCCCACAGAACTCGAACGAGTGATAACCATAAGCGACGGCATGATAGAAGGGGTAATGACCAATTTAGGTCTGCAGGATAAGATTGTGGGGCTGGGGTCTAGAGCCCTCCAAAGGACATGGAACTATACCTACGAATCAGTGGATGGCGAGACCTTCTCTTACGAGGAAGGCATGAATCCGGCAACTTACCTAAATCCAAAGTTCGGGGAACTGCCCTTGATTGCAGATGACGCCGTGAACTATGAAGCTGTTGCCAGTCTAGATCCAGACCTGATAATACTCCGTGTGGGTTCTTGCAACTTCTGGACGACCGACTTGAACGACGAAAACGTCCAAAAGACGATTTAAAGATGATAGAATCGCTGGACATTCCGTTGGTAGTACTATACGGGCCCGATTGTTATTTGGAACCGGACATGTCCACCATATCGGACGAGATAGTGCTAATTGGCCAGATCTTTGACCAGGAAGAAGAGGCAAAGAATCTTGCCGAATACATCGAAAGCCAAGTGGACTTGATAAAAAAGAGAACTAAGGACGTTTCCGATTCAGAAATAACCGATGTGCTAATGTTGGGGCTTTCGCCCTCCGCACGAAATGAAGGAGGAGCAGGAGTTATCTTCGGCACAGACACCATTGAATCATTCTTCATAGAGGATCTGGCTGGCGCCAAAAACGCCTTCCAAGATGTCGGTTACATCAAGACCATAAGCGCCGAACATTTGTTGGCACTCAACCCCGATGTGATCGTACTATGTACAGCGGCAGGTTACCACCCACCCAGAGAACTTTACGAAGCGTCTTATTATCGGAACCTGCAAGAGCTTGATGCCATCAAAAACCGTCGGGTTTCCGCCCTTCCTTGGACCCCCTGGAACTGTGCAAAACGGCTTGAGTATCCCATCGACGTTATGGTGATTGCAAAGGCAGCATACCCTGAGTTCTTTGAAGATATCGACCTGGGAGAATGGCTGCTGGACTTCTATATGAACGTGTACAACGTAGATCGGGAAACTGCTGAAGGACTTCGTTCTGCTCAGTGGATGGGCTGGACGGTTGAATAACGTCCACGTTAACAGGAGGGTTCAAATAATTATTTTTCACCAGGAGGAAATACAATATGAAATATTCTAAATTGTATGTGATTGTCACATGTCTGTACTTCATTGTAGGTATGGGAGGTGCCGACGATTACAGAACTGTCGTTGACAGTAGAGGCGTCTCCGTAGAGATGCCCACTGAGATTGAAAGAGTTGCTACAATTAGCGGTGGTCTGGTTGAAGGTGTGATGACGGCACTTGACGAACAAGATAAAATCGTTGGTTTGGGGCATCGGGCCCTTCGTATGAAATTCAATTACACATATGAAACGATTGATGGCAACACTTACTATTACAAAAATGGTATGAATCCCGTTACCTACCTCAACCCTCAGATGATGGAACTGCCACTTTTCGCAGATAGCAATAGCATCAACTATGAATCTTTGGCCAGCCTTGAACCAGATTTGGTCATCTTACGTTGCGGTTGCGGGATCTTGAAGTATCCTGATGACGAAAATACACAAAAAACAATTGAAACCATCGAATCACTGGACATTCCCGTAGTGGTCCTCTATGCACCAGGGTTTGCGGATGAACTTGACACAGAAACCATCTCAAACGAGATTCGGATTATAGGACAAATCTTTGGAAAGGATCAAGATGCTGAAACGCTTTGCCACTACCTTGAAAGTCAGATTGATCTCGTTGCAGATAAGACAGATGATATTCCAGATGACGAAAAACAACGAGTGTTAATCTTGGGTCTTTCGTCCCTTGCAAGAGACAATGGCGGTGCGGGAAACGTAATGGGAACTGATACCATGGATTCCTACTTCATTGAAGAAGTAGTGAACGCAAAAAATGCGTATCAAGAAACAGGATGGTTAGCGATGATAAGCGTTGAACATATTTTAGCCCTCAACCCGGATGTCATCGTGCTTTGTACATCATATGGATACCATCCGCCTAACGAACTTTATAGCGCTCCCTACTATCAAAATATACAGGAACTAGACGCCATCAAGAATGAACAGGTTTGGGCACTGCCTTGGACTCCATCAAACGCTGCGAAACGTTTAGAGTATCCCATAGACGTAATGGTGATTGCAAAGGCGGCATATCCTGGGCTCTTTGAAGATATCGACCTGGGTGAATGGCTGCTGGACTTCTACATGAACGTCTACAACGTAGATAGAGATACTGCAAAAGAACTCCGTTCTGCTCAGTGGATGGACTGAGTTCTTGAAGAGGATTATGCCTGATGCCAAGGGCAAAATTCTCTTTTTTAAGACATATAGTCGAGAAACAAACGGTGTGCGAGGAGAAAACATGACCAAAGATGCTATAGACTGGAATGAAATCTGGGAAGAACAATACCAAAAACATATGGAATCTAACTGCGAAGTAGAATGTGCCAATATATGGGAAAAAAAAGAGGCTGCAAAACGTTTCTGGAATATGTCACAAGAAAACAACGCAGGCCGAATACTCAAAACTATAAAGGACCTTGGCATCTCACCAAATTCCAGAGTACTAGACGTTGGTGCGGGCCCCGGCACATTGGCCATCCCCCTTGCCAAAAAAGTGGCCCATGTAACTGCAGTGGAACCATCAGAAGGCATGTTAGCCGTCCTGAAAGACCAAGCGGAAAAAGAGCAAATCGATAACGTTTTCTGCGTCCAAAAACGCTGGGAGGACGTAGATTTGAAAAAAGACTTAAAAGGACCATATGACGTAGTTATGGCCTCTTACTCACTGGGAATGCCCAACATCAAAGAAGCGATTCAGAAGATGATAGATGCCTCTTCGAAATACGTCTACTTGTATTGGTTTGCAGGAGAATCCTCCTGGGAGGCCACTTCACGAAATATTTGGCCAATCATTCATAAACGAGAATATTGTCCTGGCCCGAAATGTGATGTGCTTTACAACCTGCTCTACCAGATGGGCATTTACGCCAATTTGGAGGTTTTCGATTTCGAACACGTCAACAGATACTCTTCGTTAGAAGAAGCCTTCGATAATTTAAAATCTCAATATAAAGTATCCACACCAGAACAAGAATTAAATCTAAGAGATTTTCTCCAAAATGTTCTTGAAGAGGACAATGGATCCTTGGTAATGAGGGGATCATCTACTAGAGTTAAAATGTGGTGGGATAAAAACACCATCGAGGCGCCAAGAACCATAAATTAGAACTTATCATCTGGCGAGGATCAATTTTATAGTCGAAAACCAATTAGATGATACTAATTGGTTTTCGCCAGAATAGTGCTTAACGATACGAATAGGCCAAATATCTAACTCTTGCAAGTTCGAGATTAATCCGAAAAGTATCGTTAAACACTATAAATCAAATATGAGTCTCGATTGAAATCTGTTTCGAGAAACTTATTTCAATTGAATGGTACTGTATCATAATTATTATACTAAATAATCATCATAAATCGAGCGATTCAACGACTCACCAAAAAAGATATGTCTCAGCAGGACAATAATAAATTCGCCTGAATAGGCAAAAGTGAGGGGATTGAACTTATGCGAAAGAAAAGATATCCATCTATATTCGACATATTTGAAAACTTCACGAAAGGTATGCCCTTCGATGAAAGAGGAGATTTCTGGAGAACAAAAGATCCCTTTGAGGAGCTGATCAAGAAGTTCGAAGAGAATGTCTCTGGAGAATATAAAGAGATGATCAAAGAAGAGACCCCCAGTGGAGAGGTCAAGAGATATGGACCTTTTGTCTATGGGTTCAGCTATACTTCAGAACCGGGAAAAGAGCCAGTTTTCAGGGAATTCGGTAACATCAAGCCCACAACCTTTGGAGGCATCCAACCCAGCACGGGTAGAGAGCCTTTTGTGGACGTGATGGAAGAGGAGAGCAATTACAAAATATGCGTCGAGCTTCCCGGCGTAGAAAAGGAAAACATAAAGTTGGATGCTACAGAAGACCACATCACCATAGAGACCACTGACGAAAAGAAGTACCACAAAGCAGTCCCTCTGGATTCTGCCATAGATCCTGACAGCTCTAACGCGTCTTACAAAAACGGTGTGCTCAGCATCGTGGTGGAGAAAAAAGAGAAACCCAAGAAGGGAAAAGAAATAAAAATCGATTAGACTTAAGTTTAATGCGAGCACGCCAACAGTTGTCTGCAACACCACAGGCCAGTTGGTCCCAGAAACGTCCTCTTCCCCGCAATTCTGTAAGCGACAGTTATACGTGGTAAGTCTGCTCCCTTCCGGGCCTGAACCGGTCCCCACGATTAAGGTGAAAAGACCTGCCCTCCAGCAGGCCCGAACACCAATACTGTCCCTACAGGACGGAGAATCACAGTCTGCAACTGGACTGAACCCACAGCACACGCATCCGCCCATCGGCTTCGTCCCCCGCATATCGGCGTTTTCGGGTTATAGGTGACGCCGAGCCACCCGGACTAGCCCGCACGGTTTAGAAACATTTTGTAGGCAATAAATCTTACGCAAGAGATGATTCGAAAATGGAAGAACTAATAGGTTTTGTGTTGGGAAGCAAACCACGGGGTAAGGCCATGGAATTGTTAGAATCAAAAGGAGCGATGCCCTCGAAAAAGGTGGCCAAATTTGGTCACATGACAAAACCCACTATCGAAAGAGCGCTCAAAGAAACTGCAGAAAAGGGATTGGTCGAAGAAAGCGATGATCAATGGAAGCTCACAGATTTGGGATTGGAAGTACAAAAGGAGCTGAAAAAGAGAACCTAAACACAATACCTGGGTGGGAAATGGCTAACTTGAAGAGGCAAAAAGGAATGGTAGGGAGGAGGTAATGTAAAAATGGATGTAATAGAGGCCATTAAAAGAAGAAGGAGCATCAGAAAATACCAAGACAGAGAAATAGAAGAGGAAAAAATTAATCGCGTCTTGGATGCAGGAAGATTGGCCCCTTCGGCCAGGAATCTCCAGGATTGGAAATTCATAGTTATAAGGGACAAAAAGACCCGGCAGAAGCTAATCCCCGCCGCTAAAGGTCAAACCTTCATAGGCGAAGCACCTGTGGTGATTGCAGCTTGTGGAACCCCAACCGATTACGTCATGACCTGTGGCCAGCACACATACAACATCGACGTGACAATTGCCGTAGATCACATGACTCTTAAAGCCGCAGAAGAGGGGCTGGGCACCTGCTGGATAGGAGCGTTCCACGAAGATATGGTCAAAAATATCCTGAACATACCCGAAGACAACGTAAGAGTGGTTTCACTACTGCCACTGGGTTACCCGGCTGAAGAAATTGCAGCTAGACCGCGAAAAGAGCTGGATGAAATCATATTCCTCGAAAGCTGGGGGCAACATTAGAGTCAAAAACCAATTAGATAATACTAACTGGTTTTCGCCAGAATAGTGCCTAACAATACGAATAGGTCAAATTTCTAACTCTTGAGAGTTCGAGATTAATCCGAAAAGTATCGTTAAACACTATAATTCACTTGGAGAGGGTAGTTATGGAAAAGGGTAAGGTTGTCAAGAGTGACGACGAATGGAAGAAGAAGCTCACTCACGACCAATATATTATTACCAGAAAAAAGGGGACAGAACCGCCATTCTCAGGCAAATATTATGATTTCAAGGGAGAAGGCCTTTACAAGTGCATATGTTGCGGAAATGAGCTTTTCAGCTCGAATACGAAGTTCGACTCTGGAAGCGGGTGGCCCAGCTTCTGGGCGCCCCTCTCGGAAGACAAAACAAAAACATTAGAAGACAACAGCTACGGGATGAGAAGGACTGAAGTAATATGTGCCAGATGTGATGCACATCTAGGGCACGTATTCGAGGACGGGCCCCCTCCGACAGGATTGCGATATTGCATCAACTCCATATCATTGGAGTTCAAGGGACGTAATGATGAACTAAATGTTTTTTAAATTATTAACCAGATAGAAAGTATGAACATCACGACTATAACTAGAACTTGTGTTGGGTATTTAATACAGTGGCCCTAATACGGAAATTCCTTGGTCATCCACCACTAACTGATGTTTTTCCATTTTATGTTTGGTAGCACGCATCTTCTTGATTTGAATATACCTCCTAACTCTGTCATTAACTTCTTCAATTCCAACCATTACTACGCCATCTGAAAGGAAATATTCAGGCCAACCCATTCGATCAGCTTCATAGATCAAACTATTTGGGTTGCTTTCCATGATCAAAAAAGAAGTTAATTCTTGGTCTTTGAGCAATGTAAAAAAATTATACATATCTTTCCTAAGATTGGCCTGGTTAGTGAAGGTATAAAGAGCATTCAAAGAATCTAATGCAAAAATTGTCAAGTTATCACATTTTTCTCTGTAAAAATTTATCACATTCTCCGTTAAGTCAACCATATCTAGCTCTCGATCGCCCCATTCATTCCTTATATCTTTATAATCAAACATATGCAAATTATCGGAATGTTTAAATCCAATACTACTGATATTCCTAATAATGCTCTCTACGCTCTCTTCCAAAGTAACATACAGTCCATGGTTATCATTAGATAATAAATAATTTGATATTAAATTCATCGCCAGGCTTGACTTTAAAGTTCCCTCTGTACCAGTTATAAGTATTACCGATCCTGCCGGTATCTCGCTCTGGAAAAGATTGTCTAATCCCCGCACGGAGTTTATGAACATTAATCGCACCTACCTAATTATATCCAAAATATATTCCTCTACCTGAATGAAATCATTTATTTTTCCTTTTACAATATCTTCACCATATTCGGTAATGGAATATATCTTTGTTCGAGTGTTACCTCTGGCAAATTGTGCTTGAAGTAAACCATCATTCTTAAGTGAATATAACAACGGATACACAGTTCCTTGGCTCAAAAAAACGTTATATTTTTCAAATATGTCTTTAATTAAATCATAACCACACATTGGACATTCCATCAACATGGAGAGGACTATTATTTCTAGATTTGATTTAATAGATTTTTCTAAATAATAGGCGAGATCGTCTCTAGCTTCTTTTTGTATCGTCGCAGATTGGTCCATTAATTCACGCATATTTTCAAACACCATTCCCGCCCAATATCCACAGATCATATTCTAACTACGAATTGCTATTACTTAATTGAATGAATAACTTAAAGATCTTACGATTTGTGAATATAATATATAAAATTATTATTTAATCATTAGCATTATTTAAAGTATGTATTTCGTCCATATTTCTTTCGATGAGAGCTAGCTCCTTTTTTTCAAACGCAAGAGGACTAATTGGTAAAACAAATATTGTATTATATTCAATGACCCATTCTTGTATATCATGCAAAAACTTTAAAATTGATGTTAAACCATTTATAACAGTTAGGTATTCTATACCATCCAACATCACGACAGGATTTTTGCTCTCCTTGAAAAACACCCTTATGATATTTGCCATCATCCCCAGATCAGCAGGCTCAATGTGCTCTGAACCACAACTGCTGATCCAAAATATGGGAGTCGTTTGTAACGTGTACCTTTGTCTCACCTCCTTGGGCGAATACATGGTAAAACACAATCCCTGAGCTCTAGTATAATTACAATCTTTGCAAGGGCAATTTAGAGAGCATTGCTCACATCCTATACTTTCACATGGAAAGGCACCAGGATGGTCACATTGAGGACACTTGCTTTTTATTAAAGATGTAAATATCTCGAAACTGAAACGCGGTTTCGGTTCTTTAACCAAATAGCTGTGCCCACGCTCCAACTTATGAACTTCGACACCGTTCAGGGGTTCAGTTCCAGGCTTTACATCGAGTTTATTCCATCCCCGAATCCGATTAAGAATATTTGGATACATGCTTTGGAAGTGTAAATTTAAATGTACTACCTTTTCCCAGCTCACTTTCGGCCCATATGTGTCCTCCGTGGGCCTCCACAATTCCCTTGGCGATTGCCAATCCCAACCCCATTCGTCCTGATTCTCGAACCAATGATCGACCTTCAATGGTGTAAAATTTCTCAAAAATTTTCGTTAAATCACTCTTTGCAATGCCCACACCATTATCGGAGATGGACACTAAAATATAGTCACCACCGTCCATGATGGTTACCGTTATTATACCAGCCTCTGGAGTATATTTTATGGAATTTGTTAGCAAATTGCTGAATACCTGCTTTATACGTCCTTCATCCATGTCCACCGTAGAGGAATTTTTATCGATATTTAGATGTATAGACTGCTCCTTGAGACCTGCAAGTCTGCTCAGCTCTTTTACAGCATCTTTTGCTATAGTTTCCAAACAGGATGACGTTTTTTGAATCTTAAATTTTCTAGATTCCAAACGAGTTGAGTCGAGCATGTCACCAACCAAATATATCATGTGATCCGTCTGAGATCGTATTACGTAGAGCTTTTCAAGCTGTTTTTTGCTCAATTCACCCAACAGACCATCCTCAAACATCTCAATATAGCTGTTAATTACGGTTAAAGGCGTCCTAAGCTCGTGAGAAACCGTTGAAACGAAGTCAGATTTTGTTTCATAAGTTTCTTTAAGTTCAGCATATGCATTTTCCAATTTTATATAGGAATCCCGCAATTCTTCTTCCAATTGTGTCAGCTTGGTTATATCTTCCATCAAAAGCACTACTTTGATTATACAACCGTTTTTTTCTCTCAAGGGGTATATTTTATAGAAATAGAACTTTCCACCAGGGTACCTCAGCTGCCCCCCATCAAAAGGGATTCCAGTCCTAAAGACGTCCTCAATCTTTGAATCGAGGTTGGTTGTGGCAACCAATGCCGAAGAAAACACCCGGGTGATTTTTTCACCAACTGTATAACGCTCTTTTTTTCTGGATTTTACATAATAATTTCTATTTGCATATAGAATTCTGAGATTTCTATCTACTACTATAATTGTACTGGGAATAGACTCTATGATGTCCTCTTGATATTCCCTGATAGACCCAATTCCCCTCATTTTAATCAGCTCATTGACTCAATGGATTTTATCAGATCTTTCGTCTTGAAAGGTTTTGCAATGAAACTTTTTGCACCGGCGTTTATGCATTCCTGTTCAAGACCTCGCCTTCCAACTGCAGTGATGATAATTATATTTGCATGTGGATCATAATCAAGTATTCTACGAGTGGTATTGATGCCATCCAACCGAGGCATGAGAACATCCATTAACACCGCATTTGGACTTATTTCTTTATATTTGCGTATCGCATCTTCGCCATTGGTGGCATCGTATATTTCATGCCCATAAGCCTCCAATAAATCCTTAAGCACTTCAAGAACGTGGGGGGCATCATCTACAATGAGAACTTTCATTTGGAAATATAGAGAAGATGTTGAAACTTTATACCTTGTGTTATTTCGATTTTCGAAACAAATGTAGAGACAAACGATGAGATGAAATATGAAAAATGAAAGGTTATAAGCAAAAATAAGATTCACAAGAAGTATGTGTGGCCATGATGCCCACCGCAAGTGCATCACAACTGAAGCATTTGCAAATTGCCAAGCATCTCCACTTAGGTGGTCAGAAAAAGAACGAACGAGTGGGACTGCTCCCGCCGTACCCACTCCCATGTTCAACGTAACAAGAAAAATCGGACATAAAAGGGTAGATTGGCTATTACAAGTTCCTCCGTGAGGGTCCTGTTGCTAGTTCCCAAAGTAATTGTCCAAGAGATTCACAGTGGAATAAGTTCCGATGATACTTGGGAAATGGTACTCCTCACTAAAGGGAAAAATAAGAGGTGATTAAAAAATGACTTCACAAACTCCAGATGTTTCCAGCCTGGCTGAAGTACTTGACAGAATACTGGACAAGGGCGTTGTGGTCGACACATGGGCCAGAGTGTCTTTGGTGGGAATCGAAATTCTGTCTGTTGAGGCAAGAGTCGTTGTCGCTTCTGTCGACACGTACCTCCACTATGCTGAGGAAATGACAAAGATCGAACAGGCGGCCATTGGGGCTGCTCCTGAAATCCCTGCATGAGTTAGGTGTGAATTTAAATGACTTCACAAACTCCAGATGTTTCCAGCCTAGCTGAAGTACTTGACAGAATACTGGACAAGGGCGTTGTGGTCGACACATGGGCCAGAGTGTCTTTGGTGGGAATCGAAATTCTGTCTGTTGAGGCAAGAGTCGTCGTCGCTTCTGTCGACACGTACCTCCACTATGCTGAGGAAATGACAAAGATCGAACAGGCGGCCATTGGGGCTGCTCCTGAAATCCCTGCATGAATTAGGTGTGAATTTAAATGACTTCACAAACTCCAGATGTTTCCAGCCTAGCTGAAGTACTTGACAGAATTTTGGACAAGGGCGTTGTGGTCGACACATGGGCCAGAGTGTCCCTGGTGGGAATCGAAATTCTGACCGTTGAGGCAAGAGTCGTTGTCGCTTCTGTCGACACGTACCTCCACTATGCTGAGGAAATGACAAAGATCGAACAGGCGGCCATTGGGGCTGCGCCTGAAATCCCTGCATGAATTAAGGCTTTGATCTGCCTTCCTATCTTATTTTTGGAGGGATTATGACCGATACTTCGATGGACCTGGTTGCGAAGCATACTCGCAAAGAGCTCGAAGAGATGGCTATGAAGCTTAAAGTGAGCACTATGGGCTTATCTACCAAAGTGCAGCTCGCCGAAGCCATAGTCGAAGCTACAAAGAAAGCAGAGAAAGCGACCACTGTCAGTGAAAAGGCGCCAACGAAAACAGAATTCGCGGATAACATGAAAGAGATCGAAGCTGGCGAAACTAAAATGGATATTTCTCCCCCAAAAAAAGAGGAGGAGTCTGAACCCATAAAGAAAACAACAGTGAAGGAACCAGACGTTCCAAGACCTCCTGTTAAAACCATAAACAAGCCCAAAATCGGCAGCAATGGTGTTTTGGCAAAACAAAACAGGATAATAGAGGCGAGGTCTGAACTACAAGCGAACGCCATATCCATGCAAAAAGCTGCTGCAAAAATGCAGCATGACGGCGCCAAATATATGCAGAACAGAATCGCAGAGATGCGACAAGAAATGGACGCTCAAGTTAAAGAAAACGAAGAAGATGTGGCACAGATTAACACTGCAATCAGCGAGATCAGGGATGACATAAACAAAAGATCCAAAGATCTACAGAAAAATGCCATGTCAATGCAAAAAGCTGCTGCAAAAATGCAGCATGACAGCGCCAAATATATGCAGAACAGGATTGAAGCGTTCCAAAAAGAGATGAACAACTTCGTGAATGAAGACATAAAAAATTATTCAAAGGATTTCTATTATGGATAACACCATAGTAGATATTCTTTTCGTTATTTAGTATAATTATATAAGGAGATTATCGATGCGATACCTACCTACGCACCCCAGAAAGACGAGAGGCGAGGCAATTCATCAATCTAAACGCGAAAGAGTTAAAGATCAAAAAAACAAGTTTAAAAATAATTTAACATCCTGTGATACACCAACGACATATCGCAAACAAAATGTGGAGCGTGATAAGGTAGAAGCTGCGTATTTGGTTCCTGAAACCAAATGTTTTGTAGAAACGCCAAAAGTAAAGTCTTTAGAAGCTAGGGCGAAACTATGGCTAGATGCAGGATATCCTGTACATTTAATAGGCCCTACTGGTTGTGGAAAGACTTGCTTGGCTATGCATGTGGCCGAACAAATAGGACGGCCCGTGGTTTGGATTAACGGTGACGAAACGGTTACCACTACCGATTTAGTTGGTGGTTATTCACAGGTAGAGACAGAGGCCGTACGAGACAAATACGTCCATAACGTATTCAAAAGCAAGGACATTTTGAAAGCGGACTGGGTAGATAACCCCCTTACATTGGCATGTAAATATGGCTATACGCTCGTATATAACGAATTTTCCAGGACAAAGGCCGCTGCAAACAACGTCTTGCTCTCGGTTTTTGAAGAGGGAATTTTAGAGCTTCCAACCAAATTTGGGGAAGAAAGATACGTCAAAGTACATCCCAATTTCAAGGCAATATTGACCAGCAACCCCATTGAATATGCAGGTATCCACCGACCTCAAGACGCATTGCTTGATAGAATGATCGGAGTATACATGGATTATTACGATTTCGACTTAGAGACGAAAATCGTCAAAGAGCACACGAATATATCAATGACTGATTCGAAACGAATTGTTTCCATAATACGATCACTGAGGGAAAAGCTACCAGAAGCCCAAAAACCAGGAACAAGAGCTTGCATAATGATTGCCCAGGGCTTAAGCAATCTGAATGGACACGGGGACATAAGCTTGGAGCAACTTTTCATTGACGTAATAGCAACTAAAGCAATTTCACCCAAAGATTTAGAAGAAAAGCAGAAGTTGGTTAAAAAGTGCATCGCAGAATTTGCGTGAGGAATTGATGTGGAAAAAGTCAATGCTATAATCGAAAGTGCGAGCATCCACAAGATAACTGATATCTTCAACAAGAAACCATCTGGTCTGAAGTTCAACGATACTGATGCCATAATCGTCACATCCAGAACAGATGGTGGAAATATAGTGGCCAGGACCTTCTATTTTTGCCTGAAACCAAACGGAACCTTTTGTGAAAGGGCCATAAGCAAAAATGGTGTTGATGCCAGGCGGCAGAGATTGGCATCGTTTCTTAAATATTACGAGATAACCAGCGATATTAAAAATTATAATATTAAACATGATATTACAAAATGGTGCGGCAAACATGTAAAGGTAGTACCCTGGGGAGATAGTGGCATAATTTACGTACCATAGGAGAATTCAAATGACAAAAAAAGCAAATGTGAACGAAATATTCCAAACTGCCTACGACTTGGCTCAAACGCTGTTGAAGAAAAAAGTAGAGGGTGTTGCCGGTATAGCAAAAGACGGTGACATGTGGAAGGTTCTCGTCGAGGTCGTCGAGAGAAAGGCAATTCCTGACACCCAAGATATTCTCGGAATATACGAATTCACATTTGCCGATGACGGAGAACTTGCAGGATTCAAAAGAGTCGAACTACGTCATAGATCGAATATGGGTACAATGACCGAGGAACCATTTTAGGGGGAGATGATTGAAAGGCAATCAAAATTGCAGTGGAAAATATGTATACTGCATAATCAAATGTCCAGAAGACAAAAAAAGCTTCGGAAACATAGGCTTTGGTGGGGAAGAGGTCTATACTCAGGAGTACCGAGATTTTGCGCCAGTAATTAGCGATGCCCCCATGAAAGAATATGAAATAAACGAAATTGAAATCGAAACGCACCGAAAAGTCGTAGAGAAAATCATGGAAGAATACAGCGTAATTCCAGTATCTTATGGAATGATCTTCAAAAATAAGAAATTACTTTCCATATCGATGAAAGCAGGTTACAAAGCCATGAAGAAGGCCATGAAAACCATTGAAAACAAGGCCGAGCTGGGTATCAAAGTAATTCTTCCAAAGGGCGCAACAGAACTAAATGGGCAGATGGAGCAATTGAAATCCGATTTTATCGATTCTCTTGATGAAATAGCCGTCGATACAAAGCAGCTAAAAATATTCAGTGATCGTTTGCTTTTAAATGCCTCATTTTTGGTTGATATGAACAAAATAGAGGATTTCTCGGATCAAGTTAGCCAATTCGTCGTGAAATATGACACACTGAAGATCCAATATTCGGGTCCGTGGCCACCTTACAACTTCGTAGACATCCATATTCTCGGCAAAAAACAAAGAGGCTTCAGGTAATGTTCATCTTCGACGATATTCTTTTGCGATCAATTGGATTCTCGTTTCCTGGTTTGGACCTTCTATGGGTATTTGAACAAATGCGTGATTTTGCATATAAAGAAATGCACGATCAAATTAAAGACAAAATAAAAGAAAACCGAATGCTTTACGAACTAGGGGAAATGACAAGTGTGGAATATTTCAAGATGAATAATATATTGACACGACAGCTGAAACTTGCTGAGCGTGCAAAAAGCATGAACATTGGACAGAAGACGGATCTTTTGGGCAATGAAGCATAATAAAATTAATGCGCCAGAAACCAATGTAACTCACGAGAGCATCGCCACTAAGTTGAGGAAAATCCTAGACGAATTGGCCGATATGGAGAGAAAAGGAGAAACAAGGAAGAAAAATTCAGGAGAGATAATCGGACCCTTCGATTCAAAGACCATCTACAAATACAGGGTGAAGTTAGGGATGGAAATTGACGATTTGCCCTTCACAAGAGGTTTTAAACCTCGCCCAAAACCAAGATCACATGGACCCATCAAGCTCAAAAGATAAATCTAAACCAAATGTAATATCTTAAAAAAATAATCTTTGTGGAGGCAAAATGCCAGGCCAACGACGAAAGATAATAGAAAATAAGAGACGGCAACGAGCAATAGTGGTAGCTCACAAACTGAAGGCTAAAGCCCACCAAAAAAAAATTAGATATGTTGTCAAACCACAGATTAGAGAAAAAAAGAGGGAATGGTATGCATCCACTATAAACAACAAATTAACCATCCAACAAAAGTGGGCCAAACAGAAAACGAATTATCAAAAACAATTAAAAGAAACACAACGAAAACACCGAGCAATGGTG
>Ga0272443_10003241_pt1 | contig 19423 bp, 11 predicted proteins | sample SSMAcet12_FD_193581 | JGI IMG/M metagenome (GOLD analysis project Ga0272443, IMG submission 193581) | Marine sediment archaeal communities from Little Sippewissett salt marsh, Falmouth, MA, United States - SSM-Acet-12 | ecosystem: Environmental > Aquatic > Marine > Wetlands > Sediment ... | reverse complement strand
GAGAATAAAGCAAATGCTTTTTGAAAGGGCAGCATACTTGGCCTCTGTACTACCGGGGCATAAAGACAACCAAAGGTTTTCTTTATCAAACTTTCTTTTGAGTTAGCCTCAAGGGTGATTAAGAAAGAAAAATTTAGTTTAAAAAACTAACTAAAATTAAAAATTAATTTTTTTTGCATATTCTCCTAAAAAAGGAATGTCTTTTTGTTTTCCGCTAAGTGCATAGGCCCAGCTGAAAATCCAGAGCACAGCAGTTATTAAATATGCAATTGGTCCGAGGACAACTCCAATTCCTGGTATCATAAAAATTATCATAGACACAATGTATGCAATAAAAACGATTAGTGATTGTTTTGCATAGAACATCACATATTTGTCGTCTTTTTTTGTAAGCAGTGCGATGATAAATCCGAGAATACTTAAAAATGTTGCTAAGAACGCAAACAGTGTTGAGTCGTCGCTCTTTTTAGATTTTTTCGAAACTTTTTTCTTTGCAGCCATTTTACCTCCTTTTTTATTTAAAGGTTTAAAAGGTTTTTAAGGTTTGTGCAGTTTATCTTGGAGTGTTTGCATGTGGTTATGAAATTCTTTGTCATTTCTTATTTTTAGTTTCCATATCTCCAACATTTGTCGATGGTCTATCCCATAATAATCTAGCATGAATCTTGAAAGAGCTTCTGATGCTGGATTTAGTCCCCCCCATTTTAAATCCCATAATTTAATTTTGATCCCCTTTTTTATTTTGTGTTTTGTATAGGGGTGCCAAAATTCTAGCCCATCATTTTTATATCTTCTAAATGAATCTCTGCAGATTGTTTTTAATGCAATTTGCTCTATTAATGTTAGTTTGAGACCATAAAAATGATATATTTCTTCTTTTGCTCTTTCAAAATATAATTGAGTTTTTTCTTCACTTTCTGATTTCATATTTAGGTAATTTTTAGAAGGTATTTAACTATTGTTGTAATTTTTAAATATGAACCTGCACGGATTTTCCAAGAAATTTCTTTGAAATTCCTAGCTCGCACTTGAGACAAGCTCAAGCACGAATGAGCCTGCACGGATTTGTGCTCCGAGTAAACTCGGACGTAGCACCTGAATAAATTCAGGCACTAAATCGCAAGCGTTTCAAATCTATGAGCCTGCACGGATTTGAACCGTGGACCTCTGGCTTTCTTAGGAATCCCTAAAAAATTTTAATTCTCATGAATTAATTTCTTATAAGACCAGCGCTCTGACCAGACTGAGCTACAGGCTCATGAGGGGCACCAAGGTTTCCCTTACAATAACCCCTCCTTTTAGAGAAGTTATAGTTATATCTTTTCTATTGTAATTATCTTTAAAAAGTTTGTTTATTGTTGTTTTTCATGGGTAAAAGTTTAAAAAAATTTTTGACTGACCAAGGTATTAATGAAGAGGTTGCCGAAGATGCAGTTTATGTTGCTCTTTTTTTATATGGGTGCAATAAGAGATTGAGAAGTGACCAAATTGTTTTGGGGGCTCGTGAGAAATTTGTTCATAGTGTTAATTCTTTTTCTGATGCTTCTAAATTAATCTATGCAATTGCTTCTACATTTGATTCTCTAAAAATTTTACAAAGATATGGTTGTGTTGAAGATATAGATGGCCATTATGCATTAACTCAGAGGGCAATTGAAATTTTTAGGGATGGTTCATATTAGTCATAATAAATTTCTTAATAAAAATATTTAAATAGTTACCCTACTCTTGTTTTAATATATTTGTCGAGGGCAAAAGAGGAATGGTTTATAAAAAATATATAAAGAGGAATGGAAAACTTTATGGTCCTTATCTTTATCATAATGTAAAAAAAAATGGTAGGGTAATAACTTCTTATCATGGAAAATCTGAAGAGAAAAAAAATTCGGGGAAAATTTTATCTTTGATTTCAAAAGATAATAAAAAATTTTTTTTGGTTGCAGGATTTTTAGTTGCTTTGATTTTAATTTTAAGTGTTAACCTACTTTTTTTACTTAATTTTTCTTTTACTGGAAAAGTTTCTGTTGATTTGCAGGAAGTTTATTTGGACGGAGAAAATTTGAAAGGTGATTTGAATTTGGTTTTGAAACACGGCGAGTTTTTTCCATCAGATACAATGCTTGTTGTTGATAATGCTGGAGAAATTTCTGAATTTAATTTAATGAATTTTTTAGATGAAGAAATTATTGAAAATAATTTTTATATTGAAGGAAAAGATGTTGTTGGTTTTGGCGAAGGTTTTGGGTTTGTGGGTGAAAAAGAAATTTATCCTGAAGTTACTTTTAGTTATAGGATTGTCGAATCTTCACAAATTGTTTCAGGAGGTTCTGGTGGTGCAAGTGAAGGTTCTGGAGAAATTCCTGTTATAGAAGATTTGGAAAATAAAACTGAGGAAGTTAATGATTCTGTTGAAGAAGTTTCAGGTGGAGAGGTTTCTGAGATTGAAAGTGGTGAAGATTTTGAAGAAGATGTTTCTGGGGAAGATGTGGAAGTTTCCGAAGATTCAAATGAAGTTGTGGAAAGTCAAGATTCTAATACAGAAAGTTCTTCTGAAAGTGAAGATTCAATTTTGGAAAGTGGAAGTGATTCTTCAGAAGTTGGTGATGATTCAGAAGATTCTAGTTCAGCAGAAAGTTCTGATTTTTCAGGCGAGAGTTCATCTGGGGGTGGAGAAGATTCTTCTTCAAGTGAGCCAAGTAATTCTGAAAGTTCAGAGGAAAGTGGATCTGTAATTACTGGCGAGATTGTTGGTGAAGATGAGGATTTAATTGTTGCAAAAACTTCAAAGGAAAATTCTTTTGAGTTAGAATTAAATTCTGGAGAGAAGATAGAAATTGTTTATACAACTGCACCTGTTGAAGTGAGTTACGAGGATAATAAAGTAATTATTTCAACAGATTATTCTGAAATTGAATCTGGTTTTGGAAATGATTATTTAACTGAAGATTTAGTGAATGTACCAATTAGTTTTTCAGATTTGGATTTAGTTGCAAAGCAGGGTGAGCTTAAAATTTCGTTTGTTTACGACGGTGTTGAGTTAATTTCAGAGAAAAAAGATATAGAAGTTTTAAAGAGTAATGAAACTTTTGAAAATAAGACAATTGAATTTTTGAATGAAACTAATTTTACAAAAAAACAGCAGCTTGATTTTATTTTAGATAAGAAAAAATTTAAATTAGATTCAAAGATTGAAAAAGAAATTTTAAAAGATAAAAAAGTTCGTGTTATTTTAAAAGTTAGGCCTGGCGAGAAGTCTATTGGAAAAAAGCTTGGCGATTTAAATTTAGAATTTGTTGAAGTTGATTTAGCTTCTTTGGATTTGCTTGGTGATGAAGTTGAGGAGATTGTTATTGATCAGCCTGTTTCAATTTTATTAGAAGATTCTGAAGAAATTATTCAGTCGAAGTTTGTTAGAGAGAATTTTTCTTTGACTGGTGTTGGTGAGAAGATTTGTGTAATTGATAGTGGTGTTGACGAAAATGTTGTTTCTTATGTTGGAGGTTATGATTTTGTCGACGACGATTTTGTTCCAGATGATGTTAATGGGCACGGGACAGAAGTTTCTTATGTTATTTCTACAATTGCGCCTGGCGCTGAACTTTATGTTGTAAAAGTTATTGACGAGAATGGAATAGGTTATGAAAGTGATGTTTTAGCTGCTATTGATTGGTGCGTTGGTGAAGAAGTTGATGTGATTAGTTTTAGTATTGGTGCTGGGGATTATTCTGGTTTTTGTGATTCAAATATTGTGGCAGAGTTTGTCAATGAGGTTGTAGACGACGGTGTTTTAGTTGTTGCAGCTGTTGGGAACGATGGCACAGTTAATTTAAAGTCGCCAGCGTGTGCGTCAAGTGCTTTACGAGTTGGTGCGACAGACAAAGAAGATGGGATAGCAGAATTTTCAAATGTTAATTTTGTTGTTGATTTATTTGCACCTGGAAAAAATATTTTGACAAAAACTTTAGAAGGAATTGAAACTAGTGCGAGTGGAACATCAATGTCTGCACCAATGGTTGCAGGAGCGAGCGCACTTGTTTTAGAAAACGAGAGTTTATCGACGCAAGAATTAAAAGAAAGATTAAAGACAACTGGAAAACCAATTGAATTTGAAGATATTAATATTTCTAGAATTGATGTTTACAATGCTGTGTTGAACATTTCAACAATGAATTTGTTTAATGAAACTTTGAATCAGAGCGAGGTTAATGAGACTAATGTGACAATTTATGAAGGATTGAGTACCAATATCTATCTTTGGACCGGAATGAAATCTATTCCAGATCCTGGTTGTACTTTGATAACTTCTTTTAATGTTCAAAAAGATTACATCGATGATGCAGACATACGTTGGAGTGCATTAACTCGTAGCTGTTCTGATGAAACTTCTAAATCTTGTAAATTGGTAATTAATATTTCAGGGAGAGAACAATTTTTTAGTGAAGATGCTTTTTGTAGAGATTCTACTTGGAGTAATTGGCATGATGTTTTTAATACTGTTAATCAGTCGGGAATATACAGTGTTTATGGTTGTGATGAATATGATGATAATACTAATTGTGAATTTAATACAGTAAATCTCACTGTTGGAGGTTGGGATTGTAGTGAGATGACTAGCCAAACAGATACTAATGAAGCTGTTTGTGATATTTGTTCTAGTGGTATGTGGGTTCCTGGTGCAACAGACAGTGGTTCAAAGTGCTGTGAAGATGGTGATAGTTTTGCTTCTAATTATAACAATTTTGGTTTTTGTTGTGATACTGCTACTAATAATTGGAATTTTTATGATAATTCTTTTTGTTCTGGTTATGGTTGGCAAATTGAGGGGTATAAATGTACAGCTTCTTCTGTTTATGATACAGATGGAACTTTTCCTGCTATTGGGGGACATGATACTTCTTTGATTTGCGGTTGTGATAATAATGCTGTTTATCCTTGTTCAAGTGCTGCAGCTGATAGTAGTGGAGGTGTTGAGGGAATTTGTGGTAGGAATAGTTTTGGGATGATGGGTTGCTATCCCATGGCTTCTGAAACTTTAGGGGCCTATTTTGGAACTTGTGAAGATTTTGATGGTGAGGGGTGTGATGATGATACTAGCGGAGGAAGCTATACTCGTAATGGATATTGTTGTGATGATGTTTGCAAAGCTGATGGAAGTGTTATTGCTGGTGGAAATTGTTGTGGAGAAGATAGTTTGTGTTCAAGTGGTTTGATTTGTGGAGTTGATGATAAGTGTAAAAAAGTTAATGGAGAGAGTTGCACACAAAGTGATGGTTCTGAATGTGCGAGTGGGAATTGTGTTGATGGGTATTGTTGTAATACTCCTTGTGATGGAACATGTTATGCTTGTTCTGCTACTAAAAGTATTGGGGCAGATGGGGTTTGTTCGCCTGTAGATTCTGGAACTGATCCAGATACTGAGTGCAGTGCTACTAGTTGTGGTACTGGAAATTGTAATGGTGCAGGTGCTTGTGGGTGGTATACAAGTGGAGAGCATGGTTGTACAACTGCTTGTAAAACTTGCAGTGGGGCAACTTCTACTTCTTGTGTGAATATTGCAAATAATAATCAAGATACTGAAGGATCTTATACTTGCGATTCAACTTGTAAAAAATGTAGCAGTGGTTCTTGCGTTAATCAGGGCAATGAGGATTTGTTTAATCAGTGCGATATTAATAATAATTGTGCAACAGGGAATTGCAAAGCAGGGGCAGGGGTTTGTGATTGGTATACTATTGGGGATGGTGCTTGTCCTACTTGTAATACTTGCAATGGTGCAACTTCTACTTTTTGTTCTGCTGTTACAGCTGAAACTGGTAATGGTTGCACTTCTAATTGTTTTGATTGTGTTGCAGGAAATTGTATTGCTATGACAGAAGATAATGATGGTTCTTGTTCAGACGATTGTAATTCTTGTGTTGTAGGAAGTTGTACAAATAGGGCGGCAGGAGATGGAAGTGAATGTGGTGGAACTTGTCAGGCTTGTGATGTTTCTGGAGGAGATTGTTCAGCCTATACTGGAGCAACAGGTACAAATTGTGAAAGTGTTGATACTTATTGTTGTAGTGGTTCTTGTGTTAATCCTTATGGAACTCCTTCAGAATATGGTGGTGCTTGTGGATCTGGAGATTGTTCTGGAGGAATTTGGGAATGCAGTGGAACAATTCCAAGATGTAGTAGTTATAATAATCCTTGTGATTTTTGTAGTGGAGATTATCGTTATACTCAAGCCACGTGCATAAGTGCTTATGGAGCACTTTGTTATTCTGGATCTCCTTCTAGTTGTCCTGCATGTAAAAGTTGTAGAGATTATGGAACAACAACTGGTTGTGTTGCTACAGGAGGAGTTTATAATTACTATGATAATACTCGAGATACTCATTCGCCTAATTTATGTAATCAAGAGTGTAAGACTTGTAATGGTGCAGGTAGTTGTGTAGATCAAGATGTTGGAGAGGATTTATTTAATCAATGTGCTATTGGAAGTTGGTCTGCTTGTTTAGATTCTTGTACTAAATTAAGAGATTCTGGAAATTGTGCTGCAGGGGCGCAGTGTGCTGTTGAAGATGAATCTGGATTTGTTTCTGCAGGTATGTCTTGTTCTTCAGGAAGTGAAGTCAATTCCCCGTGCAACTCAGCGTGGGAATGTTCAAACGCCATAAATACAGATAATGCTTATAATAATCTTTTTGGGTTTTATACTCAGGCTTATTGTGATGGTACAGGGGGTTGTGATTATTCTGGTTTAGATGTTGTTGATGATGGAGATAGTAGTGCAGATGCTTGTGAATGTAAGGCTACAGGAGATCAGGGAACTTGCGATGCTGGAGAAAGTAATTGTTGGGAAAATTATGAAACAGGAATGGAGTGTTGCATTTCAGGAGAAAGTTCTTGCGATGGAACAACTGCAGCATGTGTTGATGGTGTTTATCAAACAGATGAAGAAAGTTATGCTTTTGTTTGCGATTGCAATGTTGGATCTACTTCTTGTGACGGCGGAAGTTGTTATAGTGAGTCAATATTTTTTGAAACAGGAACAACAGGAAATTGTTGTGGTAATAATGGCGGGGAGAATTATATTAATTCAACAATGGGCCAAACAAATTATGTTGCGTGTTGTGATGATTCAACAGATTGTGCAGGACCTGATCGGTGTTATATTGATGGCGAGAGATACAACGACGAATATGAGTGTTTAAATTCAAATTGGGAAGGTGTTGTGCAGTATAATACATGTTACCCAACACTTGAAAATGCTGATTTAAGAATTACTTCAGACACAACTTGTGATTCAGGTGATTTAGGCGTTAGGTCTTTAAATGTTAGTTCTGGAAAATTAACTATTGAAGATATTAAATTAACTGTCAAGAATTACACAATTATTGGTTCTGATGGAACAATGCATGTGAAAAATTCTAAGAACACAATTTGGCAAAATGGGAATTTGACAATTTCTGGAAATTATATTTTAGAAGATTCAACTTTAAGAATAAACGGAACAGGAACAAATGGCAACATTGGAATTAAAGTTACATCGTCGGCAAATGTAATAATTAATGATTCTTCAAACATTACAAACGGTTTAGACACAGACTACAAATTCTTTTTTATTGTTGAAGATAATTCTGAATTTAGTATGAATGATTCTGCTTTAAGTTTTTGTGGCTGGGATAGACCTACAAACATTCAATTGTCTTATGGATTTTTAGTTTATACAAATAATGCAGAGTTTTATAGAAATAATTTTAATGATAATTTTGTTCCAACGATTTTAGGAAATGGAATTTTTATTGAAGAAAATAATTTTACAGAAAGCGATTGTGGGTTGCTTATTAACGGAGATAATAATAAAATAAATAAAAATAATTTTAATGAAAATTATCACTATGGATTAGATATTAAAGGAGATAATAATATTTTGAATGAAAATTCTTTTTCAAATACTTTTGTGCAAGGTCTTGCTTTTAGTTCTCCTTCACAAAACAATATTGTAAATAATTCTATTATTTTTAATAATCTTAATGGTGTTTGGTTTGTTTCTCCAAATAATCAAATTAGTTTGTGTAATATTTCAGGTAATGATATTGGAATTGATTTTTATTCTAATAGTTCTGTTATTAATTCTATAATTGAAAATAGTGGAAATTATGATATTTATTCTACAGCGATGCCTTATTCTCCAGAATTTGTTTTAGATGTTATTAATACAAGTTTTGATAAATCTAAAACTTATTTTGATTTTGGTGGTGCTGGTTCTCCTGTTGGAAAAATTGTTGTTAAATGGTATTTAGATGTGAATGTGACGAACGCAACTTCTGGCTTGTCTGGCGCAAATGTTTTAAGTTATGACAACGACGAGAATTTAGTTTTTAGTGAAGCTACTGATTCAACTGGTTTTATTGAAACACAGAATCTTACAGAATATTTTGAGAACGCGACAGGCAAATATTTTTACACAAACTTTAGTTTGAATGCTTCAAAGTCTCCTTATAGGTCTGATTTTCGTGAGTTTAATTTGACAGAGTCGATGCAGATTGATGTGATTTTGAATTCAATGCCAGAAGTTTCAAATGTTGTTTTAAATTCTTCAACAGGCGAGAATCGTTCAAGTGATAATTTGACTGTTTATTATGATTCTTTTGATGCTGATTTAGATGATGTGACTACAATTACTGATTGGAGAATTAATGATACTTCAATTGCTTTAGTGAACATGCCGTTTGATACAAATGTCGAGGGTGTTGGAGAGATTGTAAAAGATTATTCAAGTTTTGAAAATAATTGGATTATTGGGTATAATTTTTTTACAGAACAGAATGTTCCTGGAGCTTCGCCTGTTTGGGAAATTAGTGAAAAAGTTGGAGGTGCATACAAATTCGACGGTGTTAATGATTTTATTTTTATTGATGAAGATAATATGGATAATTTGCAGAATGTTACAATTAGTGCTTGGATAAAACCTGAGATGCCTACTGATATTTCTGGAGATTTTGCTTGGGGGATTGTGGCGGTTCAAGGGGCCAATAATTATAGGATTGCAATACGAAATGATAGTAATATTGTGGTTGATATTGAAGATAGAGGACTTAATATAGAGGAGACTGGTTTTTATTGGCAGGAAAATGTATGGCAGCATGTTGTTTTAGTTTCTGGGCCTGGGGAAACTAGTTTTTATTCAAATGGCCAGAAAACAATTCTTACAACAGACACTTCTTTAATTGAAGATCCTAGTCCTTGGTTTATTGGTTTAAGATATCCTTTTGGTTTGCATTACAAAGGAACAATCGACGAGGTTATGATTTTTAATAGAAGTTTAAGTGAAGCTCAAGTTAAAGAAATTTATAATTCAGGAATTGCAGAGCATGGAATTGAGAAAATTGTTTCAGATGAAACAAACTATGGTGAGAATTGGACTGTGATGCTGACGCCGAACGATGGTTATGGCGACGGAGAAAGTGTTTTAAGTAATTGGTTGTTGCTTGTAAATCATCTTCCAGAAGTTTCAAATGTTGTTTTAAATTCTTCAACAGGCGAGAATCGTTCAAGTGATAATTTGACTGTTTATTATGATTCTTTTGATTTTGATTTAGATGATGTAAGTACAATTATTGATTGGAGAATTAATGATGCTTCAATTGCTTTGTTAAATATGCCGTTTGATACAAATGTCAAGGGTGTTGGCGAAATTGTTAAGGATTATTCAAGCTTTGAAAATAATGGAACTATTTATGGGAATCCTGTTTGGGAAGCTAATGGAAAAATTGGTGGAGCATACACATTCGACGGTGTTGATGATTATATTGAAATAGATAATATTTCTAAATCTTCTCAAGAAGAACTTAGTGTTGAGGCGTGGGTGTATGTGAAAAAGTTTAATGATGAGCCTAGTACTGTATCTACACCCATTATTTCTGATTGGAGAGACTTTAATGAAAATTCTCAAAAAGGATTTTTATTAAGGGCATCACATACTGGTGCTGGGGGGGGCCAAACCGGATGGAATTTTTATGTAAATAATGCTAGTTCTGATTTTTATGGTGCTTATGCCGATACCCAATCTGATGCGGCTTTTTCTGATAAATATGCTAATAAATGGATTCACATTGTTGGAGTTTTTAAGGCAAATGAATTTTTAAAAATATATATTGATGGAGAAATTGAAGGAACAGAGTTGTCTAATGTTCCAAATTCTTTTGTTCCGGAACTTACAAAAACTGATTTAATAGGAAGATCAGATATTAATTATGGTTTTCTTAATGGCACAATAGATGAAGTAAGAGTTTATAATCGTAGTTTAAGTGAAGCGCAAGTTAAGGAAATTTATAATTCAGGAATTGCAGAGCATGGAATTGAGAAAATTGTTTCAGATGAAACAAACTATGGTGAGAATTGGACTGTGATGCTGACGCCGAACGATGGTTATGGCGACGGAGAAAGTGTTTTAAGTAATTGGTTGTTGCTTGTAAATCATCTTCCAGAAGTTTCAAATGTTGTTTTAAATTCTTCAACAGGCGAGAATCGTTCAAGTGATAATTTGACTGTTTATTATGATTCTTTTGATTTTGATTTAGATGATGTAAGTACAATTATTGATTGGAGAATTAATGATGCTTCAATTGCTTTGTTAAATATGCCGTTTGATACAAATGTCAAGGGTGTTGGCGAAATTGTTAAGGATTATTCAAGCTTTGAAAATAATGGAACTATTTATGGGAATCCTGTTTGGGAAGCTAATGGAAAAATTGGCGGAGCATACACATTCGACGGTGTTGATGATTATATTGAAATAAGTAATCCTGGAAATGTTCTTGATGGAGAAAGTTTATCTATTAGTGCCTGGATTTACGCTGATGATTGGGACACTTATTTTCCTAGAATTGTAGATAGAGTTTACGACGAACAATTTGCTTTTTATGTTTATGGTGGTTCTAATGAATTAACCTGGGCTTTGGCAACAGCAGGAGGGGATGTAGATTATGCAAATACAGGAACAACAACCATATCAACAGGAGAATGGGTTCATGTTGTTTTAACTTATGATCAAAGCGATGTTAAATTATATGTAAATGGTTCTTTAGAAGATACTTATGGAGAAGGTATTTCTGGAGGTCTGGATAGTTCAAGTAGTGAAATTAGAATTGGGGAAAGAGTAGAAGATGGAGAAGATACAAGAGCTTGGGATGGGAAAATAGATGAGGTTATGATTTTTAATCGTAGTTTAAGTGAAGCGCAAGTTAAGGAAATTTATAATTCAGGAATTGCAGAGCATGGAATTGAAAAAATTATTTCAGATGAGACAAATTATGGTGAGAATTGGACTGCGATGCTGACGCCGAATGATGGTTATGGAGACGGAGAAAGTGTTTTAAGTAATTGGTTAAAAATTAGGAATGTTGTTACATGCGGAGATAAGATTACTAAACCTGGAAGATATGTTGTTGAGGCTGATGTTAGTAATTATGAAGATAGTAATGATTGTATTTATATAACTTCTTCAAATGTTTTTCTTGATTGCCAAGGACATACATTGGATGGGACAGATGTTTGGAGTGACTGGGGAATAAATGGGATTCAAGCTTATGGATCTTTGGGAAATGAATTGCTTAATGTTACTATATTTAATTGTACTTTAAATGATTGGAAGGATGGACTTGTTTATAAATATGTTAATAATAGTTTTATAGAAGAAGTTAATTCTTATTCAGGACTAAACTTTTTATTTAGTTTGATTAATTCAAATAATAATAGCATTTCTTATTGTAAAGTGGACGCGGGAGGAAATTATGGAATTTATTTAGATAATTCTAATCAAAATAATTTTTCTTTTGTTAATTTAACAAATGGACTTAGAAGAATTAATTTGTTATCTTCAGATAATAATTTGATTTCCAATAGTTTTATTTCAAATCACCGTAATGGAGGATTGATTCTTCAGGGGGGAATAGGGAATATCGTAGAGAATACTACAATAAAAGATTCTCTTCAAGGCCATACAGGGATTCTTTTTTATGGAGATAGTTCTTCAAATATTGTAAGAAATAATTTTATTATTAATAATACATATGGGATAAAAATTGCTTCTGTTAATGCTAATGGTAATTATTTTTATAATAATCTTTTTAATAATACGAATAATTTTGATCTTTCTTCTGGCTTGAATAATTTTTGGAATACAACTTTAGATTGTACTGGCGAGAAAAATATTTTTAATATGGATTGTATTGGAGGAAATTATTGGGGAAATGCTACTGGAGAAGATTATTCAGATACTTGTAGAGATTTAGATCAAGATGGAATTTGTGATGAACCTTATGATTTATTGGGGGATGGAAGTAATATAGATTATTTGCCATTAACAAACAACACAAATGTTCCTCCGACAGTTGAACTTGTTTCTCCTGAAAATGAAACTTCTTTGACAAACAGAGCTCCTACATTTGTTTGGGATGGCACTGATTTAGATGACGACCCTTTGATTTACCAATTGAATATTTCTTGTTATCCTGCTTGTTCAGTTGATAATAAATTAATTGATGTTGATTCTGAGAGTTATGCTTTGACAAATTATTTAAATTATTTTGCAGATGATGGTTATTATTATTTGTGGACTGTTCGCGCGAGTGACGACGACGGAGCAACTTGGGGTGATTGGGCAGATGAGTTTGTTTTTAATATCAGTTCTGTTGTTTCAATTAATTTAACTGTCGATGAAATTGATTTTGGAATGATGGAATATGATGGTTCAAATGAAACTACAGATAACAATCCTGGACCTTTTGTTTTAGAGAACGACGGAAATTGTTTTGTGAATGTTAGTGTTAATGCGACTGACTTGTGGGACACTCAACCAAACCCAAGTGATTATTTTAATTTTAAAATAGGTTCTACAAATGAAGTTGGAGCTTTTGACTTTTTGCAGAGCCTTACGTCGTGGACGCAGGTTCCTAATATTTTTACATCTTTAGTTTCAATTGTTAATTTTAATTGGGAAAATGTAAATGATAGTGCAAGAATTGATTTGAATATAACTGCTCCTGGAGTAACTGAGACTCCTGAGCCTAAAACTTCAACAATTACATTTGTTGCAACAAGAGCCTAAATGAAACAAAATAAAAAAATGACAGCGACGAGAAAGTTTTTATTAGCGCAGGCTGTGTTTGTGATTTTGATTTTAGGTTATTTTTATATTTCAACTATGCCTTCGGCAATTTCTCCAATTGCAGGAAAAGCTGTCAGCGACCCTGATTTTATTTTTGAAATTGAAAACAGCGACGAGATTGTTGTTTCAACGAGCCCTGAATTTACAAACCCAATAATTTTAAAAGAAGGTTCAGAAGTTGTGCTTCCGCCTGGAACTTATTATTGGAAAGTTTTAGGTTTTTTAAGAGATAGTGAGGTTTATACTTTTACAATTGAAAGCAGTGTCGGGCTTGATTTAAGAGAAGGTGAGGAAAAAACTATTTTGGAAAATTCAGGGAATGTTGATTTAGAAGTTGGTGAAAAAAAATCTGGAATCACTACTACGGCAGGTTTAGATGTTGGAGAATTTAAAGAAGTTGAAGGAGGTGTAGACTATGAAGGCGAACAAAATTAATTTGAAAATTATTTTGGTTTTGGTTTTTATTTTTTTATTGGCAAATGTGTCGGCGCTGGGAATTACGCCTGGAAGAACTTCTATGAATTTTGAAGCTGGGTTGCACAAAGATGTTTCTTTTTCAGTTCTTAATACAGAAAAAAAAGATATGAATATTATTTTTGCAGTTAAAGGTGATTTAGCAGAATATATTATTTTAAATCAGGCGTCTTCGGTTATTTTGTCTACGGAGAATTCAAAGTCTTTTAGTTATTCAGTTGATTTGCCAGGAAGTTTTGCAAAACCAGGATTATATGAGGGAGAAATAATGGTTATTGAAACTCCAAAAGATTTTGATGAAGAAGGGGCGTTTGTTGGAGCGACTGTTGCAGTGATTAGCCAGGTTCATGTTTATGTTCCTTATCCAAATAAATATGTTGAAGCAGAATTAAATGTTCTTGAAAATAATGGGAAGTTAACTTTTATTGTTCCGGTTATTAGTCGAGGTAAATTAGATATCGTGAATATTAAAGCAAACATAGATATTTTTAATGGTGCTGAAGAAAAAATTGCGAGTCTTGAAACAAACACAGATACTTTGAATAGTTTGGAGAGAAAAGAATTGTTTGTTGATTGGAATCCTGAAGTTAATCCTGGAAGGTACAAAGCAGTTGTTACTGTTAGATATGATAATGAAGTTGCGACTGTGTTAAAAGAATTTAATATTGGAGAAATGTTTTTAGAAATTTTAGAAATTAATATTAAAGATTTTGAGTTGGGAGAGATTGCGAAGTTTGATGCGCTGGTCGAGAATAAATGGTCAAGTAATTTGAAAGATGTTTATTTGAATATTTTGGTTTATAATTCAGAAGGCGAGATTATGGCTGATTTTAAGAGTCCGACTTATGATATTAATTCTTTGTCAAAGTCTGAGATGGTTGCTTACTGGGATACTGCCGGGGTTCACGAGGGAACTTACGAGGGGAAATTAATTTTAAAGTATGGTGAAAAAGCAACTGATAAAAATATTCAGATGAAAATTTCGCAGTATGATTTAGAGGTTGTTGGTTTTACTGGACATGTTTTAGTTAAAGGAAAAGGCGGAAGTTTGAATTGGAATTTTATTTTAATTTTAATTGTTGGAATTTTAGTTGTTGCGAATGTGATCTGGTTTGTTTTAATTAAAAGATTGTTGAAGAAGAAGCGGTGACAAGAATTGATTATATACGATAAATTAACACAAAGTTTATAAATTTGTTTTTTTATAGTATTATATTAAACTTATTTAATAAGTTATATTAATTAAATAAAAGAGGAAAACAGATATGGTTGAAAGAGAGAAAGTGGTTGTTATCTTGTTATTAGTAACCATTTTGTTGTCTGTTGTTTCTGTGGTAATGACTATGAGTATGGACAAGTCTGATGACAGTTCACAAAAAGAAGGTATTAAAAATCTTGGTCCAGATAATAGTGTTGGTCATGTTGCTTTTGAAATAGTTGAATCTACTACTGGAGAGGCCGAATAATGGATATGAATGATACTTCAAATCCTGGAAGCAAAGTTACAAATGTTTTAATGGTAGTGGCAGTTGTTGCGGTTCTTGTTGCAGCTTTTAATGTTTACAATACTATGAATTTAGCTTCTACCGGGCATGCTACTGATGATGAGGGTTATGCACTGGTTGAGATTGAAGCAGTAGTGAGTATTATTTTTACTACTGATACTCTTGATTGGGGTGCTGGGGCTGTTGATGCAGCTGCAGATTATGCGACCTTAGATTCTAATGCAGGAACTGTTACCGATGGATCTTGGGTTGCAGAGACTGATTCACTTATCTTAGTGAACGATGGTAGTGTTAATGCAGTAGTTACTTTGGATTCAGGCACTGTAGATGCAGATGAATTTATTTGTAGTGATGATGTTTCTGGATCATGTCAAGGTACAGGATATGCTGAAATGAATTATATGGTTTCTGAAAATGAAGCTAGTTCTTGTGGTGGAACTGGTGTTTATCCTGTTACTTATGGGGCAATTCCTTTGGCGGCCTCAGAAGAAACTATTTGTCCAGATTTTGAATCAGATGATTCTAGTGATGAATTAGCACTTGATGTGCAGTTAGTTATTCCTAAAGCTGCGCCTCCAACTAGCGGATCTTCCACTTTAACACTTTATCTTGAAGCAACTTCGGTTTAATTTTATTTTTTTATTTTATTGTATTTATTCTATTTTTTTTATTTTATTGTTAGTTAGATTTTCGCAAGATATAAAAACTATTTTTTATTTTATTGTTTATGAAAAAGGGAAAATTGGTGATAATTTTTTTTCTTGGAATTTTTTTTCTTAGTATGGTCTCTTCTTTGGGGGTGGGTCCTGCTAAAAAAGAGTTTAATTTTAAACCTGGTTTTGAAATAGAGATTGAATATAAAGTTTCTCCAGGAAGTAATAAAAATCTTGTTATTTCTGCTGAGGGAGATTTAGCAGACTATATTACATTTAATAAACAGAGACTTCCCTCAACAGGGGGAGTTTTTACAGCAACCTTAAAACTTCCTGATTTTTTAGAGACTCCTGGAAGACATAGGAGTTTTATTAAAGTTTTAGAAGAAGTTGATCCTGAGTTGGTGGGTTTTATTGGAACTTCTATTGCAATTAAGCCTGTGATCGATATATATGTTCCTTATCCTGGGCAATATCTTGAAACAAGTTTGTCTTCTGAAGATGTGAATATTGGCGAGCCTGTTGAATTTGGATTAGAGGTTGTTAGTCGAGGTAAGGAAGATGTTACTGCAATTCCTAGAATAGAAATTTATAATTCTGAAGGGAGTAAAGTTGAAGATCTTTTTTTTAGTGAGAGAACTTTTCCAAGTCAAGAGACTATTTCTTTGAAAAAATTTTTAGATACTTTTAAATTTAATCCTGGAAATTATAAAGCAGTTTCATTTGTTGATTATGGGGGTTTGGCAAAATCAGAAACAGACTTTAGAGTTGGGGCTTTGACAATAGAAATTTTGAATTATTCTACAGATATTCCTTTAAATAAACTTCAAAAGTTTGAAATAGAAATTCAGAGCGGGTGGAATGATAATATTGACGGGGCTTATGCAGAGGTTGTTTTTTTAAATGATACTGGAGTTTTGGAATCTTTTAAAACTACTACAACAAGTTTAATTCCTTGGGAAAGAAAAATAATTGAAGGCTATCTTAATACTGAACAATTTTCTGAAGGAACTTACGACGCGAACATTACTGTTTTTTACTTTGGAAAAAACAAAGGAGCTAGTTCTAATAAATTAGTTCAGGTTAATTTTTTTAAATTAAAAGGTTTAGTTGTTTGGTATATTGTTGGAGGAATTGGGATTTTAATAATTATTATTCTTTTAATAATAAAATTTTTGAGGAAAAATGGTAAGAAAAAAAGAAAAAAATAAATTAAGTTTGGTGATTTTTATTTTGATTTTAAGTTTGGTTTTATTTTTAGTAGCTCTATTTTACGGAGATAATGTTTTAGAAGAAAAAAAAATTTATTCTACATTACTTGTTGGAAGTCCTCTAGGGTTTGATTTAAATAATACTACGCTTACTTTTGGAAGAATTCCACAAGGTTCAAGTGTAAAAAGAGATATTTTTATTTCTAATAATTATGAATTTCCTATTGTTGCAAGGCTTAGTTCCTTGGGAAACATTTCTGAATTTTTGATTTTTGATTCTGAATTTTTTTTAGATATTGGTGAACAAGAAAATGTCACAATAAATACCATTAGCATTCCTTATGAAATTCCTGATGGAGATTATTCTGGAAATATTGTAATAAAATTCACAAAAGCTTAAATAGAAAATAGTTTTTAATTTTTTATGGAAAGATATACCAAGGCAGAGTTTGTTGTTTTGATGGTGATGCTGGTTTTGAATTTGTTTTTTATAATTTTTATTTTAGGTTTTAGTGGGATTTCTGGTTTTTCTGTTTTTTCAGGAGAGGAAAAAGTTGCACCGTCAGATTTTGTTTCAGAAGATAAAATTTATTTTGAAGATGGGAAAGTTATTATTGAATTAGAGGATGCTGTTTTTAGTAAGTATGTTGATTCTGGGAGCATGGAACCTGTTTTAGGTGCAAGTTCGACTGGTGTTGGAATAAAGCCGGTTTCGCCAAATGGAATTTCTGTGGGAGACATAATTAGTTTTGAAAAAGAGGGGATTGTGATTGCGCATAGAGTTATTCAAAAAGGTGTAGATAAAGATGGGGATTATTTTATCACTCGAGGAGATAATGGAGATTCTGACGATGGAAAAGTTAGGTTTAATCAGATAGAGTCTGTTTTAGTTGCAATAATTTATTAAAAGTTAATTTTATTAAGCTAATAATCTTTTTTTAATGATGGGGAAAAAGGGAAAGAAAAATTTTTGGACTAAAAAGAAAGTTGTTATTTTACTTTTTGGTTTGGCAATAATTCTTACTGTTGGAAATTATTTTTTAGAAAAAGAAGTAAATTCTTTAACAGGATATGGAACAAGTTCTATTGCTACAGTGGGGTTCACAATTTTGGGCGGGCCTAATTTTGAAATAATTGAGCCAGAAAATATTACTTATAATTTTAGTGCTTCAGATGATTTAGTTTTAAATTTGACAGGAATTTCTGATTCTCCAATGGATGATTGGGTTTATCATCTTTATGATTTACGTCACGGAGAATGGGCTCATGAAAATTTTTCGTTTGGTTCAAATTGTTTTTTTCCAAATACAACAATTCCTGTTGTGAGATGGGAGAATTTACTTTTTGTCGAAGGAGATTTTGGAACAGGAATTACAAGAAAGAATGTTACCTTTTATGTTAATGTTTCAAATTCTCGCCCTATTTTAGGACCAATCGATGATCCTATTTATATTTGTGAGGGAGAAAGATTGTCTTATTTTTTTAATGCAACAGATGCAGATGAAGAAAATTTATTTAGTCAAATTATTCCTTCTTATCCTTTGTATTCAGAGTTCCTTTATAGAGATAGAGAATTTAATTTTTTTAGATTGTCTTCTCCTGCCCTTAGAAAAAATAGCCCTATACCTTTTATTAGTTTAAATGAAGGTTTTAGAAATAATTCTTTACAAATTGAGGTTAGAGATAATTATTATGAATCAGATTATACTAAAACAAATATTCTTGTTGTTGAAAAAAATAATGCGCCGGTGATTGTGCCTGAGCTTGGAGTGCAGACAATTGAGGTTTGGAACAAAGGAGAGAATTCTAGTTTTTTTGTTGATGTTAATTTCAGCGACGTGGAAATTTCTTTAGGTTTTGGAGAATTGAATTTTAGTTTGAATATTGTTAATCTTTCTGATTTATCTTTGGTCGATATTTTTGATATTGATTCTGAAGGAATTATTAATTTTACAGCAGACGAGGAAACGCCTTTGGGAAATTATAATGTTTCTGTTTGTGTTACTGATTATGGGATTTTAAATCCTTATTTTATGATTGAAGATATTTGTAATCAGACTGGGGGGAATATTACTGTTTGTGATTCTTTTATTTTAACTTTGACTGATCGTAATCGGGCGCCGACAATTGTTGAGCATTTTCCTTCTAGTGACGAGAAAATTAACACAACTAGTATTCAGACAAATAATTTTAATATAACAAAATATGATCCAGACGGAACAATTCCTGATTCTTATTGGTATGTTGATGGAAAATTTGTTGAGATGATGCAAGGAAGTTTAAATGATAGTTTTAGTTATACTTTTGGTTGTGGTATTTCTGGGGAGCATAAAATAAAAGTTGAAATTACTGATGGGCTTTTGAATGATTCTGTTGAATGGAATTTAAGTGTTGCTCATGTTTCTTGCCCTGTTCCAGGCAGTT
>Ga0272443_10003240_pt1 | contig 19428 bp, 23 predicted proteins | sample SSMAcet12_FD_193581 | JGI IMG/M metagenome (GOLD analysis project Ga0272443, IMG submission 193581) | Marine sediment archaeal communities from Little Sippewissett salt marsh, Falmouth, MA, United States - SSM-Acet-12 | ecosystem: Environmental > Aquatic > Marine > Wetlands > Sediment ... | reverse complement strand
TCATAAGGAACCTTAATGGAGGCACAAAATTATCATTTGAGACTGAATCAGGAGGTTACAAAGAGTACAGCACCTCAGGATTTACCTATGAATTTGGAGAATGGCAGCATGTTGCCTTTGTTGCGGATACTGACACGGGAGTTGCAAAACTCTACATGAACGGTGAACCTGTAAAAACAGTTACATCTTCCCTTCCTGATTCATTTGATACCAATAACAATGCCCTTACAATAGGCATTCAGCAGATGTATTCACCGTACCTTTTCAGGTACAAAGGTGTGATGGATGAGGTAATGCTCTATACCATTGCCCTTACGGATGATCAGGTAAGAGAAATCTACGGTGAATGCACTCCGCCGCCTGCACCGGTTGCAGAATTTTCGGCAGATCCGACTACGGGCGATGCACCACTTACAGTGAGCTTTACTGACAGCTCAACAAACTCACCGGCATCGTGGCTGTGGGACTTTGGTGACGGTGAGACATCAACAGAGGAGAACCCAACACATACCTTTAGTAATGCAGGAACCTATGATGTCACGCTGACTGTAACGGGAACCGGCGGGCAGTCCACAAAGATGTCTGCTGATATGATCTCGGTAACTCAGGCTGCATCAGATATTCATGATGCGGTATTTATTTCTGATGACAGTAAAGATGCTACCCTTAAGAAGGACTATTACCTTGAGTTTACTGTGGAAGATACTGGTAATCAGTATATCATACCTGTGATAAGTATTGAAAACACAGATAACGGGAAGAGCATAGTTGATGGTTATATTCTTGAATCCGGAGATACTGTCAGGTTTGAGCTTTCAAAAGACATAAGAGACGGAAGTGTTTCCATCTCCGGAAATGGCCTATGGGAGAACAGTTTTAACATAGATGATGTGGATGTTTATGTTAACGGAAATTCAATAGGCAAAGAAGGCCTTCCAAAACCCTATGTCCCGAAATTCAGCGGACTGAAGAGCACACTTGTTCTGGAAACCAAAAATAAGGTGGGGTGGACACAGTTAACCTATGATGGAGAATCCATAATATCTGATTATGATGGCAGAGAGGTAACCCTTAACGGACTTACACAGTCTGAAGGTTTGGGAGTTATGAATCTCATACTGATTAAAAACAGTGAATCTTATTTTGATGGTGGTATAAGCAGTTATTCTCTGGATAAATGAATAACTCCGTTCTTTTATCTTTTTTAAAGTTTTAAGGTGCAGTTTCTCTTGTAATGATATACATCCTGCCCGGATAATGTATGAAATAATTCCTAAAAATAAGCTATTGATAATTATTATGGATGATTTAATCTGTAATTACCATCTTTTCTTCTTTCTTTTTACCTTGGACATTGACATTATATCGACAACATATTTGTCATCAGTTCCCATCTGCATGACCATATCATCACTTGTGGCAAGTTTTTCAAGGTTAAGTTCGTATGATCCAGGATTTAAAACCCGTATACTCTCAACGCGGTCATAGAGTTCAATCTTTTTCTTTTCCCCGTTGTCCTTATCTTCCGGCTCTTTGATCTCGATGATTTCCTGGTTTGTTTCAGCGGCGATCTCCTCTATGGTCTTTTCTTCAAGAACATCCCGGTGAAGATTTTCAGGATTTATATAGAGGAATTTTTTACCGCCACAGCTTGGACATCCCTTCAGTATGTCAGTTGAGCCGTCTTTAAACTCTCTTCCGCATTGTGTGCATTTATGAGGCATCTTTACAAAATTCACCTTAATTTAACCGGACTTGTTATCATCTCTTATTTGTTTATCTGGATGATACCCAGGTACTTATAAGGTTTTTGTCCTTCTTCAGGGTCTTCATCTGGTTTGCAGGTCCAATCACTGTCATTCTGCCGGATGTGTGTTCTTTTTTGCCGAAAAGTCCACCAAAAAGCCCTCCGCTCTTCTGATGTGTCTCTGATTCACTGGAATATGTCTCCATTTCAATTCCTGCAAAACCGTCAGGCTTAATTTCGCGCATAGTTGTCTCAATAAGTAAACTCTGCTCATCGGGTGTGAGTCCTTTTTCAAGGACAACAACATTTCCGTCGATAACCTTTTCAAGAATCATCCTTATTTTTTCAAGTGATGTAAGATTCTCAAGACGTTCTGAAGAAATTAAATCAATCTGGACTCCCTGAATCATATAAATCACCCGAAGAAATCTATCATTTTCTCGTAGAGCTCTTCCACGTTATTACCTTCAAGCCCTGAAATTGAAATTACAGGATGCTGTGGGAAAGCACTTTTAATCCTTGTTGAGGATGCATCAGGGAGATCATTTTTATTTGCAACAATAATTACCGGAAGTCCTCTGCTCTCAATAATTCCGATGAGCATGATGTTTACCTGCATGAAGGGGTCCTGGGTTGAATCTAGCATGTATATGACACCCTCAATATCCTCCCTTAACCAGTGCATGGCTTCAGCAACGCCCTCTGTTGCCTCACGTGCCCTGACAACTGCTTCTTCAGATTCAATACCATATTCAAGGAATTCCTTGTAATCAATCTTTGTTGTCACTCCGGGTGTGTCTACAATATCAATTGTAACAGCATTCCCGTTCTCATCCGAAATGGTGACTCCGTCTTTTCTTCTTGCCCGGCGTGTTTCGTGTGGTATTTCACTGACAGGACCTACAGCATCTCCCGTCCAGTCTCTTACTATCCTGTTGGAAAGTGTTGTCTTTCCTGCATTTGGCGGACCATAGATTCCTATACGCATCTGTTTTTTCTTAAATAGCCTGCCAATAATTTTTTTAAATCTCTTTTTTGTTCTGATGAAGAAGCTCATATTGTATTCTCCCGAAATATTGGTCCTGGTACAGTATAAATTAATATCATGTTTTGGCAGAGAGATATAATTTCTCATTTATCCGGTGAATAAATAAATATTAATTCTGAAAATGTGAAAAATCAAAATCTTCCGTAGAAATATGTTCTCTCTTCCGGCAAATGTTATTCATGAGCCGAAATTTCTGCCTGCATGAAGATGCGGAGAAAAGATGGAAGTGTTCTGTGCAGAATTATCTTTGGTTTTCTTTGTGTCTGTTAAAATTACTGATATAAAGTCTGTTAAAATGTGTTAATAGTCAGTTTATGCCGTTAAAAGCATATAATTGTGGCTGTTATGACAAAAAGTTAGATCGGGAAATATCGTCTGAATCTGCCGGAAAAAACATTTTTTGTGTAAATTCTGTAAAAAATATCCGGATAATATATACTTAATGGATGATCCGAATTATAATTGACTGTATTATGTAATATGCCAGTAAATATCCTTTTATAGTGCTGGAAACTATAGGGTTATCTGTAGACCTCTCTTCTGCGGGAATTTCCTGCGGGGGAGGAGGTGGTCATGTGAGCGAGAATATAATGGACACAAATCACTTCAAAATAGATGTTCCTGTAAAGGAGGTCATGAGGTATAATCCGGCCACGATCGGCGCAGAGGCAACTGTTCCAAAAGCGGCTGCAAAGATGTGCCAGAAAGGAGTGGGAAGCTGTATAGTACTGCAGAATAATGTGCCAAAAGGCATTGTTACCGAGGAGGATATTAACTGTAAAGTAGTAGCTAAGGATCGCAAGCCAGGAGATGTGTATGTAAGTGAAATTATGAGTACACCTCTAATCACCATTGACGTTGACAAAACAGTCGGTGACGCAACTCACATGATGGTGAAGAATAAAGTAAGAAGACTTCCTGTAGTGGAAAAATCCAAGGTTGTCGGTATTGTAACAGTCCGGGATATAATTTCAGTCTCCAATGAGATGAATGAGATAATGTCTGACCTCATCAAAGTCAATAATGACTTTGATGATTCTGTAAACGGTTCTGCGACATCGGGAGTCTGCGACAACTGCAACATGATGTCAGATGATCTCGTCTTTGTTGACGGGAGAATGCTCTGCTCTGTCTGCCGGAGAAGTGATGACACGGATTAATCCGGAATAATTCCGGATTTTTCTGTCTCACATCTGATTTGCCGGGTTGAGGCCCGGAGAAAATAAAAAAGGATAAAATAAGAAATTTCCAGAGAATACTGTCGTTTGATATTTTAAATACGACGTCTGAATACGGGAATGATTTTATGCAAAAAACTCAAAAAACCCAGAACAATAAAATTTTAAAGGATATTGCAACAAAAGATGTCATAACGGTTCCACCGACTATGAGCATCATAGGTGCAGTTGAGATGATGACCAGGAAAGGCTTCAGGCGCCTTCCCGTTGCTGATTCCGGCACTGGAAAAATTATCGGAATTGTGACGGCCGGGGATATCCTGAACTTTATGGGTGGCGGAGAGAAGTTCAATCTTGTCTCCGGCAAGCATAAAGGGAATCTTATAGCTGCACTGAATGACAATGTAAGGGAAATAATGTCAACACGCCTCATTACCCTTAAGGATAATGCAAAGATCGATGAGGTTGTCGGAACCATTGTTGATAAAAAATGCGGTGGTCTCCCCATTATTTCTGATACAAGTGTGGTTGTCGGAATTGTGACTGAGAGGGATATATTAAGGACTCTCTCATGTGAGGACAATTATATGTCTGTATCTGAGGTCATGACTCCTAATCCTTATGTCACAAGCCCCGATGCGCTTATGACTGATGTTGCTAAAGAGATGATTGCCCGCAGATTCAGGCGTCTGCCTGTAGTCAGTGATGATGTTTTATTTGGCATCATCACTGCAATGGATATAATGAAATATGTTGGGAAAGGTGATCTGTTCAAGGGTATGGTAACAGGGAACATATCTGATCTTATGTCAGTGCCTGTAAGAGATCTCATTAATGGCGAACTCTACACCACAACTCCTGATAAACCCATATGTGAGGTTGCAAAGGAGATGATTGGGAAAAATGTAGGGGCTCTTCCGGTAATCAACGATTCACATCTGGTGGGAGTTATTACTGAATTTGATCTTGTCAAAGCACTGACAAAAGATTGAAGGTGTATTAAAGAACCTGGCAGATGACTGGCAGGAGTTTCCGGGGATTTGTATATGTGCATTTCCTGTCCGGATACTGCTGTTAAAATATATATGTCTGCCTTCACAAAGGCATTCCTTTCCGGAATGCCTCTGAAAATGAAAATGATAAATAATCAATAACTTATAATAATCCGATTGGAGGTTAGAAAAATGAATGATAAAACCCTTGTAAAAGATGTAATGTCCAGGCCAGTCACAATAGCAAAATCAGCACCAATAACTGAAGCACTTGACAAAATGTTATCTGAAGGTGCTGATCCCCTGATTGTAACCAACAACGGAGTTGTAACAGGTACAATTTCCAGAAAGGCGATTGCAGAGACACTTGGAAGCAAAAAAACCTCAACTCTGGCACCAACGAAGATTCATGTTGTAAACCGGGCAGATGAGGACTTTACCTCCGTATATTCTGATGAAGAGGCACAGATTCTTATCCCTCTGCTCCAGAGATACAAGATTGTGGTGGTGCTTGATGAGGAGCACAAACCTGTCGGAAAAGTGGACTCAACAGATCTTCTGAAGGTTATGGTTCCTGAAGGTTCAGTTGAGAACCTTATGCAGAATCCACACAGCATCAATCCTGGTGAACGTGTTGTTCACCTTCGCAGGAGAATGATTGATGAGAACAATGCAAAATTCGTTGTTACCGATGAAGGCAATATTGTCGGAGTTGTGACCGAAACTGATGTGGCAAAGTCCATGAAGCAGTTCAGGGAATCAGTCGGTGAGAAGCACCAGGAACAGCAGGTCAGAAATCTTTACGTAAGTGATATAATGACGTCACCTGCACTTACTATTGATTTAAACAGTGATGTTGCAAAAGCAATTGATCTGATTGTCGGTAAAAACATCAGTTCGGTTCCTGTGATGAAGGAAGGAAAACTTGTAGGTTTAATCTCAAAAGAGAGCCTTATTGTTGCCCTTTAATGCCGGATTTTCCGGCTGAAAGAAAATAAATCATTTTTTTATTTTTTTCGTTTTAAATTTCAATCGAATCTTTTTTCATCAACAATATCTTTATAATTAATAATTATCATGAAAAGAGCAACATCAGTATCACCGGCAGACAGTGTTGCCGGACTTATAGAGGGGATGGAGAAAACAGGTTTTCAGGGGCGGAAACTTGGTGAATCCCTTGATGTCTGGAAGAGGATGATTGATGATCCGGACTGCATCATTCTTCTTGGACTGTCCGGAGCAATGATCCCTGCGGGGATGCAGAAATGTATAATTGAACTCGTAAGAAACCGTTATATTGATGGTATTGTCTCAACAGGGGCAAATATGTTCCATGACTCCTGTGAACACCTTGGTGTGCGGCATTATATGGGGCACCACAATACTGATGACTGTGAACTCTTTTCAAAGGGCATTGACCGCATTTATGATGTCTTTGCCTATGATGATGAATTCAGAGGAATTGAGTCTGAAATAGCATCTTTTATTGAGGAGATATCTCCCTTTAATGCTTCCTCCCGTCTCCTGATGGAGAAGATGGGTATCTGGCTCGGGAGTAAGAACCCTTCCGGGGAGTCAGTGCTTAATGAATGTGCGAAAGCTAAAATTCCGGTATTTATTCCGGCACTCTGTGATTCCTCGGTAGGGATAGCGGTACTTATGGCGAGGAGAAACGGAATCGATATTTCAGTTGATCAGATTGCTGATGTTGATGAGATCACAGGGGTTATTGAAAATTCCGTTCATACCGGGGTGATATATGTCGGTGGCGGTGTCCCGAAGAATTTCATTCAGCAGACTCATGTCATTGCTGGAATACATGAGAGAAATACCGATGGCCACCAGTATGCTATCCAGTACACAACAGATGCCCCGCACTGGGGCGGGCTTTCGGGCTGTACATTTGAAGAGGCTATAAGCTGGGGCAAAGAGGCGCCGGACTCATCCCGTGTTCAGTGCTTTGTGGATGCCACAATTGCGCTGCCCCTTATTGTTTCGGCACTTATTGAGAGAAAGCCCCTTCGGACCAGAGTTCCGGATATGAAATCCTTCTTTGAATAGCTATTCATGTGAGGCTATACCACAACCCTTAATAACAATTTTATCATATCTAATTAAGCAACATTCATGGAGCGATACAGGTTATCGCGAGTGTCGTAAGATGCGAGATTACTCTGTTGAGGTAGCCAAGCCTGGCATGGCGCGGGGTTGCTAACCCCGTGTCCCCCTGGGACTCGAGGGTTCAAATCCCTCCCTCAGCGCTTTTAGAGCAAATCTCATTGTGAGGCTATTGAATGGAAGAACAAGAGATTAATTACTTTGTAAGGATTGAAAATGCCGATCTCGACGGAACAAAGTCCGTTCAGATTGCACTTACCGGCCTTCCGGGAATCGGCATGCATACATCTGCTGTAATTTCAGATATGGCAGATGCTGATCCGCGTGCAACCCTTGGTCTTCTCGATGAGGAGGTTGTAGACCGCATTCGCAATGTGGTGGCAGATTACAAGAATCTCGTTCCTGTATGGATGCTCAACCGTCAGAAGGATGTCTATACCGGAGAGGCAAAACAGCTTCTCGGTTCAGATCTCAGTCTTACTCTTGAGGATGATATTAACAGGATGCGTAAGATTCGCTGTTATCGCGGTATCCGTCATGAGACCGGTCAGAAAGTACGCGGGCAGCGCACCAAGTCCTCAGGAAGAAGAGGATCGACAGTCGGTGTCAGCAGGAAGAAGAAGTAATCGGGTGGTTTAAATGGTATATCCTGGTAAGAATCACAAGCAGTATGAAACACCAAAGAGGCGCTTTGAGAAGAGCCGTATTGATGACGAGAACCGTCTTGTCATTGAGTTCGGTCTCAGGAACAAGCGTGAGCTCTGGAAAGCCCAGAGTACATTAAGGCGCTACCGCCGTGCAGCCCGTGACCTCCTTGCTCTTAAATCAAGTGTGACTGATGAAGCACTTATTGCGAGGAAGGAAGATGAGCTTCTTGGCCATCTTGCAAAATACGGCCTTCTTCCGGAAGGTGCAGGTATTGGCGATGTGCTGGCAATGAAGACCGAAAATGAACTTGAACGCCGTCTTCAGACAGTTGTGTACAGAAAAGGTCTTGCACGCTCACCAAAGCAGGCACGCCAGATGATTACACACGGTCATATATCTGTGAACGGAAGAAAGGTTACAATTCCGGGATGCAGAATCAGAAAATCAGAGGAATCTGAAGTTCTTTATTACGGAAATTCACCGTTTACAGGGGAAGCACACCCTGAGCGCGGCCGTATCATGTCCGGAGGAAGACAGTAATGGCAGAAGATTCAAAAGAGAAATGGGGCGTAGCTCATATTTACGCTTCGTTTAACAACACCGTTATTACAGTTACAGATCTTTCCGGTGCAGAGACCGTCACCAAATCAAGTGGTGGAATGGTTGTAAAGCAGGCACGTAATGAAAGCTCTCCCTATGCGGCAATGCAGATGGCAATTAATGTTGCAAATGCAGCAAAGGACAAGGGTATTGTCGGTGTTCATGTCAAGGTGCGTGCACCTGGTCGTGGTAAACAGCGCAGTCCCGGTCCCGGAGCACAGGCAGCAATCCGTGCACTTGCACGTGCCGGAATGAGAATTGGCCGTATTGAGGATGTAACACCTGTTCCACACGACAGCATTCGTGCTAAAGGTGGAAGAAGGGGCAGGAGAGTCTGATTAATGGAAATCACATTCAGCAGGCTTGATGAGAATGCTGCAAAATTTATTCTGAATGATACAACATTTGCGTTTGCGAATTCCTTCAGAAGGGCAATGATAACAGAAGTGCCCACACTTGCAATCGAAGATGTGTTTCTGTATGATAATAACAGTGCACTCTTTGATGAAATTCTCACTCACCGCCTCGGCCTGATTCCGATTACAACAGATCTTTCAGAATATGTCAGAAGAGACGAGTGTTCCTGCGAAGGCGAGGGATGCTCACAGTGCCAGGCAGTATTTACCCTGAGTGTCGAAGGTCCGGGACTCATAACGTCCGGAGATCTGGTCGCCCAGAATCCGGGAGCAGTTCCTGTAAGTTCCGACATTCCTATCGTAAAACTGGACGAAGATCAGAAGGTTGTCCTTGAGGCAAGGGCAGAACTGAATATCGGTATGGAGCATGCAAAGTGGCAGCCGACACTTGCATGCGGATATAAGGCATATCCTGTTATAGAGGTCAGTGACCGCTGTGACGGATGCGGGAAATGTATTGAACAGTGCCCGAGAAATGTCCTTAAAGCCGGTAGTAAGGCAGTGGAAGTCATTGATAACAGACTGGAAGACTGTTCCATGTGCAGGCTCTGTGAAAAGGCCTGTATGGCAAGTGATATCGGAGATGAGCCGGCGATACGTGTAAACCCCCACAAAAGTAAATATATTTTTGTAGTCGAAAGTGACGGTTCAATGCCTGTAAAGGATATTATGATCCGTGCACTGGATATAATCGGGGATAAATCACGTGGCCTGGTGGATGTATTAAGCGACATTTCAGGAGCGATCTAAAATGAAGATAGCTACTAAGACAAATCCGCGCTACTCTGCCCTGGTTGCAACTCTAAAGGATGCATCAAGGACCAATGATGCAGGTGTATGGCGTGAGATTGCAAAAAGGCTGGAGGCTCCCTCCAGAAACCACGCTGAAGTTAATCTGAATAAAATCAGCAGGTACGCACGCGAAGGCGAAACTGTAATAGTTCCCGGCAAGGTCCTTGGAAGCGGTGTGCTTTCATCAGGGGTCAGTGTTGCGGCACTAAACTTCAGCGAATCAGCCATTGACAAAATCAAAAATGCCAATGGCACCTGCATGACCATAGAAGACCTCGTTAAATCAAATCCCGAGGGTAAAAGCGTAAGGATTCTGAGGTGAACTGAGAATGGTTACAGTAATTGATGCAGCCGGTCTGCGCCTTGGAAGACTTGCAAGCAGTGTTGCAAAACGTTCACTTCAGGGTGAAGAGATTGCAATTATCAATGCAGAATCTGCAGTTATTTCCGGTGCAAAAGCCCGTGTCCTCGCAGACTATGATCAGAAGAGGAAGCGCGGTTCCAGAGAAGGCGGACCGTTCTATCCAAGAAGACCTGATCATATTGTAAAACGCACCATCAGGGGTATGCTCCCTTACAAAAGACAGCGTGGTATTGAGGCATTTGCCCGTATCAAAGTTTATGTTGGTGTGCCTGAAGAGTTTGCAGACATAGAAGCCGAGACTATTGAATCTGCCCACATTAAAGGTCTTTCAACACCAAAATATGTGGCTGTCGGAACAATAAGCAGTATTCTTGGAGCAAAATTCTAAGGGGGCTTTGAAAATATGTCTAAGATAATTAATACAAGCGGAAAGAAGAAAACCGCAATTGCAAGAGCCACCTTTAAGGAAGGAAAAGGAAGGATTAGAATCAATTCCATCCCTCTTGAAATTTACAGTACCGACATCGCACGGATGAAAATTTCAGAGCCGATTCTTCTCTTCCCTGGTTCAACAGATGACGTTGATGTAACAATTGATGTTTCAGGCGGAGGCTACATGGGCCAGGCAGAAGCTGTAAGGACAGCAATTGCACGTGGAATTGTAAACTGGCACAATGATCCAAGGGTTAAGGATGCATATCTTGAATATGACAGAACACTCCTTGTCAATGACTCACGCCAGAAAGAAGCCAAAAAGCCACACGGCCGTGGTGCAAGGAAGAAATTCCAGAAGTCTTATCGTTAGAACAGCAAATATATAAGGGAGAGATCAAAAGATGATTCCGGTCCGGTGCTTTACATGCGGAAGAGTAGTGTCCGTATACTATGAAGAGTTTAAGAAAAGAAGAGATGCCGGTGAGGAGATCAGGGATATCCTTGATGATCTGGGGCTTGAGCGCTACTGTTGCAGGAGGATGCTGCTCACCCATAAAGAGATCATTGATGATCTAAACCCTTACCAATAATTTATTGAGGGGTCGTGGGGTAGCCTGGAATCCTATGGCGTTCGGGATGCTGTAACCTGAGTTCGAATCTCAGCGACCCCATTGTCAAATTTAAAAAAAAGAAATACAGATTTTATGGGATTATGATGAATACATACACCAGATATGAGAGAGCCAGAATTGTAGGTGCACGCTCTCTTCAGATATCAATGGGCGCACCTCTTCTGGTTAAGACAGACAGGATTGATCCGCTTGAGATCGCTCTTGAGGAGTATGAAACAGGTGTCATTCCCATCACCGTAAAGAGAAAATAGTACTGGAGCTGATGTAAAATTGAATTCAAATGAAATAGAGATTGAACTGAAAGAATCACTTGTGCCCGTAGAAGAATATCTGGCTGCCGGAGTTCATATCGGAACACAGCAGAAGAGTCAGGATATGAAAAAGTTCATTTACCGCGTAAGGGGAGACGGACTTTACATTCTTGACATCCAGCAGACAGATGAGCGCATAAAAGTCGCAGCAGAATTTATATCTAAATTCGATCCGGCAAAGGTTCTTGTTGTCACATCACGTCAGTATGGCCAGTATCCTGCAAGAAAGTTTGCAGAGGCAGTAGGTGGCGTTTCAAAGGTTGGAAGATTTATTCCGGGACTTTTAACAAATCAGAGTATCAGGGAATATATTGAACCTGATGTGGTTGTTGTAACAGATCCAATCGGAGATCTTCAGGTAATTAATGAGGCTGTCCAGTGCGGTGTGCCTATTGTGGCACTCTGTGATACAAACAATATTACCAAGTATATTGATCTTGTAATCCCGACAAACAACAAGGGAAGAAAAGCCCTGAGTCTTGTCTACTACCTCCTTGCAAAGGAAGTAATGAGCAACCGCGGCATTGCAACTTCACTTACACCTGAAGATTTTGAAGTAGAATTATAATCCGGGGGCGAAACCTAATGGAATTACGCAGGAGCACTCTTGCCGGCAGTTTTTATCCGGCGGAATCTTCTGTTCTGAGAAAACAACTTAAATCTTTTTTTGCAAACATTCCTGATAAATCACTTTCTGCACTTCCCGAACCCTTTGGCGTTGTATCACCGCACGCAGGAATAATATTCTCCGGACAGACGTCAGCATATGCCTTTTCAGCAATTCCCAAAGAATTTTCCGGGACTTTTGTTGTTATAGGGCCAAGCCACACCGGTTATCCCGACTGTGTCTCAACTGAGAACTGGGAAACTCCGCTTGGAACACTCAAAAATGACAATGATTTCATAAAAAATCTTGACATTCCGGTGGACAATTACGCGCATCGGAAGAAGGAGAATTCACTTGAGGTCCAGATGCAGTTCATAAAATACCGTTTTCCGGACTGTCAGATTGTACCAATTCTTATGGGCAGTCAGACACGCAGGAACTCATTATCTGTTGCAGATAAGGTTTACAGGGCAGTTGAACTCTCAGAACGTCCTGTGAAAATAGTTGCATCATCTGATTTTTCACATTATATCCCCGACAAAGAAGCCAGAATGCTTGATAATTATGCGATTGATGCACTTTTAAATCTTGATACTGCTGAATTTTATCAGAGAATCAGAGATGAAGGAATATCTGCATGCGGTTATGGTCCGATAACTGTCATGGCTGAAGTATCAAAGAGGCTTGGTGCAACAAAGGGCATAAAACTTCATTACTGCACAAGTGGTGATATCAACGGTGACCGCAGTCAGGTTGTAGGTTATGCTTCATTAGCGGTGGTTTAAAGCATGGCCACCTGCAGTGCACCTGGCAAGGTATTTCTTTTTGGTGAGCATGCAGTAGTCTTTGGTAAACCCGGCATTGCAATGGGTATCAAACCCAGGGTCTTTGTAACGGTCAGGCGCGGGAAAAATCCCCCGAGGGTCAATTCACCCTATATAGAGAACTGTTTTGATCAGACCGGAGTTAAAGGGAGTGCGTATATACATTCGCAGCTCCCTTCATCTTCAGGTCTCGGGTCATCGGCCGCCGTTACGGTTGCGACACTCTCTGCAATCAATGAAGAGTATAATCTGGGAATGGACAGGGCACATATTGCCTCAACTGCCTTTAAAATAGAGAAGAAAGTCCAGCGTGGAAGAGCAAGCCCTACTGATACCTTTGTTTCCACATATGGTGGTCTTGTTCTCATAAAAGACAATAAAAGGAGAATTCTTCCGCCTGAAAACCTTAATCTTGTAATCGGAAATACAATGGTCTCTCATAAGACCGCCGAACTTGTTGCAATGGTGGGTGAATTCAGGCGCAGTAACCCGTATGTGGTCGATCCGATTCTTGATGCCATTGAGGCGGTGACAATAAGATCACTGCATAATTTCCATAACCAAAAGACCCTTGGACGTTATATGGATGTCAATCACGCTCTTCTTGAGGCTCTCGGTGTCGGACACCCTATGCTTACACGCCTTGTTAATGCGGCCAGGTCATCGGGTGCCTACGGTGCTAAGATGACAGGCGCCGGAGGAGGGGGGTGTATGATTGCACTCTGCCCCAAGAGATCAAAGAGCCGTATTGCAAAGGCAATAGAGGCAGCAGAAGGAAGGGCAATAATTACATCAATAGATACGGACGGAGTCAGGTCTGAGGATGACAGTTAAAGAAGTTATTATTTTAAAACTGGGCGGCAGTGTCATAACTGATAAATCAGGGCGATGCATGATCGATGAAGAGAGAATTTCTGCGGTTGCAAAGGAGATTTCAGCCCGGAAGAACATATTTCCGGTTGTCATCCACGGTGCAGGATCATGCGGACATCCGGAAGCGAAGGAACATCATATTGATAAAGGTCTGGATCATAATAATAGATCAGGTATATTTATCACTCATGCGGCAGTCAGGAAACTGAATGAGAGAGTGGTAGATGCGCTTCGTGCCAGTGGAGTGGAGGCAGTAGGCATTCACCCGCTTGATGCATGTACCGCAAAAAACGGACGTCTAATATCATTTGAGCTTGGTCCTGTTGAAATGCTGGTCCGTCACGGTATTGTTCCCGTTCTTCACGGGGATGTTGTGATGGATTTGGGTCAGGGTGCCTGTATTGTATCAGGCGATCAACTTGTCAGTTACCTTGCAGGGAATATGGCAGTTGACAGGATTGGGCTTGCAACCAATGTCTCTGGTGTTCTCAAAGACGGAAGTGTAATAGAGACGATAGACTCAGAGTCGATTGCAGATCTGACATTCAATGATTCAGGAAACACTGATGTTACGGGTGGGATGAAAGGCAAAATAGAGGAACTTCTGACTCTTGCCAAAGGTGGAACAGATTCCAGTATATTCCATATAAACCGTCTTGGTGATTTTCTTGACGGGCGCAGCCATGGCGGAACTGTGGTGACCAAAAGCCGTTAGCACTTGCATTGCAGCAGTAATGCAATTAAGGGATCAGGGAAGGATATGACCCCGGCTAATCCGGCATTATGGTTCCGGCACAGTAATATATTCGCAAATATCCGGTAATTTGGGCTTTTAAGCCGCAATTATCCTGATGATCCGGAGATATAAGAGGTGACAATAATAGATAAATCCGGATATACATCCTCAAGGAAGAGAGAGCATCTTGAGATATGCTGCGAAAAGCCGGTAGAATCAGGTTTTTCGGGTTTTGAGGATATAAGGCTTGTTCATAATGCACTTCCTGAGTGTGATATGAATAAGATTGACAGAGGTGCTGAATTTTTTGGCTACAGCCTCTCATCACCACTGTTCATTGCCGCGATGACCGGCGGGCATAGTGATACCACTGAAGTTAATGGACTGCTTGCGGAGGCGGCAGAGCATTTTAATGTCGGCATGGGTGTTGGATCACAGCGTGCTGCCCTTGAAAACCCTGAACTTGAGGACAGTTTTACAATAGTCCGTGAGAGGGCACCTGGTGCATTTTTATGTGGTAATCTTGGAGCAGTTCAGCTTGCAGATAAAGGTCCCGAATGGGCAGATCGTGCTGTGGAGATGATTGATGCACAGGCTCTTTGTATTCACCTGAATCCACTTCAGGAGGCAATTCAGCCTGAGGGCGATCATGATTCCGGCGGATGCCTGGGAGCTATCCGTGATCTCTGTTTATCTTCTAAATATCCTGTTATCGTTAAAGAGACAGGATGTGGGATATCGGGAGAGTCTGCAAAACTGCTCTGTGATGCAGGGGTCTCTGCTATAGATACCGGAGGACTTGGAGGCACATCATGGGCAGCTGTTGAGGCTTTAAGGGCTGACAGAAATATCCTGGCCCGGATGGGTGATGACTTTAATGACTGGGGCATTCCTACTGCTGTCTCCTTAATGGAGATTTCGGGGTGCGGTGTGCCTGTTATTGCAACCGGAGGCTTAAAATCCGGAATAGATATTGCAAAATCCATTGCACTGGGTGCATCACTTGGCGGAATGGCTCTGAAACTGTTAAAACCGGCCATGAATTCCCGTGAAGCGCTTTTTGAAGAGATTGAACTTATAAACCGTGAACTTACCGTTGCCATGTACCTGACCGGTTCAGAAAATTTAACTGAACTGTCAAAAATCAGGACTTATATTACCGGGAAAACGGCAGAGATGAAAAAATATGGAGATGAATAAAATATGGATGTAGAAATAATTGCCGTAGGCGGTTATGGAGAAGTCGGGCGCAATATGACGGCCGTCCGCGTAGGAAAGGATATAGTAATTTTTGATATGGGTCTTCGCCTTGACCAGATAATGATTCATGAGGATGCTGAAGTAGAAAATATGCATTCCCTTGATCTCATTGAGATGAAGGCAATTCCTGATGATACCATCATGAATACTGTTGAGGGCAGTGTGAAGGCGATAGTCTGTACTCACGGTCACCTTGACCATATCGGTGCAATTCCAAAACTTGCGCACCGTTATAATGCGCCAATCATCGGGACACCCTACACTGCAAAACTTATTGAACAGCAGATTGAAGGTGAGAAGAAGTTTGGCGTTAATAATAAGGTATTCTCCTTACGTGCCGGAAAGAAGTACAGATACCAGATAACTCCGGATATCAGCCTTGAATTTGTCAATGTCCAGCACAGTATAATTGATACCGCAATGGCGGTATTACACACTCCTGCAGGAATTATTGTATATGCGAATGATTTCAAGCTTGACAGGACACCTGTACTCGGGAACCCTCCGGACTTTGCCAGAATGGCAGAACTTGGTCGTGAGGGTGTTTTAGCTCTTATTGTTGAGAGTACAAATGTGAAGCTTCCGGGAAGATGCCCGAGTGAAAAGGTTGCCCATAAACTTGTAAGGGATGTCATGACCAGCTATGAGGATGATAAATGTGCCATGATGGTGAGCACTTTTTCATCCCATATTGCCCGTGTAAAGACCATTGCTGAGTGTGCACATGAAATCGGCAGAAAACCGGTGCTGCTTGGACGGTCAATGGAGAGATACTCATCAACCGCGGAACAGATGAAACTGGTTGGATTTCCGGACACTGTTTCAATGTACGGCAACAGAAAGACTGTTGATCGGACTTTCAGAAGAATAATGAAAGAGGGCAAGGACAAGTACGTGCCAATCGTCACCGGACATCAGGGTGAACCGGGTGCTATTTTAACAAGGCTTGCCGCCGGAAATACACCTTACAGGGTTGACAAAGGAGATAAAATCCTTTACAGTGCAAAGATAATTCCGAATCCAATGAACTACGGGCAGAGATATCATCAGGAGACATTCCTGAGAATGAAAGGTGCACGTATATTTGAAGAGCTTCACGTGAGTGGTCACGCCCAGAGGGAGGATCACTACGAGGTTATACATCTCTTTAACCCGCAGCACATTATCCCGTCCCATGGTGATATTGACATGACCGGGGCATATGTCCGGTTTGCAGAAGAATGTGGATATACCTTAAATAATGATATACACATTCTGAGAAACGGTATGAGAGTAAATGTCAGTAAATAATTTGAACTGAGGAAATCCCTATGATACTTGAAGATTATCTTGAAAAAACTTCAGAACTGGTAGATCTTGAACTTAACAAACAATTTGGCGGCCTTCCTTCCCAGCTTGGAAAGGCGAGCAGCCACCTTCTTCTTGCGGGTGGCAAGAGGCTTAGGCCTGCTGTTACAATGCTTGCTGCGGATCTCATCTCTAAAGGAAGCTCACTGGATATACTCCCCGCAGCGCTTGCTCTTGAAGTCACCCATACCTTCACTCTTGTTCATGATGATATAATGGATGGTGACTCCGTACGCAGGGGAGAACCTACTGTTCATGTCAAGTGGGATGAACCTACTGCAATTCTTGCCGGGGATGTCCTCTATGCAGAAGCCTTCGAGCTGATTACCAATTCACTTGCAGATAATCTTGCAAAAGTTCACAGTGTAACAATACTTGCGAGGACATGTGTTGAGATCTGTCAGGGTCAGCATGAGGATATGTCATTTGAGGAACGCGATGATGTGGACTCCTTTGAGTATATTGATATGGTCGGTAAGAAGACCGGCAAATTATATGCTGCATCTGCCGCAATAGGTGCAACTCTTGCAGGTGCAACCCAAAAGCAGGTTTCTGCCCTCTATGACTGGGGTTATCACAGCGGAATTGCCTTTCAGATTCAGGATGACTTAATTGACTTCATGGGTGAGACTGAGAAGACCGGAAAAGACCGTGCATCAGATCTTCGTGAGGGTAAACAGACGCTTGTTGCAATTCTTGCCAGAGAAAAGGGCATTGATCTCTCAAAGTACAGGAAGGAATCCTTAACCGTTGAGGAAATTCAGGAGGCAATAGATATTCTTAATGATGCCGGAGTCATTGAAGAAGCCAGGAATGCTGCAATGGAGCATGTTAATAAGGCAAAGGATATGCTTATCATCTTCCCTGAATGCGAGGAAAGTGACCTCTTAAGGCAGATCACAGATTATTTCATTAACAGAGGCTTTTAAGGAATGTCTGTAGACCCACGCGACTTTTTTTTCAGGCATGCTCTCTTAAATGCTGTGCAGCATGAGAATGTGCCAAAAGCCGGTACTGTTCTTGGTATGCTTATGGGTAAGCACCCGGAATTCCGGTCACAGGCAAAGGAGATGTCTGCAATTCTTAAGGATGTCTTATCTGAAGTTGAGGCACTTTCAGCTGAAGAGAGGAAGGATAAGCTGATGGCTATAGCTCCTGAACTTCTGACTGAAAAGAAGGAGAAGAAGGAGAAAGAACCTCTCCGTGAACTTAAGAATGTCGGTGATGAAGGTGTTGTTATGCGTTTTGCGCCCAATCCAAGCGGTCCTCTTCACCTTGGACATGCAAGGGCTGCATATCTCAATGACTATTACGTCCGGAAATATGGCGGAAAGTATGTCTTAAGAATTGAGGATACTGATCCAAGACGTGTTGAGCCTGAAAATTATGAACTCCTGCTTGAGGACATTAAATGGCTTGGCCTGAATATTACGGATATAGTCTATCAGAGCGACAGGTTTGACATATATTATGAACACGGGCGAAGACTGATTGAGATAGGCGGAGCCTATATCTGCACATGTACTGCAGAAAATTTCAGGGAACTGAAAAACAGCAAAAAGCCATGTCCGTGCAGGGAAAATTCCGTTGAGGAAAATATCAGGCTCTGGGATAAGATGCTTGAAGGCGGATTTGCGGAAGGGACAGTTACAGTAAGGGTTAAAACTGATGTCGAGCACCCTGACCCTGCAATGAGGGACTTTTCGATATTCAGGGTTGTTGATTCACCTCCTCACCCAAGAAAGGATGTAACTGTATACCCGATGATGAACCTCTCAGTCGTTGTGGACGATCACCTTCTCGGGATGACCCATGTGATTAGGGGCAAGGATCACATTGCAAATACCAGAAGGCAGGGCTATATCTATGATTATTTCGGGTGGAAACAACCGGAATTTTACCACTATGGGCGTATGTCAATCGGTGATCTTGTTCTCTCAACTTCTGCGATGAAGGCCGGTATCTCGGACGGAACCTACAGCGGCTGGGATGACATCAGGCTTGGAACCTTAAAGGCGATTGCAAGAAGGGGTATTAAGCCTGAAGCTGTCAGAAAAGCTATGGTGGATCTTGGAGTCGGTCAGACAGATATTAACTTCTCGTGGGAGAATCTCTTTGCTGAGAATAAGGCAATAGTAGATCCTGTTTCAGACCGTTATTTCTTTGTGCCTGAACCGTCTGCCTTTGAGGTGTCCGGTGCACCACTTAAAACAGCTGAAATACCGCTTCATCCGAATGACAGCTCGAAGGGTGTCAGAAAGCTTGAATTTACCGGAAAAATCCATCTGTCACCCGGAGATATTGCAGGGAAATCCTTTGTCAGGCTTAAGGATCTCTTCAATGTAACAGTTACAGAAGAGAACGGAGAAACTCTGATTGCATATGCCGGAGATTCACTTGAAGAGGCAAAGGAGAAGCATGCACCAATTATCCAGTGGCTTCCCTGTGGTAAGGCGTCTGTTCCCTGCCGGATGAAAAAGCCTGACGGTGACGTTGAAGG
>Ga0272443_10003239_pt1 | contig 19444 bp, 16 predicted proteins | sample SSMAcet12_FD_193581 | JGI IMG/M metagenome (GOLD analysis project Ga0272443, IMG submission 193581) | Marine sediment archaeal communities from Little Sippewissett salt marsh, Falmouth, MA, United States - SSM-Acet-12 | ecosystem: Environmental > Aquatic > Marine > Wetlands > Sediment ... | reverse complement strand
GGCCACGCGGACGGGATTGCGATGGGCCGACGCCACGAGGCTCTCCCAGGGCACCCCCAGCCGATCGAGAACGTCCGTGCAGGGCGCCAGCAACGCCTCGTCGGAGCGGCTGCCCAGGACGATGCCCACGCGCGGCTCACTCATCGCCACCTCCCGCGGCCGCCAGGGCCCGCCAGCCGATGTCGCGCCGGTACCAGGCGCCCTCGAAGCCGATGCCCGCCAGACGATCGTAGCACCGGCCCGCGGCGCCGGCCAGATCCGCCGCCCGCGCCGTCACCGCCAGGACCCGGCCGCCGGCCGTCAGGATCCGTTCGCCGTCGCGGCGCGTGCCCGCGTGGAAGACCTGGCGGTCCGGCTCCTCGGCCGGATCCAGGCCGGTCACGGGCATCCCCTTCTCGCAGGGACCCGGATAGCCGGCCGAGGCCAGGACAACGGTCAAGGACGCCCCCGGGCGCGCCGTCACGGCGTCCGGCTCCAGGGCCCCCGCCGCCGCGGAGGCCAGCAGGCGCCCCAGGTCGCCGTCCAGCATGGGCAGCACGGCCTGGGTCTCCGGATCGCCGAAGCGGCAGTTGTACTCGAGCACCCGCGGTCCCGCGGGCGTCATCATCAGGCCGGCGTACAGGACGCCGCGGTAGTCGATGCCCTCGCCGGCCAGGCCGGCCAGCGTCGGCGCGAAGACCAGCTCGCCCAGGCGGGCCAGCTCCGCGGCGTCCACGCCGGTCACGGGGCAGTAGGCGCCCATGCCGCCGGTGTTGGGCCCGCGGTCGCCCTCGCCCGCGCGCTTGTGGTCCTGGCTCGGCGGCAGCAGGAAGTAGTCGCGCCCGTCGCAGACGGCCAGGAGGGAAAGCTCCCAGCCCGCCAGCCGCTCCTCGACGAGGAGGCGGCGGCCGGCGTCGCCGAAGGCGCCGCCGTCCAGCATGCCCCGGGCGGCGACGCGGGCCGCCTCGCGGCTTTCCGGCAGGAGGACGCCCTTGCCGGCGGCCAGGCCGTCGGCCTTGATCACGACGTCGCCCGCCACGGCGGCCAGGGCCTCGTCCAACTCGCCCGCGCCGGTCACCGTGCGCGCCGCGGCCGTCGGCACGCCGTGGCGCTGCATGAACTCCTTGGCGAAGACCTTGGAGCCCTCCAGCCGCGCGCCGGCGGCGCCCGGCCCGCAGACGGGAATGCCCGCCGCCCGCAGGCGGTCGGCCAGGCCGGCGACCAGGGGCGCCTCGGGCCCCACCACCACGAGCTGGGGTTGCAGCCGCTGGGCGAGGGCCGACGCGTCGGCGTCGGCCGGCGGCAGGTCCACCGGCGTCCAGCCGGCCAGCGACGTGCCGCCGTTGCCCGGCCAGACCACCACCTCGCGCACCGATGGCGAGGCGGCAAGCCGCCAGGCCAGGGCGTGCTCACGGCCTCCCGAACCGATCACCAGAACGCGCACGATGCCTCCCCAAGATGGACGCACCATCAATCTATACGTAAGCCCGAAATCCGGACAACAAGTTTGTGCCGGATCAGTCCTTGACGAACAGGCGCCCCACCGCCGCCGGCGCCCGGCAGCGCCCGATGACTCCCACCAGCGCCACCATGGTGAGCAGGTAGGGCAGGAGCTGGACCATGCGGACGGGCAGCCAGGGCAGATCGAGATGACCCTGCAGCGACTCGGCGAAGCCGAAGAGCAGGGTCGCGCCGAGGACGCCCGCCGGGCGCCACTTGCCGAAGATCAGGGCGGCCAGGGCGATGAAGCCGCGCCCGGCGCTCATGTTCTTCACGAAGTAGTGGGCGTTGAGGCTGAGGAAGGCACCGCCGGCCCCGGCGAGGGCGCCGCTGAGCAGCACGCCGTAGAGCTGCAGGCGGTGGACGGGCAGGCCCAGGGAATCGGCGGCCTCGGGGTGCTCGCCCACGGCCCGCAGGCGCAGGCCGAAGCGGCTGCGGAAGAGCAGCCAGGAGCTGGCCGGCACGGCCAGGAGGGCGAGCAGCGTCAGGGGCGGCAGTTCCACCGGCAGGCGGCCCGCCGCGCCGGGCAGGCCGGGGCTGTCCAGGCGCGGCGAGTTGCTGCCGCTGCCGAAGAAGATCCACATGAGGAACTCGGTGGCGCCCATGGCGAGCATGTTCAGGGCCACGCCGCTGACGATCTGGTCCACGCGGAAGCGCAGGGAGACCAGGGCGTGCAGGGCCGCCAGGCCCGTGCCGGCGGCAACGGCGGCGACGACCCCCAGCCAGGGCGAGCCGCTGTAGTAGGCCGTGGCCGCCGCCGCGAAGGCGCCCACCAGCAGGATGCCCTCCAGGGCGATGTTCACCACGCCGCCGCGCTCGGAGAACATGCCGCCCAGCCCCGCGAAGAGCAGGGGCGTGGCCGTGCGCAGCGTGCCCAGCAGCAGTCCGATCACGCCGCCTCCTCCCGCCGCCGCCGCCGGCGGCGCCAGAGGGCCAGCTCGCCGAAGGACACCACCAGCAGGATGATCAGCGCCTGGAGGACCACCACCAGCTCGCGGGGCACCTGGGTGAAGATGTCGATCTCCAGGGCGCCGGTATTGAGGAAGCCGAACAGCAGCGCGGCCAGGACGATGCCCAGGGGATGGTTCTTGCCCATGAGGGCCACGGCGATGCCGAGGAAGCCCAGCCCCGAGGAGAAGTTGTCCAGGAAGCGGTGGCGGTACAGCAGCACCTCGTGCACCCCCACCAGGCCGGCCAGGGCGCCACTGACGGCCATGGCGCGCACGGTGACCCCGCCCACGCCGATGCCCCCGTAGCGCGCCGCCGCCGGGCTGAGACCCACGGCGCGCAGCCGATAGCCCTCGACGCCGCGGCGGAAGACGAGGCCCACGGCGACGGCCGCCGCCAGGGCCACCAGCAGGCTGGCGCCCAGGGGATTGGCGCGGTCGAGGCCGAGCCAGGCGCCGCCCGGCCCCTGGGCGAAGGGCTGGAGCTGGTAGGCGGCGGGGATCTCGGGCGTGTGCGGGATCATCTGGCCGGGCTCCTGGAGGAAGCGCTCCAGGAGCCAGCCCGTCAGACCGACGGCCAGGAAGTTCATCATGATGGTGTTGATGACCTCGTGCACGCCGAAGCGCGCCTTGAGCCAGCCGGGGATGGCGCCCCACAGGGCGCCCCCCGCTGCCGCGGCCAGCACGGCCAGGGGCAGCGCGACGGGCCGCGGCAGGCCCGGCAGGGCCAGGGCCGTCCACGCGGCCAGGAAGGCGCCCGCGTAGAGCTGGCCCTCGCCGCCGATGTTGAACAGGCCCGCCCGGAAGGCGTAGGCGACGCTCAGGCCCGTGAGGATCAGCGGCGTCGCGTCGAACAGGACGCGGGCGAAGCCATCCGCGGAGCCCAGGCCCGGCGCGAAGATGAGAGGCAGCACGCGCAGGGGGTTCTCGTCGATGGCGGCGACGATGGCCGCGCCGATGGCGAAGCTCAGGCCCAGGGCGGCGGCCGGCGGCCAGACGGCCTCGCCGGCCGCGGACAGCGCGCGTCGCCACCGGGGGCTAGGCACGCTCCACCCCCCGTGCGCCGGTGATGTAGAGGCCCAGGGTCTCCTCGTCCACCGCGTCCGCGTCGAGGACGGCGGTCAGGCGGCCGCGGTAGAGGACGCCGATGCGGTCGGACAGGGCCAGCAGCTCGGACAGTTCCGAGCTGAAGAGCAGCACCGCCAGGCCTCGCGCCCGCTTGGCCAGCAGGGTGCGGTGGATGTACTCGATGGCCCCCACGTCCACGCCGCGCGTGGGATGGCAGGCCACCAGGAGGCGCGGGTCGCCGTCCAGCTCGCGGGCGAGGACGAGCTTCTGCTGGTTGCCGCCGCTCAGGGAACGGGCGCTCTGCCGCGTGTCGGCGACGCGGACGTCGTACTCGCTCACGCGGCGCCGGGCCAGCGTGGCCACGCGCCCCGGCAGGATCACGCCGGCCCGGCCGGCGGCGGGGCCGCCCTCCTCGCCCAGGATGAGGTTCTCGCGCAGGCTCATGTCCAGCACCAGGCCCGTCCGCTGCCGGTCCTCGGGCACGTGGCGGATGCCCAGGTCGCGGGCGCGGCGCGGCGTGAGGCCCGCGAGGGAGCGGCCGTCCAGCCGCAGCTCCCCCGCGTCGGGGCGGAGGAGCCCCGTCACCAGGGCCGCCAGCTCCCGCTGGCCGTTGCCCTCGACGCCGGCGATGCCCAGGACCTCCCCGCGGCGCAGGGTGAAGGAGACGTCCGCCAGTTCGGCCCGGCCCGGCCGCCGCGCGAGGCCGAGGCCGCGGGCCTCCAGCACCGGCGGGCCGGGCGCGGCCGGGGGCTTCTCCACGCGCAGCAGGACCTCGCGCCCCACCATCATGCGCGCCAGGCGCTCGGCGTCGGCCTCCTCGCGCGCGAGGCGGCCCACGTGCCGGCCGCGGCGCATGACGTCGATGGTCTCGGCCACGGCCAGGACCTCGTCCAGCTTGTGGCTGATGAGGACCACCGTCTTGCCCTCGTCGCGCAGGCGGCGGAGGATGGCGAAGAGGCCGCGGGCCTCCTGGGGGGTGAGCACGCCCGTCGGCTCGTCGAAGATGAGGAAGGAGGCGCCGCGGTAGAGCACCTTGAGGATCTCCACGCGCTGGGCCTCGCCCACCGAGAGCGACTCCAGGGGCGCGTCGGGATCCACCGCGAGGCCGAAGCGCTCGCCGTCGGCGCGCACGGCCGCCCGCGCCGCCTCGCGGTCCAGTCGCCCCCAGCGCCCCGGCTCGGCGCCGAGGACCACGTTCTCGGCCGCCGTGAGCGTATCCACGAGCATGAAGTGCTGGTGCACCATGCCGATGCCCAGGCGGATGGCGTCCTGGCTGCCGGCCAGGCGGACGGGCCGGCCGTCCACGAGGATGCGTCCCGCGTCGGGCGGCAGCATCCCGTAGAGCAGGTGCATGAGGGTGGACTTGCCGGCGCCGTTCTCGCCCACCAGGGCGTAGAGCCGCCCCGGCTCGTAGTCGAGGGAGACGTCCTGGACGGCCCGGACGCCGGGGAAGCTGCGGCAGAGGCCCTCGAGCGCGACGCGCACGCTACTTGCGCGGCACGGCGATGCGCCCGGCGACGATCTCCGCGGCGAGGGAGTCGGCGGCGGCGCGCATGGCCGGCGTGAGCAGGTCCGCGTTGTGCTCGTCCAGGGCGTAGGCCACGCCGTCCTCGGCCAGGCCGAACTCGTGGACGCCGCCGCGGAAGTCGCCCTCCACCAGGGAGCGGATGGTATCGTAGACGGCGACATCCACGCGCTTGATCATGCTGGTGAGCATGTGCCCGGGCGCCATGAAGTTCTGGTTGGAGTCGACGCCGATGGCGAAGACCCCCTTCTCCCGGGCGGCCTCGATGACGCCGTTGCCCGTGGTGCCCGAGGCGTGGAAGATCACGTCGGCGCCGCGGCCGATCTGGGAGAGCGCCAGCTCCTTGCCCTTGACGGGGTCGGCGAAGGCGGCCGGCGTGACGCCGGCGTAGGCCACGTGCACGGCGACGTCCGGGCGGACGGCGGCGGCGCCGGCCCGGTAGCCCGCCGCGAAGCGCTCGATGAGGGGCACCTTCATGCCGCCCACGAAGCCGATGATGCCCGTCCGCGAGTGCAGGGCGGCGAGGGCCCCCACCAGGAAGGCGCCCTCCTCCTCCCGGAAGACCAGGCTGGCCACGTTGGGCAGGCCGTCGATGCGCTCGTCCACCAGGGCGAAGTGCACGCCGGGATAGTCGGCGGCCACGCTGCGGATGGCCTCCTTGAACAGGAAGCCGACGCCGATCACCAGGTCGAAGCCGCGCTCGGCCAGCTTGCGCAGGCCCTGCTCGCGGTCCGAGTCCTGTCCCGGCTCGAACTCGACGGCGTGGATGCCGAACTCCGCTTCGGCGCGCGTGAGGCCGCGGTAGGCGGAGTCGTTGAAGGAGCGGTCGCCCTTGCCGCCGATGTCGAAGACCATGCCGATGCGCAGGGCGTCGTCCGCGGCCTCGTCGTCGCGGGGCGAGCCGCCGCAGCCGGCGGCCAGCAGGGCCGCGGCCAGGGCGAGGACCAGGGCCGGCGTCCGGAGGGAGAGCAGCATGGCGTCTCCTCGTTCAGGGGGTGATGAGGGTCCCCGCCCGGCCGGCCAGGGCCTCGCCCAGCGTCTCGGGCGAGCAGACGAGCACCTCGCGGCCGCCCTGCTCCAGGAAGCGGATGGCGGCCTCCATCTTGGGCCCCATGCTCCCGGGCGGGAACTCCCCCGCCGCATGGTATCCCTTCAGCTCCGCCAGGGGAAGGGCTTCCAGGTCGCGCTGCGCCGGCGTGCCCCAGCCCAGGGCCACCCGGTCCACGCCGGTGACGAAGATCAGGTGCGTGGCGCCCAGCTCGCGGGCCAGCAGCGCAGCCGCCCGGTCCTTGTCGATGACGGCGTCGATGCCCTTGAGCAGGCCCTCGCGGTTCCGCCTCACGGGGATGCCGCCGCCGCCGGCGGCGATGGTCAGCACGCCGGCCGCGACCAGCGTGCGGATCGACGCGATCTCGACGATGTGCCGGGGCTCGGGGCTGGCCACCACGCGGCGGATGCCGCGGCCGGCGTCCTCGCGCATCACCCAGCCCTTCTCCCGCGCCAGGCGCTCGGCCTCCCCGGGCTCGAAGAAGGGCCCGATGGGCTTGGTGGGCGCCGTGAAGGCCGGATCGGCGGGGTCCACCTCCACCTGGGTGACGATCGTCGCCACGGGGCTCTCGTCGCCGACGAGGTGGAGCTCGTTGCGCAGGGCGTTCTGGATCATGAAGCCCATGCCGCCCTGGCTGTCGGCGCCGCAGACGAAGAGCGGCATGGGCGGCACGAGGTCCTTCGCCGCCTCGTTGCGGATCACGATGTTGCCCACCACGGGGCCGTTGCCGTGGCTGACCACCAGCTTGACGCCGGCGGCGCGCAGGGCGGCCACGTGCTTCATGGTCGAGCGGGTGAGCTGGAACTGCTCGTCGATGGTGCCGGCGATGCCCGCGGGCAGCACGGCGTTGCCGCCCAGGGTCACCACCAGCAGGGTGTCCTCACTGAATCGTCGTGTCATCATCCTTCGGCAGGGCCCGTTCCAGGTCCAGGGTGAGGGCGAAGACGGCCTTCGCCGCGTGGAGCAGGTTCTCGCTCTCGTCCAGGTGGATGGAGCGCGGGTGTTCGAGCAGGGCCGGCTCGATCTCGGCGTCGCGGGTCTGGGGCATGCCGCCGCCGATCAGGGCCTCGGGCGCGGCGCGGGCCAGGCGCGCCTGGGTCATCATCCAGGCGGCGTGGTCGCGGGCCGCCTCGCCGGCGCGCTCGAGGTCGTCGCGGGCACCCACGGGCCCCCAGTTGAGGGAGAAGATCGCGTCGGCGCCGTCCACGGCCTCGTCGGGGTCGTCCAGCAGGCGCAGGCGGCCGGCGCTGGCCGCGCCCTCGCCCCCGGGGCCGAAGGCCGGCGGGCAGGCCAGGGCGAGCTCGGCGCCGCCGGCCAGCAGGGCCCGCGCCAGGGTGAGCGGCGGCGACACGGGCTTGGCGCTCATTCCCGGCGGCGCCCAGACGATGGCGTAGCGCTTCTCCCGCCACTCTTCCCCGAAGCGCTCGCTGAGGGTCAGCAGCGAGGCCAGCGCCTGGAAGGGCGCCTCCCGCTCGCTGAGCATGTTGAAGACCGGCCGCTGCATGAGGCCCGCGGTGTCGGCCATGAAGCCGTGGCCCTCGTCCTCGCGGATGGAGGCCATGGCCAGGCCGTCGCCCAGGCGGTCGATCTGCTGGAAGAGGTCGAGGTAGCTCTCGCCCCAGACCAGCTTCAGCTCCTCGGGACCCACGCGCCGCGCGGCGCCGCCGAGGCGGGAGACCGCCAGGCCGAAGGGATCCCAGGCCGGCAGGATGCGCTCGGGGTCGAACAGGAAGAGCTGCACGCCCGTGAGCAGGGCCAGTTCCTCGCCGCAGCGGCTGCGCCGTTTGAGCTCGCGCGCGAAGCGCAGCAGCTCGTCCAGCGCGCCGGCGTCGAGATCGGCCAGGGACAGCAGATCGCTGCCCTTCAGGAAGAGTGCCATGTTCCTCCTCGCTCCACGCCGCCCGGAAGCATCGAGCCGCCCCGCAAAAGGGGGCGGCTCGTCAGTGTGGACGTTAGCGGCCGGGGACCGCCGGGTCTAGAGAATTTTCCGCAAGGTCGCCTCCATGAACTCCAGGCCCCGCCGGATGTTCTCCAGGGAGTTGGCGTAGGAGACGCGGATGAAGCCCTCCCCCCACTCGCCGAAGGCCGTCCCGCAGAGCAGGGCCACGCCGCCTTCCTGCAGCAGGTGCTGCGACAGGCGGCGCGCCGGCCAGCCGGTCTCCCGGATGTCGGGGAAGGCGTAGAAGGCGCCCCGCGGCATGGCGCAGGTGACGCCGGGCAGGGCGTTCAGCCCGGCGACGACGGCGTCGCGCCGCTCGCGGAAGGCCGCGAGCATGCGGTCCACCTCGTCCTGGGGGCCCGTCACCGCCGCGATGCCGGCCTTCTGCACGAAGGCCGGCGTGCAGGAGACGCTGTTGGTGGCCAGGCGCGCCACCTGCTCGGCCAGGTGCTCGGGCATGGCGCCGAAGCCCAGGCGCCAGCCCGTCATGGCGTAGCTCTTGGAGGCGCCGTCCAGCAGGACGGTGCGCTCGAGCATCCCCTCCTGGGAGACGATGCTCGCGTGCTCGCCGTCGTGGTGCATGCGGCTGTAGACCTCGTCGCTGAAGACGAGCAGGTCGTTCTCGCGGCAGATCTCGGCGATGGCCGCCAGGTCGCCCGGCGAGAGGACGCCGCCCGTCGGATTGTGCGGCGAGTTGAGGATGAGCATGCGCGTGCGCGGCGTGACGGCGTCGCGCAGGTAGTCCAGGTCCAGGGCGAACTCCCGGGACGGGTCCAGGCGCAGGGGCACCGCCTTGGCCCCCACGAAGTTGATCATGGACTCGTAGATGGGAAAACCCGGGTTTGGGTAGAGCACCTCGTCGCCGGCCTCGACGGCGGCGAGGATGCTGAAGAAGAGGATGGGTTTCGCGCCCGGCGTGACGACCACCTGCGACGGCGCATAGGACACGCCGCGCATCCGCGAGAGGTACCCGGCGAACGCCTCGCGCGCCTCGGGCAGTCCTGCCGAGGGCACGTAGTGCGTGTCGCCGGCTTCCAGGGAGCGCATGGCGGCGTCCACGATGTGGCGGGGGGTGTCGAAGTCGGGCTCGCCGATCTCCAGGTGGACGACCTCGCGTCCCTGGGCCTCGAGCTGTCGGGCCCGCGCGAGCACCTCGAAGGCGGTCTCGGTGCCGAGCCGGCCCATGGCCTCGGCGTAGAAGCGGCCGCGACGACCGCTCCCGGCGATTAGCTTGATGGCTGGTTCCATGCTAACCTCGAAGGGCTGTACGGCCTGTCATGACCTGCTAACTAACTGTACACCCTCGACATAGCGAAGTCAATGAATACCGGATGTAACAGGATACGATTCCGAAAAGAAGAAAAACTTATGATGAAATCTCGCCCAGGGCCCGCGCCAGATGTCCGCCCGCGGCGGCCAGCCGCTCGGCGGCGGCGGCGGCGTCCAGTCCGGCGAGCCGCATGAGCAGGGCCAGCTTCACCCGGCCGCCGGCGCGGTCCAGCAGGTCGGAGGCGGCCTCGTAGTCCAGGCCCGTGACGGCCATCACGACGCCGCGGCCGCGCTCCACGAGCTTCTCGCTGCCCGCCGAGAGGTCCACCATCATGTTGCGGTAGACGCGCCCCGTGAGGACCATGGCCGCCGTGGAGACGAGGTTGAGGCTCATCTTCTGGGCGCTGCCGGCCTTGAGGCGCGTGGAGCCGGCCACGGCCTCGGGTCCCACGTCCAGGCGGATCACCGCCTCGCCGGGCACGTCCGCGCCGGGATCGGCGGTGATGAAGGCCGTGCGGCAGCCGCGGCGGGCCGCCTCCTCCACGGCCGCCACGGTGTAGGGCGTGCGGTGGCAGGCGCTGATGCCGACGACGGTGTCGGCGGGCCCCGGGTCCAGGGCGGCCAGATCGGCGACGCCCCGCGCGGGATCGTCCTCGATGCCCTCCTGGCTGCGCACCAGGGCCGGCGGCCCGCCGGCGATGATCCCCACGACGCGGTCCGGAGCGACGCCGAAGGTGGGCGGGCACTCGGAGGCGTCGAGGACGCCCAGGCGGCCGCTGGTGCCGGCGCCCACGTAGATGAGGCGGCCGCCCTCGCCGAGGCTGGCCGCCGCCAGCTCGGCCGCGCGGGCGATGGCCGGCAGGGCCTCGCGCACGGCCTCGTGCACGCGCGCGTCCTGGGCATTGAGGCGCGCCACCAGGTCCAGCGCGCCGAGGCGATCCAGATCCTCGGTGTCGGGATTGCGCGCCTCCGTGGCCAGCGCGCTCAGGACCCGGTAGAGCTCCTCGCCCATCAGCGCATCCTCACGACCTTGTCCTCCCAGACGATCTCCTCGCCGGCGAGGTCCCGGAAGACCAGGCGGGAGATGTAGACCCCGTTGGCCACCCTGTCCCCGGCCTGGTCGCGGCCGTCCCAGATGGCGTCGTGGGGCACGCCCTCGGAAAGGGCCTCGAGCCGGCGGTGGTAGATCCGCCGCCCGCTCAGGGTGTAGAGGCTCAGGTCGCCCGAGCGGGCGACGCTGGACAGCTCGTAGCGGAAGCTGACGATGCTGCGGAAGGGATTGGGGAAGATGATGCCGCTGGCCAGGCGCGTACGGCTGTCCACGCGCAGGGCGATGGCGCCCCAGCGCCCCTGCTCCACGTGGTCCACCTCCACCTGGTGCGCGCCGGGCGCCCAGTCGTAGGCGACGGTGGCGTGGTAGAGCAGCGGATCCTCGCCGTCCACCCACATCTCGACGCTGCCGGGCGGCAGGCTGTCGGGCGGCAGGCTGTCCACCAGGATACTGAAGTCCGACAGCGGGATGTCCGCGAAGGGCACGCGCAGGCGCAGGTGGAGCGTACCCTCGGGGCGCACGTACTGGCCGTCGCGCAGGCTGTCGCCGCCCTCGAGGAAGAACTCCACCACGCGGGCCACGGGCAGGCGGAAGCCGCCCAGGCGCCCGGCGACGTCCGTGCCCTCCACCACCAGGGCCTCCATGCCGGTGTCGAAGGGCACCTCGGCGCGCAGGTACCAGGCGCGGCCGCGCCCCTCGGTGACGGCCTGGAGGCTGTCCACCCACATCAGGCTGTCCAGGGGCGTGGCGTCGTCCAGGCTGTACCGGGGCCAGACCTCGAAGGGCAGGTTGCCCAGGGCCTCGTCGCGCAGGACGATGCCCGCCGTGGCGACCTCGTCCACCACGAGGGCCTCCACCAGGAGCGTGTCGGTCGGATCGCTCACCTGCAGGTAGTCCTCGCCGGCCGACTTCTCCTCGCCGTCCACGAAGAGGCGCACGCGCGGCGCGGCGGCGTCCAGGCGCATGAGGGGGTCGCCCAGCAGGTTGTAGCGCCAGCTGTAGACGTACTCCTGGCTGCTGGGATTCAGGCGTGCCCAGCGCAGCTCGGCGATCTGCAGCACGGTACCCAGGCGCCAGTCGGGGAAGATGTCCACCTGCTCCTCGGTGTCGTGGGGCCAGAACATGAGCTGGGCCAGGTCCAGGCCGAGCTGGATGTTGGGGTAGAGCAGCTCGTAGCCAGCGCTGGCGTAGCTGGCCGCGGCGCCGCGGACGCCGTCCACCAGCAGGATCTTCTCGCCGATGCAGTCGCCAACGGCCGAGTTGCCCTCGTTGTGGCGGGCGAAGGAGTTGCCGTGGCAGCCATAGATGGCGAGGACGAAGGGTCGGCCCCAGTTCTCGAGGAGCTCGTGGTCGTTGCCGCCCTGGGCCGTCTTCATGTAGAGCTCGTGGCCGAGCTGGGCCTCGTTGGCGTGGGTCTGGGCGGCGGCGAAGAGGTAGCCGTCGCTCAGGCTGTCCAGGAAGATCGGCGACAGGATGGGGCGCAGGTAGTTCTGGATGTCCGAGCCCGTGGCGCCGGGGTGTTCGTCGAACCAGGGATGGGTGATGACGGAAGTGTAGAAGGGCACGGCGCGTATGTCGCCGGGCAGGGAGCCCTCGATGATCGTCGCCACGAGGCGCTGCCCGTTCTCGAACTCGTAGTTGCTGGCGTCGATGTGCGCCGGCAGGCCGAAGCTGTCCCAGACCCAGGCGTCGTCGGCGACGAGGAAGAAGTCCTTGCGCCACTCGCCGGCGCCCTCGCAGTCGCCGCCGTCCGTGTAGCTCTCGTAGCACTCGATCTTGTCCAGCAGGTTGTCCAGTTCGCCGGCGTCGCCCACGGGCAGGCGGCCCTGGACCAGGGAGGGCCAGCCGAAGGGCTCGAACTTGACGATCCACTCGTCCAGGGGCACGGTCTCGTTGCCGCCCACGTACTCGTGCCGGCAGTGGACGGGCACGAAGTCGGGCTCGGCGTACATGTTGATCTCGCGCGAGTCCTTGTTCCCGTCGCCCACGAGGAGCAGGACCTCGGTCCCCCACTGCTGGTAGGCGTAGCGCGCCGCGTTGCGCAGGCCGATGGTGCCGCGGCTGCCGCCGAAGAAGGCCTCCCAGACCTCTCGCGTGGTCAGCAGGCGCACGCGCCAGCCCTCGGCCTCGCGCCGCGCGACCCAGCGGTCCATGCCGTCGGCGAAGTCCTCGTGGGTTATGATCAGCACGTCGTAGGGACCCGGCTCGGCCAGGAAGCCCACGGGCTCGGCTGCCTCGAGAACGGGCTCGCGCAGGACCGCCGCGTCGGTCAGCCAGTAGGTCTCGCCGCCGAGCAGGTCGGCGCGGAAGCGCAGGGTGTAGTCGCCGGCGGTCCCCGTCTGGTTCTGGGCGTCGAGGATCAGGCGCACGGGCGTCGCGCCGTCGGTGCGCACCAGCTCCCACCAGTCCGCCGTGCGGCCGAGGCCGGCCACCTGGAACTCCGTGGCCCCGGCGACGGCGCCGGCGTGGAAGAAGAGCGAGTCCTCGCCGGTCCGGTAGGCGCTCTGCCACTGAAGGTCCCAGTACTTGATGTAGGTCTGGAGCGGCACCTCGTCCGTGCGGTCGAGGCGCAGGATGGAGGGGCCGTCCACCAGGGCGTCGGCGGGGACCGTGGGCTCGTACTCCCAGCCGGCATAGTCGCTGTTGTAGACGCTGCGCGTGACCAGCTCGGGCAGGGCGGTGACGCCGTTGGCGTTGTCGATCTCCACGTCGAAGTGCCGGTCGGTGGAGGCGCTGGTGGTCTGGCCCTGCCACCACAACTCCAGGCGGGCCTCGGTGCCGGCGACGTAGCCGGGGCTGGCGATGGCCAGCTCCTGCACGGCGTTGCCGCCCGACACCAGGGGAATGGCGTAGAAGTAGAGGTTGCGGTCCCAGGTCTCGAGGGGCTCGTCCGCGTAGTAGTCGTTGGGCGGCACCTTGAAGAAGTCCTCCTCGCCGTAGACGCGCCAGCGCCGCGGGAACTGCGCCGGCACGGTCCACGAGCCGGCGTCGGTCCAGCTCGCCACCTCGGGCATGGCCTGCACCAGCTCCGGAGCCACGGCCAGGTAGAAGACCTGCGCCTTGCCGTACCACTCGATGCTGTCCACGCTGGCCTCGGCGAAGCGCAGGTTTCGTCCGACGAAGACCAGGACGTCGTCGGCGTCCAGGTCGCCGTCGTCGGCGGCGTCGCGGAAGAAGCGGGCGACGGGCGTCTCGGCATAGACGGGCTGGCCTTCGCCGCCCCACTCGAGGCGTGTGCGGTAGAGGGCGATCTGGTCCAGGGCCGTGCCGGCCGGGATGCCGCGGGCGATGAGGGAATCGCCGGCGATCCCGTAGAGGCCGGTGTCGTCGGTGAGCACGCGAATCGCCGGGCCGCGGTCCCGCTCGAGGATCGTCGCCATCGGCCGCGCCGGCACGCGGCGCCGCCAGTCGCCGGCCAGGTTCCCGTTGAGCAGGCCGCGGCGGTAGATGCCGTCCCAGAGCCGCTCGGGCGCGCGCACGGCCTCGCGGGCGTCGCCGCGCTCCCGGCCCGCGTCCAGGAAGCGGATGGTCACGCGCAGCTCGCGGACCTGGGTCAGTCCCGTCTCGGGGTCCCAGCCCACGGGATCCACCACGAGCTGCACGACGTCCAGGTCGCGCAGGCGCCGCGGCCCGTCCAGGCGCGCGCCCAGGGGACGCGGCGCGCGGTAGCGCTCCTCGTCGCGGACGAGCTCCTCGACGGGCATGGTGTGCTCGGGACCCGAGGGCACGGCGCGCAGCGTGGGGAAGGGCGCGGGCGTGCCCGGCAGGGGCTCCGCCGCGATCAATGTCCAGCTCAGCACGGCGCGCGCGCCGGGCGGCAGGGCGATGAGCGCGCGGTACTGCGGCAGGGCCGGCGCGCCGGGCTCGCCCGCCAGGTCGCAGCCGGGCAGGTCGAGGCGCAGGCCGGCGCCCGTCTCCACGGCGTCGGCGGGATCCCAGCGGAGGCGCAGGCTGATCCCGTCCGCGTCGCTGGCCAGGACCTCGCCGCCGGGCGGCAGGAGCGCGGCCGCGGCGCCGGTGGCGGAGCCGACGACACCGAACGCGAGGGGCAGCGCGAGCAGCACGAGGTAACGGCGACGCAGGGGCGGCGCGAAGAGGTGGGGCGACTTCACGAATCCCTCCCGGCAGATGTGGATGCTGGCGTAGGGGTAAGGTCGCAGAGGCGGGCTCGGTCGAACAGGATCAAGGTAACATCCCGGCCTCTGGCCAGTCAAGCCGTTGCCGGATTTGCAGTTGCGGTGCGTCCGCGGCGTGAATGGGCGGTGCCGCAACAAAAGACGGGGCGCCGGAGGCGCCCCGTCGCGAGCAATGCATTCGCCGGTCCCGAGCTATGCCGGCGGAGGGTCTAGTACAGGGCCTTGATGGAGGTCCAGCTGGCCTCCTCCGCGCCGACGGTGGGCTCGCAGGGGCACTCACCCTCGCAGTTGAAGGTGAAGGTGCCGCCGTTCACCCACCAGGTGGTGAACGCGTCGTCCACGACGTTGATGTAGGTCTGTCCGTCCGCGGGCGCGATGGTCATGACGTACTCGCCGACGATCCATGTGGGATCGAAGACCAGGAAGGAGAGCTCGCCCAGCACGACGAGCTGCGCCTCGGGCAGAGGGTTCTCGTAGGCGAGGGAGATGGACACCGCGGGATCATCGCCGATGACGAGGCCGGTGGTCCAGCTGGGCGTGATGATGGCCGTGGGATAGCCCGGGTTGCCGGGGTAGTTGTCGACCTTGAACTCGCAGGCGGACAGGGCCGGGATACCGTCCGCGTTCAGCGAGGCGATGATGTAGACGATGGTCTCGGCGCCGATGGCGAGGTCCACGTCGCACGCGGTGCCTGTCTCGGTGGTGAACATCCCGATGAACGATCCGCTCTCGTCCTGCACGGCGGCGGCGCCGGAGGCCGTCAGGGCGAGCAGGGTGAGCAGCGTGAGCAATTTCTTCATCTTGACCCTCCTACGGGTAACACGATGACGTGTCAAGAGCTTGGGAGTGCGGCATCCTGCGGCGGAAACTTACACCGGCCCCCAAACCCTGTCAATACAAATAAGTCCTCTGTTTACAAGGACTTGTTCCGTTATCGCCGGCCTCGATCGAGCCTGCCGCGGCCGCCGGCGCCCGTCGCGGATCGCGCGGCCGCCGCTGCTTGTCGATGCGCCCGCGGGGGTCCGGGCTTCCCCGTCGTGGCGCGGAACGCCGGCGTGGAGGGTCGCTGCAAGGCGCGGTCCAGGGGGCTCCTCGCCCCGGAGCGCGGCGCGCAAGGGCGGGCGGCGTATCGGCATGGCCGATAATGGAAAAGGGGCCGCGGCCCTCGGCCGCGGCCCCCGTGCGAATGGCGATCAAGGTCCGGCTAGTACAGAGCCTTGATGGCGCCCCAGCTCGCATCCTGCGTCGGAATGGTCTCGTCGTAGCAGGGGCAGAACTCGGGGTTCGTGCAGTTGAAGGTGAAGGTGCCGCGGCCCACCGGAATGGTGACGAAGCCCGCGTCCACGACCACCAGGTTGCCGCTGTCCATGGTCACGTCGGTCGTCATGACGTAGTCCATGGGAATCCACGTGGGATTGAAGGTCAGGTACTCGATGGTGCCCAGGGCGACCATCGGACCGGGCTGGGGGCTCTGGAAGGCGATGGAGAAGCCCCAGTCGATCTCGCCGACCGTCAGGGTCGAGTTCCACGTCTCCGTGACGATGGATGTCGGGTAGCCCGGGTTGCCCGTGTAGTTGTCGATACGGAACTCGGCCGCCGTGATGGCGGGGATGTCCTCGATGCAGGCCATCACGTGGATCGTGACGGGAGCACCGACAGGCATGTCGGCGTAGCAGTGCGTGCCCTCGGCGTCGGCGAAGATGCCGATGTAGGGCTGCGCGCCGGCGATGGAACTCATGGCCAACAGCATGAGGGCGACCAACAGTTTCTTCATGTTGCAACTCCTTGGAAGTAACGAACCTAAGCGCTTGGTCGGGCCGGTATCATGGCCACCAGAAGCAATCATCGAGCGAAGCCGAGCGGTTGGACGAGCCAGCCTTCATGCTCCGTTTGCTCTCAGGAAGCCTAATTATAGCTCACGTCATTCCGGAGTGACAAGCGTTATCTATTTATGTCATTTTGAAAAAAAAGGCAGAAAAACAACAAAGAAAGCGCTGCCGGGCCATGCCCGGCAGCGCCTCGAAATACCTTGCAAGGCCGAGTGCTAGTACAGGGCCTTGACCGAACCCCAGCTGCTCTGCGCAGTCGGAACGCCGATGATGCAAGGGCAGTTCTCGGGCACGAGGCAGTTGAGGGTGTACTGGCCACCGCTCACGGGAATCGTGATGTAGTCGCCATCGACGACGACGAGGTTGCCGCTGTCGTTGGTCTCCGCGACCGTCATGACCCACTCACCCTCGATCCAGGTCGGATCGAAGGCCAGGAACTCGATGGTCCCGAAGTGAACGATGGGGCCCGGCTGGGGGGTCTGGAAGGCGATGGAGAAGCCCCAGTCGATGTTGCCGACCGTCAGGGGGCTGTCCCAGGTCTCGGTGGTGATGCCGGTCGGATAGCCGGGGTTGCCCGGGTAGTTGTCGATCCGGAACTCGGCGGCCGTGAGGACCGTGATGTCGGGATCGAGCATCGCCATCACGTGAACGACCAGGGGCGTGCCCACAGCGACGTCGCCGTAGCAGTAGGTGCCATCGACATCGGCAAAGACGCCGATGTAATTCTCGGCACTGGCCAGGCTGCTCATGGCCACGAGCAGCAAGAGAGCGAGCATCAGTTTCTTCATGTTGCAACTCCTTGGATGTAAATGGACTCAAAGCACGTATGCTTCGACCCGTCTTGTCCCGAAGGTGAAGGCACCTCCGTGTTGCCCTCCCTGACTCTGCTCGTTCCGCCAGCCGGAGACGTCTCCCTGTGCGCGGCCGGCGAAGCTATGGACGGGGAGCCGCCAAGCGGCGGCTCCCCTGCAACCGCAAATCGAGGCTCTAGTACAGCGCCTTGACGGCACCCCAGTTCGAATCCTGAACCGGGATGGTGTCGAGGCAGTCGCAGTTCCCGTTCGGGCCGCCGGGCACGCAGTTGAACACGAAGCACCAGCCGGCGACGGGGATCGTCACGTAGTCGGCGTCGACGATCACGAGGTTGCCGCTATCCAGCGTCTCGGCCACGCACATCTTGTAGTCCGCGCCGGGGAACGTCGGATTGAAGATCAGGTACTCGATGCTACCCAGGACCACGACCGGACCGGGCTGGACTTCCTGGAACGCGATCGAGAATCCCTCTTCGATGGTTCCCACCGTCAGCGGCGAGTTCCACGTCTGGGTAACGATCGCACTCGGGTAGCCGGGGTTGCCCGTGTAGTTGTCGATCCTGAACTCCGCGGCCGTGATGCCCGGAACGTCGACGAGCCATGCGATGATGTAGATCGTCATCGGCATGCCCACCGGCGTGTCCGCGGCGCATGTGAGCGCCTCGGCCTCGCCGAAGATGCCGATCAGGTTGTTCTCGAAGGCCATAGCGCCCGATGCGAGCAGCATCAGACCCATGGCGAGAGCAATCACACTCTTCTTCATGGTGTTCGAACTCCTCCAGTTGTTGGCGCCAAACGCTGTCATTCACGACTCTTCTCCTGCGCCCCGCCCGCGCGGGGCGCAGGAGATCCCATCAAAGGCGCTTACGGGCAGTCGCTGATGTTGTAGACGCCCGCGAAGATCGCGAAGTCGGCGATGTCAACCGTCGGGCTGACGTTGCTCTCGTCGAAATTCGCGCACTCGTTGTCCTGCTGGTACATGCCGGCGAAGACGCCGAAGTCGGCCACCGTGACGGAGCCGTCGCCATTGAGGTCCATGCTGTCGATGCCGAGATCCAGGGTCTGGATCACGTTGCCCAGCGCGACCACGTTCATGGCGATCGTGGAGCAGTCACCGGTGCCGTCCACGCCACCGCGCGGAGTGCCCGTGAAGGTCGTGTGGCCGATGCCAGGCGCGAAGGTCGAGCTGTCGGCGATGACGCCGCCCGCGCACCAGACCACCAGCGGATCGTCCAGCCAGATGTCGGTCGCCAGAACCTCGACGGGGTTCAGCAACTCATCCAGGGTCCAGACGTCGATGGTGTGATCGATCGGGAACACGAAGCTGTCGTAGCCACCGGGGGCAATCGTCATCACGCCGGGGCTGTTCGCCATGGTGGCGTAGCTGTCGGCGGGGCTGATGATGCCGGCGTTGGCGACCGCGGCGATGGCCAGGAGCGCCAGCGCGGCCATCACACTGAGAATCTTCCTGCTAGTCATTTGCAGAGACACCTCCTACAAAACCGAACAGTGAGCGCGCCACCCCGACTGGCAAGGGCGATAGAGCGCCCGGTTGTGTGAAGCTAGGGGTAAATTGCAGGGGTCGTTGCACCACCTCCATCCCCGTTGTCTGGTCCATGGTGCCCTGTAGCAAGAATCGGCTTCTTTTCTACCAGGAAACCGTCCCGCAACAGGTAACAGTATATCAGTTCAGGAAAAACAGTGTCAACCGGCATTTAGGGAGGGGGTGCAACTTAAGGCGTTCTTAATGAACCAGTTGCCCGAATTTCAGGACAGGATGCCACCCCAATGGACACAATAGAGGACATCCGGCGGGTGGGCGAAACAGGATTCGAACCTGTGACTTCCTGCGCGTAAAGCAGGCGCTCTGCCAGCTGAGCTATTCGCCCGCGGACGGCGCCGGGCCCCCGTCGCCTTCCCCGTGGCCGAGCCGGAACAGGGCCCAGGGGATGAGAACGCAGTAGCCGGCCACCAGCAGCGTCGGTGCCAGGGTCAGGCGCTCGAGGTGGAGGGCCAGGTAGCCCAGGGCCACGGCGGCCAGGCCGGCGATGAAGAGTCCCAGGAAACCGAAGCGCTTGCCGTTCATGATTCCGCCTCCGGCGGCTCGGCGTCGCGGGCGACGCTACGCAATCCCCCATCCCCTGTCAAGACGCCCAGGCGGGAGAGGCTCCCCGATGCCAGGGGACTCAGGTCGAGGGTGACCATACGATAGCCCAGGCCCGCCAGTTCCCGCGCGATGTCCGCGCGGAGGTCCGGATCCGCCAGCCGCCCCCACTCGCCCGCGCCCAGCTCCAGGCGCGCCAGGTCGCCGTGGTGGCGGACGCGGAAGTCTTGGAAGTCC
>Ga0272443_10003237_pt1 | contig 19450 bp, 14 predicted proteins | sample SSMAcet12_FD_193581 | JGI IMG/M metagenome (GOLD analysis project Ga0272443, IMG submission 193581) | Marine sediment archaeal communities from Little Sippewissett salt marsh, Falmouth, MA, United States - SSM-Acet-12 | ecosystem: Environmental > Aquatic > Marine > Wetlands > Sediment ... | reverse complement strand
CTTCACGGCAGAGATCGTCGTAATCCTGCAACGCCGGGAACTTGTTCGGGATGACCCGAACGGCCCACCCATCCGGGCCCGACACGCGATACACCTCGTGCGGCGTCATCGCCTCGTTCCCGGTGCAGAACGGGCAGTTCTCGGGCTTCTGCTCGGCGAGCCCGGGCCCCCTCTTCTCGAAGTCGGAGGGCCGCTTGGCGCGTTCCGGCGCGACGATGACCCATCGCCGGCTGGTCATTCCTCGTCGTAGCTCAGGCATTCTTCTCCCCCTGTAGTAACCCTCGGTGGTTGCACCCGATTGTACCGGAAGGAAAGGAGGCGCGACATACGCAGACGGGTTGCGAGATTCGCGGAGAATCATCGTTCGGAAGAGACGTATGGCGCCCTGCGATGCTTGATCAGCGGAAGTACGGCGCGGATACTTCCTTCAGGAGGTGAAGGATGAGAGTCCTCTTCGTTTCTGCAGAGGTTTCTCCGTTCGCGAAAACGGGGGGGCTGGCCGACGTCGCCTTGGCGCTGCCGCGTGCACTCGCGCAGAAGGGAGTGGAGACCCTCGTCGTGATGCCGAAGTATCGCGGCGTGGAAGGGAAGGCGGAACTGGCAGAAGCGACGCGGTTCGCCGTGCCGGTGGCGAGCGAGGAGAGGCCGTGCATTGCGTACCGTTCTGTGCTGCCAGGAAGCTCGGTCCCGATCTACTTCCTGGGACACGATCCGTACTACGATCGCTCCCAGATCTACGGCGAGGGATCGGAGTATCCCGATGCACTCGAGCGATTCACGTTCCTGTCCCGAGGCGCGCTGGAGCTGTGCGAAGCGCTGGGCTGGGCGCCGAACTTGATTCACACGAACGACTGGCACGCCGCGCTGATCCCGGCGTTCGTCGCCGACGGCGTTGTCCCCCGAGTCGATGGCGTGAAGACGATGCTGACGATCCACAACCTCGGCTATCAGGGGTCGTTCCCGGAAAACCAGGCCTCGGCGATCGGCCTGTCGGAAGAGGGGCTCTCGCTGTACGTGAAGGATGGGAGAATCAACCTGCTTCGGGGCGGCATCCTCTCGAGCGATCTCATCAACACCGTCTCCCCGACGTATGCCGAGGAGATTCTCGAGGACGGCGCCGGCCTGGAAGCGGAGCTTCGAACGCGGCGCGACGTGCTTCACGGCGTGGTCAACGGGGTTGACGCCGACGTCTGGAACCCGGCGACGGACCCGCACCTGTGGGCGAACTACGAGGCGGACGATCTCGTCGGGAAAGCGGAGAACAAGGCGCGCCTTCAGCGTGAGCTGGGGCTCGAGATCGACGCAGCGGTCCCGGTTCTCGGGGTCATCTCCCGCCTCGCCGAGCAGAAGGGCTTCGACCTCATCATGTCCGGGTTCGACCGGATGATGGACCTCGGTGTGCAGTTCGTCCTCCTCGGCACCGGAGCTGAGGAATACGAGGCCTTCTTCCGGGAGGCACAGCGTCGCTACTCCGGAAGGGTCGCCTCGATGATCACGTTCTCCGAGGAGTGGGCGCACCGGATCGAGGCCTCCGCCGACATGTTCCTGATGCCGTCGCACTACGAGCCGTGCGGGCTCAATCAGCAGTATTCCTTGCGCTATGGGACGATCCCGGTCGTCCGGGCGACCGGGGGGCTGGTGGACACGGTCGAGGAGTTCGACGCCGAGACCGGCACCGGGTTCCTGTTCACCGACTGCACCGCCGCGGCGTTCCTTAAGGCGGTAGAGCGAGCGGTGAGCGTCTTTCGCGAAGAACCCGAGGCGTGGCAGCGGCTTCAGAAGCGGGGGATGCGGGTGGACCTCTCGTGGGATGCGTCGGCCGATGCGTACCGGGTGCTCTACGAGCGGGTCCTGAGTTAACCGACGCGTTTCAGGATTCGGTAGGAGAGGGCGGGGACCGAACGGTCTCCGCGTGCTTGCTCTCCGGTAGCGGTGTCTTCCCACGCGCCTTCTGTGGGTCGGAGAGGAGCTTCTTCGCCCCGTTCTGCGTTGATCCCGACGACGAACCGATCGCTCCCGAGAGTTCGTTCGTAGCTGAGAAACCGCCCCGAGGCGTCGAGCACCCTGATCTTGCCGGTGCGGAGGGCCGCCTCGCGCTTTCGCAATCCGATGAGGCCTTGGACCTCATCGAGCAGGTTCCGATTCCAATGCCGCTCGTCCCACGGGAAGCAGCGGCGGTTGTCCGGGTCCTCGCCCCCCTCCATGCCGATCTCGTCGCCGTAGTAGATCGCCGGGGCCCCGGGGAACGTGAGATGGAAGGCCAGCGCCAGCCGGAGGCGTGCGATATCGCCGCCGCAGGCCGTCAGAAGGCGCTGTTGGTCGTGGCTCGAGATCAGCGTGTACGAACCGAAGTTCCCGTCCTCCGGGTAGCTGTGCCAGTGCGCCTGGAGGCTGTGCGCGAAGGACGGTGCGTCCCATCGTTCCTCGGCGAGGAACCAGGTCAACCCCTCCCACAGCTTGTAGTGCATGACGCCGTCGAGGGCGCCGTGCTTGAACCAGGGCGTCCCGAGCCCCATCACTTCGCCGAGGACGTAGATCTCGGGCGAGATCCTGCGGGCCGTTCGATAGATCTCGCGGACGAAGTCCGGTGGGAGATACTCGGTTGTGTCGAGGCGCCATCCATCGATCGAGTACTCCTCGATCCAGAGGCGGACGACGGAAAGCAGATACTCGGCGGCGACAGGATTCCTGTGGTTCCACTCGGGCATCGTTCGAACGCCGGCCCAGCGGGTGTAGTTCGGCTCCGGGTCGGTGACGATCCGGTCGCCGTCGACCGTGAACCAGTCCCAGTACTCGGAGGCGGGTCCCTTTTCTGCCGCATCGCGGAAGAACGGATGCCTGTCACTGCAGTGGTTGAACACGCCGTCGAGGATGATCCGGATGCCCCGGTCGTGAAGCGCGGCGACGAGCTCTCGAAACTCGGCGTTGTCTCCGAACGTCGGGTCGATCGAGAAGTAGTCGATCGTGTCGTACTTGTGGTACGAGCTGGCGTGGAAGATCGGCGTCAGGTAAAGGGCGTTGATCCCGAGGTTCGAGAGGTACGGGATGGCTGCGCGGATCCCGGCAAGATCCCCGCCGCACGGTTTCCGATCGGCCGGCCGTTTGGGGTCGATGTCCCAGACCTCTGCTCCTCGTCGGAATCGATCCGGGAAGATCTGATAGAAGACGGCATTGGGGACCCAATCGGGAACACGTCGAGTCATCGATCGGCTCCCTTCGGCGAAGCGTGCGCAGTAAGGGCGACTGCGGCCAGTGCAATCCAGCACCGCAGCTCGACGAGGGGGAGACGCCCTTCCGGTGGTCGAACGGCGTATTTCATTCCTTGACGGCTCCCCGTGTTAGCCCTGAGACAAGCGAGCGCTGCGACAGGATGAAGACGACGAGGAACGGGATCGCGGCGATCAGCGAACCAGCAGCAAAGATCCCCCAGCGTCGGCCGTACTGGTCAGAGATGAGCAGGTTCATTCCCACCGGCAGTGTGAACTGGGCGTCGGAGCGCAGGAGGATCGAGGCGAGGATCAGCTCGGAATAGGCGGTGATGAAGGAGAGGATGAAAATCGTCGCGAGAATCGGGCGAGCAAGGGGAAGGATGATCCGGACGAACGCTTGGAACGGCGACGCTCCGTCGACCTTCGCCGACTCCTCGAGCGACCGCGGGATCGTGTCGAAGTACCCCTTCATCAGCCACGTGTTGATTCCCATGGCTCCACCGAGATAGACGAAGATCAAAGCGGTGTGCGTGTTCAGGCCGGCCCACGGGAAAACGTCCCCGAGCGACAGGACCAGCATAAAAATCGCAACCATCGCCAGCATTTGGGGAAACATCTGGATCAGCAGGAGACTGAGCAATCCAACACGCCGCCCCTTGAAACGGAACCGCGAAAACGCGTACGCGCTGAGTCCTGCGAGCATGACGGTCAAGGATGAAGTGATGAGCGTGATCTTCAGGCTGTTCCAGAGCCAGATTGCGTAGTTGTACCGATCGCTCGTGAACAACTCCCTGTAGTGCACCAGCGACGGATTCGGAGGGATGAGCTGCTGGAGCTGCATGTTGTTGGTCGCGTTGAACGACGCGGAGGCTATCCAGAGAACCGGAAACACCGCGAACGCCGACAGCAGTAGCAGGACGATGTGTCGCCATGTGCTCCCTAGGATCGTGGGCTTGTCATACATTCTTGCTCAGCTCCTCGAGCGCTCCGGTCATTCGGAAATTGATGGCGCTGATGGTGGCGATGATGACGAAGATCAGTACGGATATTGCGGCGGCGAGGCCGAGTTGGTTGCCGTGCTCACCGGCGAATGCCAGATTGAAGGTGTAGGTGATCAGGATGTCGGTCGCGCCGGCGGGCGTCATCGCCCCGGGGATGGCGGGTCCTCCCTCTGTCAGTAGGTAGATTAGCGTGAAGTTGTTGAAGTTGAACGCGTACGCTCCGATCAGCAGAGGCGCCAACGGCATCAGCAGAAGCGGTAGCGTGATCTTCCAGAATCGCTTCCACCAACCTGCCCCGTCGACGCGTGCCGCCTCGTAGAGCTGGCTTGGGATGGATTGCAGAGCGCCGAGCGAGATTAGCATCATGTACGGATACCCGAGCCACAGGTTGACCAGAAGGACTGAGATCTTTGCCCACAGCGCGTCTTGCAGCCAGGGCGCCCGCGCTCCGGCCCCGAAGAGGGCGACGAGAATGCGGTTGACGATCCCGAAATGCTCGTTCAACATCCCCCGCCAGACGAGGATGGTGATGAACGCTGGCAACGCGTAAGGGATGATCGAAAGGACTCGATATAGCATTCGGAATCGAAGATACGGATCGTTGAGGAGGATCGCAGTCCCCAAACCGAGCGCGAAATTCAGTAGCACAGTGATTGCTGAGTAGATGAAAGTCCAGACAAAGACCTTCAGGAAGGGGCCGGAAATCTGTGGACTCGTCGCCAGCCGGATGTAGTTTTCCCACCCTTTCCAGACCTTGTACCCGGGATAGATTCCTTCGCCGTTGGAAGCCGTGAAAATCCCATCGGTCGCGGTGTAGGCGACGTTCGTCAGCTGATCGGTCATCGTTTCTGCTTCTTCGTCGTAAACGTAAAGAGGGGACCGCGTGCGAAACTCGTAGAGGTTCTCCAAGGCGATGGTCGTTCCTGCGTACCGGATTCGATAGTCCTCGATCTCCGAGACGCGTTGAGCCAGTTCCACAAGCGATAACAGTGCATAATCCGCGAATCGATCGGGTTGGCCATCTCCGTTGGAGTCACCTAGCCGCGGGTCGGAAAGCGAGATCTCGGATGCCTCGCCGTTCATGAAGAGAATTGTCTGTTCTCCCCCCTGCAAGATTAGCGCAAGATCCCCCGCCTCGTTCCCGAACGCCGTGTAGGAGTATGTGATCGCCCCTGGAGGTGCGTACGATCGATCGAGCAGCTGTCGAAGCGCCTGTTCCTTGGAGAGCATGTGGCCGGTGCCGACATTCGTGAACGAAGAGACAAACGTGTAGCCGATCGGATAGAGAACCATGACGGTGAGGAAGAGGAGTCCGGGGACGAGCCACCGGAGCGGGTACCGCTTCTCGGAGAGGAAGATGTAGGTGATGAGGCCGGCGCCGAGGAGAGCCATCGCTCCAGGGATGTACATCCCCTTTGTCGCGAGAAACGCGAAAACGTAGATCGAGACTGCACACAGAGTCCCGAGGAAGAGGATCTTCAGGCCGTGCTTCGTAACGTAGCTCCAAACCATGTCTGTAGGAGTGGGGCCGTCAGCAGACGGCCCCACAAGGTGTAGCTACTCGCAGTTGAGCAAGGTGCGGATCTCGTCCGCCGCCTCCTGCATCGCCGTTGCAGGATCCTGCTCCTGGTTGACGATCAGCTCAAGCGCGCCGATCCAGGAATCCCAGACGGAAGCCATCTCGGCGATCTTGGGCATCGGAATCCCGTTCGCTGCACTGGCGGCGAACCCCTGGATGTCCGGGTTGCCGGCCAGGAACGCGAGTGCCGGCAGATAGGCCGGCGGGCGGTCTCCTTGGATGTAGAGGCCAAGCATGACGTCGGTCGAGATCAGGAAGTCCTTTACGAACAGGTTCGCGAGGACCTTGTTCTCGCTGAACGCACTGATCATGAATCCTTGGACGCCGACGAACACAGCCGGGTCGTTGCCCGCGATCGGCGGGATGGGGGCGATGCCGTAGTTGATCCCGGCCGCTTTTGCGTCGGCCAGGGTCCACGGACCGCCGATCATCATCGCGAGGTTTCCGGCGTTGAACGCGCCGGTGACCTCGCTGTATCCTGCGCCGGCGATCTCGATCCCGTCTTTGACCATCTGGTCCAGGATGATCGCACCGGCGATCGATCCTGCGTTGTCCAAGCCGATGTCGCACGGGTTGAGAACGCCGTCCGCGTCCTTGCCGAAGACGTACCCACCGCCGGCCGAGTGAAGGGCGAAGGTGTGGTACGGATCGGGCTCCTGGATCAGGAAGCCGTACTTACCGGCTTCCAGGTCCGTCAGCGACAGCGCGAGGGCGAGAAGCTCCTCGAACGTCGCCGGAGCCTCGGGAACGAGGTCCTTGTTGTAGACGAGAGCGACGTTCTCGGTGGCGTACGGAACTCCATAGAGTTGAGCACCCCAGCCGAATGCGTCGATCGCCACGGGGTCAAATTCCCCGATCTGCGCGGGTGTCAGGACGATCGGCTCGATCAGCCCGTTGAGAATCAGTTCGCCGAGCCAGTCGTGGGCGCCGATCAGGATGTCCGGGCCCTCACCGGCCGGACCGGCCGTCGCCAATTGACCGCGGATATCGCCCGATGCGACCTCCTGAACGATGACCTCAACGCCGTAGACGGCAGTGAACTCCTCTGCAACATTGAGCATGATCGGAGCCCGCGTATCGTCGGCCCAGATCAGCAGCTTGCCCGCCTCGCTCGCCATCGCGGAGAGCCCGACGAGAAGCGTCAGACCGAGTAGTGCAATTCCGATTCGCTTCATGGTTGACTCCTCCTTGAAGATGTTGTATCCGTTCCTGTACTTCACTTACTTGCGTAGCCTTCCGTTTCTCAGGGGCCTTCTGCTGCGCATCACCTCCCCTAGGGTGTGTTGAATTGGATGTGGACTGGGATGAGCGTGGCGTAGAGTGATTCGTCTTCATCGAACGTGGAGAGGATCTCTTCCTGCGTCGTCCCCGTGGGGGCCAAGAAGTCGTAGATCTGTGGAGCCCAGAACGGGTCCGGGCTTCCGCCGCCGCTCCATTCCACGGGCGACCTGCCGATCGACCGCAGGTAGTTGGCGCCGTACCCGTCTTGCGATCCGACGAGCACGTAGTGCCAGCCCTCGATCTCCGGTATGACCATCTTCGGGACCGTGACGATGATCCGGCCGCGCTTCGGATCCGCCGCTACCTCGATCAGGACCGGTCCGGCGCCGTCGGCCGTCCACAGATGGCGCCCGTAGGCCGGCCAGCCGGCGACGCGGATGAAGATATCCCAAGGGTGAACGGGATCGAATGCGACGTGGGCCGCCTCGCCTTCCTCGGACGCGATCGTCGATCCGCCGTCCTTCACGTCGAAGTAGAGATAGAGGATGGGATGGCTGAACCCGTGCGGACCGCTCCAAGGGTTTGTCAGGGCGGCGAAGTCGAACGCCAACTGCCACTTCGTCTCGGCGTCGTAAACGCGGTACACGAGGAGGTCGAACAGCCCCTCGACCTCGAAAACGTCGTTCAGCGGATAGACGTACGGTCCGGTCCCGTGATCATCGCCGGCCGGATCGTCGATCGCGAAACGCTCCTCACCCTGGATCAGCGTGGGGATCCCGGCGAGGAGCGGGCGATCGGGGAGAACGTCGATCGTCGTGCCGGACCGCTCGAGGACGAGGGAAAGGGTGATCGCCTTGCCCGGCTCGACGCCGAGCTCGGAGAACGGGACCGAGAACTCGATCCTGTCCCCGACGCGAACCACGCGGGCCGCCGTTGTCCCGATGGAGGAGGCGTATCGCTAACCGCCGGCACCGTCCGCGGCGTACTTCGAGACGACGCCGGAGCCATCATCGCTGAGCTTGTCAAACCGGACCTGCATCGCCGATGCGAGGGCGAAGCCGAGCTGGATCCCGCCGTGGCGCGTCGCCACGTTCGCCGGAGCCCCCGGTGCGCCGGACGCGTACAGGTCGAAGTAGAGATCCTCCTCTCCGACCCACGCAGTCGGGTCGGACGCTGTCTCGACGATCAGATAGAGGATTGCTTCCTTGTATCCGACGCGGACTTCTCGGAGCTCGCCGTCTCCCGTGATCGTCACGGTCTCGTCCCACCCTTCGTCGTTTGCCAGCGCCCCATCGACGGTCGGATCGAGCTCGCCGAGGCTCTCCGACCGCGGCGGGACCAGGCGGAGCCCGAGAACCTCGGGAACGTCGGCTCCTAGGGCCGTGTAGGCGCCGGTCAGGTGTGCCTTGAACAGCCAATCGAACAGGTCGTCCGTTCCCGAGTCCTGATCGGTCCCGTACCACCAGAACCAGTCCGACCCTTCGGCGGCGTAGATCGCCTCGATCGCGTCGGGCAGATCGCCGTCGGCGGCGACGACGGCCCGGGCATCGGCGAGGCGGGCCCAGCCCTCGTCCTCATCCGGTTCGCCGCTCCACGTCGACAGATCGCCGGCCCACGACCCTGTCGGTACCGTCTCGAGCGGTCGGGCGTCGATCGCGTCCAGGATCGCTTCGGGAGTCACCGTGGTCACCCAGTCGGCTTCGGACAGCGCACCGTAGAGCGCGCGCAGGAAGGTGCGTCCGTTGTTGGGATAGCCGGCCAGGAACATCCAGTTCTCGCCGTCGGCGGCGAGCGTGAGAAGGTGGCCGGCGGGGTCCTCGAGGACGTCCCACACCGCCCGAAGCTCGGCGAGCACGTCGGCGATTGCCGCGTCCGTCGGCTTGTTGCCGTACGCGAAGCTAACGTTGTTGGAGAGTTCGGTTTCGCGGAACAGGATCGTTACGCCGTCCCATACGTACGGCGTCGTCAGTTCCTCCAGCGACGGCGTGTGGTTGAGTGCGCGGGCGAGGATCCCCTCGTCGGTCGAGGTCCACTGAAGCTCCGCCTGCCGGAGCAGGCGAATGACCTCCTCGGAGACGGCCTGCTCCGGCGACCAGATTCCGACCGCTCGCCGACCGAAGAGGCGCCCGTGCTGCGTTTGCGCCGCCTCGATCTGGCCGAGGACGTCGTCCGACAAGCCGTGCTCGACCAGCAGCGGGAGGAGCGGATGATAGAACGGGCTGGTGATCAGCTCGTTGCCGAGCGGGACGAGCGCTTCATAGGCGGCCGCGACTTTCTGCAGGATCGCCATCTGGGCTTCGATCAGACGGACGATGTCGTCGCGCGTGAAGTCACGACGTTCGCGCAGGTCGAGCAGATCGTAGGCTTCGTGAAGCTCGGGCGATGTCTGCCACAGCAGGAAGAGGCCGGCTGCATCGAGCAGCTCCTCATCGGTCAAGCCCACCTCGTCCGCACGCGCGTTCAGTTCGGCGTAGTAGGCGTCGTAGTACGGGTCGTCCTCGTCGTCGTCGAGCATGTAGCCGTTCAGCCAGAAGAACTGCTCCTCCGCGGCGATCCGGTCCTCGGCGGAAAGCGCCGACGGGTCGTTGGCCAGCGTCCACGTCCAGTGGAGGTGGTTGTCGACCGCACCGATGAAGTCGTAGAGGCCGCCGCGAGCGGCCTCCGCTTCGGTGATCGTCGTGTAGTCATCCAATTGCCAGAGGAGGCTCGGCTGCAGGTTGAACGTGACGTTCACGCTTGGATACTCAGCCGAGATCCGGGCAGAGTCGATGTACTCCTGAACGCCATGGACACGCACCCACGGGAGCTCGTACTCGTCGGTCAGTCGGTTCCAGTACATCGGTTGATGCTGATGCCAGACGATGGCCAGGTTCAGCGGCGCCTTCTCGGCCAGGAGACCGGCTCCGGCCAGGCAGAGAACGGCAGCAACGATCCCGAGTCTTCGAAACAACGCATTCACCTCCTGCGGATGCGCAGAACCGAGTGGGTGGGGGCCATCGTGACGGTGTGGAGCGCGCCGTCGCTCGACACGGAGAGCGGCGCGCCGTCGGCCGTCACTTCGATCGGCGATTCACAGTGGACGCGAAACGGACCGTCGAGTTCGCGGACGGCGATCTCCAGACCGTCGTCGATCGCGAGGTCGACGATCCCGTCGGCCGGAGCTGGGACGAGCTTCTCCGTCAGACCGAGCGGCGCGATGCCGTCGATCCGAGGGGAGAGGACGAAGTACGCGAGATGGCCGCCCTCGAGTTCGCCCACGACGCGCTCGCAGTCGGCGCCGCGCAACCCGTTGCGCGCCACGAAGTCGCCCGCGACCGGTGGGGTGACTTCGAACGGCTGGGGCTGCGTCGTCAGATTCAGGAGAACGACGTACAGCCACGCGTGTCCGCCTGCGCGGTGCTCGGTCCAGTACACCTCGATCGGCTCGCCCAACGAGTCGGTCACGGGGAACGGCGGCCGGTCCGGCTGCATCAGCCGTCCATCGTGCCTGACCAGCCGAGCGAGGAGAGCGGCGTCGGTTTCTCCCGGCGCATCCCCGATCCCCACCGGTCCGCAGGAGAGCGCGCGCAGAATCGCGTCCTCGACCGGACGCGACCCTCCGATCCCCGGGTGGAATCGGGTCAGGAAGAGGTCGTGGAACGGCAGCAGTCCGAAGGCGTAGAGGAACATGCCCATCAGAAGGTTCTGACGGTCGAGTTCGATCGGCGGCAGCGCCTCCCGGCGGAATCCCTCCTCGCCGAGGTCCGCGAGCGTGTCGATCGCCTCGGGCAGCGCGAAGAGGTAGTCGATCGACGTGCGGGCGCTTCGCACGTTCGGCGCCTGCGTCGAGGCGAGAGCCATCCCCATCGTCTGCATGCACTGCAACACGTCGAGGTCTCGTGCGGCAAGCGCGCCGGTCATCGTCTCGTACCACGTCTCGGCGGTGACCGGCGAGTTCCTCAACCGCTCGGTCAGATGCTGCTGGGTTCGCATCCAGTCGTGCCAAACGGCGAGCCCCCCCTGCCGGCGAACCTCGTCGCCGATCGCCTCGTAGATGCGTCCGTCGCTGCCGTCCGATCCGTAGGCGTTCGGTTGCGCGAGCGCCGAGACGTGAAGGACGGTCGGGAGCGACGCAGCCCGGGCCATGCCGCCGATCCCTTCGGGGTACTTGTCGGTGTCGGGGGCGAACTCGATTCCCTGGCCGATCACGCGATACGGGTACCATAGGTCGAGTCCGAGATAGCCGATCGGCAGATCGTGGGCGCGCAAGCCGTCGATGACGTCCTGTAGCTGCGGAGCGGCCAGGGGGTGGATCGGCTCGGTGTAGTAGCCGCCGTAGGCGTTCCACCAACCGATCGACGACGTCATGGGGTGCGACGAGGGCACAGGGCGTCGCTTCCCGCCCCGCGCGAGCAACACGTCGCCGAGGGCCATCAGCGAAGCGGGCACGTCCGATCCGGCGGCGAATAGCGTCTGGATCGTCGCCCCTTCGTCGAACCGGTCGATCGAGCCGTGGATACCGCGGGCGACGCCGCCGTTGACGGCGACGAGGCTCCCCGTCAGGAACTGGTTGGAAGGGCACACGGCGACCGCACCTTCGCCGTCGAACGCGACGAGCGGCGTGAACGCCTCCGAAGGCAGGCGCTGCCCGTTCGCGATGTAGGCGGTCGGCCAGTAGCCGCCGAACGGATCGTCCGATCCGCGCAGCCCGTGGGTCGCAACGCACGTTTGCAGATGCATCGGAAGCGAGAACGTCGGGGCGCAGACCGACGGCCGCTCGAACGAGTCACCGCTTCCGATTCCCTCAATGGGCCGGAGGAAGCGTGCGGTGAACGTCGCCACGACGCCGTAGCAACGGAGGGCCGACTCTATCAGATCGGATCCGTCGAGCACAAGCACGCTTCGAAGCCCGGCGTACGGGCCGAGTGCGTCGTTTCCTTCGATCCACTCCCAGGGCGTCGAGACGCACTCGGCACCGGATGCGTCGAGATGCGGGATCCCGACCCGAATCGAATCGACGTACGCTCGGCCGGCGAGGTCGATTCCCGGTCGGCCCTCGGCATCGATCCTTGGTTCGAGTCTCATGTCGTACTCACCTGTGCCGGGAGGCGGAAGAACTCGACCGCCGCCAGTGTCGCAGCGCCGATCACGAAGCCGTCCCGGCCGAGCTGCGCCGGCACGATCTCGAGCTGTGCCGCCTCGGCGGGGAACGAGTGGCGGCGAACCTCTTCGACGAACGCGTCGAAGAAGAGGTCCTCTTCGTCCATGCGCTCGCCACCGAGGACGATCGCCTCCGGGTTCAGCAGGTTGACGAGGTTCCTCGCGCCAATCCCGAGGTTTCTGCCCATCTGTGTGAATGCGTCCTTCGCCTCGTCCGAGCCGTCGCGGGCGGCGGAGATCATGCCATCGATGCCGGAGTAGCCGAGCCGCTCAGCCTCCTCCTCGAGGAATCGATCCGACGCATAGACTTCGAGACAACCGCGCTCGCGGCACCGGCAGACCGGCCCGTTCGGATCGATCGTGATGTGCCCGAGTTCGCCTGCGCCGCCATGGGCGCCGTGGTAGACATCCCCGCCGATGACCACTCCGGCACCGATGCCCTCGCCAACCGTGATGCAGACGAAGTTCTCGTGGCCGGCCCCCGCGCCGTACCAGCACTCCGCCAGGGCGAGGGCGTTGACGTCGTTTTCCACGCGGATGGGAATGTCGAACCGAGCGGCGAGTGCCTCCAGGATGCCGACGTTTTCCCATTTGAGAATCGGGGAGAAGAGATTCGTGCCCGTCAGAGGATCGACGAAACCTGACACGCAGACGCCGATGCCGAGGATCCGGTTCTCGATCAGGGCATCGATCAGTTCGGCGATCGTGTCGAGCGTCGCTGTCGGGTCGGCCGGGTCGTCGATCGGCGACTCCGAGTGGTGTGTGATGGCGCCGCCGAGGTCGACCCGTGCCGCCAGGACACGGCGTCGCTCGATCTTGATTCCGATGCTCGAGGCGTGGCTCTGATTCAATCCGACTAACGTCGCGGGTCGGCCGCCGCTGGAGTCGGCCTTGCCGACCTCCTCGACGATGCCCTCGTCGAGGAGGATGCGCATCAAGCGCGTGAGCGCCGATGGCGCGAGTCCGGTTTGCTTCGCGATATCAGCACGGGAAAGCGGACCGTGCGTGCGGAGGAGATTGATCACAAGCGCACGGTTCTGGGATCGAACGAGGCCCTGGTCGCCCTTCTGGTGCTCCACATTAACTTCCTTCACAGAAGTAACTAACCGCACTATAGGATGATCCGACGCATCTGTCAAGAGGTTGCCGCTCCGCGGCTCGGTCGTGGACACGACGTGGGGAAGACGCTCGCGTGCCGATTGACGTCGGCGGCGATCAGGCATAGAGTCAGCCGCGGAGCGTGCCGAGCATGCCGGACATGCAGCGGCCGCTTCGAGGGGAACCGATGTGACGCAAGCGGAGTTCGAGCGGGCGAAACGACGTGGGACGTGGAACCGGATCCTGTCGTTCATGACGGGGCATCCGTCGTTGCTGCTGCCTTTCGATCTCGTGCGCGAGCGTGTCGGGATGAAGTCGTCGTCGTACGGCGGGATTCAGGAGATCGAGATCGCGAAGGTGATCGGGAGCGTCAGCCGGTACGATGAGTTCGACCGAGAGTTTCTTCCGAGGCGGTGGAAAACTGCGGAGCGGTGGACGCGCGTACGGAAGGCACTCGAGGAGGGGCCGGGCTATGAGCCGATCCAGGTATACCAGGTCGGCGACGCGTACTTCGTCGTCGACGGGAACCATCGGGTGTCGGTCGCGAGGCGTCTCGGGGCGAAGCGGATCGAGGCCGAAGTCACTCGGTTCGAGCCGACGGTGCCGATCGACGAGCACACCGACATCAGGTCTCTGATCTTGAAGGCCGAGTACGCCGACTTCTTGCGGACGACCGCGCTCGACGAAGCGCGTCCCGGACAACGGGTCGAGTTCACACGGCCGGGGCGGTATGTGGTCCTGCTGGAGCACATCGAGAAGCACCGGTACTTCAAGTCGCTCGATGAGGGGCGCGCGGTGTCGTACGCCGAGGCGGTGGCCTCGTGGTTCGATCGCGTCTACGAACCGCTGGTGGTGATCTTCCGGTCCGAGGGGATGCTGGAGGCGTTCCCGGGGCGGACCGAGGCCGACCTCTACGTCTGGGCCTCGAAGCACCTCTACGAACTTCGACGGCAGCACGGCGCGGAGGTCAGCGTGGAGGGTGCGGCGCGCGATTTCGCGACGAAGTACAGCCTTCCTCGGGCGCTTCGGTTCCTCGAGGGGCTTCGGTCTTGGCCGTCCTCGGACGGCTCCGGCGGATCCGGGCGGAGCGACCGATGAGCGACCTGGGTCGGCTTCGCGGGCGCCTCGATGCGCTGAAGCGGGAGGGGCGATCCGCCCGGATTCGCGTCCCCGGCGCATGGACAGAGCCGGAGCGGTCGTCCGCCGAGATCGTGACAGTCGAGGCGATCGACTGGGTGAGCGGCGTCCTCGACCGGATCGAGGAGGGGCAGCCGACGCGAGCCGAGTCGCACGAGGAATGGACGCGGCATGCGGCGATCTACAACCTGATTGTCCGAACCGCCACGGCGTTCGATCACGACGGCGACGGCCGGATCGGCGGCGGCAGCGCCTCCGAGCCCCGGGAGAGCGGGACATTCGTCAAGGCGATCGCGCTGCTGCCGTACATCCGCGGACTCGGCTTCAACGTCGTGCATCTCCTCCCGATCGCCGTTATCGGCACGGACGGCCGCAAGGGCGCGTGCGGTTCTCCGTACGCGACACGCGATCCGTACACGTTGGACGAGACGCTCGCCGAACCGATGCTCGGCCTCGGGGCGGACACGGAGTTTGCCGCGTTCGTCGAGGCGGCGCATCGCATCGGCCTCCGCGTCGCGGTCGAATTCGTACTTCGAACCGCGGCGAAGGATTGTGACTGGGTTGCGGAGCACCCGGACTGGTTCTACTGGGTCCGGGAGGACGTCCCGTTCGCAAGCCCTGTCTTCGCGCCGGACACGCTGCGAGAGATCAAGTCGTCTGTCGATGCCGGCCGACGTGCCGACCTGCCGGCGCCGCCGTCCTCGTACCGCGCGTCGTTCGTCCATCCGAGCAGGCTCGCCGAGATCGCTTGGGATGGCGAACGCTGGATCGGATGCACGGCCGACGGTGTCCGTGCGAGGATCCCCGGCGCGTTCTCCGATTGGCCGCCCGACGACGTACAGCCGCCGTGGGGTGACGTGACGTACTTGCGGATGTTCGACCATCCGGACTTCGACTACATGGCGTACAACACGCTGCGCATGTACGACACGCGCCTGGCGCGGCCCGAGTGTGTGGTCGAGCCTCTGTGGGATCGCATCGTCGGAGTCATACCGCACTACCAGCGCCGCTTCGGGATCGACGGAGCGTTGATCGACATGGGCCACGCCCTGCCGCAGGAGCTCAAACTCCGGGCGATTCGGGAGGCGCGCGCTGTCGACCCTGCGTTCGCATTCTGGGGGGAGGACTTCATCCCGAGCGAGCGGCGAAGGGACGAAGGGTACGATGCCGTCACCGGCAACTACTGGTGGGTCGGTCATCGGCCGGGCGAGTTGACGGAGAGGCTCCTTCGACACCTCAACGAGCGCGGAGCCCCGATCCCGTTCTTCGCCGCGCCGGAGACGCACAACACCCCGAGAGCCGCCGCGCGCCCGGGCGGGAGCGCTCGATCGGAGCTTGTTTGGACGCTGGGGTGCTTCCTCCCCGCCGTCCCGTTCGTGCACGCGGGCTTCGAGTTCGGGGAGATCGAGCCCGTCAACACCGGTCTGGACTTCACGACCGAAGAGATCGCTGCGTTGCCGGCCGAGCGGCTCGGGCTCTACAATGCGATTCCGTTGCGGTGGGATGGCGACGACGAACTCCGGTCGTGGATCCGGCGAGCGTTGGCGGCTCGGTCGGCGCATGTGGAGACGGTCACGAACCCTGCCCCGGGATCGCTCCTCCTGCCGGATTGCGGGGACGAGCGTGTCGTCTGCTTCATTCGCCTCGGGACGGATGAGGGGATCGTCGTCGCCGGCAGTTTCGGCGGAACCGAGCTGGCCCACATCGCCCTGGACGTGCCGTTCATGGACGGTTCGGCGATCGATGCGATCGATGAGACGCGCTATCCGGTCTTGGGGGGGCGTCTCGATCTCGAGGTCACGCCGTGGCGGTGCGTCGTCGCCGTCGGGCGCCTCGCTCGTGACGCGGCCGCTGCAACGCGATGACGCCGCGCTGCAGCTCGCCGTCGACGATTGTGGTTAGTCCTTCCGGGAAGGTGTAGTGGATGACGAAGTCGTCCCGGTACGCGACGTCCGCCCCCGCCAGCAGTTCCTCGTTCAGCCGGTCGCCGGCCTCTTGCCGGAACGGCAGGTAGAGCACGCCGCTGCCGACCATATCGGCGTAGAAGTGGGTCCCGTACGAGAGTTCGGGGGCGAACGACTCGGTCGACATCTCGACGATCACCGACGCGCCGGCAATCTCGTTGTACTGCGCCGGAACGCCGAGCTGGGGGTTGGTCGAGGCCCATCGACCGGGACCCATGAGGACGTATGGCTCGTCCTGCTCGGAGAGACGATGGTTGATCCGACCGACCGACCGAGCGATCTCATACGCCTTCTCCCAACGGTACGTGTCCGGAGGCACAAGGACAAGATGCCGCAGGCCGTTGAGACGACCGTTGCCGAGCACTTCGTGGCAGTCGAGAAGCGTTCGATCTTTGCGGATCTGTGGCAAGTGGATCTTCCGGTGCTCGGGGCGACTGCCCAACGGGCGCACCTGAAGGATGTAGAAGAGTGGGGTCCCCGCGGCGGTTGCCTCCGGCCCGGAGAAATCGATCGCGAATTCGACGTCGACCGGCAGCTCGAGTAGCGCGGACAGGGCGCCGAGAAGCTCTCGGATGAGCGGATTGAGCGGCATGATCGATTCGGTCTCGATCAGGCGCGTGAACAGCGCAATGAGGCGTTCTCCGCGATGGACTGTCCCGTGCGGCATCTCGCGAAGATCGCCGTTCTCGTCGACCCGCGAGCAGACCAGTCCGAGCAAGGGGTTGTCGAGCTCGTGTAGCTTACGCTGTGCCAACGTACCTGCCGTCATGTCGAGGACGTCGACCGTCTCCTGGGAGTACCGGATGATCGTGCCGACGTCGAACCCTTCGGGTCGCAGCCCGGGGAGGCGGGGGGAGAAGACCCGTGCGTACTCCCGGCCGACCGCGCGAGTGCCGGTGCCGACGACGAGTCGGGCAACCCCGTCCTCAGGACGCAGTCGGCTTGTCCACGGGTAGTAGTAGCGGGAGAACGCGACGCCGCCGACGAGGGGATAGAACAGGTCGTGAGCGTACGGGCTTCCGATCATGTTCTGGACAAGGATACACATCCGTTCTTCCCGCCAATCGAGGCCGTGTCGCTTCCGGTAGGCGCGGGCATTCGGCGCGAACGTCGAAGCGTAGACCCGCTTGATGGCGACGATGAGCTCCTCCAAGCGGCGTTCGAGCGGCCCGACGTTTGCGAGGAAGAGGGACAAGTAGATCCCGGCGAACGAATGGTCCGGATCGTCCTCCATGACCGACGAGGAGCGGACGACGAGCGGCCGGGTCTCCCGTTCGAGGAACGGGATCAGCTTCTCCCGCCACTCGGATGGGAACGACGCGGCGACGATCCGGTCGCCTAGCTCGTCGAGGGTGATCCTGCCCTCGCAACCGGCGCGTACGTCGTCGTGAAGTCTGTTCTCATCCATGAACGTACGGAAGACCTGCGAGGTGAGTACGGTCGAATCGGGGAACCGCAACAGGTGTTGATACGCTGTCAGCGGTTCGCCTTCGCTCATCGCCCGCATCGCGAACAGGAGGCCGCGCGCCTTCCCGCCCAGTTCGCCGGTCCCGATCATCTCGAGCTGTGGCGGGAGGTCGGCGGGATCGAAGCGGTATGCGCCGAACGAGTCGAGGCCGAACCGGAAGAACCGCGTCGACCGCGCGTTCCGACTCTCGCGTCCGTGACGTTCCCTATGAGGCATACGCGACCCTACCCCGGACGGCGGACTCGGGCAAGGTGACGCGCGATCGCGAGGATGGTTTTGGCGTCGGTGATCTCGCCGGCTTCGATCATCCGCTCGACCTCATCGAGCGAGAAGGCCCGGTGTTCGGCGATCTCATCGCCGATCGGTCGGCCGGCCGGCCGCAGCGTGGCGGCGAAGAAGAGAGTGATCCGCTCGTCCGAGAACCCGGGCGACGTGAAGAAGGCGCCGGCCTCGATCCAGTGGTCCGCTACGAACCCGGTCTCCTCGCGAAGCTCACGCTGGGCGCAGGTGAGCGGTTTCTCGCCGGACTCGAGCTTCCCGGCCGGGATCTCCCACAGCTCGGATCGGACCGGATGGCGGTATTGGCGAACGAGAAGGACCTGATGTTCGGAGACGAACGGGACGACGGCTGCAGCGCCCGGATGATGCACGAGCTCACGATCGGTTCGCCGACCGCCGGGCAGTTCGATTTGATCGACGGAAACGTCGATCAGGCGTCCGCGGAAGACCGATTCGTGTGAGTGGATACGGATCGGGTCAGACGGCGTTGTAGCCCTCCTCGAGCGCTCGGCAGTTCACATCGATCAGCTTCCCCTTGCCGGATGCCTCGAGCATGTCCGACATCGCCCGCTGGACGGTCTTCAGCGGGACCGCGTCGCTTGCCCTCACGTACGCGCCGAGGGCGATCATGTTGATCGTGCGGGCGTTTCCGAGCGATGCTGCGAGATCGTTCACCGGAACGTAGTGTGCGGTGAGGTCGTCGCGCTCCGCCTTTCGATCGATCAAGGAGCTGTTGGCGACGACGGTGCCCGCGGCCGCAAGGGCCGGCTCGAACTTGTCGAGCGACGGGCGATTCATCGCGATCAGCGCCGATGGTTCGTCGACGATCGGCGAACCGACCGCCTCGTCGGAGAGGATGACGGTGCAGTTGGCGGTTCCGCCGCGCATCTCCGGTCCGTAGGACGGCAGCCACGTCACTTCGAGGCCGTGATCCATGCCCGCTTGCGCGAGAATCTTCCCGGCGAGGATGACCCCCTGTCCGCCGAAGCCCGCGATGATCACTGAACGTTCCATCCTACCCCCTGTCGATGAGATCGCCGAGTGGGAAGACCTTCGTCACGACATCAGCCACGTGCTTGTTGGCGTCCAGCGGCTTCATCCGCCAGTTCACCGGGCAGGTGGAGAGGACTTCGACGAGCGAGTACCCCGCGCCGTTGACCTGGTACTCGAATGCCTTCCGAATCGCCGCGGTAGCATCCTTGATTCGCTTCGTGTCGTAGAGCGCCTGACGGGTCACGTAGGCCGGGGCCTCGAGCTGCGCGATCATCTCGGAGAAGCGGATCGGGTAGCCGAATAGCTTCGGATCGCGTCCGTCCGGCGTGGTGGCCGTCTTCTGATCGACGAGCGATGTCGGC
>Ga0272443_10003236_pt1 | contig 19450 bp, 17 predicted proteins | sample SSMAcet12_FD_193581 | JGI IMG/M metagenome (GOLD analysis project Ga0272443, IMG submission 193581) | Marine sediment archaeal communities from Little Sippewissett salt marsh, Falmouth, MA, United States - SSM-Acet-12 | ecosystem: Environmental > Aquatic > Marine > Wetlands > Sediment ... | reverse complement strand
GCTGCTGGCTGGGAATACTTCACGTACCGTTTTGGTGCCTGGGGTAACTGCGACGGTCCGTGCCCGAGTGGCATGCTCCGTGTCGTTGCCATGGCCGAACTCAACAATGGTCCTCTCCATCCCGGCTATTTCAACCTTCCGGGTTCGATTAGCAAGACTGGTGAGTTGGCCGAGTTGACGTTCTACGTCACCAACGATCGCACTTACGAGTGTCAGTTCGTACCGATTCAGTTCTGGTGGTTCGATTGCGGTGATAACGCCATATCCGATAAGGATGGTAATATCCTGTACATCGCCCGTGAGACTGAAGACGGCACAGAAGTTTACAACTTCTACGAGTGGTACGGCGATCTCTGCGGTACCTACGACCTGACGAATAACTATCGTCGTGTAGAGTGTGCGCCGACCGGCCCGCAGTTCCTCTGTGGTCCTCCGGAAGAGCTCAACTGCTACAAGATCGATACGGTCGATACCGGTGATGGCATCATCTACAAGGGCGCGATTGGCGAGATCGACTTCTACAATGGTGGAGTTGACATTGCCTGCGCCGACGAGATCGATGCTCGCGGTGACCTTAACCTTAACAACGTATCGAATGAAATCGCTGACGCGGTTCTGTATACCAACTACTTCATTCAGGGCCTGGGTGCCTTCACGATCCGTCCGGAAGGTCAGATCGCGGCTTCCGACGTCAACAACGACGGCAAAGTCCTGACAGTTGGTGACTTGGTTTACCTGATCCGTGTGATTACCGGCGATGCGCTTCCGTTCCCGAAACTCTCACCGTTTGCTGATAATGTTGAAGTAACCTTCGACAATATCGTAAGCACGAACTCCTCAGCTGACATTGGTGCGGCTCTGTTCGTATTCGATGGTTCAGCCGATGTTGAGCTTCTTGCCGACGGCATGGAGATGAAGAGCGGCGTTGTTGATGGTCAGACACGCGTACTGGTTTGGAGCAGCAACACCAACCGTATCCCGGCTGGCGAGAACAGCCTTGTTGCGGTTAATGGTGATGTTACCCTGGTTGAGAGCTCATTCTCAGATTACTATGGTAACCTGATGAATGTCGCGGTCGCCAAGGTGCTTCCGGACAACTTCGCACTCAAGCAGAACTTCCCGAACCCGTTCAACCCGTCCACCGATATCACCATCGTGCTGCCTGAGCAGTCACAGTGGAAGCTTGATATCTACAACATCACTGGTCAGCTGGTGAAGACCTTCTCCGGTAACAATATCGGCGAAGTCACCGTGACCTGGGATGCGTCGAACGTGGCCTCGGGCATCTACTTCTACAAGGCTACTGCCGGTAAGTATACCGACACTAAGAAAATGGTCCTGATGAAGTAATATAGTCTCTGGAATATCCGAAAAAAGAACGCCCCTCTCACTGGGTGTGCATGAGGGGCGTTATGCTCTTCAGGAAAAGCGCGTCTATCCGATTGCCTTTTCCACTGCTTCGAGAAGCGCGTCTTTGTCAATGGGCTTGTCAAACACAGCTTCTGGCTTCGGAATCGCGAGGTGTCTACCGGGAAGTCCACTGACTACAATTACCGGTATCTTGCTGTATTCCTCGTTGTGTCTGATTTTTCGGTAGAAACCTGTTCCTGTGTTCTTGGGCATTTGAAGATCAAGAGTGATCAAATCCGGCTTGTGGGACTTAAGAACTTCAAGCGCATCATTCCCGTTCTTCGCAGTCATAGTCTCGTATCCATTCTTCCTGAAGAGGGTCTCGAGAAACAGGATGATATCGTCTTCATCGTCTACTATGAGGATCGTCTTTGCCATTAGTTCTCCTTCTTGCCTTCACGCTTCTTTGATGAAATCATAGCAAAAACAAGCTGTCAATTCAAGCATAAACGGACAGTGATAGTGTGGAATTAGACGCGTTCTCGTTTCTCGGCGGCTCGGGGGAAAACCGCGCTGAACCTGGTGCCTTGCCCCTCCCTGGAAGTAAATGTTATAGTGCCACCATGTTCTTCCATGACCTTCTGCGCTATCAGCAGCCCCAGTCCGGTTCCTTCGCGGCCCTTTGTCGAGAAGAAGTCCTCGAAAACACACTCTCCGACGGCTCCGGGGATACCCTGGCCGTTGTCCTCAACTTCAAAGACGTAATTACCGTTATCATCGCACCTTGCACTCAATGAAATGCGGTGTCCATCCTTGTTGTCATCGGTATCATTGACGCAAGCCTCGATAGCATTGGTCACCAGGTTAGTCAGCAGACTGTGAATCGCTTCCTTATCAAACCAGCCTGTCGGCATCTCATAAGGGATCTCCATCACCAGGTCGATCGACTCCTGAGCAGCCCTTGCTTCGAAAAGCTCGTGAACGCTCTGTACTACGGCTGTCGGGTCAAGCTGTTCGAAGGTCATCTCGCGTTCCTTCGAGCAGTAAAGCAGGTCTTTGACCATTCTTGAGACGTTTTTGGAGTTGCGCTGAATCATCTCCCAGCCTTGTTTGACAAGCTTTTCATCGCCATCCTCCATGCCTGTATTGATGACGAAAATGCTACCCTCGAGTCCCATCAGGACGTTCTTTATTCGGTGAGCCATGACAGCTATCGTTTTTCCCATATAAGTCAATTCACACTGCAGTCTCTTGACCTCTGTTATATCCGTAGCCATCTCCATAACAGCCTGAACATTCCCCTGCTCATCATGTATCGGTGATGAATAGACAATTAACCTCGACTCTGTGCCGTCCTGTTTCAGCACCGTCTTCTCGCCACTATGTATTTTCCCGTCTTTCAGTGTTTGCTCGACATGGCAGTTGGGACAGACAGAATCTCTCTTCCGATAGACTTCATAGCATTGTCTTCCGATCGCCGCCCCGAGTTCCTTCTTGAACAACTCATTAACGCGCAGGATTTTGAAATCCTTATCCATTATGGAAATGTAGCATGGGACTCTCTCGAACAGCTCCCTGTACTCCCTGCGCCCGGATTCGATCTGCTTTTGCAGATTCTTGAGCTCAGTAATGTTTGTGGCCATTTCCATCACACCGACTATGTTGCCTTGCTCGTCTTCGACAGGGGTCGTGTATACGATCATCTTGGCAAGATCACCCGCCTTGGTGATAACGGTCTGCTCGGTAGTATGCATCTGCCCGTCGGCGAGAGTCTTGAGCACCGGGCAGTCATCACATGGTTCTGCACTGCCTTTGTAGACCTTGTGGCACTTCTCACCAATTCGATCCCCGAAGTCACTGCGAAACAGCTCATTCGTTCGGATAATCTCCAGATCCTTGTTCAGGATTGAGAGGTAGCACGGAACCTGCTGGAAGAAGCGATCTACTTTGGGGTAAGTTGCGTTTGCAGTCTGGGTCCGTCTGGATCGATAAGTGAAAATCCCTGCGAGAGATATAAGCATCATCGCAGCGACTGCGAACAGGGCAGGATGCAACATAGCGGCAAGCACCGACAACATCCCGGTGAGAATGATAACGGCCAGCGCCATACCGGGAACTGATGACGTGATTCCAGAGAACATCCCCGTGATGAATCCTGCTTGAGGTTTGCCCGGCAAGTTACCCCCCAATCAACTCATTGACCTGTGACAACAGGGAATCCGGATCGATTGGCTTGTCAGCAAACACAGTCACACCATAACGCATCTGCTCATCCCCGAAGAAATCATGGTGTCCGGTGACCCCGGAGATTACGACAACCGGAAGATCCCTTGTCTGCTCATCAGACCTGAGCGCCTCGAAGAAGTTCAGGCCACTCCTCTTGGGCATCAGGATATCCAGCGTTACCAGATCCGGCCCAAAGTCCAGGATACGACTCAGGGCTTCCTCGCCATTAACGGCAGTCTCGGTATCGAAACCAGCCTTCCGGAACAGAGTCTGCAGGTAGACTCTCATGTCCGCCTCGTCGTCGATGATGAAGATCTTCTTCGGCATGAAGGTATTCTCCTTTCGAAGCATACGCTGATAATGCTCCTGAACGAATCAGGAATCGGCCGAGTCTATGATCTGACGGGCATCCGGGTGATCGATCTCGCGAAGCACATCAAGGATTCCGTCATGCAGTTTCGAACTATCCATGAGCGATATCAGCTTCGCGATCAACCCGGGTTGCTTCAGTTTCGCGAGGATATTTCGCGCAGCCTCCGCTACTTCGGTGTTAGGGTGAATGATCGCCTGTGCAACATACTCTATCGCAGCTTTCGCGGAGTCACCGCCCCTGAATACTATCTCGCCAAGCGTCTGAATCGCGGCTTTGCTGCCCCTGAACTTGCCGAGCGCTCGAACCAATCTTTCTCCGCCGTACCTGGCAATGTATGCCTCAACCTCTTCAGCAGACTTTGGATTCACGGAATCCCTCTGCGGTTCGCCAAGCTCTTCCAGGAAAGATTCATCGGCAAAGTTCTCAATGGCCATTCTTCTCGCTGACATGTTGTAGGATGTGTCGTAAGCAATCTGCTGGAGTATCTCCCTATTCGTAATCCTCGCGAAACAAGCCCCCATGAGCTGGTAGTTCTTTCGCACCTTTATCACTTCCGCGAGATTCTGCTGGGATTCGATTCTCCCAACAGCGGATACACGGGCATCAATCTCTCTGCCATTAAGAGCAACATCCATTAAAATGTCCTGATCAGAGATTCTGGTGACGGCAGCCTCTCGAACACGCGGAGACGTATCGGTTTTTGCAAGTTCTGCCAGCACATGCTGATCGTCAAGTTCGCCAACCGCCCTGAGACGTACATCAGGGTCTTTCGATTCGTGTTCGGGCTTAGAGAACAGGCCATGGACACTCATGATCGCATCCTCCCCGCTTAGTGGAATTCATCCCACTCGATGAAGCCTTCCCGAACATCCGTCATAGCATTTACGATCAGCTCCACCAATCCGCCGTATTGAATGTGAGTTCGCTCCCATGCATCGTAATAGGTCAATAGATCCCTGATCTGCCCCTTGCAGTTGGAACATGGCGCACAGACATACTTGTTGAGCGATGGCTCCAGCTCCTCTTTCGTAAAAGCATTCAGGATCTGCGCGAATTTTTTCCGACCCGGAACCATGAACCGCCAATTCGGGAAGTTTGCCCCCTGCATGATTGCGAATCCGCTTCCACCGCCGCAGCAGTAATTGTGAACACCGTGCGGAGTCATTTCACGGAACTGCGGGCAGATCTTCTTGATTACGCGTCGCTGTGGTTCGATGATTCCCATAGATCGTGTTATGTTGCAGGGATCATGAAGTGTGACCGGGAAGTTGTTGCGCTCCGGATCTATCATGATCTTCTCGTTGACGATCAGATCCTCAAGTGTGGCCATGCAGGATTCGCGCGGAATATTGGCCTCGTCCAGCCACACGCGATCACCGATAGCCATCATCGCCTTGTGGGCATGACCGCACTCCGCTACAACGACCTTTTTGACACCCAGCTTCCTGGCGATCTCGGCGTGCTTCAAAGTCACACGTGCAAGTTGAACATCCTCGTAGAAGAGCCCATAGTTGACAGAATCGTATCCAACCAGATCGCTCGAAAGGGTCCAGCTTAACCCTGCGATCTCGAAGATTATCGCGAACGCCTCGATGTTTTCCGGCCATGAAAGAAACTCGCCCGCATTATGAACGAGCAGGATATCCGCGCCCGGCTTGTCGAATGGCATTTTGATATTCATGCCGGTTCGATCCGCGAGATCCTCTTCCATGAACTCGAAGAGATCCATAAGGGCAGGAGGCGTAATACCCGTCGATGAACCGGTCTGGAGCTGCTTGACAGTTCCTTCCTCGTGAAGTTCGGCAGGCGAAATTCCCATCTCCTGACTGAACAGCTTCCGGATTTCTCGAGCTATCAAGCCATTGTCCACACCCATCGGGCATGTCTGTGCGCATCGTCGGCACAGCGTGCACCTGTAGGCCATCTGTCCAAGGCGTGCAACTGTTTCCCATGTAAGGTCAATATCGTTACCGGTAAGTTTGGCCGTGAGCTTGCCCCCGGGTGCAAGGTACTTTCTGGTGATTCGTCTTAAGATATCGGATCTGAATAACGGGCGGTAGATCTCGGCTTTGCCGCTCATTTCATACATCGGGCAGGCTTCCGAACAAGTATTGCACTTGACGCAATTGTCAAGTGACAGCATCAACGGCTTGAGAAACATCCAGTTGTTCTCTTTGGACAGCAGTTTTCCAAGACCATCGAGGAACTTGGCGACCAACGCCTCCCTTTCCTCTTCGGTTTCCGGGGCCGGCATCGGAACATTCAGCACACCGTCAAGAGAGAAGTCTTTTCCAGCGGCCTTTGCCTCAGGAACAGAAGGAATGGGCGGGTCTTCCCAGTCTTCGTAAGGGTACGGGAGCTTGGGCAGGTTCGCAGGCTCAAGGTTGAAGACTCTTTCGGTCTTCCTGCTGATATCCTTTATCTTAATGCGTTCGCTACTCATTGTTTATCTCCTTGACCACATCGCTCCACGGTTTACCGGACTGGATGTGAGGTGCACTCCAGCCAACCTTCTGCTGGAGCAATTTAATCAGGCTCTTCTCGATTTGGCTCCCCCGCTCGTTTGGTTGATCATTCCACCGAACAGCGTGATAGAGGAAGTACTTCGCCACAAAATGTGACATGCGCGTAAGCGGTATGTATAGAATCATCAACGAAACGAGGACCACTTCCAGCGTAAACCAGCCATCCGGCAAGACCGCGGGATTGAAAGTTACCAGAGATTGCACATAACTTCTCAGGTAATTGAAGCCCGGATCGACAGACAGGTGGGAAATCAGCGAAACCGCAACGACAGCGATAAACGCGATAAGATTGAAATACTCTGCCGGTGAGTTGTATACCCTCTGGTTCGAATCCGTGAGCCTCCAAATTAACAGGCCGAGACCACCGATACCACTCAATACCAAACCGGAATACGCTAATACCGCCGTGATATAGTGGACAATAATACCAAATCCACCCGCACTCGCCGATACGCTCACTCCTGAAGCCTGGAGTATAGCCCCAAGGAGCAACATCACCAGCCAGCCAATGCAGAGATACAGCCCGAAATGGAAAGGAAGTGAAAAAGTCCATACTTTGCGGTTGTTCTTGAACACACCCTTCAGCAGGAGGATCTCCTCTGCCATTTCTTTCATCTCGTTCAAGAAATCAGAGTGTCGCGGTTTGCTCCACCAGTCGAGTTCTTCCAGATACGAACCACCGTACTCAGCCCTGCCCTTCTCATGAGGAACGGGATAAAGCTCCCACCTGAAGTGTGCCGGAGCCAGCGCGTACCGCATGGCTTTCGCGATCATCGCTACAAAAGCGACAATGACTGACACATACGTAATGATCTGAACCACTTGCATAGACTTGACTCCTCAAGTGTACACGCTGCCCTTATGGTGACAGCTCTAATGATGACTCTCTTTCGATAAGTACTTGTCCGAGTCCAGAAGGGGAACGGATGAAAACTCCTGAAGAGTCCGCTTCACCCACTCACGGTCGATCAGGTCCGCGAGACTGAAACTGTCGAAGACCTCCATCATCCTGTGGGCCGCGAGCACCCATACCATCCTGGCTTCGCAAAACGAGCTGTTGAGGCACAGGTCCGGGTTATTTGCACAGTCAGTCAGACTAATCGGACCCTGTACCGCATTCAGAATATCGCTTACCGCTATATCTTCGGGATTACGCCCCAGCTTGTATCCGCCGTTCTTGCCGGAAACCCCAATCAACAAACCCTGCGCTTTGAGTGGAATCGCAAGCTGCGCGAGGTAATTCACGGATAAGCCGGTCACCCTGGCGACTTTACCAAGATGTACCAGTTTCTCATGTCTCAGCTCGCGTGCAAGTTCTACCATCATTCTCAGGCCATACCTGGCTCTGGTTGAGAACTTCATGTTTACTCCAAACTATGTTTCCTTATCATTATTCGGCAAATCTTACTAAAATGATAAGAATATTAAGGTAATAAGTCAAGTGAAATCTTTCACACAATTATTATGATCCCGCCCTGAGACAAGACAGGAGTTAACCGATTGGAACGCGGATTCGAACCCCATTAGCCAATGTAAGACATTCATAATCAATAATATAAGCGGAATGCCTGTCGATGCAACTTCGCACATAGCCCTGAGCTCAAAAAAAGAATGATACTTTGACCGATTTTGAAGAAAACGCATTCTCGGTGCAAACCACTGCTCTCCGCTGGTGCAAATCCCGGATCAAGTCAGAAGTATCACTGGCTATTGCATGAATAAAGGCGGTCAACTGCTGTATTCATTTGGGAGCGAAACCCAGTAGGGAGGAAAGAGATGGAAGAGACAATTACCGCCGAGATCAGACCGCATGACTTCGCATTAGTCGAGAGCCTTGCATGTAACAGTAAGTTCATCGGGATATCTTCGATTGTCTATGGAGTCCTGAACTGCCTCTGGATAATCGGTGCGCTTGTCGGTGTGCCGATGATAATAGCAGGCATGAGACTCAATGAGTCAGCAAATGAATTGAGGCAGATGTTGTTGTCCCGCGATGCTACCGGCCTGATTCGTGCAGTAGAGAAGCAGAATCGTTTCTTCAACACCTGGAAGATTCTGATTATTGCCTACTTGTGCTTCACTGTGGTCTATTTGTTCTTCGCAATCTTCCTGTTGTCGATGTACTGGCCGAAGGCATGAGTCACAACCGATAGACTGTCAACATCCATGACCTTGATCAGACTTGCCGATGATGTAGGCTGTTCAGGTGGCTCAGAAGTACTTCACAATCTCCACCATGTCCCTCGTTGCCTTCTCGAATCCTGTCGTGATCGCCCTTGCAGCGATTGCGTGACCGACAACGTACTCCTGAATACCGGTGTCATTGAGTAATGGCACAATATTGGCGTAATTGAGTCCGCCGCCGATCCTGACAATCAGGTCGTTCTTCCGAGCCGCATCGTAAGTCTTGACAGCCCGTTCCAGCTCTTTCTTCACGCTCGACGACTCCTGGGCATCGGAATAGTGATGAGCATAGAGTTCAATTCCATCAAGACCGATCTTGGCTGCGTGCTTAGCCGAATCGGGTTCCGGTTCCACGACTGCGAATACATTACACCCGGCAGCCTTCAGTTGCTCGGATATGTGTGCAATTTCGCCGCTCATCTCGTGAAGATCAAGACCGCGCTCGGTGGTAAGTTCACCGGAACGCTCTGCAACAAGCGTGACCTCGGCAGGCTTGACCTCCAGGGCTCGCTCGGCCATCTCAGCAACGGGGGCTATATACAGGTCGAGTTTCGTTTTGACAGTTTCTCTAAGTATATACAGGTCTCTTTCACGGATATGCCTTTTATCGAGGCGGAGGTGAATCGCAATACCGTCAACACCGGCCAGTTCAGCTCCGGCAGCAGCCATTACCGGGTCAGGTGCTTTTTCCTTACGATCTTCGCGCATCACCGCTACTGAGTTCACGCTGACAATAAGCTTTCGCATCGGAATCTCCTGCTGGTCTCATGGATTTTCGTTGTCTCTCCCCTTTTCATACGAAGAAAACGGCGAAAAGCTCCAACTTCAACCAAAATCAGATGGTGATTAGATGGATGATTGATCTTCCCAGAAGACTATGCGATAAAGGTTATCCTCGCTCGATCTCCGGAACTTGAACTCAGAGATTCCGAGAGCTTCGAAGCTTTCCCCCCCGAAGTCGCCGTCAACATCGCGAACAGACAACTGGAAGTAGACCCGGTAGATTGTGAGAGTGTCGTCCCCGCTGACTTCCTCACCATACCTGACCGGCACCCATGTTTCAAGGCGGATTTCGTCGAAAAACCTGAAAAGCCGCCGAGTTCGTTCAATATCACCGGATGGACCATCCCGTGGAATTTCGATTGTTTCGATCTCGCCCGCGAGATTCTGGTCGGTATAGCGAAAACTGAAGCTGGGATCAAGGCAGTTCTCGTAAATATCTATGTCGTTGTGTTCATAAGCATACTTGAAGTTGTGCAAGACAGAATCCGGTTCTGTCTGCAACACGATCGGCTTTATACCGGAGGGATCGATTGACGCGGGAGAGAATGGATTCAGACAGGATACCGCAAGAACTCCCACCGCAAACGCTATGATAATAAGCCTTCTCATCTTCTAAACCCATTCTTGAAATCTGCCCAACCCACATCCTGCGGAGTGGAATGCTGGTCTTCCCATCTTCGCAGCATCCAGAGACTTACATCCGCCTGAACCACCTCGAAGGTCGAGGTACCTTTGTAAATGATCGTATCGGGATCGGGCCGATGAGTACCGGCGATAGTCGTGAGATTGTACTCGCGATACAATACCGCCAGAGTGTCCTCCCTGAAATCCGGTCTTGATTCGAGTTCGGTCAGCCTCAGTTTCATTGTCATCGTATCCGCGCCGGATCGATAGGTCGCGAAGATCTTGTCGGTCAAAAGCATCTCCGAACCGTAAAGCCATCCGGAATCGCTGTCCTGCGGGAATAGAAGGAAGTCATATTTATAGAAAAAGACCGTATCCAGGCACTGAGCGTAGTTCGTGATAACCGTTTCGTTGTATGCAAACTCCAAATTTATCAATACCAGTTCCGGCTCTACCGGAGTATAGAATGTACCTTCCGTCTCGTACGGGTCTTCCGAGTCTCTCGCCGAGAACGGACTCGTACATGAAACCACCGCCAGGACTGAAACCGCGATAAATGCCAGGATGTATCTCATCATCAGAAAGTCCTGTACAGGTTAATCACGAATTGATTTGTTGTATCGTCTGCGTAAACATTGCTCTTCTGTACTCTTCGCTGGATAGACGCCATGATTTTCGTCCGTGGACTTGGAGTGTAGTCGATATCGAAGTGGACAGTGGTTCGTTCGAACAACTCTTTCTCCACACGTTCGATTGCGCCGCTTTCAAGGGCGACAAACTCCCATGATTTCTTTCGCTCGTATGACATCCCTGGATTGAATCTCACTCCTCTCCATGGAATATACGAAAGTTCGAGCGCCGGGAGGTGAATCTTGCGATCCCAGTTCGTCATTTGTACCCACTGCTCACGCCACAGCAATTGGCCGAAATCTTCGTACTTGTAACTGTAGGACGGTTCGATACGGAGCTTGCGCGAGACTGTAATCGAGTACTCACTTTTCCATTGCCCCCTTCGAAAGAGCGTATTCCTCTCCGAACTGACGTCTTTCTCGTGATCATACCAGACATAATTCGCATGAAGCAGAAAGCTGTTCCTGATATGGAACCACGGCATCGGTTTCCATGACAGTTCCGGCATGATCACGTATACCGTATTGTGATTGTTGTTCGCGGACAAAGCTCCTGATACATACGTTTGATGGTAGTCACGGTAGGAACCGTCCACTCTCATCACAAAGCTCGGGCTGAAACGATGCATGAATCCTCCGGCCAGCAACTGCATCAGCCTGTCCCTGTCCGAGAAAAACGAACTCGGCTGGTCGGAGAAGTAACCGGTTACGGAGAATATAGTCTCGATCCATGCGGAGTCACTTGCCGTAAAGTTGGACCTAAGTGCGAATCGCATTTCCCCGGTCTTGATGGTCTGTTTCGACGACAACGAACCATAGTCCTCCTGCAACTCCCTGAACATGTAGTGCGTTTCGAAAGCAACACGATCGATAAGCTTACGACTCGCATTCACTTTTAAATCGATATTCATCGAGCTGTTATCGGAACCGAGCAATCCGGAAGCTGCTCCCGATCCGCGCGTGCCATAATGCTTATACCTGTACTGCCTGTAATCGAAATTAGACGTCACCTGGACACGAGTATTCCAAACCGGTACAAAACTGGCGTTCAATCGAGCTCCCGTAGCAAGTTTCCTCTGGCGAGAGATATCTTCATAGTTCTGTGAACTGGTGAAGTACTTATTGTTCTGAATCTCACCGTTCACAGCAAACCGCAGAGTATCTTTCGTCCCGAGATTGAAATAGGATGCATCTCCTTCGAATGCAATTTCGGGAATCTCCGGGAGTATCTTCATGTCTTGCTTATAGCTGACATCCACTGCACTGGATGACGAAAACCTGTAGTTGAAGTCGGCCGACAGCACATCCTGAAAGCCATTCGCACGGTGCTTTTTGCCGAAATTGCTCCTTGCAAGCGTCACGAACGAACCGGAGTTTTGCGCCGAGAAATTCGGAGATGGCGTGAAACGCATAGACAGGCCTATGCTGTTCTCGACGACCGTCCGGTCCTCAAACGAACTGTAAAGGTTGGCGAAGGTCCCGGAAGTGCTGAAGTTGCTCTTTTCGAGTAGTCTCAACTCAAGCCTGCTCCTGTAGTTCTCCTGCCAGCGGTCCTTTCTATCAAGAAGAATGTCTTCCTTAATCAATATGCTCGTCGAAGTGTTCGAGAACAGAATCGGTTTCCTGCCGAATATTCGAGGCTCCCATGTGAGTGAATCAGTCCACGTGTATGTTTCGCGATCCTGGGCAAAATTGAAGATAAGCTCCTGTCCGTAAGTCACTCCTGTAGATGTCAACGGCAGGAGTATCAGTATGAAGCAGAGTATCCTACTCATTCCGTGCTCCCTCGAACTCACCGAAGACTGCTACATAGTCGTCGAGTGGGATATCTTGCGGTCTCGACGAAGGATCGATCCCGAGCCGTTTCAACCTGTCCATCACATGAGCCTTGTCACGCTCCGTTATGTGGCATAGCACGTTGAGCAGAGTCTTGCGTCGCTGTGAGAATATACCCTGCACGAAACGACTGAAATCCTCCAGTTGAGAGTCATCGAGCGGCGTTGATTCCCTGAAGACAAGCCTGACCACTGCGGAGCTGACTTTCGGAGGGGGGAAGAAAGAACCCGGTTTCAGTACGAATAGCCTCTCAGCCGAAGCATACGTCTGTGTGAATACGCTCAGCGATGAATAGGCAGCCGTTCCCGGTTTCGCGATCATTCGGTCGGCGACCTCTTTTTGAACCGTAAACACGCCCTCTCTAAAAAGCCTGTATGATCGAAATACTTTTGCAAGTATGGGCGACGTAATATTGTATGGCAGATTCCCCACGATCTTCCACTCAGCCTTTCGGTCAAGAGAATCGAGTTCGAATTCGAGAATGTCCTGCGTCACGATTTTGACGTTGGAGCAGTCTTCGAATTTTGCGCGAAGCCGGTCGGCCATATCCATGTCGACCTCAATCGCAGTAACGGCGACCCGCAAGGAAGACAGCAATGAAGTGAGCGCCCCTCGCCCCGGTCCGATTTCAAGAACACTGTCCCCGTCACTCAATTCGAGAGCGTCGACAATCCGTCGGGCTGCACCAGCGTTTTGCAGGATATGCTGACCCAGGCTTTTCTTATATGGTGCCATTAACCAAATTAAACAGGTGACGAGCGTTGTCATCAACTGTTTTCTGGAGAGTGTCGAGCGGAATGTCCTTTATCTTCGCAAGGGCTTCATATGCGTACTTAACGTAAAGCGGCTGGTTGCGTTTTCCCCGATACGGCTCAGGAGTAATGAATGGGCAGTCGGTCTCGAGAATGATTTGTTCTAATGGCACTTCAGCAGCTACTCTGGCCGTCCTTGACTTTTTGAAGGTCAGAGAACCACCGAACGACACCATCAGGTTCATCGATGATGCCCTGCGAGCGTCGTCGGCATCACCCGGGAAACAATGCAAAACGCCACCGATCATGCCGACTTTCTGATTCGTAAGAATCTCAAGCGCGTCCTCCATGGCCTCCCTGACATGAATTACGACCGGCATCTCGAACTCTCGTGCCATGGCGAGCTGTTCCTCGAACACTCTCTTCTGTATATCACGCGGCGAGTAGTCACGATAGTAGTCTAACCCGATCTCGCCTATTGCGACAACTTTCGGGTGCTGGGCGAGTCTTGCTATCTGATCTCTCACATCTGTCGTGAAGGTCTTGGAGTCGTGGGGATGAACACCGACTGCAGCGAAAATACGTTCGTTTGAATCTGCCAATTCGACACTTCGAAGCGATGACGCCGCATCGACCCCGATATTAATGATGGCCTGAAGGCCGCCGGTGAAAGCTGACTCGATAACCTGACTTCGATCCGAATCGAAATCCTCGAAATCCAAATGCGCGTGTGTATCAATCATGAGGACTTCTCTCTGTGCGCAGAGTGAATCACCCGGACATGTCAACTAACGGAAGCACCTGATGGAATGTCCGAATCCAGCGTGAGAATTGTCAACTTGTCGCCTTTCTTGGCTGCCAGTAGCATTCCATTGGATTCGATGCCGCGCAACTTCGCCGGCTTGAGGTTATAAACCACGACAATCTTCTTACCGACCAGATTTTCGGGCTTATAATGCTGAGCTATTCCTGCAACAATCTGTCGCTTTTCTTTGCCGATTAGAATCTGCAGCTTCAGGAGCTTATCCGTCTTCGGAACCGCCTCCGCTTCCAGCACCTCTGCTATTCGCAACTCAACTTTGGCAACATCATCTATCGTGATCAGATTGTCCGCCTGCACTCCCTCCGCCGGAGCCACGGCCTGCTTCGGTATGTCAAGACGCGGGAACAGGGCTTTCAGGGGCTTCAGTTCGGCTCCTTCGACCAGTAGCTCAAGAGACTCAGCCTGACCGATCGACTTTGGCTCCGGTTGAACGCCGAGCGCTTCCCTGATGTCTCTGCACTTGCCCGGCATGTATGGGTAGGCCAGTACGGAGGCACATCTTATGCCTTCCAGTGTTACCCGTAAAACAGTTCCCAGACGATCCAGCTTCTTCTCTTTGGAAAGCACCCAGGGCTTCTGGAAATCGAAGTAACGATTCAATTCCCTGCTTACGGTCATGAATGCTTCAGCGGCCCCATTCGGATTTATCGAGTCGACATTCTCCCTGCACTTCTGCACGGCCACCTTTGTTAGCTCATGGAGCTTCTTCTCGTCATCAGTGAACTCCCCGATGGGAGGGATTTTCCCGCCGAAATTGCTCATGGTGAGCTTGATCGTCCGTGATATAAGATTCCCGAAATCATTGGCAAGATCGGAATTATATTTCCGATAGAAATCCTCGATCCGAATGTCGCCGTCGATGCCGAACGGGAACATATTCAACAGGAGGTAGCGCGCGGCGTCCACTCCGAATCTCTCGACAAGATCAACATTCGAAATGACATTCCCCAGCGACTTCGACATTTTCTGCCCGTTGATGGTGAAGTATCCGTGAATGAAAATCGTGTCAGGCACTTTCTCACCCAGAGCGATGAGCATGGCGGGCCAGAATACGCAGTGAAACTTGAGGATGTCTTTCCCGATCAGGTGCACAATGCGGCTTCCGCCCCACCACTTATCGAACGTATTCCTGTCGTCACCATATCCGATAGCAGTGATGTAATTAGGCAGGGCATCCACCCAGACGTATGCTTTCTGACTCGGATCAAATGGCAGCGGCACTCCCCATTCGACCTTCTCACGTGATATCGAAAAGTCATCAAGTCCCTGTTTGAAAAGGCCGAGAACTTCGTTCTTTCGCTCTTTCGGAAGAATCCTGAGTTCATCGGTTTCGATCATAGTTTTCACTTTGTCCAGATAGGACGTAAGTCTAAAGAAGTAGTTCTTCTCTGACAGAAGAGTCGGCTTGACAAGGTGATCCGGGCACAACCCATCTTCGGTCAGATCTTTTTCAGTCAGGAATTTCTCGCAGCCAACGCAGTAAAGGCCTTTGTATTCACCTTCATAGACAGCCGGCTTTCCGTCGGGGGTCGTTGTCTTGTGAAGCTCATCCACGAGTTTCTGCACCGCGAGTTCGTGACGCTTATCGGTGGTGCGAACGAAGTAATCGTTCGTAATATCCAGAGCTTTCCATGCGTCTTTGAAATGCTGAGTGTTCCGATCAACCAGCTCCTGAGGCGTGATACCCGCATCTCTTGCGGATTCTTCGACCTTGGAGCCGTGTTCATCAGTCCCGGTGAGAAAGAATGAATCCACCCCGAACAGTCTCTGGTATCTTGCAAGAACATCCGCGGCTACTGTGCAATAACCATGACCAATATGAGGCTGAGCGTTGACGTAGTAGATCGGTGTCGTTATGTAAAAGGACTCTGGCAAGTTCCACACTCCCGCTATTCGCTGTTTTGATCCGATATCTTCTTGAAGAATGACGATTTGCGGCGTTTGCGCCTTTCGACATCTCGCAGTTGTACCACCTGTTCTTCACCCGATACAAGTCTTACCGTCATCTCCTGGGTGAAGATGTTTATCTTCTCGACGGTGCCTTCACCGGACGAAGTCCTGTATCGGGAGCCGAGTTCCGGGAACTTTCGAAGTGTCCCCTGATAGTGATCCTTTTCATACTGAAGACAGCACAATAACCTTCCGCAATTCCCGGAGATTTTCTGCGGGTTTAAAGAAAGATTCTGTTCTCGAGCCAATTGTGTCGATATTGGATCGAAATCGCGTAACCATGTCGAGCAGCACTGCCTGAGTCCACAAATGCCGAATCCCCCGAATCGCTTGGCCTCATCACGGACCCCGATCTGCCGAAGTTCAATCCTCGTCTTGTAAACCGCTGCAAGGTCCTTGACAAGTTCTCGAAAATCAACCCGCTGATCCGCTGTGAAGTAGAATGTGAGCTTGTTGGCATCAAGCTGATACTCACAATCAACGAGCTTCATATCGAGGTTGTGTTTTTTGACGAGCGACAGACACTGCTTGAGAGCATCCTTCTCCTTCAACCTGTTCTCGGAATTTCGTTCGAGATCGTGCTCGGAAGCAACGCGGATGATAGCCATCGGGCTACCCTTGGTCTTTATTTCGTCTTCATGAATCCACTTCGCTTTGCCGATATCCTCACCTCGCTCGGCGGCAACTATGACCCAGTCTCCGCTTCTAAACTCAACATTGTTGCAGTTGTAGTAATAACCGGTCCGGTGAGCCTTGAATTCTATTTCCCATATATCTGCGTCCAAGACATTATCCTCCAAATTACTTGGCATAATACACAATTTATACGAGTGTTGTCAAGGAGGCGTGAGGGTATGAATCTGCAACCGGTTCAGTGCCGATCGAGTTAACGGCTTCCCGGAAACCTAAGTTTCCAGAACAAGCCTGCCCCGAGATACCGGTTTGGCCTGACCCTGAAGATACAACTCAAGATTCTCGCCGATTTCCCGAACAATTCCCCTTGCTATGACTTTCTCCTCCGCGTCCCCGTCATCGGAGCAGATAGTGACCTTCTTCCCGACGATCGCCGATCTGGTGCCATACTTGTCAAGAAGCTTGAAATATCCCCCGCCTTCGAGGATTCGATAGTTCTTTTCCAAATGGTGGAGCAATTTTTCGAGCACAAGGCGTCGATTACACAACCTGTAGTCGTCGACGTAATCGCTCAAACATGCGACATCGCGGACAAAATGCGTAAGCTCAACATCCGGAGTCGTTTCCACGTTTAGCCCGATCCCCAGCACCACGCCGGTAACATCCTTGCCCATAGCCTGTGAATAGGTCAACACACCCGCAACTTTGGCCTTATCTATGAGTATGTCATTCACCCATTTCAAGGACGCCCGCCCTTCAAGCCCCTCAATAGAATCGATCGTGTCCAGTACGGAAACAGCTGGAAGTATCACGAAGCCGGGGCCGAAATGATCTATTTCCTTCTTAGGGACAAACACGACTGTCAAATAGATATTCCCCGGAGGACTGCTCCACGAACGATCTCTTTGACCATGAAATCTGGCGCCTGAGCCTGCAAGACACAATGTCCCGTGCGGAATTTCAACGTTACTCTTCTGGAGATCGACAGCAATATCATACTGGGATTCATCGGACTTCTCGGTTATCAGCATTGATCCAAAAAGCCCTTCCCTTTGGACACTGGTTTCATAGATCGAGCCCGACTTCAGGATACTTTTGAGAAGCCTCTCTGGAATCAAGCGACAATCCGAATTATCCACTTCAGCCCACGCGGGATCAGCATCGACGACCTGTGAAACGAACTCCAAACTTTCACTGTAGATTCGCATCAAACCCTGCCTGCAGTTGAGACCGTGAACTTCATTGACAATTGCGCCTGCTCATCCCAGACAAGCCCAAAGAAAGTGAGCAAGCAGAAAGGGGGCAACCAGAATCTTGAACAATCCAGCCCACATGATCTTGTAAAATCTCATGATAAGTGCTATAGTTCCCGTAACCTTGTCAGTAGTATCTTGTGTTTACCGTACCGGAGATCAGGAAGGAACCGAAGTCGCATGGCACAGAAAGTGGACCCCAGGCGCATCCGTGATCTGAAAGCCGTTAGTCTATCTCAGGGGTCGGTTGTCTACTGGATGAGCCGCGATCAAAGGGTGAAGGACAATTGGGCTCTTGTCCATGCACAGCAGGAGGCCCTGTCGAGGAAATCTCCACTCGCTGTCGTGTTCTGTCTGGTTCCTGAGTTCCTCGGCGCTACGCTCAGGCACTATGATTTCATGCTCGCCGGATTGGAGCAGCTTGAGAAGCGCCTCAGGTCGAAGAATATCCCATTCACAGTCTTGTTCGGAGAGGCATCCGACGTTCTTCCACCATTTGTAAAGAAGCACAATGTATCGCTGATCGTTGCAGATTTCTCTCCACTGCGAATCTACCGCAAATGGAAGAAACAACTGGCTGATTCAACGAGCATCGCAATTCACGAAGTTGATGCGCACAACATCGTGCCGTGCTGGACTGCGTCGAACAAGCAGGATTATGCCGCACGGACATTCCGGCCCAAAGTGAAAAGGCTTCTGCCTGAGTTTCTGAAGGAGATCCCTCGTATTAAGAAACACCCTCATCCGTGGCCTGTAGATATTCGTGAAGTCGATTGGCAGGAAGCCCGAAAAACTATCACGGTTGACTCCTCTGTCAAGCCGGTTGAATGGATTGCGCCGGGAGAGTCCGCGGCATTGAAAGCGCTGAACAGGTTTCTCGGCAAAAAGCTCGCAATCTATGCTGATGAGCGTAACGACCCGTCAAAGGACACTCTCTCGAATCTTTCACCATACCTGCACTTCGGCCAGATTTCGGCTCAGAGGGTTGCCCTTGAAGCGGAAAGCCACGACCAGCACATCAGGTCACAGGAGTCATTCTTGGAGGAACTCATCGTTCGGAGGGAGCTATCAGACAATTTCTGCTTCTATAACGATAAATACGATTCCGTTGACTGCTTTCACGATTGGGCCAAAAAGACACTCGACGAACACCGTGATGATCCCCGGCCTGTGATCTACTCGATGGAACAGCTCGAAACCGCAGATACTCACGATGACCTCTGGAATGCGTCACAATTGGAGATGGTGCATATCGGGAAAATGCATGGTTACATGCGAATGTACTGGGCGAAGAAGATCTTCGAGTGGAGCCGGTCTCCAGAAGATGCGATGCAGGCGGCCATCTATCTGAATGACAAGTACGAACTCGATGGCCGCGATCCTAACGGCTATACGGGTATTGCCTGGAGCATCGGGGGGATTCACGACCGGGCGTGGTTTGAGAGGCAGATATTCGGGAAGATCCGGTACATGAGTTACGACGGGTGCAAACGGAAATTCGACATAGGT
>Ga0272443_10003235_pt1 | contig 19456 bp, 29 predicted proteins | sample SSMAcet12_FD_193581 | JGI IMG/M metagenome (GOLD analysis project Ga0272443, IMG submission 193581) | Marine sediment archaeal communities from Little Sippewissett salt marsh, Falmouth, MA, United States - SSM-Acet-12 | ecosystem: Environmental > Aquatic > Marine > Wetlands > Sediment ... | reverse complement strand
TTCAACACCACAGAATCATACTACATAGTAGATGATCTCGAAGAAGGCGAATGTTATTCCTTCTCCTTATGGTCTAACTTTAACGAATCAGGCAACTGGACACTATCAGACACCAAAACCTATGTAAGACCTTGTTGTACAGGCGGTGGCGAATACAACATTTGCTTCAGATATGAAAACGAATCATATGATGCAGCAACAGACACATGGACAAACGCTTATATAAACTTCTCCGACTATCCCTGTTCAGATCACCTTTTAACAATACACTATGACAATGCTCCTAACGATTACAGAATAATAAACGAAACTTGGTATCTTAACAATGATAATTCATCTTGCATATCAATAAACACATCTGAAGAACCATTATACTTTGAATTCGCTTGGAATTGGACAGTAAATACAACCTGTTCTAACTGTTCCTTCGCTCCCCAATATTCAAGATTCCTAACTCCTTACGCCGCACGAAATATAGATGGCAACGAAACTATCACTTTCTATATGATAACCAATCGTAATGTTGTAGGAGAATACTATGGATACAATTACTCTGGAAACTGTACTCTAATAGAAGAAACAACATTAAATGATAATTTAATAAGATATGAATTCAACTTTGAAGATAGAACACATCTATTTGATACCTATGTAGGCACCAAAACATACTCATCTTTCTATAGAAGAAACAATACAAATGAAAAGATAATAGTCCACCAAGAATACTGGGATGCACAACAACACGTCCATCCTGTTTTATTATTTGAACCTATAATATATTTCGTTGGCGTAAACAACTCTGATGTATCAGATGGTTATAAATATGAAAAAGTTGGAATTGCTCCTAATTATGAATGGTGGTATGGAAATGATGTAAGAACAATATATATAAACAAAGTAGAAGAATTATTCAACTATCTTGGAAAATACTTTGATATTAGCTACGGATGGGATGGCGATGGAGTAGGAATGTATGTATTCTATGAAGTTGATCCAAATTCAAACGTTACAACCACCACATTATCTTGTGATATATATGGATTCAGTGATGATGAAACACCTGAATATTCACATGATGAATACAATTCAAATGAATATCTATTCCATTTCCCAACTGCTAATGAAAACTATTCATATCATATATTCCTTGATGTTACTGTTGAAACAGAAGATGATCCAATAGAACAAAAAGCAGTATCAGTAAACTGGTGGCTTTTTTCTAATGAAACAGGTGAAAGTATAGCCGATACTATCAACACAACATTCAGCATAATATTCGGTGGATTACCCCATAGAGTAGATCCTGGAGGAGAAACTCAATATATGAATTACAACAACATCATAATAGGTGGATTTATGATTGTAACATTATCATTCGGAGCACTTGTAGGATTAGGCGCCGCAATGATGCTAACAGGATTATCAACGATATTTATTTCAGGAGTAATATACGGCGGAACTGTAATATTAACAATCTTTCCTTACGCCGGAATATTTATATTGTTTATGGGAATACTTGTTTGGTTCGCAGGGAGGTCACACGGATGAGTAGAAGTGCAAAAGGATATGATTTACTTACATTCTTTTTAGCTTGTTCAATAATGGGAGCATTATCAGCCATTATAATACCACAAGCATTAGGAATAACAAGTTTTGAAGATTTTTATAATGAAATCAATTTAGGAAAAGCTTTAGGAATACTAATAGCAGGTTTAGCGGCTGTAGGAATAGTATCATTGATAAGACCTATACCAGTAGAGAAAGTTGCTATATACACAGCTTTCTCTCTTGTATTTATAGGAGTATGGGAAGTTATAACTCCTGTATTTTCAGCAATACAAGTTCAAATAGATCAAACAACAGGGGCAGAATACTCCTTTCCTTTAGAATTGATAATGTTTCTATTCGGATTTATTCTGTTTATAATTACACTCTTTTCAATAGGAGGTGGCGATGTTGAACATTAATCTAATACTCATGTTTCTAAATCTAACAGACGAATTAGAATTCAGCTTAAACCGAATCTCCGAGATAGGCGCCGCAACCCTTGGTTTAGACACTTTCTTCACCATAATAATGTTCGCAATGGTCGGAATCGGCTACTATCATATAAAAGATGAATACGGCGCACGAAACATCGCAGTAATTCCTGTGATAGTAACAATTTCAGTAGTAATATTCAGCGTTATGGTTCCCGTTATAACTTTGATAATGATGTGGTTATTCGGATTCTTCCTCGCCGGCGGCTCCATACTCTGGAAAGCTGGCTTCAAACGCAGAGGTGAATACTAATTAAAAAACTACTCCTAATCCTAATCATACTCGCCGCTTCGGCAACATCAGCCACATCAATATCAATAGATTGGGGAGAATACCCGCCTTGGTATTGGTATACAAACCCCAACCATCCACCCTGCGGAAACTGTTGGGGTTCAGATATATTCACAAACGTATCACCATCAATAGGTGAATGGGACGTAGATATAACACCCAAAGGCGTATTAATCTGTGCCAACATAACACCTCCACAAGGTTGTAACATAACAGTAACATATCAATGGTATAACGCTACAGCATACTTCAACGACTTCCTTGCTTGGGCTGATGCTCAACCCTGGGGAGATTACTGGGATTGGGAAGAATGGTGGGACGACATAGATTGGGATTCCTATCCCGACACAACAAACAGCACTTACTGGTATAACTTTACAGAAACATACGAAAACATAAACACTACAACCCAAATCTGCCAATACAACACAAACGTATCCTGTTTCACAGAAAACAATTGGTCATCAATGTACTTTGATTGGCGTATCAACTACTCCATCAACTGCTCTGGTCAAATCACCACAGGCAACTGTTACTACTGTTTTGATCCTGAATTCTGCCCCGCTATCCAATACATCTACCCACCTTCACCAAACGGCACAATCTGCCCCTGCTGCGACACAATGTGTATCTCCGTGAACAATACAGAAGGACATCCAATGAACATAACATTCTACCGCAACGATTCCCAATTCACCGACTTCTACATAGTTAATCAATACAACAACGTAACCAACGGCACCTACTGTTTCTGCATTGATGGACATATAAACAACACCACCTACTACCCAATGAACTTTCACGAAACATATCATTGGTATGTAAACATAACCGATACAGTTGATAGTGATTATCTTGAAAGTGATATATTCACATTCAGAACTTACCCCGACATAAGTTGGTGTCCGTGCGGTCCCGAAGATTTCGCAGAATGGGCAGAAGATACCGACACCATCTCCGATGAAGTTTGGATTTTACCTTTATCAATGTTATTTTTATTAATAGCACCCCTAATATACAAGAGGTATAAAAATGATTGAAAGCATATACTTATGGTTTATGAGCGCTGGTCTTATAATGCTGATACTCGGCATAGAAAAAGAACGAATAACATACAACGCAGTATCAATACTATTCTGGATAATGGTACTCGCATCAAACTACTACATAGAAATCCCCTCTGTTGATTCATCTTACACCGAACCAGCTCTAATGATAATATCATTTGGCGTTATACTGATAAACGCATTAAGCATAATATATCAATATTCAACAACCGTGGCAGAAGCTAAATCAAACAGAATAACACATCGCTATAGGTGATTAAATGGGCAAATCAATAATTTATAAAAAACTCTCCCAATCCGATGATATCAAAATCAAACTTGATAAAATCGCAATGGATTTAGAAACCCACGGCAGGTCAATCGTTCAAGACCCAGTAGCACTACGTCTAATGTCCCGAAAACTCAAACCCTTTCGTTCCCGCCGCCAAATATTCATCGCACGTGATAATGTAAACAACGCATCAATCATCTCCGTAAACCCTAAATTCAAAATGATACGACCAAACAAAAACAGATTGAAGATACTTGAGTGGAAGTAAAATATCAACGAAAAGGGTAGGTGTTTCGTGTAAGGGAACGATAACCGTGGATCTTATATCTGTTGATATATAGAAAATATATAAAAAATGTATATCAATGTATATATATCCATATTTATTGGTTAAAGTATTTAAATAAAGGCATATAATATCAATTTATAAAAAAATAGGAGGAAAAAAAGTGAAGACAAAATTCGGCTTCATAGATCCCGGTGCAATAATGGGTGTCGTAGTCAGCTTGATTATATTAGCTGTCGGCGTTTTCGCATTCTATGTAACACTCAATAACATTCCAACCGGAAGCACACAATCACAGAACGCCATAAATAACACAACCTCAACAGGCGACAGCGTATTCAACATAATCGGAATCGTTCTGATAATCGGCGCAATCATGAGCATCGTAGGCCTAGTCTATAACTATGTAAGGTGATAACCATGAAGACAAAGTTCGGATTCATAGATCCAGGTGCCATTATGGGAGTTGTAGTAAGCTTGATAATCCTAGCAGTAGGAATATTTGCTTTCTTCGTTACCATAGACAGCATCCCAACCGAATCAGGCGCCGCTGGAAACTCTACACGTTCAGCAATCAATAACACTAGCGCAACTGCAGACAGCGTATTCAATATCATAGGCATAGTTCTGATCATAGGAGCCATAATGTCCATAGTTGGACTGGTATACAATTACGTTAGATAAACGTAGTGGGGAATGCTTACGATAATCTCGTAGGCATATCAACCCCAACTCCTTTTTTTCTTTACGGTGAAACTATGAAAAAACTTAAAGTGATAGAAGTAAGAGATGATTTTTATATCCCACATACTTTTGGGCGTGATATAGTCCATAAGGGGGATATCATTATGTATAAAATAAAAAGAGGTAAAAAGAGATGAAAAGAAAAACATTATTTGGATTTGTAGATGTAAATGTGATAATGGCAGTAGTTGTATCACTAATTCTATTAGCTGTTGGTGTATTTGCATTCTACACTCTGCAAGATACGTTAGAAGAAAATCCCAACTTTGATGTTAGCGGTTCACGCTGCCAAACAGTAGTTGATCCTTCTGCACAACAAACTGTTACAATACCATCCGACGCCACCATAACACGTGTTTACGAAGTATTAAACACAGGATCCACAAACGATATTGATACAGGCAACTATACATACGCCGGAACAACTGTAACTATCAATGTAACTGGGTGATGAAAAATGAAAATAATGAATTATATTATAATAGTAATACTTATAGTATCAATGATATCGCCATTATTTGTGATACAAGAACCTGTGAAAGCAGCAGGAGCAGGTAACCATCTACTTGATTATATTACTGTTATAGATGATGGTGGTACATATAATGATGTATATTATAATGGAACATATATTTATGTAGCTAGAGGAACTAGTGGTGTAAGCGTTTATACCTTTGATGGTGCTGATTTTACACTTGTAGATACCAATGCAACTACTGGACAAAATTATATATCTATCTATGCAAATGGTACTTACATATTTGCAGGAACTACAGCAGGTCAAGTACATGCGTTTACCTTTGATGGAACAAATATTGAATATAAAGATAATGACTCAGAATGTATTGCTGATCCACGAGGAATATTTGCCAATGAATCTTATGTATTTGCTGGTTTAAAAGATAATGGAATATTTGCTTATAGTTTTGATGGTACTACTATAACTTATATTGATAATTCTTCATCATATGATATTGGGGTTCTTGGAATTCATGGAGACGATTCATATATATTTACGGGCGCTGGTTCAGACAATCTAATAATGTATACATTTGATGGAACTACTCTTACAGAAGAAGATAAAAAAAATTTAGAAACAGGTGACTCTCTTGGAGTATTCTGGAATGGTACTTATGTATTTGAGTGTGTTAGTACTTCTATAATAAGAGCATGGACTACTGATGGTAGTTCTTTAACTAAAGTTGCAACATCTACGGATGGTCTTGATTGTTGTGACGTTTGGGCTTCAGATGATGGTTTAGTATATGTAGCAGGTGGTAATGATGATGCTTGTCTATACTCATTTAATGGTACTGTATTTACACTTGAGAACGTAACAACTTTTCTTGGAGGATGCAATGCTGTATTTGGTGGAGATGATTATGTTTTCTTTACATCAGGAGGCAATGGTTTACGTGCATTTAATAGAACAGACGCTGAAGCTAATAACCCTCCTATAAACAGCAACCCTGACCCAGCAGACACTGCAACTGATGAAGAACTAAATCCAGATCTAGAAATAACAATCAACGATCCAGAAGGAAATACAATGAATCAAACTTTCTGGACTAACGCAACAGGAACATGGACACAAATCGGTTGGAATAACAATTCAGCAAATGCAACAGTATCAAATTCAACATCATGTTTCTCCTCCTATTCAACAAAATATTGGTGGTCATCAAACACAACCGATGGAAACGGAAATTGGGATAATGACACCTACTCCTTTACAACCAAAGGAGAACCCCCTTGGGGAAGTTGGTCAGAAGGATGGACAATATCAGATTCCCATACTTGCTCCAACACAGGTTATGATTACGGCAACTGGTCGTTCTCTGAACATATGGCAGAAGGCGCACTCGAAGAGGAATGGATATTCGCAAACTACTCCCATTGGTCAGTAGTAGATGATTCCGCCTGGTGGGGTGGAAATTACACACTCACCGCAAACACAACAAACTGCAACGCCACATTTGCACTTCTAAATGATTCCGGAATGAACCGTAGCCAAATATTCGGCTGGGTCCACACAAACGACACAGAAACAGATGCACTTCTACCTTTCATAATATTCGCCTACAATAACGCCACCTCATTTGATTGTGTTATGTGGTCATCATTAGAATTATGGATGTTACATTGGAATGGAACAAACTTCACCGATATACCAACAGGTGATGCAGTTGTAATCCCAACAACCGATGCAACCGACCTCAGCGACCAATGGGTTGAAGAAGGTGTATATCTTACCGATGAAGGAAACTACTTTAAACTCATATACAACGCACTCTCCGGAACAGTTTACTTCAAATGGTGGGGCAACGGCGCATTCAATGAACCCGTTGGTTGGGCAACACAATATCAAAACGACAATCTCACCTATAACTACGCTTGTAAAGGATTTGGTGCTTACGACCCAAGCGGTCGCAACACAACAATGCAATACGATTTAATCAATATCTGGCAACTCAACTACACAACAAACGCATCCGCCTGGATCAACATATCAGGTTACAACGAATCCCGCCCACACATGGAATTCCCAGTTATCGACCTTGTAGAGTGGACAGAAGAAATAATGAGTTACTTCAACGAATCAGAACTTGCCAATCTCACCTCAGACGACATCCGCACAATAATGAAAGATAACATCACCAATCTTATGAACATGGAATCAAGAATGTTTCTCATATCTGACCTCGACAGCGGTCAACAAAACGACACCGTTTACTACTACTCTTGTATGTTTGATAACTACACCGAATTCGCACCAGAAGAATATGATGAATGGCTACACTTACACGTACAAATGTGCCCCGAAGATGCTATTGGACTAATTGGTGAATTCGGTGACATAATAGTAGGTATAGATATTGATAACAATCGTGTCTGGGATGTCAATGACCGTATATTCTGGGCTTACGCCGACGATACAGATATAATTGATGTGATTGTTTTCAATGGAAACTTCGTGCCTATACCCAGCGATGTTGGAGTCAATATATGGTCATCAAATGATAATGGACCCGGAAATTTGCATAGATATACTGGACACTTAAACTATATGATGAACATTCCACTTGGCGAATTAATCAAAAACAACAGCGAAGCAATCAACATCTCCGATGTATTCGGTCTATCAATAGTAACAACAACCTCTGGAGTAACCTTTATCACCCAAGACCCTTGTGTATGGCAGAACTGGAATGAAACAACAGAGACACCCTATTTAACAGAAGAAGATGAATTCTTTGATATATATGAATACTTCTATAACTGCACAGGAGACGGAACAGGCGCCAACGAAACCAACCTCGGACGTTGGGGAGAAGGTGTAATAGTAGGTGACTTTGATTTCTCTGGTGAGATAGCATACAACGCATCCCTTGAAGCAGAACTCAACACAACATACACATCTGACCCTTATGAAATCGTTAATCTCACTATCAATGTAACAAACAACGGCGCAGTAACACTCACCGACATTGTTGTCAATATGACCTGGTGGAACTGCTCTTGTAGTGACCTGAATATGACATTTGTAGATTCAAATCTTGATATATCAAACTTCACCTGGTTCAACGACAGTTGTTATCTTCTAATCAACAATACTGGTATGACACTTTCTCAATCAGAAGTTTGGTCATTCTGGATACATATCAATATAACAAACTGTAGTGGAGTACCATACGCAGAAGGGGATATCAATATGTCCGTTAATGCAACCGAACTGGATGAAGAAATCGAATTAACAGGTTCTGATATACCAGGATTCTCATTCGGATTATACGCTTCACAAGTATGCGTAACATATACAACCGATGCGACAGATGTTGGAGGAATCGCAAATAGTGTATTCACATTAATAGGCATAATAATGCTAGTAGGCGCTATTATGTTAATTATAGGTATAGTATCAAAATACAATTTATTTTAGGTGATTATCATAAAAAAACTGGTGATTTCCTCAACAATTATTCTACTTTCTATTCTATTAATTCAGAGTAACGCATCAGCTTACTTCCACGATAACTGGGATACATACGGAGGAAACTATCAAAGGACAAACTATCAAAATGATACTCTTTTTGCTCCTATACTAAACAATCAGTTATGGTCTGCTAATGTAACAGGAAACTATGATTCTTATGGTAGCGTATGTGTTCATGATGGTATCGTATATGCTGTAGGAAAAGATTATGATGGAACTGATACTACATATTGGGGCAGAGATAACATAACAGCACTCTATCTTGAAAACGGAACCATAATCTGGGAATACGAAGTAGGTGATGATGTTGGATTTGATGATACACCTACCTATTATAATGGTTGTATATATGTTCCAACAGATGGTAGACTTAACAGAGACGATGCTCAAATATTATGTTTATATGCAAACAACGGCACAGTTAAATGGAATACATCATTTCTTTATGATTTTTCAACAGGAACAGGTTCCTGTATCATTGATGAAGAAAACAATCTTGTTATTGTTGAATCAGTAGGTTCACTCTGGGGTTTATATCTTAACAACGGAACCATAAAATACAACGTAACTTTAGGAGGACAATCAGAAACATCACTAGCATATTACAATGGAAGAGTTTACTGTGGTAGAAACTCACAGAATTCCTTATCTTGTCACTATAGTATAAACGGAACTCTCATATGGAGAACATGTACACAAGTAATGTGGGATTCATCTCCAACAGTTGTTCCAGAATTAAACGCTGTTTATGTTGTGCAAAACAAAGGATCAGAAGCTGATACCAGAGAAGTAACTGCAGTAAACATGACAGATGGTTCAATCTACTGGAATTGGTCTATGGTATTTCAAGGAAGTGATGTTGCCACTCCAGTTTATTACAACAACCGATTATACTGTGGTCTCGCAGGTTTTCTCTATTGCCTTAACGCATCAACATCAACAATGGATAATGAAACAAGAGAGATATGGAATATATCAAAGTTTGATGGTTCAGAATATTGTTCTCCTGTTTATTCCGCTGGTTATCTATACTACTTATCAGCAGGAAAGGAGATTACATGTGTAAACGCTACAGATGGTTCAATAGAATATCAAACAGCACTTGGCTCATCTGGTCCCTTTTGTGGAGACGCTGTTTTAGCAGATGGAATACTTTTAGTTACAAGAGACGATGGTTTCTTATACGCTTGGGGAAACACAACACAACTTGATGGAGTTAATTTCCCTCCTGAAATGTCAGATGAAAATCCTGTTAATTACAGCGTAGATCAATCTGCTAACTTTACTTGGTCTATCACTATAACAGATCCCGATGGAGACACATTTGATTGGTGGATCAACTGTTCCGATGGTAACTTCTCTAATGGCACAGGCACGGACGGGATAAAATCATTGATACTAACTAACTTATCATATGATAGTAACTATACCGTTTGGGTAAATGTGACAGATGGGTTATTATGGACGCGTGAATGGTTCAACTTCTCTACATCAAATTCTTATGCTATAACTATATGTATCAATTATACATACATTCCAAGAAAAGCAGAAATGAATGAACTTAGCGAAAGTTTGTTTCAATTAGTAGGAGTATTCCTAATTATCTCCTCTATTTTAGCAATAATTGTTGCAGTAACTAAATACTATATGTGAGATGATAATATGAATGAAAGAGAGAAACATAAAGAAGAAATAATTAAGGAGTTAAAAAGATGGAAGAAAAAAATAAAGGAAGAGGGAGGTGAAGAAAAATGGCAACACATCATTGCAGAACTAAAACTAACGCCAAAGCATACGCAAAGAGGATGAGAAGCAGAGGATATAACGCAAGTATTGGTAAAGTAAAGAATGGTTGGAACGTATATGTTTCACGGAGGAAATAAAAATGAAAGATAAAATATTAAACGTAGCACCTAAAAAAGGTAAAAAATTCAAACCCAAACACGGGTATAAAACCATGAAAGTTAAAGGCAAAAAAATAAAATGGGTGAAATGATATTCAAGAAAAAGAAAGAGGCAGATGAAAATATGCTAAAAACAAAAATTATTCCTATCAAACCAATGAATGTTAGACCTTTTATTCCATTTAAGAAAGAAACAAACATAATATCATTTGGATCTTTTGGAGGTGGAGGTAATAAAGTATTACCTGACGCAAGTGGTTTGCCACCGCCAACTCAACGTGAATTAGAGAATTATAGAAAGAATCATGAAGAAATAGTTGGAAGTATAGTTAAAAAATCACTACATCAACACAGAAAGGATGTCCTACACGGATCAAGATCTTTACAAATGTTAATACCCAACTATTCAAGAACTCCTGGAGATTGGGATATGTATTCACCTATGGAAAAGAAAAGAGCTTTAGCTTTAGAAAGGGCGCTTGATAAAAAAGTAGGCGGTGATATTGCACAAACAGAACATATATCTATACCAAAAGTATCAGCTGGTCCCGACCAACCGGGTACTTCAAAAGAGTTATATAGAATTGTAACTCCAAGTGTTAGTAATGATGCTGAAATTGATGTAATGAATCGTCCTTCTGGATTAAAAACAATATCAAAACACGGTATAACACATGAATCATTAGATGAGGCGTATGTCAAAGCAAAAAGACGAGCATCAACGCAACCAATGAGTATGGCTAAGGCATCATCAGATGCAAAAGATATAGAATCTTATTTAAAATCTAAAGGTAAAAAAATAAACAACCCAATAAATATTTCTTGGTTGTAAGGATGTTTGATACGAGCAACTACAAAAGTCCGAAAAATTCAATATAAAAAAAGGGAGGGGCAAAACCCCAAATTATTTTTCCACTAATATCACTTGGTTATGATTTAACGGCGTTTGTTCACTTTCTCTTTCTTCTCTTAACCCACGCTTGTTGATAACCCGATTTAGGTCTTGCGCCTTTTACTTTATCCTTACTACCCTTTGGTCTACCCAACTTCTTACCCTGATTCTTTAACGCCTGTAATCTCTGTTTAGTTGCCTCTGATATCAATTTACGTTCTAACTCCGCTAACGCTACAAACACTTTTGCCACAAACTCTCCCATCGTAGTCGTAGGGTCAATACCCTCCATTACCGACACAATCGTTACTCCTCTTGCGTTTAAATCATCAAAGTCCATAATAAACTGTCTGCTTGAACGCCAAGCCCTGTCCAATCTAAACACGACTATCGCTTTATATTCCCCGAATCTAGCTCGCTTCTTAACCTCTTCAAACACAGGACGATACTTAACACTACTTTCTATTTCAGTATGAATATCATATTCCCAACCTTTTAGTTGACACATCTTAATACAAGGATCAACTTGTTGTTCATAACTCTGTCCTCTGGTTGATACTCTACAATATATTGCCGCTTTCATATTAATTCCTCTACTAATCTATCATAAAACTCTTGTCCGAATATATGAATGATATCTTCTTTCATTGTAACATATACTGGCTTATCTCCCTTTTTAAAATTAGGACATCCACCACAGATTGCACCGTATTGAATTCTTAATATCCCATTCTTATCAATCGTTAATGGCGGCAATCTACAATCTAAAGGTCTAATTTCTGGGTGTTGCACGCAGTATTCTATCAATGGACACGTATTATTTTCTACTTTAAGAATACCATCTTTATCAAAATATTTATGATATTCTTTAGGTAATTTATCAATTTCAGATTTTTTAAATTGAACATATGTGCCATTTCTGATATGTTTACAACAAAATCCCTTACAAATCTTTCTACCTTCTTTACTACAATATAATATTTGTCTCATCCATTTCTTTGATATTCTAATCTCTTCCGGATGTTTAACATAGTATTCAATTCTTTTTATATCATACATTTTAATTCCTCGATATTCTGGCTTTTATCAATACATATACTAACCCCGCTAGCCCTAACGCTAGAATTACTACAGTTAATATATTATATACAAATAATGCTTCTTCCATTCTAATCTCTCCTATCTAAATAATACTTAAGCTTGTCTTTAAATGTTATAAAATACAACGCAAACGCAATCAACAATATTGGCAATTCAATCCAATGCTCACCAAATGCGTTAGTTAAAACCGTTGCACCATAAAACCCTGTTGTCAAACCATTATAAGTGATACATATCATATCACAAACAATCGTCGCAAAACACGCAAAGCCAATTGCTTCAGCAAATATTCTAAAATATTGTTTCCTCATTTCTCCTCCTCCACCATCATAACAATCTGTTTTCTTGTCGCAGGATATAAATGGCAATGTTCATCTAACGTATCAATATCACAATCATACTTTTCACACAACGTTCTAACCTTCTTTCTTATATGATAATTCGGTGCCCATTTTAATTGCCCCTTCATTCTTCCACCTCACTAGTAGAACTGGTAGTACCAGTTCTACACTTTTTTAACCAATCATATAATGCAAATAGCAATGCTGTTGATAACGCCAACATCAAACAAGTTGCGGCAATACCAACCCACACTATTGTATGGTTAAGATATACATTCAATATACTGTATATCAAACCGTAGGCGCTAACTAACACCATACCAGCTCCTAAAACTACCAACAGTAGTTTACCTATTTTATCTCCTTTCATATTATATCACCTCTCTTAGTGTTTACTAGGTAAACACTACTCCCTACCTGGTAGGGTTTTAGTACTTTACATGTAAAGTACTAACATTCTACATTCTTGATATTCAAATCTACATTTCTCATATGATCAGACCTAATCTGTTCAAATAACGAATTAATGGGTCCCGAGACAGAGTATATATGTATATATATTTCTTCATATATTGTTTGGCGCACACCACATTTAAAATAAATAAAGGTAGGTGTTGAATGTAGAAACTATAAATGTGGCGTATTTCGTCCAATATACAAAGCTCTACCATACGTTTCATGCCCCGTACAACACCCTAGAGGTGTTGTATGTACCTGTCGTCGGGGGTATTTGAGTAACCCCCGCGACGGTTTAGGTACTATCATTTTCAATTGGCTCATCATACCATATCACATAACGCTCTTCATTCTTATTCCTATTTTTAACAACATGAATATTATTATGTGTTTCTAATTCATTCTCCGACATGAACTTGTAAACCTTATCAGCTACATCACTCGGCAAAGCGTTAGTATCAATATAATGTTTCTTATATTTACTCTGCTCCTCTGGCTCCTCTTCCTCTTTAATCTTATATTGAGGCAGCATACAAACATCCATTCCTACTTGCTCCCTTACAAACACCAACTCCCAATCTTTTATATCAAAGCCAGGGCGATGTTCCGCTTGCCACTCAATCTCCTCTTTCTTAAAACACTTCTCAAAGTGTTCGTTCAAATCATCATATCTGATATTCGCCTTACCACAATGGTTGCATTCAAATACACCATCAACAACACTTACACCATCAGTATCATATTGTATATTCCTGCCTACAAAGTCCGTGTACTTATTATTCTTTCTCATACTTCAAACTCTCCTTCCTTATCAGGGACATATTCATACGTGTATATATCAATATATATATTTTTATATACTCTTAATTTCTTAAACAAACTAACCTTTCTCTTTTTCATTTTCTCACCATCTTTAAACATTTCTTACAAGTAACATCAAGTGATTTTTCTTCCCAATAATCTTCCCAAGGGAATTTGATACCACACAATGTTTTTCTATTCTTCACATCAATAATATGTATTGGTGCACATTCTTTCCAAGCTATCATTCCTTTCTTCATATCTAAATCTCCCAAACAATATTTTCTCCAAAATTATTTTCCTGACACAAAAAACAGAATTCGTGTCGCCAAGCTCTCGCGTCTAACTTTGCCAAATCTTTTTCATACATTCATAACGGCCTCCAATTTCTATTATACTATATGTAACTGCTACTATTTATAATTTTCGTAAACAAACGGGTATTTTGGAACAATTTTTTATGTTTTTCCACAATTCTCCATAAAAAACTCAATTATCAATTAGTATGGATAACTCCAAAACTATTATATATGATCTTAATATAAATTATAACCAATACTTTTATAACGGTGCTGTGTACATATATATACTGGTTAATATGCCAAGGGTTGTTGGTTCAGTTAAACAAAGACTTAAGCAAAGAGCATTATATAAACCTACACCAATTGATGCAAGAACACGTTTACCTGTAAGAACTGAAATCCAGACAACAACTCAACCCCAAACTTCAACAACAAGAACAATAACAGCTGAAGAAAACATAGCAAGTAAGAAATTTGAAGATTTGCGTGGTTATGAATTTTTATATGCAATTGATAATCAAATAAAATATTACACAAATGAATATAAGAAAATTTTATTACTTCCAGAAAATAGTCGTTACACCATAGATGGAGAAACTGTTGGTAAGTGGGAAGCTTTTAGAAGAATTCAAGATAAAATATTTGAGCTAAATCAACATTTGAAATATTTACAAAGTCTTCCTTCTAAAGAAGTAAATACATTACGATACAGAGAACACACAAACTATGTTACAGGCGAGAAAAAAATGACTGTTTTAACCGATAAACAAGAACACAATTTACAAAAATGGGATTATGCACTTGGAGTTGCAAAAAAGGATTACTCTGAAAATGTTGATTATATTGATGCTTTAGCACATGAATTATCTGGAGATCCTTTTACAACTGCTGCAATCTATTGGGAATATGGGGATCCTAAGTTAAAAGAACCATTGATATATAGTTCTACTCCTGTACTTAGTTTTGGAAAATTAACAGGATTATTAAAAGCAACAAGAGGAGAAACACCAGAAGAAAGAAAAGAAAGAGAAAAAAAGTTAAAAGAAGCATTAATCAATCAAAGAGCAAAAGAATTATATGAAGAATATACAGCTGGTGAAGGAACTGCTGTAGATAAACTCGGATACATATTTTCTCGTCCTTTAATACAACTTGCCGAATATGAATTAGCAGCAGCACTTTTAAGTGGAGGTGTTGGGTTGGCGGTAGGAGCAGCATCAAGACTTGGTTCAAGAGCCGCTGTAACAGCAGCAACATATTCACCACCAATTGTAATGGGTATAATTGGAGCACCATCTATAATTGAACCAATATATGAATATGCAACTGCCGAAACACCAGAAGAAAGAATAGAAGCAATGGGAGAAGGATTATTTGTAGGAGCAGGAATAGCTACAACAATTGCTGGTTACAGAACAGGATTATACGGCAGGACACCAGGAGGATTAACAACTACAGAATTAGGTGCAAAATGGGGAGAAAGATATAAGATATGGAAATTACAACGTGCAGGTAAAACATACTACGGTGGTAAAACAGCCCTTTTAGTAGAACCCACTCTAAAATACAAATGGGGTGTCTACAAAGGCAAATACCCAAAAATGGGCAAAAAAGTATTTTACGAACCTACTAAAGAAACAACAACAGCATTATTAGAATCAACAGTAGGTGATACACCTCATTTATATAAATTTAAATACTTATCATATTCACCAGAAATCGCTAGAATGGAAAAAACACTTCTAAAAGGTCAATACGGAGAACTTGCAAAAACATATAAAGTACCAACATATGATTACGCCGAAGATTTAATAGTTGGAAAACAAGGAGGAGTAAAACAAACATTCCAAAATATAGTAGGAATGAAAGAAGGAGCTGATTTCTATCAATATATAACAAAATCCAAATCAGGATTATTCAAAAAAACAGGTGGTGAAATCCTCGGCGGAACCTCCGCTAAATACTACCCTAAAGGTACAACAGGTGATATTGATATAAACATCGCTCCAAAAAGATATATAATGGATGTAACACAACTTGATATATATCAACCCAAATTAATGGAAGTTTCAGATCCTAAACCATATTTAAGAGAACACTCATTATCAACAACAACTGGTTACAGGCAACCCAAACTATATAAAATACAAGATGTTGATTTTGCGCCACTACAAAAAACTGCAATAACAACATCAGAACAATCTCTCGGATTAGTATCACCAGAAGCTATCAAATCACCAATATCATCTGTTTCATATTGGAAACAACTTGAATATATCAAAACAGGTAGAATGCCAAAAATAGAAGTTCCTACTAATAAAAATATTATAGAAACACTACCATCCGGTAAAAAAATATCATATGTTTCAAAAGGTGGAGAAGGTGTTTGGAAATTTGGAGAAAAATCTTTATTATCAGATTACGCAAAAGCTGTAAAACAATTTACCGAAACACCAGTAATAGAATCCTCTAAACGTATTAAATCAATCTGGCAACATAAAACATTCGGTCAAAAACTACAACCCTACTTTGAAACATTCTACAGAAAATTTATACCAGAAAAAATAAGATTAAAAATATTTGAAACAACTATGGGTTATAAGGCACCAAAGGTAAAAAAACTAACCAAAGTTTCTAAACCAATTCTTACATCTTCTCCTTCATTCTCATTATTCCCAATAAAATCAATATCAATTAGCAAACCCAGTTCTGTAAGTTTATCAAAATCATCAAGTAGTGTAAGTAGTAGTTCCTCCTCTTCCTCCTCTTCCTCCTCTTCCTCCTCTTCCTCCTCTTCCTCCTCTTCCTCCTCTTCCTCATCTTCTTCATCTTCTTCATCAAGTAGTAGTTCCTCCTCCTCATCATCTAATACTAATCCTATTATCCCAACCACAACATACGAAGAAAAGAAGAAACCACTCAAACGAAAAATAAAAGGATATCACGTTTATGTAAAAGAAAACACTAAACCCAACGCAAGATACATAAAAGCAACTAAAAAACCCTTAAAAAAGTATCAGGCGTTTGGATACGGCGCACAACTGGTTGATAACACACTATCAACATCATTCCGAATCTCCTCCACAAAGGAACCGCCTAAATCAATCCCACGATATGAAAACGAATGGACAAGAAGAAAACACAAATTCTCTCCACCAACAGTAGGCGCCAATATAAAAGAAAAAGTAAAATATAGAAAAGACACAATAGGTGAAAAGAGAGGACAACTTCCTTTCTCCCCACCCCAAGTTAAATTCAAAACGGTGAAATTATGAATGAATTAAGCGCACTAAAAGGATTTATGATATTCTTTATAATCATAGCAATCGGTTTCATGTTACTATACATATTTGATACATTTGTATATGAAACATTATTTACTGGATTTATAAGAAACAGTATCAATGATTCTATATACTGGCTTATGTCAGTATGTGTATCATTCGGACTACCTGTTGTTATATTCGGTCGTGCCTTCCTGGAGGCAATAAGGAGTTGATAATATGGATTGGTTAAAAGCAATAATAGCATTTTTATTAGCAATAATAGTAGTAGGAATAGGTTCAACAGCTATAGGAACTGTATCTGATGTTATAACAAGTAATTCAGATATTGCAGGAGAACAAGAAGATAACTTAAACGCATTCTTTATAAACTTAGCACAATATGTTATGACAATCTTCGGCATATGTGTTGTTGCTCCTTTAGTATATATTTTATTAGGAGGATTTAACAGAGGTGGCGGAAGAGAAATTGAAATAGGAGGGCAAAGATATGAATTCTAAATTGATACTCCTATTATTCTTTTCTTTCATACTATTCATACCCTCAATCCCCGCTGGATTCGTAACAATAGAAGTAGATTTAGAAACATCATATGATGGTGATGTAACACCAACAACAATAGATGCAACATCTATAGATCTGTATGCAGTTGGAAAATCGGTTGGTTTAGCAACACAATGGATCTTTTTAGAATTCGATATATCAGGAATACCCGACCAATCCACAGTAGAAGCTGTAAATATAACATATAATGTTACATCGGCTAGTGGTTTTAATTGGCAAGACAGATGGAAAATCTTTGGTTTAAGTGCTCAACCATCAGTATCAAATGCCGCCACCTTATGGCCTAGTATCACATCAAAGTATTTAGAAGTATACCATGAAACAGAAGGATTAAAGATACGTGATTTATGGACAATCGCAGAAACAGATTTACAAACAGCATTACAATCTGGAATAGATTGGTTCGGTTTAGCAATGTATGGAAGTTGGGTAAGTGGAGATTGGGTACAAGTTCATATACAATCATCAGAAGCTGGCGATGTTATCCCAACACTCGGCATAACCTTTTCACCCGAAGCACCCTACTGCCACACTCCAACCCCATCAGTAGGCGCTGTAGAACAAGAACCAGAAACAAATCTCACCATACACGTAACTAATCCCAACCCCTGGAATTACACACTAACCTGGCAATGGTTAGATGGTGATACTTGGAAGAATTTCTCAACAAACAGTTCAACAGATGATGATTACTTTTGGGTAGGCACATACTCCTACTACGCACAATTCCTAAACGCCACACGACCAGGAGAAACATATTACTGGCGTGTCTACATAGAAGATGATACAGGCAACTGGAGTTTATCAGATGAATACTTCTTCACAGTATCAGGAGTTGCTCCCCCATCAGGGGCATCATGCTCTCGCCACAACGAAACAGCAATTAACATATCATTCACAAAAGCCGTAGATGATGATATCAATTGCACAACAATATGTTACTATCAACTCGGCTATGATCCTCCTGGCTGGGAAGAAGGCACCTTCGGCTTCAACACCACAGAATCATACTACATAGTAGATGATCTCGAAGAAGGCGAATGTTATTCCTTCTCCTTATGGTCTAACTTTAACGAATCAGGCAACTGGACACTATCAGACACCAAAACCTATGTAA